>Ga0182030_10012485_pt1 | contig 16999 bp, 9 predicted proteins | sample 812S3MmetaG_FD_121299 | JGI IMG/M metagenome (GOLD analysis project Ga0182030, IMG submission 121299) | Permafrost microbial communities from Stordalen Mire, Sweden - 812S3M metaG (Illumina Assembly) | ecosystem: Environmental > Terrestrial > Soil > Wetlands > Permafrost | place: Sweden...
ATAATCCGTTACGTTCCATCAGGGACATATTTTGCAAGAATGCGAGTAGCAGGCAAGCTCATTCGCCAGAGTTTGAAAACCGATGTGTTTTCTATCACCAAGCTCCGGTTGGCGGATTTGGAAAAAATGAACGTGAGTCAGTGGAAACTCGTGACTCCGCGAGCAACGGTCGAATGACTTTTGGCGATTGTGTCACCATTTTCAAAACACAGCCCCCGGTCAGCAACTTTTTGAAACCTTCCGCAAATATCTTTCGTGCGGAAGCCATTGCCAGCATACTCAAATCTTGGCCAGAGCTGGAATCTGTGGACGTGCGGCGAATCAGCGCCAACGACTGCAATACATGGGCGACAAAATTTAGCGGTCGGTATTCGGGCACACGTTTCAATGGCGCGGTGGGCGTCCTGCGGGCGGCGTTCAAGATTGCGATTGAGTCCGGTGCGCTCTATCGAAATCCCGCCGAAGGCATCAAACGCGCGAAGATACATCCCATCCAATACGCGACGCAGAGCGCCGACCCGATTGAATTGCGCGTCTATCGCGGCGCGAACGGCAGCTTCACGCTTACGAAGATGAAGGCGATAACTATAACTACGAGTCCGGCAGCTATGCCACCATTCCGATCACCTGGAATGAATCCACGAAAACGCTGATCCTCGGCGCGCGGCAGGGAAGTTTTCCCGGCATGTTGGCGAGTCGCACCTTCCGCATCGTCTGGGTGGGTGCCAGCCACGGAACCGGGGTTTCCTCCACCACCCCGGCGGATGCCATTGTCAACTATGGCGGCGGTGCCGTGCAGGTTTATGGCGGTAATTAGTCAAACCAGTGATCGCTATGAAATCGACTTTTTTCTTTTCCCTGTCGCTGAATTCCATCACCTTATTAAATTGAATTACAAGATGACTCAATCCTATTTATGTATTGCCAAACTTCCCACCATATACGCTATCATCCGTTCATGAAAACTTCCACGTTTATACTCTCGCTCTTTGTTTCAAGCAGCCTGCTGTCGCTGGCCGCCGCCGCGCCCATCGCGGTTTCATCGGTGCAAAAAGATGCCGACGGCGTCACGCTCAAGCTGCAACCGGGCACGCTGAAACTGCGCGTGTTTTCGCCGCGCGTGGTCGAGGTGATTTATGCGCCGGGCGATGTATTGCCGACCAATAAGAGTCTTTCCGTGATCAATCCGCCGGTGCGCACGAAATGGAAGCTGGCGGAAACGCCGGCGGAAATTTCCCTGCGCACGGACGAAATTGAAGCCCGCGTAAATCGCGCGACCGGTGCGGTTGTGTTTTTCGATAAAAACGGAAACACAATGCTCGCGGAAAAATCCGATGGCGGGAAATCGCTGACGCCAACGCACGTCGGCCAGATTGACATGCTGCGCAGCACGCAGGTTTTTGAATTCCCGGCGGACGAATTTGTTTACGGCCTTGGCCAGCATCCCGACGCGCCGATGGGTTATCGCGGCGCCAAGCTGCATTTGCAGCAGGAGAACCGCATCGTGGCGGTGCCGGTGCTGCTGTCGAGCCGCGGCTACGGCGTTCTCTGGGACAATGCGGCGGTGACGGATGTGGACGCCGGCGCGACGGACAAGGCTGCGCTATCGTGGACTTCGGAGGCGGCGGACGCGATTGATTACTATTTCATTTACGGGCCGGAAGCGGACAACGTCATTGCTGCCTATCGCCAGTTCACCGGCACCGCGCCGATGTTTCCGAAATGGACGTGGGGGCTGTGGCAGTGCCGCGAACATTACGAGACGCAGCCAGAACTGCTTGGCGTCGTCGCCGAATATCGTCGTCGCGGCATACCGTTGGATGGCATCATTCAGGACTGGCAATACTGGCTGCCGGGCGGCTGGGGTTCGCATGAGTTTGATCCGGCGCGTTATCCCGATCCGACCGGCATGGTGAAGACGATTCACGACGAGAACGCGCACATCATTATTTCCGTCTGGGCGCGCTTCGATTTGGGCACATCCAACCTGATGGAACTGGAAAAAGCCGGCGCGGTTTATCCGCCGGTTTACCCGAACGTCTATCCGGCAGGGCAGGGGAAATGGTATGATCCGTTCAATCCCGACGGACGCCGGCTCTACTGGCAGTTCCTTTCCAAAAATCTTTTCTCGCGCGGATTCGACGGCTGGTGGATGGACGCCAGTGAAGCGGAACTCGGCGGCAAATGGGGACAAATGCGCGATCTCACGACCGCTGCCGGCTCCGGTGCCAAGGTTTTCAATGCCTATCCGCTGATGCACTCGAAAGGCGTTTACGAAGGTCAGCGCGCCGAAAGCTCCGACAAACGCGCGTTTATCCTCACGCGCTCGGCTTTCACAGGCCAGCAGCGAAACGGTGCGGTGACGTGGTCTGGTGATACGAGCGGTCACTGGGATATTTTCAAAAAACAAATTCCCGCCGGATTGAATTTTGTTTCCACCGGCATTCCATATTGGAACACGGACATCGGCGGATTCTTCGGTGGCGACCCGGATGATCCCAAATACGCCGAGCTGTTCACGCGCTGGTTTCAGTTCGGCACGTTTTGTCCGATGTTCCGCGTCCACGGCACCGGCAAATCAAAAGAGCTGTGGCGGTTTGGGCCGGAAGCGGAGAAAATCCTGGTCAGCTACGATCAACTGCGCTACCACCTGCTGCCTTACATTTATTCGACCTCATGGCAGGTGACGAGCGCTGGCGGAACGATGATGCGTCCGCTGGTGATGGATTTCCGCGCGGACACCAACGTCCTCAAAATCCCGGATCAATTTATGTTTGGCCCGGCGCTGATGGCGTGTCCGGTGACCAAGGCTGGCGCGACGAACCGCAGCGTTTATCTCCCGACCGGCACGACGTGGTTTGACTTCTGGACGGGCACGACGTATGCCGGCGGCCAGAAAATCGCGGCCGCTTCACCGATTGAAACCATGCCGCTGTTCGTGCGCGCCGGTTCCATTCTTCCCTACGGCCCAACGATTGAATACGCCGCGCAGAAAACCGATCCCATCGAACTGCGCGTCTATCGCGGTGCGGACGGCGCGTTCACGCTCTACGAAGACGAGGGCGACAATTACAATTACGAAAAAGGAGCTTACGCGACGATCCCGATTTCATGGAACGAAGCGAAACAAACGCTGACGATCGGCAAGCGCGCGGGCAAATTCCCTGGCATGGCGAAGGAACATACCTTCCGTATTGTGTGGGTATCTGCCGGGCACGGGGCAGGCACTGCGTCCACGGAACAAGCGGACGAGATTGTGACCTATCAAGGTTCGGCCTTGAAAGTGCGCGCCAAGAAGTGAATTCTGAAACGCCGATGAAAATTCCAAACCAAGTCCTTCACCAGACAACCCGCTGGCTGGCCACGATGGTCGCGCTGGCGGTTTGCCGCCAAAGGCGGCGTTTTCCTGCGTCTGCTCAAACCATAAAAAAATGGATAGCTGAAGAAACCGACTGATTTCAGAAGTTGCCGATGGTTTTGTTAACCTTTCGCCAGCTCTACGAAATTCTTCAGCAGTTGCAGGCCGACCTTTTGGCTTTTCTCCGGGTGAAATTGCGTAGCGTAAACATTGTCGCGCCAGATGGACGATGCAAAGGTGTCGCCGTAATCCGTGCATGTCGCGACGATGGATTTATCCACCGGCTGCGGATAAAAACTGTGCACGAAATAAACGTAGCTGCCGCTGGGGATGCCGCGATAGAGCGGACAATCGGTTTTCACAATCTCAATCTGGTTCCAGCCAATCTGCGGGATTTTCAGTCCGGGCTTTTCCGTGAAGCGGACGACGCTGCCTTTGAAAATTCCGAGTCCGGCGGCGCTGGAATTGAATTCCTCGCTCCGCTCAAACAGCGCCTGGTAGCCGACGCAGATGCCGAGAAACGGTTTGCCGGTCTGGATGAAATCGCGCGCAGCTTGGAGCAGTTCCTGTTTGCGCAGCGCGTTGATGCAATCGTCGAACGCGCCGACGCCGGGCAAAACCATCGCCATCGCATCGCCGATTTCTTTTGGTGTCTGCGCGATGCGCACGTCCGCGCCGACCTTGAGCAGCGATTTGTGGACGCTGCGCAGGTTGCCGGAGCCGTAGTCGAGTAAGGCGATCACGGCAGCAGGTTAAAGGTTCGTGACGCATCTGGCAATCTGGCATCAGCAACGACAGGCTTGAAATAACCGTTTTTAGGGTTATAATAAACACGTTTTATCGCGCATCGGCAAATCGGACACGAGGAGAGCTGGTGGAAACAGTTGGCGATTCTGCTGCCAGCATTCGTGGAAAATCCGCCCAAGCGAGCAATTATTTAGAATTTTAATGGGGAAAACACCCCATGGCATCGGTCAGGGATTTTGGGGTATAAACATCCCGACATTTTTTATGGGAATTAAGCAATTAATAGCCGGATCTGGCGAAGTTATTTCTGGCAGCGGGATTTGCTGGGCGACGGCGTTAATTTGGCTGGCCTGTATTGCAGTGAGTTCTGGTCAACCGATGGCACCCAGCGGACTGGTTGCCACCGCTGTTTCTTCTCAAGGAATCAATTTGACATGGATTGCCAATTCCTCGAACGAACTTGGTTTTCAGATGGAGCAGTCGCCGGATGGGATCACCTTCTCAAACATCACCACCACGTCGCCAAACGTCATTGCCTTCGCCGCGACCAATCTGAATCCGGGGATTCAATACTATTTCCGGGTGCGGGCTACCAATGGTGCGGGAAATTCAGCCTATTCCAACACCAACATAGCCACCACGTTCACGCCGCTGGTGCAGTGGCAGCTTGCCAACTTCACCGCTGCGCAGTTGACCAATGCGTCTGTAAGCGGATTGGGGGCAGACCCGGACGCCGACGGACTGGCCAACCTGCTCGAGTATGCGTTTGGCCGCCAGCCGCTCTGGTCCGATAACACCAATCTTTCCTGGGGCGGCACCGACACGATTCTGACGAGCAATTATTATACGTTGAACTACCAACGCAACGCGGCGGCGATTGACGTTTTATTCAGTGTCAATGTTTCGAGTAATTTGGCGACTTGGTTTGCAGGAAGCAACCTTGTAACCGGGCCGATTCATGTTTCGACCAACGCCGGTTTCGTGACAGAAAAATTCCGCGCCAATATGCCGCAGACTTCCGCGCCGAATCAGTTCATGCAGTTAACGGCTTCCTACAATGGCGTGCCCAACTCTTGGATCACCGGTCCGCCCTTGCCGCTCGCCATGACGGAAATGTCCTGCGCCTGGCTGGGGAATAATTTTTACGTCACTGGCATGTCCAACGCTTGGAACCCAGCCATATCATCGCCGATGTTTGTATGCAATATTGTTTCTAACACTTGGAGTTATATGAACCCCGACCGGCCTCTGAAGGGAAACCATCACGCGGTCGAAGTATTTGGTGGCCGGATGTATCTTGTTGGCGGGTTCGATGCCAATTCCTCCGGGCAGGTGCAGATTTACGATCCCGCCACCAATGGTTGGTCGGTTGGCGCACCAGCACCCTATGCAGCAGGGTCGTGCTGTTCGGCTGTCATTAACGGCAAGATATACATTGCAGGAGGCCTTGTGGGGGTGATTTCCGGCTCTAATAACGGATCTTCCACCAATGCCGCCGCCGTTTATGATCCGGTGGCGAATACTTGGACCTCGCTGCCACCGATACCTTTCACACCCGCGCACGGCATCAACCACGCCGCTTCGGCCACGGATGGTAACAAATTTTACATTTTCGGCGGTCGTGATGATGACCACCAGCCAGCCATCGGCTATAACACGGTGCAAATCTATGATCCGGCGAGCAAAACCTGGGTCACCAGCAACGATTCTGGTTCGACGCTGGCACCACTGCCGCAAGCGCGCGGCGGCATGGGCAAGGCCGTTTATTATAACGGTGATTTTTATGTCATGGGTGGCGAGACGGTCAGTGGCGGCACCGGCGCGACATCCGGCAATACCTATAACCGTGTGGACATTTACAATCTGGCGTCAAACATCTGGCGGCTGGGCACGCCCATGCCCACGGCCCGGCACGGCATTTTCCCGGTGCTGCGCGGCAACCGCATCTATGTAGTAGGTGGTGGTGGGCATTCTCCTTTTTCTTCGCCATCAGGACAAAACCTGAATTCAGACTATACGTCGGTATTTGAAATTTACATTTTACCCTGATTTCACCGTCTCCCTTTCGGTCGGGTGTGCCGGTGAATGAAATTGAACACACATTACAGCGGACTTCCAGTTACCAAGGCGGCAATTCTTCCGCTTCCTCCGCCGCCCATTTTCCTCTTTGTCAAAAACCCCTTCGGTGTAATCTCATCGCGTCATGGATCATCAGCCAGCGACTCATTCTTCTAAAAACATGCTGGTTCGTCTCTGGCCGTGGCTGGTGGTTTTAATCGTCCTGCTGTTCGTCGGTTTCATCCGCGGGCGCTTGCTCGAAATGCCGCTGGAGCGCGACGAGGGGGAATACGCCTACGCCGGGCAGCTGATTTTGCAGGGCATTCCGCCCTACGAACTGGCTTACAACATGAAGCTGCCGGGGGCCTATTACGCCTGCGCCGCCGGCATGGCGGTGTTCGGGCAGAGCATCGCGGGAATTCATCTGACGCTGCTGGCGGTGAATGCGCTGACGATTGTTTTTGTTTTTTTGCTGGGACGGAAACTTTTTGGTGTGACCGCCGGTTTGGCGGCTTGCGTGAGTTACGCGTTGATGTCCGCCAGCCCGGCGGTTTTGGGAATGGCCGCGCATGCGACGCAATTCGTCGTTTTGTTCGCGGTGCCGGGGACGTTGCTGCTGTGGCAGGCGTTTGAATCCGGCAATCGCCGCTCGATTTTTTCCAGCGGCCTGCTTTTCGGGCTGGCGTTCGTGATGAAACAGCCGGGGATTTACTTTGGAGTTTTTGGTTTTCTGATTTTGCTCTGGCGCGAAAGACATGCGGCTTCATCCGGTGCGGATTCTGTCCAGCGGATCGGCCTGTATGTTTTGGGGACCGTTCTGCCGTTCGTCGTAATATGTCTGTATCTTGCCGGCGTGGGAGTCTTCTCCCCATTCTGGTTCTGGACCATTTCCTATGCGCGGGCTTATGCGTCCAGCGTTTCGCTGGGCGATGGGCTGGGATATTTGACGGATTATATCCGCAACCAATTTGATTTCTTCGCCGGCTTTGGAATTTTGGCCGTGGCCGGACTGGTGGTTGCCGCGCGGAACACCGCCGGCCGGACGCGGCTGAAGTTTGTCGTTGGATTTTTGTTGTTTTCATTTTTGGCCGTGACGCCCGGGCTTTATTTCCGGGAACATTATTTTGTGCTGCTGCTCCCGGCGCTGGCATTGACCGTCGGTATGGCGGTGGCGGTTTTACCGTCCATGCCATCACGCTGGATGAAAATCATTCCGGTCGTTCTGCTGGCCGGGGTGTTGACGTGGGGTGTCTGGTTGCAGCGACTGGCGTTTTTTCAACTGCCGGTGCCGGCCCTCAACTGGGCGCTCTACCGGTTTAATCCATTTGTCGAATGCACCGTTGCGGCAAAATACATTCGCGACCATTCGGCGAAGGACGCGCGCGTGGCCGTCATCGGTTCGGAGCCGGAGATTTATTTTTACGCCGACCGCCGCTCGGCCACCGGTTACATTTACACCTATCCGCTCATGGAAGATCAGCCGTTTGCCGCGACGATGCAGCATCAAATGATAAGCGAAATCGAGGCGACAAAACCGCAATATCTCGTCATCGTGGTGAACCACTATTCCTGGCTGCCGAAGGAGTCGTCCGACCTGGAAATTTTTGGTTGGTCGGAAAAATACGCGGCCACCAGCTATGACCGCGTCGGCATCGTGGACTGCCGCCCGGACAAACCAGAAATCCAGCTTTGGGGCGACGCGGCGAAAAATTATTCCGGCCAGCCGGAGCAGTGCCTGGAGATTTACCAGCGCAAGCCGGACGACAATTAGGAAATCGTTTTGTTCAATTCCCGTTCTGTCTTCAGCCGCAACTGGCCGCAGGCCGCGTCAATGTCCCCGCCTTTTTCGCGGCGCAACGTCGCGGGAACCCGCTGTTTCTCCAGCGCGGCCAGAAAATCTTCCTGAACTTTTTCGCTCGGCCGTTCCCAGCGCAGACCTTCGACTTGGTTGTAGGGAATCAGATTCACCTTGGCGCGCAAATGGCGGGCGAGTGCACCGAGCGGTTGGGTTTGTTCGATTGCATCATTCACGCCGGCGATCAAAATATATTCAAACGTCAGCATCCGGTCCTTTTCGGCTTGGTAATATTCCAGCGCGGCGGTGAGTTCCTTGAGCGGATACTTGCGGTTCACGGGCATGATGCGCTGGCGGACTTCATCGGTCGCGCCGTGCAGCGAAATGGCGAGGCGGAATTGTTCCGGTTCGTCCGCGAGTCGGCGGATTTGCGGGACAAGTCCGCTGGTGGAAATGGTGATTTTCCGCGCGCCGATGCCGCCGCCCCACGGTGCATTCAGAATGCGCAGCGCCTTGAGCAAATTCTCATAATTCGCCAGCGGCTCGCCCATGCCCATGATGACGAGATTGTTGATGAGCCGGGAATCGGTGGCATTGTTCATTGCAGGTTCTGGCTTGGAACCTTCAACCTGCAACTTGGAATTTTCCGCCTCATTCCAGCGCTCGATGGCCAGAACCTGTTCGACGATTTCATTCGGCGCGAGATCGCGCTTCCAGCCGTCGAGGCCGCTCGCGCAAAACCGGCAGCCGTAAGCGCAGCCAACCTGCGTGGAGACGCAAAGCGTATGGCGGTCGCTCGCCTCGCCGTAAAGCGCCGGATTGGCAGGAATCAAAACGCTTTCGATGAACGCGCCGTCGGCCAGCTTCCAGAGAAATTTTTGCGTGATGTCGCGTGCCCCTTGCTTGCGGACGAGTTCGAGCGTTTGCAGTGAATAATTTTTCGACAACTCCGCGCGCAATTTTTTCGGCAGGTTGGTCATCGCGTCCCAAGTCGTGGCGCGGCGGACGTAAAGCCATTCGAGCAGTTGCGTGACGCGATAGGCCGGCTGTTCCCACAGTTTGAACTGGGCTTCCAGATCTTCGCGCGTCAGGGATTTGATGTCAGTTAACACGCCTTTAGCTTAAGGGTTGCCGTTGGGAAAACCGAACTTTTTATGCGCAACTGGCAGGAGTGGCTTCTCGAAATTATGGCATCGCCGCGCGGTCGGCCAGCAGCAGCGCATTGTCGCGGCGGATTCGTCCGGCGGGAATCGAGACATCGCCGTCACGCAACCGCATGAGCATCGCCGCTTTTTCCGTGCCGGTGACCACCCACAACACGAACCGCGCCCGGTTCAGCAGCGGATACGTCAGCGTCAGACGCCGCCGTTTTTGATAAACGCCGGTCAGCGCCACGTCGGCATCCGAAATATCCAAAACCGGGTCGCCGGGAATCAACGAAGCGGTGTGGCCATCCGGGCCGAGTCCCAGATGCGCGAGATCCAGCACCGGCGGCGAGCCGGCAAAGGTTTTAAGCACGCTTTCATATTTGCTGGCGGTGGCTTCAAGATCATTTCCCTCCACCGGCATGGCGTGAATTTGCTCCGGCCGCAGCGGCGCGTGCGACAACAGGCTTTCGCGCAAATGGGTGAGATTTCGATCCGGGTCGCCGGCCGGTGCGATGCGTTCATCCACTTGAAACACATGAACAGTCGGCCACGGAACTTCCTCATTGGCCAGATCGCGGAGCATTTGCCAGGGCGTGCGCCCGCCGCTGACGGCGATGGTGAATCGTCCGCGCGCCGCCGCCGCCGCCCGCGCTTCCGCAGCGATGATTTTCGCCGCTTCACGGGCGACCACATCGGCATTGGCGAACACTTGAGATTTCATATTGTTTACCGGCGGGCAGGGGACGGCCTGAACAAATTAGTTTGGGCTGTCCACCTTTCCTGATGTTCAAGGATTGAAGTTGATCAAAATCGAACTGGCGGAGAGAGTGGGATTTGAACCCACGGTAGTGTTACCTACGCACGCTTTCCAGGCGTGTGCCTTAAACCACTCAGCCATCTCTCCAGCCGATTATTTGCAAGCGTTCAACGATGATTTGCAATTTGCAATTTCACTTTTTGATCCTGCAATTTGATGCTGAACGTGTGCACCACTGTATTGCAGCACCAAAGGTCTTGGCTAAAGACACCGTATGCAAATTTGATTCGTTATCTGCCAGCGGGCATCTATTTCTCACGAATAAGGGTTCGGGGCAAGCTGATTCGTCGTTTGCTCAAGACAAATAGCCTGACCTTGCCAAGCTTTGTCTGGGAGATTGGGGATAGGTTGAGCGGCAGCGGGTCGAAGTTTAAGGGGTGGACGAAAATGGAAACATTCAGATTAGGTTGGCTTGGAACTTTGGTCTGGACTTCGGCCGACTTTCGTCAAGAATTTAAGTGTTTATACAGCAACGTTTTTATATGTTTTACTGGAAGCAAAATATCCGCCGTCGGTTTTCCCGCCTGCTTTTTTCCGCCGTCGCGCTGGCTTTGAACTTGGCGCTGACGATGCGGGGGGCACCTTGGCAGACGGTTGAGCGGCATCTGCCCGCAGCCGCAGTCAATCTGACGCCGGTTGGTCAACTAGCGGGCACAAACCGGCTGCAGCTGGCCATCGGTCTGCCGTTGCGGAATCCGGATGCGCTCTCCAATCTGCTTCAACAACTCTATGATCCGGCCAGCCCTAATTATCATCATTATCTGACGCCGGCCCAGTTCACAGAACAGTTTGGACCAACGGCGGCGGATTATGATGCGATCATCGCCTTCGTCAAGGCCAACGGCTTGCCGGTGGAAGCCACGCATCCCAACCGCGTGTTGCTGGACGTGAGCGGCACGGTGGCGGAGGTGGAACGGGCGTTTAATGTGAAGATGCGCACCTACCGGCATCCGTCGGAAAACCGCATGTTTTTCGCACCGGACACCGCGCCGACGCTGGCGCTGGCCACGCGCATTTTAGGAATCAGCGGATTGAATAACTACTCGTTACCCCGCCCTTATTTCACGGCCAAGCCTTTGATCAGCGGAGCCAAGGCGGTGGCGAACTTCGGGTCCGGGCTGGGCGGCACTTTTCAGGGAAACGACTTTCGTGCGGCCTATCTTCCGGGAACGACCCTGGACGGTTCCGGGCAGGTGGTCGGGTTGCTGGAGATGGATGGCTACACGGCCGGAGACATTGCCTATTATGAAAGTTTGGCGGGCCTGCCGAGCATCCCCCTGTCCAATGTATTGCTGGATGGTTTCAGTGGCAGCCCGACGGGCAATGGCGGGGAAGTCGAGGTGTCCCTGGACATTGAGATGGCGATTTCCATGGCGCCCAACTTGTCCCAAGTGATCGTGTATGAAACGGGGCCATCCGGGAACTGGCATGACCTGCTCAACCGCATGGCCACGGATAATCTGGCTAGCCAGATCAGTAGCTCTTGGGGCAGTGAGAGTGGCGGACCCGACGCCGTGGCGGACCAGATCTGGCAGCAAATGGACGCCCAAGGACAATCTTTCTTCCAAGCATCGGGCGACAAAGCTGCCTATACTGGAGCCATTCCATTTCCCTGTGACTCGCCTTACATCACACAAGTGGGCGGAACGACGCTGACGACGAGCGGTCCGGGTGGTTACTGGAATTGGGAGCAAGTCTGGAACAAAGGCGGTGGCACGGGGAGCAGCGGCGGGATCAGCACGAGCTATTCCATTCCAAGCTGGCAGGCCAAATTAAACATGACGAATAATTTGGGTTCGAAGACGATGCGCAATGTTCCGGATGTGGCCATGATCGCCGACCAGGTTTATGTCCGGGCCAACGGCTTTGATTACAACGTCGGCGGAACGAGCTGCGCCGCGCCATTATGGGCGGGCCTGGCCGCACTGGTCAATCAACAGGCCGCCGCCGCCGGACTGCCGGCAATAGGCTTCATGAATCCCGCCCTTTACGCCATCGGCACCAACGCCAATTACACCCAGTCCTTTCATGACATCACCACCGGTAGCAATGAATCGTTAAAAAGTCCCAAGAAATTTCTGGCGGTCAGCGGTTATGACCTTTGCACCGGCTGGGGAACACCAAAAGGACAAAGCTTGATTAACGCCCTGGCGAATTATGGTAACATTATCATCACGCCGGCAACCGGTTTTAGCTCCGCTGGCAAGGCGGGCGGTCCGTTCACCGTGACCACCCAAATATTTACGCTGACCAACGCCGGGCTCGGTTCTTTGAACTGGACGCTCGCCAACACGTCCGTCTGGCTCAAAGCCTCGCCGACGGGCGGCACGCTGGTTTCCGGCGGAGCGGCGGCCACCGTGACGGTGAGCTTGAACGCCGCCGCCAGTAATCTGGTGGTGGGAACTTACAGCGCAACCTTATGGTTCACCAACGCGAACACCTCGTTCAAGCAAAGTCGGCAATTCACATTGTCGGTGACAACGCCTCCGGTCATCACCATGCAACCAACCAATCAGGCCGTGGCGGAAGGAAGAACGGCCATGTTCATGGTGTCGGCAGCCGGCGGTTTGCCGCTGGTTTATCAGTGGCGGGACAATGGAACCAATCTCGCTGATGGAGGCAACATTTCGGGTTCGGCAACCGCAAATCTGTTTATCAATAATGTCTCCCCGGCAAACGCCGGAAATTATTCGGTCGTTGTCAGCAATGGTGCCGGGAGGATGACCAGTTCAAATGCGCTGTTAACAGTGCTGCCACCTTTGCCCGCCAGTGCGCAAATTTCCTTTGTGCTTTCCTCCTCGCCGGGTGTGGGTAGTGGGCCTTGGCAGACCGTGGCTGCCGATGTCAACGGGGATGGCAAGGTGGATTTGATCTGTGCCAATCAAAATAGCGCTTCACTTTCGGTGCTGACCAACAATGGCAACGGCGGCTTTGTTCTTTTAGCCACCTTAAGCGTTGGCATCAATCCGGTTTCCGTTGCAGCCGCTGACATAAATGGAGACGGGAAAGTGGACTTAATCTCCGCGAATAGCGGTGACAATACGATTACCGTATTGACAAACAACGGTAGCGGCGGCTTCGTGCTGGCCTACACTTATCCGGTTGGGAATAATCCTCGAATGGTCGTGGCGGCGGACGTAAACGGCGATGGCAAGCCGGATTTAATAATTGCAAATCAGAATGACAGCACGTTGACAGTGCTGACAAACAACGGGAGTAGTGGATTTGTTACTTCTGGAACCTATGCCGTAGGCAGTGGATCATATGCAGTTGCGGCGGCGGATATCAATGGAGATGGGAAAGTAGATTTAATCAGCGCTAATTTTTATGCCAATACCCTCACGGTTCTGACGAACAACGGGAGTGGTGGTTTTGTTACTTCTGGCACCTATGCCACAGGGAGCAGCGGGGCTAATTCAATAGCCGTCGCAGACGTCAACGGGGATGGCATGTTAGATCTGATTTGCGCGAATTTGTATGCTAATAATATTACAGTTTTTACGAATAACGGAACCGGGGGATTTGCATTGTCGGGAACTTATCCTGTGGGCAGCTATACTGATTGGGTCATTGCGGCGGATGTCAATAACGATGGCAAACTGGATTTGATAACCGCAAACCAGTTTGCAAATTCGCTTTCGGTATTGACGAACAACGGCAACGGCATTTTTTTTACCGCCACCAACATTACCACTTCCGCGCCTGCTGCTGTCGTTGCGGCGGATGTCAATGGCGATGGCAAACTGGATTTGATTGCGGCAAATGTGCAAGCTAACACGCTCTCTGTATTTTCAAATGCCACTCCCTTTTCGCTCGCGAACATTCCGATCATCACCACGCAGCCCACAAACAAGACAGTCGTGGCGGGTGGTATGGCAGCATTCAGCGTGACAGCCAGCAGCCTGTGGCCGATGAGTTACCAATGGACGTTCAACAACACCAATCTGACCGGCGCCACCAACGCTATTTTGACGTTGACCGGTGTGGCCACAAATCAGGCGGGTGTCTATGCGGTCGCCATCACAAACCAGGCGGACGGCGTGATAAGCAGCAACGCGGTTTTATCGGTTTATCCGTCGGCGGTGTCTTTTTTGAACGCGGCTTCGCTCACAACCGGCAACCATCTCCAATTCACGGTCGCCGGCGTGCCCGGCTTCAATTATGCCGTGCAGACATCTTCCAACCTGATTAATTGGGTATGGCTGGTCACGAACGCCGCGCCGTTTAATTTCACCGACACGAACAACCCCGGATTTCAGCAACAATTTTACCGCACCGTTTACCTGCCTTGACGAGCCGGCGGTGGTTCCTTTTGTGCAAGGTCATTTGATGTGCAGTTTGTCTTTTTCGCTTATATGCCCGCCTTTGACGACCTCTGAAATTTACAAATTGACTTTTTGACATGGCGATTTCATAATCCTGCTGGAACCACAGAATCGCAGATCCAAAACCTCTTTTGGTTGAAAGATCCCTTGGTGAATTTGATCCGTCATAGTGCCACCGGCTCTTTCTCTCTCGAATCAGTATTTGGGTAAGCTGATTTGGTGATTTAACCATGTTGGGAAGTGAGTCTGATAACTTGAAAACATAAACCGACTGCCGGTGTAAATAACAACTCAACCTTTCAAAACTATGAACCGAATCCAACAAACACTCGGCGGCCTGTTCGCCATTACCCTCGTTGCCGGCCTGGCGATCGAGGCCAACGTCGTTTCCGCAGCCGATCAGGCCATGCCGGGCACTCGCCAGTCGCCTGACTGGCTCAAGAGTTCGGTCGTGTATGAAATTTACCCGCGCAACTTCTCCCAGGCCGGCGACCTCAACGCGATCACGGCGAAACTGGATGAATTAAATGATCTGGGCGTGAACATTCTCTGGCTCATGCCCATTCATCCCACGGGCGAAAAAATGAAGAAAGGTTCGCTCGGCAGCCCGTTCGCCGTGCGTGATTTTTACGCCATCAACCCCGACTATGGCACCACCAACGACTTCAGGCGATTGGTCACGGAGGCCCACCAGCGCGGCATGAAGGTGGTCATGGACATCGTCGCCGGGCAGACCGCTTGGGACAGCGTGCTCATGACCAATTCCGATTTTTATCTCAAAAACAAGAACGGGGCGATCATTCCGCCCGATCCGGCGTGGACGGACGTGGCCGGGTTGAATTATGCGAATCCAGACGTGCGCCGCTACATGATTGACGTGATGAAATACTGGCTGACGGAATTCGGCGTGGATGGTTTTCGCTGTGATGTGACGCCGACAGTGCCGATTGATTTTTGGGAATCGGCCCATGCCGAACTGGAAAAGAGCAATCCCCAGGTCATCATTATGGCCGACGCGGGTGCCAAGCCGGCGATGCTTTACAAGGCGTTCGACGTGGATTCCTCCTGGAATTTGGAATCTTCACTGGACATGGTTTTGAGCAGTCTGAAGCCTGCCTATTTCATAAAGGATTCGTGGGAACACACCGATCAGCAGTTTCCCAAGGGTGCGTTGCATTTGCGCTTCACCGACAGCCACGAGCAAACCCGCGCGGTGGCGCGTTATGGCGCGGACGGCGCGCTCGCGGCCCAAGTGCTGATGTTGACGCTCGACGGCGTGCCAATGTTTTACAACGGCATGGAAGTGGGCGATGCCACCGAATCCTACGACCCGGCCTTGTTTGAAAAAATGCCGGTGTTCTGGCAGCCTGCTGGACGTCCGCCGCTCCGAAGTATTTATCACGATCTGATCAAGCTCCGCCGGCAAAATCCCGCCTTCTTCGACGGGGAAGTTAACTGGCTTCAGAACACCGCGCCGGGCGATGTCATCAGTTTTACACGGCGCGATGCCAAGGATGAGTTTCTTGTTCTGGTCAACCTTTCAAATCAGCGTGTGACCGGGACGGTTGAATTGCCCAGCGCCGACGGCTTCGAAGTGGTGAACATAGACGGCCGGCCAAAACCTTCAGTTGACACCGTTCTCCCTGACTTCAACCTCGGCGGCTTCGGGTGGTTTATCTATCACCGGCCTGTTCCAAAATAAGGTTGCGAAAATTCATGGGAATGCCTCCAAGGCAGTGAGTCGGTTACTTTCTTGCGGCGTGTCCGGTTTGCAATTTGACGGGACACGCCGCTGTTTTTAGATTCAAAACTCCCGCGACTTGCTGCCGCGCGTTTTTCTTGGCATGATTTCTAAAATGAAAAAGAACAAATCTGCGATCAATATCCGCCCCTTTTCCAGCATCCTGTTTGACGGTGACGAACGCGCCGCCGCCCGCGCCATGCTTTATCCCGTCGGTTTCAAGGAAGAAGATTTTTCGAAGCCGCTCATTGGCGTCGCCTCCACCTGGAGCGATGTCACGCCGTGCAATATGCACATTGACAAGCTCGCGCTCGAATCCCAGAAAGGCGTGAACGAAGGCGGCGGCAAGGCGATCATTTTTAACACCATCACCATTTCCGACGGCATCTCGATGGGCACGGAAGGCATGAAGTATTCGCTCGTCTCGCGCGAAGTCATCGCCGATTCCATTGAAACCGTCGTCGGCTGCGCCGGCATGGACGGCTACGTCGCCATCGGCGGCTGTGACAAGAATATGCCCGGCTCGCTCATCGCCATCGCGCGCATGAACCGCCCTGCCGTGTTCGTCTATGGCGGCACAATCCTGCCCGGCTGCATCACCGGCGATCCGGCGCAGCGCAAGCTGGACATCGTTTCCGTGTTTGAAGCCATCGGCGCGCACGCAAATCACAAGATCACCGAAGAAGAATTCAAGCAAGTTGAGCAATGCTCCGTGCCCGGTGCCGGTTCTTGCGGCGGCATGTATACCGCCAACACCATGGCCAGCGCCATCGAAGCGCTCGGCATGAGCCTGCCGAACAGTTCCGCGCAAAATGCCGTTTCCCCCGCGAAGTTGGACGACTGCCGTCGCGCCGGCGCGTGCGTCGTGGAGATGTTGCGTCAAGGCATCAAGCCGCTCGACATCCTCACCAAGAAAGCCTTTGAGAACGCCATCACCGTGGTCATCGCGCTCGGCGGTTCCACGAATGCCGTGCTGCACCTGCTCGCCATCGCGCACGCCGCGAAGGTGA
>Ga0182030_10012486_pt1 | contig 16999 bp, 16 predicted proteins | sample 812S3MmetaG_FD_121299 | JGI IMG/M metagenome (GOLD analysis project Ga0182030, IMG submission 121299) | Permafrost microbial communities from Stordalen Mire, Sweden - 812S3M metaG (Illumina Assembly) | ecosystem: Environmental > Terrestrial > Soil > Wetlands > Permafrost | place: Sweden...
AGGAAGGTCTCGACGTACTTCGGTCGGAGGTTACGATAGTCGATGTAATACGCGTGCTCCCACACGTCGATCGTGAGAAGCGCCTTCTGTCCGTGCTTGATCGGCAGATCGGCATTCGACGTCTTGGTCACGGCGAGTTTCTTGTCGGCACCGAGCACGAGCCACGCCCAGCCAGACCCAAATTGCGTCGTCGCCGCAGTCGTGAACTCCGCTGAGAACTTTTCAAAGGAGCCGAAGTCGCGTTGGATGGCCGCCGCGAGATCGCCCGTAGGTGCGCCACCCCCGTTCGGCTTCATGCTGTGCCAGAAATGCGTGTGATTCCAGATTTGAGCCGCGTTGTTGAACACGGGACCATCGGACGACGCGATGACGTCCTCGAGGCTCTTGCCTGCCTCAGGTTTGCCTTCGAGGAGCTTGTTCAGGTTGGTGACATACGCCTGATGGTGTTTGCCGTAGTGAAATTCGAGAGTTTCGGCCGATAGATGCGGCGCGAGTGCGTTCTTTTCGTAAGGGAGCGAGGGAAGCGAAAATGCCATGGGTGGTCTCCTTTGTTGTAGAGTCCCTCTTGTGGACGATGGCGTCCCATGTCAACCGTGCTCGAGAAGGCCGGTGTCTTTCGGCCGATCCCTTCGCGATCCCGGCGCCGAGCGTCCTCGCCTACGGGAAGTAGGCTCCGGTGCGTTCGGCGCCGGCCTCGCTCGGTTTCGACCGAAATACGCCGACCTTCTCCCCAATGGGTCTCACTAGAGTCTCCAGACTGGGTTTGGAAGCTTCTAGGCCACGTCGGTCTTGGTGGGGACTGAGTTGACGAGGAGCTTTTCCACGAGATCCTTCGAATACGTAGACAGCTCTCGGAAGACCACGCCCATTCCCGGCGGATCGAGCTCGACACGCACGACTTCGCCGATCCCCTCGATCGTCTCGATGTCATTCATGATGACCGTGAATCGCAGGTTCACCCGAGTTCCGACTGGGAGCGGCTGGACCGATTTGATGAAAACCCCGGTGCGCGAGATGTTGGTCACATATTCCTGAATGAACGCGTCGAACGATTCGAACTCTTTATTAATCGTGACTCGCTCACCAGCTCGCTTGTCGCTCTTGTCCGCGTCGGTCATCGCTCATCCCAGCTCGGGGTCGCTTCACTTGCCCGTCAAATCAAACTGTTCAATGTGGTATTCGTTCCGCGCCGTCACATGGATCCGCCTCATGTAGCGGCTCTCGGCTTCGGTCACGGTCTTCTTCTCGCTGCCGGTCAGCACGTCGGCGACGGCCGGATGGCAGTTGACCGAAACCGTGTACCCAGGAAGATCGTTTCGCTTGCGTCGAATCTCCCGGAGGATCTCGAACGCGATGGTTTCCTTGGACTGCAAGTGCCCCGTGCCGTCGCAGTAGAAACAGGGCTCGTGCAGCAAACGCCCCAGGCTTTCTCGAGTGCGCTTCCGAGTCATCTCGATGAGCCCGAGCTCCGAGATTCGGTTCAAGGTCGTTTTCGCCTTGTCACGCTGCAATAAGTCTTCGAGGGTCTTGCGAACCTTTTCCCTGTTGGCGAGCTTTTCCATATCGATGAGGTCGAGCACCACGAGCCCACCGATGTTGCGGAAGCGAAGCTGATACGCGATCTCTTGAACGGCCTCGAGATTGGTCTTGAGGATCGTCTCTTCCATGTCCTTGGCGCCTTTGCCGACGTAACGCCCCGTGTTGACGTCGATCGCGGTGAGCGCCTCGGCCTCGTCGATGATGAGATATCCTCCGCTCGGCAGCGGGACCTTTCGCGAAAGGGCTCGCGCGATCTCGTCTTCGATTCCATACGCATCGAAAATGGGCTCATCCTCGTTGAAGAAGACGACGTCCTTGAGTCTCTCTGGAACGAACATCTCGACGAATCTGCAGAGCCTGTCGTACTGGCCGCGGTCATCGATCACGATTTGGTCCACGTCGTCCGTAAAGAGGTCGCGGGCCGTCTTGAGCACGATATCGAGCTCGCTATTGAGCATCGCCGGGGCTTTCGCCCCCTCCCTCTGCTTGGCGACTTCACCCCAAAGGCGCACGAGGTAGCCGACATCGTGTTTGAGCTGCTTCTTCGTGAGCCCTTCGGCAACCGTACGGACAATGAGTCCCCCGCTCGGCGGCTTCATCCCCTCGATCGTTTCGCGAAGTCGCGCGCGCTCTTTGTCGTTTCCGATTCGCTTGCTCACTCCCACATGGTCGAGCGTCGGGAGATACACGACGTAACGGCCGGGAAGTGAGATGTGGCTCGAGCAGCGAGCTCCCTTTGTCCCGATCGGTTCCTTCGTGATTTGGACGATGATCTCTTGCCCCTCTTTTACGACATCCCGGATCGGAGTTGACTTGGATAGACGCCCAGGGCTTGCGCCTGTACGCGGTCGGTGCTCCGGACGAGCTTCAGGAGCCGGGCGTCCGCGCCCGCCGCGATCGCGTCCGCCACCACCCCGTCCGCGTCGGTGGTGCCGACCGGCTCCGCCTCTGGAATCGCGCTGAGCTTGCACCGGTGGCGCCTTCGACCGGGGCGGCGGGGCCCCTGGATCGCTCACCGTGAACCCGGGAAGGTCCGGGTCGTCGAACAAGTCGAGATCCAAATCTGGGCCAGGTGCCGCGGTCTTGGGAGTTTCGACGGCCGGGATGCTCGAACGGCTCGATGTCCCCTCAGTGCCATCGCCCGGAGTGGCTGCGTCTATCGCCGGAATATCCCAGTCATCGGCATCTCCTGGGTCGGCGGAATCGTCGACGGGAAGAAGCGATTCCACGGGACGATCGCTATCGGATGCTTCCGACGCGTCTCCGCCAGCCGATTGATCGGACAGCTGATCGTCCTCTTCTTCGTCCACCGCGGTCGGCTCCTCCACGGGAATCGGATCCGAGCCGGTCTCGACTTCCACGTGTGCGGCTTCCCCACTTTCTGAGGTCCCGCCACCGCCGTCGAGCGCATGTTTGCGGCCGCCTGCCAAATACGCTTCGAAGTCGTCCGGGCGAATGAGGTCTTCGACGTGAAGGAATGCGGCTCGCTCGAGCCCGATATCGACGAAAGCCGCCTGCAGCCCCGGAAGAACCCGTGTGACCTTTCCGAGGCAGATGTCGCCTACTGTCCCTCCACGAGGCTGGGAGCCGCTGCGTTCGATGTGCAGCTCGGCGATGATTCCGGCTTCAATGAGTGCGACGCGCGTTTCGGCGATCTCGCATGAAATGACGAGGATGTTCTTGGCCATTCGGAGTAGGACTTTCCCGCTCGGAGATACGGGTCGGACCGATTCGACGTTGCAAGCAGGCCCTCGCCGGAACGTCGACGTTCAACAGGCGGGAGCAGGCACAACGCGGAGCGGATCAACTCAATCCCTTGGGCGACGCCGAGAGCCTGACGCACAGACCCCCCAAGGAGTTGGAAGTGTGCGAGCGGCTACGGCAGTTGAGACGAGCACCTACTGGCCCGAGAAGAGCCCGGCAGGCGCGTAACCTTTCGGGGCGTGCTTGAACCCCTATGCCGAGGATCGAGAGCGCGTACCCTGACCACTTGCGTTAGCGGAAACTTCGCTTGCTGACCAGCCCCGCGATGAAGGAAACGCTCGCTCGAGCCGAACCGGGTGAAACGGAAAGGCCCTGCCACACGCTTCCACGTCACCGTTGCTCCCTTCCGGGCCTGGCGGGTTTCGCGCTTCCACGTCGACAGGGCCACAAGGGCACCGCTATCACACCGTCACTTCGGGAAAAGCTTTAGCGCTGGCTCCTCGTTCCGTCGAGCGGATTATTCTTACAGTCAGTCCCTAAAGTCGCGGAGCACCTTGTCCGGAATTGGGCCCTCACCCCGCAGTTCACACTATTTCACGGTCGCCCTCTCCCTTGGGAGAGGGCAAACAGCATCGCGGTCCAGCGGGGGTGAGGGCAAATCTCGAGGGCAAGTGGGTTCGCGATGACTTTCGGGACGGGCTCTTAGAGCTGTCCGCGCGTGAGTCGAATCCTCTCCGGCTTAAACCGAGAGAATTGCGAGGCGAACGCAATGAGGTATTTGTGCCCGGGCGCATTGCAGCCGTTGCGCTCGAGGCGCTAGGCGTGGCACATCGAGCGGCGAACCGCTTCGCTGCGCGCGGGAGATGGGCGATGGTCGGACATTCCCCCGTGGACTTGCGCGCGCCCGGGGCCCCTCGAGCAAAGAGCGTTACAATCTCTCATGAGTCCCCTGGCCGAAGTTGTCCACGTCGCACGGAGAGAGCTTTGGCGATCGGCAAGGAGCGCCAAAGGGATTTTTCTGGGTCTGTTGTCGTTGCTCGGGGCCCTGGCGATATCCTTCGTGTGTGTCTGGGTCGATGCTGCGAGTCGGGCGAGCGCTCCTTCGACCGCCCAATTTGTCGAGCTCAAGACGATTGCGCTGGAGAAGGCGACCGGTGACGCGACTCTCGCCGCTTACTTGGCGAGCAGTCCGACGGCGCTGCTGTTTTTCCTGGAGGCGACGGTGTGGCTTACGCCCGCCGTAGTCGCGCTTCTCGGATTCGACGCCATCACGAGTGATCTGCAGGGGCGCAGCATCCGCTATTGGGCGGCACGCGTCCGGCGAAGCTCGTATCTCGTCGGAAAGCTCGTTGGCCTTTGGGCGACCGTAGGTGCGGTTGTTCTCGCAATGAATGCAATCGCGGGGTGTGTCGTTCTCGGGCGAGGATATGTGACCGTTGGTCAGCTTATTTTCTGGGGATTTCGATTCTGGTTTGTGGCCTTCGTCATCGCGGGAGCCTGGTGTTCGCTCGCGATACTCGTGAGCGCCTCATTTCGCACCCCGATGCTGTCTCTCCTCGCGACGGCGGGCACGTTTTGGTCTGTCGGCATCTTCGGCGCGGTGGCCGCAGGAGCACGCAGAAGCGATGCTCTGGCCCGGGGCATCGTGCGCGGCATGAACTGGTACGAATATATGTATCCGAATGCCTATGACATGCCGCTGATGTCGCCAGAACGAACCAAGGTTTTCGCGGCGATGGGTCTCATGGCGGTGTTCATTGGCGCCGTGACCTCGATTGCAGTTTATCTATTTCAACGCAGGGACATATGAAGTCGAGCATCCTCGCGACCGAGTCGTCTGGCAGTGGGCTGGCGGACGCCGTAGTTCGGTTGAGCTCGATGACCAAGCGCTTTGGGCTGAAGGTGGCGGTGGACAACGTCTCCCTTGCGATAAATCGCGGGTCGGCGTTCGGACTCATCGGGCCTAACGGAGCGGGCAAGACGACGACGTTTTCGGTGGTCGCCGGGTTCTTGAAAGCGACCAAGGGCTCCGTCGAAGTGCTCGGAGTCCCACCGACTGCTGTAGATGAGCTCCGGGCGCGCCTCGGCGTACTCCCTCAGGACGCCGTGCTTCCACCGAGCGAACCCGTCGGAGAGTTTCTGACGTTCCTCGCGCGCCTTCAAGGAATCCGGGGGCGGAAGGCCGTCGACGCCGCATACAATGCACTGACGGATGTCGACGGCGCGGCCTGGTGGCGCCAGCGTTGCGGAAGCCTATCGCACGGAATGGCCAAGCGCGTGGGTCTTGCGCAGGCATTTCTAGGGCAGCCAGAGGTCGTGTTGCTCGACGAACCGACGGCGGGTCTCGATCCCCGAGTCGCGTTCGAGGTGCGACAGCTCATCAAAGGCAAGCGAGGCAAGGCCACGATCGTCATATCGAGTCACAATCTCCAGGAGCTCGAGGAGCTCTGCGACGCTGCCGCGATTCTCGATCGCGGACGTGTCGTCGCCGCCGGAACGATGTCTGAGTTGACCGCATCCAACGAGGAAGTACGGGTCGTCGTGGGTCACGGAGTTCGCCGGGGCACGGAATTGGGATCGGTGCCTATGCAGGTCCTGCGTGACCTTCCGGACGTTCGCGCCATCGATTTCGATGACGCTGCGGGGGTGCTCACCGTGTCTTTCGACAGGGCGAACGCGGATGCGGAAGCCGTCATTGGGCGGATTCTCACGGTGCTCCTAGCCAACCAGGTGCGCATCAGCGGTGTCTCGAAAGGGCGGGGGCTCGAACAGCGCGTCATGTCCGTCACGTAGTAGAAGCACGGTGCTTTTCGTCGATCCCTTCGCGATCCCGGCGTCGATCGTCCTCGCCTACGGGAAGTAGGCTCCGGGCGCTCGCCGTCGGCCTCGCTCGGTTTCGACGAAAATCACCGTGCTTCTACTCCCTTTGTCGCCAACAGTTACGAGGGGCCTTCACCCTTTCCCCCGCTCCCGCGGGGGAAAGGGCCGGGGATAGGGGGCACACGGCGCTGGGTGGAACGGGCCTCGGATAGGGGGCACACGGCGCTGGATGGAACGGGCCTCGGATAGGGGGTCTCGCGGTGCTTGGGAACGGGCCTGGAATAGAGGGGGCACGCTTCGCTCGGGATTTGGGTCTTGCTCGCTATCGTTTGCTTTGCGCAAATGACCAGTGGCTGTGAATCAGGCGCCACCCCTCGGACCCGTGGCGATACGTCTCTGAGCTGTTCCAGCGAAGTCCGCCTTCACTGCCTCCGCCCGAAACGAAGTGAAACGTCAGGACGGCGATGTTCCCTGAATGCTGAACTAGGGGATCGAGAATCTCCCATCGTGGTGCGCTGATCTTTCCCCGCAGGGATTCGTAATATGTCCGAAGGGCCGCCAATCCATCGATCCGACGTTCGATGAACGGGTCGAAATAGACGATATCATCGGCGCAGATCTCCAGGTACCCAGATGGATCGCCTTGGCACCAGCGAACCAATGCGGCGCGCTCGAGCGCCAAAATTTCGTCATCCAATTGCGGAGAGGCGGACTCTTTCACGGGACCTCCAGAGCGCGCAAGGAGCGCGCGAATCGAGGGTTGTATCATTCCTCATCACCGAGGCGTCCGTCCCTTCAGAACAGGTCGCAACACAGAGCATCCGTCCTTGATGACGACCTCGAAATCGACCTTCCGACCGTGCTTTCGGCTTAACCTATCTCCCGACTCGCGAAGGGTACGAACTAGCGAATCGAACGTCATTTCGGCTGTCGATTCCCGATTCTTTCGGCGGCTGTCAACGAGTTGCGCGTAGATCTCTCTCATTCTCTTGTCGGAGAGTTCCGAGGTTGGCATTCGCGGAGTTGGCGCGGCCGTCGACGGATTCGAAACGCTCGAACTCCGGATGGCGATGTCCCTAGTGCCGCGGATCGCGTCGGTGACTGTCGAATGTCGGGGCGCAGCGATGCGATCGCGGACGGGCGAGCGGTCGAATCGACCGAGTCCCTGTCCGGAAGTGAACTCGGAGATGCTGCTATCGACAGCGGTCGAAACGACGTACGCATCGCAGCGGGCGGGAGTGGGGGAGGACGGGATCCGCTCGCGATTGCGGGTGGCAGCGGTGGCCGGTGGGTCGGCGATCCATGACTCGGCGCAGTACCGGCGCGTGGCGCGAAGGCCGCGGCGAGATCCACATCGAGCCCGTCGTCACGTTCTTGTCGTGGGAGGGCAAGATCGAATGGGATCTGCTCGATATCGAAGAGCACGTCCGGATCAAGCTCACGAGTCGGTTTTCGTCCGAATCGCTGCTCGGCGCGCGCGAGATGTCTGCTGTACGTGCCGCGTTCTATCTCTCGGCACACACGCTGCCAGTAGGTTTGCAGAGTATTGTAACGCTGCAATACCATTTGGAAGCGAAACCGCTGGGCCGTATTTCGAATCTGCTCCCTTCGAAGCGCATGAATCCGCCGTTCAACCTCCTTGTGGGCAACCGCGGGCTCGAGCTTTTCAATACCCAGAAAGTATTGATCATAGAGCGCGCGGAGCCGATCGACCGAAGTCTCAAGTTCGGCGACGATTCTCTCGAGGTCCGCAGGATCCACAAGAGCTCTCCGTCACGGTAGCGGCGTCACCAACAGATTATCGAAACAGACTTTTACGTCCCAGTCATTGAACCCAAAATGGTCATGACCGATGCCCGCCATAGGAGCGGAATCCAGGAAGGAGAGCATCTCGACACCGTCGACTGACCACTTGACGGAATGGCCGTCCGTCCGTTCGACCTTGAAATGATATCGCTGACCCGGCACAACCGGCTTTTCCTTAGGATCTTCGGATGTGGGGACGATAGGTATCTCCTGGCGGTCAGTCCCGTGCTCGTTGATTCGCGCGAGGACGTGGAAGCGATTCTGCCAGCCTCCAAAAATCGTCAAATAGCTCGTCGCATTCGTGTACGAGAGGCTCGTCGCAGCGGAGCGACCGTCGCCCCAGAACTCCGCCTTGATGTCGCCATCCGGTGACTGGCTCATCGCGTCGAACTCTATACGCGCGTTGGTTGGGATGATCTTTTTCAACCAGAGGCCATGGTTCTTGGCGTGTTCTCCGCACACGCGGCCCGACTCCAGATGCCAGATGTTCGGAGCCGAAGCCATCCAATCAGGTCCGAGGTCGAATCCGACCGCGCCATCGGGGCCGGCCGTCGGCGTTCGTTCGAAGTCGTCGCGATACGGGCCCCGAAGGGGTTCGCCCAAGGCCAGGGGCGTCCCACTAGAACTTGGCGCCGCGGTCGACGTCCTGCCCGCTGCTGCGGCTCGACTCGTCGCGCCGGAGTCCGGAGGGCCAGACGTCCCTGAAGTACCTGACGGGACACAGCCGACAAGGGCAAGGCTAACCAACCAACGAACGTTCCGATGACGCATGGCTCGATAGGATCTACCACAGCGCCCTGCCGCTGCTATGCCCTCTCGGGCACCCTCGGCCCATCGCGGATGCGTTCGCCGCGATTTTCCTGTAAATGGCAGCGAGGCGCATGCATCCGATCCTGTTTCGCATCCCACTTCCCAACACGCCGATACGGCTTTGGTGGCTGCTCGCTATTGTCGCAGCCCTCGCAGTCACTTCCGGAGCGTGGTCACTCTTGAGGCGAGACCGGGGCTCCGCAACGACCGCGATGATTGTCGCCCTCGCCGCGGCTGGCGCTGGCTGGCGCTGGCATTCGTTCGTCTTCACGGGAGCGAATATTCCCATCTACTCATACGGGGTGATGCTCGGAATTTCGCTGGTCATCGGCTGGTATCTCACGCTCTCGCTCGCTGCGAAAGATGGTCTTCCTTCCGAGACGATGGCCAACTGCTACGTCGTCACGGCTCTCTCTGCCATCGCAGGAGCGCGCATTCTCTACGTATTGACGAATCCGGAGGACATCAAGTCGTTCTGGGACATATTCGCATTACGAAACGGCGGCCTGGTGGCTTATGGGGGATTCCTGGGTGGTTGGGTCGGGAGCTGGGCTTTTCTTGCGCCCAAGAGGATTCGGCTGCTCGCCTGGGCTGACGATGCCGTTCCGAGCCTCGCCTCTGGACTGCTTGTCACTCGCATCGGGTGTTATTTGTTCGGTTGCGATTTCGGTCGGCGTCTCTCCGACACCGCTCCGAGCTGGCTCAAGGCGGCAGGCACGTTTCCCCACTGGCCCGCTGGTACGCTCGCAAGCGGCGATGGCAGCCCAGCTTACGTCCGGCACTTGGAGATCTATCGAGGCACTCCGATCGAAGCGCAGCTCGAGAGCATGAATACGAGTTTCCCGGTTCACCCAACTCAACTCTACGAGTCGCTCGTCGGCCTCATACTACTTGTCATTCTTCTCTCGCAACGCAAGAACATCCGATTTCGCGGCCAGATTTTCTTCATATTTGCGTTCGCGTACGGTTTCCTCCGGTTCGTGCTCGAGCTTTGGCGAGATGACGTGGAGCGCGGAAGCTACGGTCCGACGCTCGACGCGCATTTATACGTGCCGTTCTGTCTGATTCTGATGGCTGTGGCGTTTGTCTTCGGAATCTCGCTCAGCATCGAGAATACGGTGATTCGCATGGCAGCTCGGGTGGTCGCTTTTGTTCCGGCGATCGTCGCGTTCGTGGCTCTCAAGCCGGATTCCTTCGGAGAAACGGTGCCATACCAGCTTTCCACCAGCCAATGGATCGGGCTGCTCAGCGCTCTCGCCGTGTCCTACTTTTTCGCGCGCTTCTGGCCGCAGGCGATGAAATCTCCGGCGTTTGCGATGAGTTTGGGAGATCCCGGGGCCCTCGCAGCCCTGAACGGGGTCTCGGTCGCACGCCCGGAACCCACCAGCGCTACTCCGGAACCGACGGACGAGCCGCTCGACGCCCCGCCAACGGACGAAACGGATTCCGGATCTGAAGACTCTGAGTCGGACTCCAAACGAAGCTGAGGGACTCGCGGAGAGTCCCCTAGGGGACGCGCGTACATCAAGCGCGTGCCAGGTCGACCGCTCGCCATAGGTACCACGACGCAGCGGTTCGAAATGGACGCCATGCGTTCCCATGGGCGGCTAGCTCGCGCGGGGTGGGGAGCTTGGTGGACGCGTAGGTGAGCTGGAAGCCCTTTCGAATGCCATAATCCCCGACAGGCAGCACGTCGGGACGCCCGAGCCGGAAGATCAGAAGCATTTCCACGGTCCACCGACCGATGCCTCGGACCTTGGTAAGGCGCTCGATGATTTGGTCGTCCGTCATCTCTCGCATGGAGCGGAGACTGGGGATGGTGCCGTCGAGCACGCGCTGGGCGAGGTCGCGCATCGCAGCTGTCTTGTTTCGAGAGAGCCCTGCGCCACGCAGCACGCTGTCGTCGAGTTCGAGGATGGCTCGAGCCGTCGGCTTTCGTCTCGGGAACAGTTCGCACATCCGACCATAGATCGCGGCGGCAGCCTTCCCGGCAAGCTGTTGGTACACGATGCTGCGGGCCAGCGCCTCGAAAGGGCTCCCGAGCTTTTCGACCCGCAATGAAACGGGACCTGAGCGGTCAATCACGCGAGCGAGGGTCGAGTCGACGCGACACAGATGCGATGCGGCCTCGTCTGGGTCGAAGGCGAGACCGCTATCACCCAATCCGCCGACGACGGGCGCTCCCTCAATCCGCAAGATGGCCCGCTTGGTTGCGACTCCGCCGGGGGCTGAGAAACCCCCCAAGCGTCCCCCTGCGGCGACAACACGATGGCAAGGGACGATGACAGCAAATGGATTTCGTCCGACGGCCTGCCCGACTGCGCGGGCTGCGCGAGCATTTCCGACCTGTGCCCCGAGATCTCCATAGGTGACGGTAGCGCCCGACGGGACGAGCCGAAGCGCTTCGTACACGCGCCGCGGGAACTCAGAGATGCCGGACATGTCGAGCGAAATGGCCATCATCGAGTCCGCCTTGGATTGTCCCGAGAGGTGCCCCGCGACGGCCTTGATCGCTTCGCGCGCGAATCCGACCGGCTTCGACTCTCTAGCGCCAGGCCATTGCGCGGCCAGACTGGCTTTCGTCGAGGCATCGCTTGAAGCGAAGCGGAGGGCCAAGACTCCCCGTTCGCTCCAGACGAGCACGCAGCGGCCGACCCGGGTGTCGAACATCGCGAATCTGGGAGGCATTGCCCCGAGGATAGCGTGCGGCGCCCAAGGCGACACCGTCACATCCGACTCGAGTCGCGCCGGATCCTCAAGTCGTATTCTCTTCATAAATGTTGCGGCAGCAGCTTTCGCCCGCCGAGCTGCAGCGGCTGATTCCCAGGCCTCCGCTCGCTCAACTTGGTAGCATTCCGCTCGGATTCGACGCATTGATTGCCGGAGGCGCTGGCGCCCCTACCGCAGCCTATACACAGTGTCGTGCTTACGACCAAGGTGAGACCGACGAGATATTCCCGGTGCATAGTGGAAAGTGTATTGGGTCGCATCATTACGCTTCGTATGTGAAAGATCGAATCGGGGAAGACGCGAGCGCGTCTGTCGTTCGCGCATCGAATCATTGCTTCTGCAGGACCACGCCAAAATTGTCATAACAATACGAGGTGCAACCCGACACCGCGCCAGTTCCCGTATATTTTCGTCCCATTTGCGCGATGGGTGACGCGCCCGCATCGATCGGCGCAAAGGGGTCACCGGTGCGAGCTAGGTCGATCCCCATTTGCACCGTACCCGCGCACGTACCGTTGGATGCCGTGTATTCACCTGAAAGAATTTCCTGTGACGCCACCGGCTGTTCCCCCGAATTCGTCCACGTCCAACCACCGAAAGGCGCGACAGATACTGTCGCGACGGTGCACGAAGCAGTCACGTCCTCCGCCAAGGATATCACCGTCGCCTCGAGCATTTGCCCCTTGGTAATGTCGAAGCCGAATCCACAGAGATACGACGAAACGCCGCCACCATCCGCGTAGTAGATGGCGCCAGAGAGCGACAGCGTGTCGACCACGGTAATCGTCACCTTGTCGCCCACGACGAGTCCAAAGCAAGGTTTCGGACTGTTGCAGCCCGCCAGCAAAGTTAGGACACCGCAGAGCTCAAGCGCGTGATTGCGAAGCCATAGTCGCGCTCGGATGCCGAGGTGTCTGTCGACCCACATGATCGGACAAGTATCACGACGCGAACGAGCGCAATTGGGGGCGGTTACGGGAATTCGCGCCGTTCGAACGACCATCGCACATGTCACCGACGGGACGCTTATCACGAACGCGAACGGTCAACTTTGGGATGACTTTTCGCCGTGGTCGCCCATGTCGTGCTCCCGTCCGGAAGAGCTCATTGGAGACGCGTCATTCGGCTCGATGGAACACAGACACCACGCTCATGACGCGACCGCTCGCATTCCAATATGCTCGTCGCGGTCGCATCGGTCGGAACCGCGACGGAGTGTCGCAGGTACGCACGTATCAGCGGAAATGTCTAGGCCGCTTCGTGGAACGTGAAGGTCGCCTGCGGCACGACCTCGATGACCAACCTTAGCGCTTCGTCCATAGCTCGGCGTGCCTCGTCGCGAAGACCCGACAGCGCGGCTCGCAGGTCCTCAGGCGCCGATGAATCGCTCAGGTAGCGCTCTGCAAGGTCGAACGCGCGATCGTACTGCTGCGCGCTCAGTGCTGCGCGTACTACTCCCCTTCGTGCGATCGCCCCCTCCGGATTTGTGGCGGGCAATTCATCCGCGATCTCTTCCTCGAGGCATGAAACCTCGAAGTACGCTTCGGCAGCGCGACTGTCCTCGCGTCTCGCCTCGGCGCTCTCGGCGCGAAGGATCGCCGCAGAGACGAGGTCATACAGGCCATCGAGTGTGTGCGCGTCGGGTGTCATAGGAACGCTGTGAGAACCTCTTTTGCCGCGATCGACGGCTGCAGAAAGCTTACCACACACGCGGCGAGAGTCTTGCCGGCCACGCATTTGGCAACCTGAAGAAGCTTCTGCCGCATCCTCGCCTCGTGATCGCCCGCGTCGGTACCGCTCACCTCGAGCGCCACGACTTTGCCGTCCGGAGCAGTCATGAGCCAGTCCGCGAATTCCCCGCGTTGGAGCCGGCGCCGGGCAACCCAACCCCGCGTTTCGTGAACGAGCGTGAGAGCGAGCGCCTCCGCGCCCAGTTCGGTTACGACGTTTGCGTCAAGCATCAGCGGTGCTCCTTCAGCCGCTCGCTCCCAGCTTACGGTCGCGGCGCCTTCCGTTCCGAACGCGTGTGCGGTCATCTCGACGTCGGGCTCATGACGCCGTTCGAGAGCAACGGCCGCGTTGACGGCGAGTATCGCAGCGGTCTCGGGAAGCAGGCGCGGATGGCGCTCACGAAGGGTCCGAAGATCGAGCTTCATTGCGCGAGCGAGCCGAGTTGAAGGTGCAGCACGGCGCGTAGGCCAAGAAGGATCCGGTCGAATGTGTCGAGTCTGAATTCGCCGGAGGTGGGCAGGTACGGCTTCGAAGGGTTAGGGGGGAAGTCGAGCCGAATCGTCGTAGCGCCATTGACAGCGATCGTCCGTGCACGCCGCTGCGCTTCAACGAGCGCGCGCACGGGCTCGACGAAGAAGTGATGGAAGGAAACGCCGGCCATCTGCCCCTCCGCGAGGTTGCCTCCTTGCACACGGTACGTCTTCACTTGAACAACGAGACGCTCCCCCGACTTGAGCCCCAATACGTCGTGAACTGAGCTCGGCTCCGCGGACGCTATGTAACCGCGCAGCTCGAGCCCGAGCCATCGCTCCTGCACGTGGCGGCCCGCGGTGCTGAAGACCGTCGCCGCCTCCGATGCGAGGCTCTCGATGTCGATCGAGGGATCGTTGAGCCGCCGTCGGAGACTGCGAGCCCGCTCGCGGTTGTCGAGGATTTCGCTCATGCCGCTTCAAGATCGCACAAAACTCGATGGCATGTGCGTCCACATTTTCCATAAGACGACGGCCTCGCGGCTCGCGAAGATGCCTGAAACGATGAGCGCCCAGCCGCGCGTCGAGTCCACGCGACGTGCGCTACGATTCGTTGATGGAAGAAATCGTCAAGTCGATTCTGGCTGCGGAGCCCGGTGCGCGCGTGGAGTTCCAGACCCGTAGTGGACCGATGAGCGGCACCATCGTCCGCGAAGATCGTTCGACGTTTCCCCCGACAGTCGTCCTTCTTGATGACAGCGGCACCGAGCATTCTGTTCCGATTGGCATCGGGTGGCCCGATTGATTTCGGCCGGCCTCACGCGGTGTGACGTGGATGCCGAGGCGCTGAGCACGTCATCGCGAGAATTTCGATTTCTCGTCGATCAACAAACACCAATTGCCGACGCTTGCGGCTCGTTGGGTGTCCGGTAGCCGAGCGGTGCGACCGTGACCCGTACGTCCGCAAGCCAGGACGGCGCACGTCGCGCCCAAGGCGCGCGTGCGAAACGCCTACGTTGCTAAATTGGCGCACCCCCACTGACCGAGGCAGCATGATGAACGCGACGAATCAGAAAGTCGTGCTGAAGCAGATCGATCTTCGCGAAGGCGGCCGACGCCAGCGTCGAGCGGTTGCACTCTTCGCCATGAACTAATGTACGCGTGTACTCAAGTCACGGCGGAACTCGGAACGAAGATGACATCGAAGTATTCTGCCCGCGACCGCCATCGGAACGTGCCCTACAAGGCCGGCGTATTTCGGCCGATCCCCTCGCTCCCAACCCCAGAGCAGCTGTCTTGGCCTCAATCGAAGCACCTCGAACCCTGCCTCTGAAGACACGCCGGGCTACGTTTCGCCTTGCCCGCGCGGTCTCCCTCGTTCTTCGTCCTGGAGATCTCGCGGTGCTCTCAGGCCCTCTCGGGTCGGGAAAGACTTTTTTCGTCCGCGCTCTCGCTCGAAATCTCGGCGTCGCGGCTCCGGTGACCAGTCCCACGTTCACACTCGTCCACGAATATGCTCTCTCTGGCGGCGGAGTGCTGATGCATGCGGATGTCTATCGATTGCTCGGGTCGGACGCCGAAGCGCTATTTCGCGAGGTCGCCGAGCTCGGGCTCCGCGAACGGCGCGCGGATGGGGCTATTGTCGTAGCTGAGTGGGGAGCGGATGCCGTCGCAGCGCTCGGCGGGGCTCTGTCTCTTTGCATCTCGCTTTCCTTCGATGGTGCTCACTCACGCGTCGCAGTTCTTTCCGGACCTCGCGCGGGTGATATTGTGGCGTGAGCAATGACGAACGCTCCTAAGCCCGAAGCGCCTCGCGCGTCTCGTGGCCGGAAGCTCCGAAAACGGACTCTCGTCGAAGTGGTCGCCATGGGCGTCGTCGCCGGGCTCGTCGCATTCGCTCTGGCTCATCGAGTGGCTCCGCGGTGGGTCGGCCACCCGCAGCGTCGAACGGCTGGTGAGTTTGGCACATCGACCGCGGTGTTTGACCTGCGCCCCGCCACGGGACAGCTGAGCGTTCGGAGTCGAGATGGCCTCGTGACTCGCGACATCGATCTGGCTGTTGTCGTCGATGGCGCGGCGACGTCGCTGTCGTTCGCGCGCGAGGACATCGTATCGTCCGACGGCGTACTCCGTGCGCGAGTTCGTGCGGTCCAAGGAGAGCTCGTGTTCTCCTCCACGCTGGTCGTCCGCGTGGATATCGCAAACGATGCCATGGCTCTCTCTCTCGAGAGCGAACCGGGAGCGCCGCCAATCGACCATGCGGTTGCGCTTCGGGCCGAGATACCGAGTGACGGCCAGGTCATCTTTGCCCCCGGGCTTGGATCCATCGCGGATCAGGCAACCGTGACCGTTCGCACTCTCGTCGTCGGCTCCGATCCACATCCCATTGGAGTCGCGTCGGCGATGGGCACGATCACGGTGGATGCCGCGCTCGAGGATATGAACTCTCAAGGAGAGCTCACCCGCGTGGCGGTCACGAGTTCGCCTGGCGCCGTCGGTTCGACCGGAAGGCTGTGCGATCTGCATTTCGTCATGGCGTCTTCGAGCATGACGATATGGCGGCCGCTGGCTGGCATTACGGGACAGCGTACCGCCACTGTGCGAGGTCATGTGACGGGCACCAATACGACAGCGTCTATCGTTGGGCGGGACTCGCAGGGAATCCAACAGGTGCGCGCGGTCGTGACGAAGCAGTGGACGTTCGAGCTCGAGGCCCCGGTCGACGTGATCGAATGGTACGCGACCATCGACCCCGGGCGTGCGAGCAGTCTTGCGACGTTCGTTCCTGGTACTCCCGAGGACCTCGTTCTCGACATCGGACCGGGGGGCGATTTGCATGTCTCGATAGTCGATGGCGATACGCATGCGCCGCTCACGGCCCGGTTGGTCGTCCGGGGAGTGGACGGTTCGGTCGACCCCAACTTTGGTCCTGACTATCGGGCTTCGGGCGCGGGGCCCGTCATCGATGCGCTGCGAGGCGACGTCAACACTCCGCTGCCGGCGGGTCGCTATCGCGTGGCGGCCACCAAAGGGATTGAATGGAGTGTAGACGCGAAGGTCGTCGAGATCGCTCCCGGGCGTCTCAGCGAGATCGCGCTCGCCCCGAGGCACGTCGTTCCGACTCCCGGGGTCTTGGGGTGTGATCTGCACGTGCATGCCCGACCGAGTTTTGACACGCCGGTTACGATGGAAGACCGCGTCATTTCCCTAGTGGCAGCGGGAATCGACTTCGCGGTACCCACCGAGCACAACATCGTCGGCAACTACGCGCCGGCACTTGAAACTCTCGACCTGTCGAGGGACCTCACAACGGTCACGGGAGTCGAAGTGACGACGTACAGCAAAGGGTTCGGTCACTTCGGGGTGTTCCCGTATCCGCCGTCGGATCC
>Ga0182030_10012487_pt1 | contig 16996 bp, 12 predicted proteins | sample 812S3MmetaG_FD_121299 | JGI IMG/M metagenome (GOLD analysis project Ga0182030, IMG submission 121299) | Permafrost microbial communities from Stordalen Mire, Sweden - 812S3M metaG (Illumina Assembly) | ecosystem: Environmental > Terrestrial > Soil > Wetlands > Permafrost | place: Sweden...
CACAGCCATCCAGCAAAGGCCCAGCCGACTGGTTCACCGGCACGGTGCGCATTGACTTGCCGTTCAAGGGAAGCGAACCCGCCCGGGTCAGCGGCGCAATCGTCACGTTTGAACCCGGTGCCCGCCCGCGTGGCATACGCACCCGCTCGGCCAGACGCTCATCGTGACTGCCGGCTGCGGACGTGCGCAACGCTTGGGCGGCCCGGTTGAATCAATTCATCCCGGGGATGTTGTCTGGTTTCCGCCGGGCGAAAAACATTGGCACGGAGCTGCACCGACCACGGCCATGACCCATATCGCCATTCAGGAACAGCTCGACGGCAAAGCCGTTGACTGGCTGGAAAAGGTCAGCGACGAACAATATCAAGGCTGAACAAGGCGAAGGCGCAAGTTTGGAAACCAAAACGGGGTGTCCTTGTGTCTTGGTGATCCAAAACCGTTTAATTCCCGCCCTGCACCCGGCCGGTGTGCCGGGCGTTGGCGCGAAACATCGGCCATGAGCTTTTTGCCGGCGGCGCCAGTCCGTTGGTTGAATTGATGGCGTGCAAATACTGGTTGTCGGCCACATAGACGGTTCCGTCGTCTCCAATGGTCGGCGAGGCGGAAAGATTGTCCGAGGTGCTGACGTGCCACAGTTCAGTGCCGTCCAATTGAAAAGCAAACAATCTCATCCAGGGCGCGGAGAAATAAACCCGGCCGTTTGCGGCCACGGCCGGCGAGGCGTCAATCGAAACGGCCGAGCACCATCGCCATCTTATTTTTCCGGCGGGATCAACGGAAATATTCCATGGATCCGCTGACAAATAAACATTGCCGTTTTCGTCGAGCACGGGAGAAGATTCGGTCGAGCCGTCGGTATGCAACCGCCACAGTTCCGAGCCGTCCGGCCGCAGAGCGTAAAGATTGCCATCGGTCGAGGTGAAATAAACGGTTTCACCGGAGCTGATGGCCGGCGAGGAAATGATGGGACCGCCCGTTTTGAAGGACCACAGCAGTTTCCCGGATGGCAACAGCGCATAAAAGTTGCCGTCATGGGATCCAAAGTAAACAGTTCCGCCCTTTCCGATCGCCGGCGAGGATACAACAATGTTGCTGGTGGCAAAAACCCACTTTGGGGAACCGTCAGGATTGAGCGCGTAAAATTTCGCGTCCCACGAGCCAAAATAGATCGTCCCGTCGGCGCCAATCGCCGGCGAGGAGTCCACCCAGGCGCCGGTGGGAAAAGTCCACTTCAGTTTTCCTCCAGGTGTAACTGCATACAATTTCCGGTCGCGGGCACCGAAGTAAATGGTGCCGTCATCGGCGACGGCCGGAGAAGATTTGATTTCCGAATTGATCCGGAAAGTCCATTTGGACGTGCCATCGTGTGTCACGGCCAGCAAATAACCTTCGAAGGTTGCCTGATAAACTGTGCCGTCGCGCGCGATGGCCGCCGACGCATCGGCATTGTAAGGCGGCAGCCGGAGCGTCCAGATGTTGGTCGGCGCAGACTGCGCGAGGCAAACGGGATGCGCATTCAACCAAAAGCAACCGGCAACGATTATTTTGACACCGTGTCTGAGAATGGAACATTTCATCCGCGCCAGTTAACCGCAAAATCCGCGTCCGGCAAATTTAAATCTTGCCGCCAAACTTGCATCCGGTGCAATCACGAACTACCTTTCGCCCGCTATGGAAAAGGTTGTCATCATCGGTTCGGGTTGCGCGGGCTGGACGGCGGCGCTTTACACCGCGCGGGCCAATTTGCAGCCGCTGGTTCTCACCGGCCGGCAGCCCGGCGGCCTGCTCACCACCACCAGCATCGTGGAAAATTTCCCCGGCTTTCCCGAGGGCGTGGACGGTTATGAACTGATGACCCGGATGCAGAAACAGGCGGAACGTTTCGGCGCCCGCGCCAGTTTTGGCCTCGTTGAAGCGGTGGATTTTTCCAAACGGTCGTTTGCGCTGACCGTGGACGGCGAAAAAATCACGGCGGAAACCGTCATCATCGCCACCGGCGCCAGCCACAAGCACCTGGGCGTGCCGGGCGAGGACCTGCTCGAAACCAAGGGCGTGACGTATTGCGCCACGTGTGACGGTGCGCTGCCGATATTCCGCAATCAGCCGCTGGTCGTGGTCGGCGGAGGCGACTCCGCCTGCGAAGAGGCCATGTACCTGACCCGGTTTGGCTCGATGGTGCATCTCGTCCATCGCCGTGACACGTTGCGCGCCTCAAAAATCATGGCCGAACGCACGTTGTCGAATCCGAAGATCAAACCCATCTGGGATTCGGCCGTGACGGAAGTGCTCGATGTAAAGCAGGACAAGGTCACCGGTGTGAAATTAAAAAACCTCAAAACCGGGGCGGAGTCGGTTTTAAACTGCGCGGGTGTGTTCATCGCCGTCGGTCACGGGCCGAACACGGGAATTTTCAAAGACCAGATTGAATTGGGTGAGAACGGCTACATCGTCCCCAAAAAAGGCACCATGACCAACGTGGCGGGCGTGTTTGTGGCGGGCGACTGTTCCGACCATGTTTACCGGCAGGCCATCACGGCGGCGGGCGCGGGTTGTGCGGCGGCGATTGACGCCGAGCGGTTTTTGGCGGCCCAGAACCAGTAAGGTTGCCCCGCAAGAAATGGGGCGGGTTGAGCAATATCGTTCTTCAATTCTTCGTTGACGGTGGGGCGGGCGCGGGTAGAATCCCGCATCGGTTTAAGGAAATTTATTCCACCACAATAAAATAAAAACAATTATGGCTGTCAAAGTTGCAATTAACGGATTCGGTCGCATTGGACGCCTGGTCTTCCGCGCGATCGCTGAACAGGGCCTTATCGGCAAGGAAGTTGAAATCGTCGCGGTCGGCGACATCGTGCCCGCGGACAATCTGGCCTACCTGCTCAAGTACGATTCCATCCAGGGCCGCTTCAAAGGCGAGGTCAGCTCGAAGAAATCCGCCGCCGACAAGGCCGAGGATGATGTGCTCATCGTCAATGGCAAGGAGATCAAGGTCGTCAGCGCCAAATCACCCGCGGAACTTCCGTGGAAGGCGCTGGGGGTCGAACTGGTGATTGAATCCACCGGCCTGTTTACCGATGTCGAAAAATCGCAGGGCCACATCACCGCCGGCGCAAAGAAAGTCATCATTTCCGCCCCGGCCAAGGGTGATTGCCTGACCATCGTCATGGGCGTGAATGAAGGCAAGTATGACCCGGCCAAGAACCACATCGTCTCGAACGCCTCCTGCACCACGAACTGCCTGGCGCCGATTGTGCATGTGCTGCTCAAGGAAGGCTTTGGCGTCGAAGAAGGCCTGATGACCACGATTCATTCCTACACCGCCACCCAGAAAACCGTGGACGGCCCCAGCAAGAAAGACTGGAAAGGCGGCCGCAGCGCGGCCATCAATTTGATTCCTTCAACCACCGGTGCGGCCAAGGCCGTCGGCCTGGTGCTGCCTGAAGTGAAGGGCAAGCTTACCGGCATGTCCATCCGCGTGCCGACCCCGACCGTCTCGGTCGTGGATCTCACGGTGAAAACGGTGAAGGAAACGAGCTACGCGGAAATTTCCGCCGCGATGAAGCAGGCCAGCGAAACCTATCTCAAGGGCATTCTTGGCTATACCGAGGACGAGGTGGTCAGTTCGGATTTCATCCATTGCCAGCTCTCCTCCATTTTTGACCAGGGTTCCGGCATTGAACTGAACAAGAAGTTTTTCAAGCTGGTGAGCTGGTACGACAACGAATGGGGTTACAGCTGCCGCGTCGGCGACCTTGTCAAGCTGATGGTGAAGAAGGGGATTTAAGAAGGGGATTTGATTCACCGGCGAATTGCAAACGGCGATCTGGAAACAGGTCGCCGTTTTTATTTCAAACGCGGAAACCGTCTGACAAAAGAACAACTGTGTCGGCGGCCTTTCAATGCTGTGGTTCCGGCTGGATCACCTTTTCCTTTTCCAGCTTCTCCAATTTGGGCGCGATGACAATCTGGCAGTAAGGCGCCCCGGAGTTGTTGTCGTAATATGCCTGGTGATAATTCTCGGCCGGGTAAAATTTTGTAAACGGCGCGATTTCGGTGACAATCGGGTGCTTGAAATTCTTCTGCGCTGCGGCCTTGGATTTTTCCGCCGCCAGTTTTTGCGCGTCACCGTGATAGAGAATGATGGAACGGTATTGGGTCCCCTCGTCCGCGCCCTGGCAGTTCAATGTGGTCGGATCATGCGCCTGCCAGAATACGTCGAGTAGTTTTTCGTAGGATGTTTTGGCGGGATCGAATTCAATCTGCGTGACCTCGGCGTGGCCGGTGGCCCCGGTGCAAACCTGTTCATAGGTCGGATGGGCGGTGCGGCCGCCGGCAAAGCCGCTGGTGACGGACTTGACGCCGGGGAGACGCTCGAAGACGGCTTCCATGCACCAGAAGCAGCCGCCGCCAAAAGTGGCCAGTTCGGTTTTATTGGTTTCGTTTGTGCTCATAGAATTGGTGGGGCCGGCCTGCGCGCTGAGGGCCAGCGCCGTTGCCGCGATCAGGAAGTGGATGTGGATTTTCATCTGGTTTCAACGTTTTGAAGCCGGGGCGTTTTCAAATGATAAAACTTGCATCCGCTTGCCTTTGCCTTATTCGATTTCGGGCCGGTCCAAATCAGCATCCGGCGGCAGTCCGGCAAATTTCTCAAAATGTTCCGGACGCAACGGCTCGGAAATCACGTGTTCGCCGCCAAGCCATTTGCCAAGATCAATCAATTTGCAGCGATGCGAACAAAACGGCCCGTATGGCCCGGCCAGCCAGTCGCCCGGCTTTTTGCAAACCGGACAGGCCAGCCGGTGAATGCGTTCATTTGGTTTCGGTTGCAATGGACTTGATGTCGTTGACCAGGTTCGTGGTGTTGTCCGCCGCCACTCCGCCGTTTTGAAAAATGGTCTGGAAGTCGTCAAAAATCTTTTGCTGTTGCGACGGCGAAAGATGTGAACTGTTGAAAATGGCGTGGACTTCCAGCGCCAGTTTTTGATGCTGTGGCCTCAGTTTTTCATTTCCCGCCATGGCGGTCATCAGGTCATCTGCTAGTTTGGAAACGGAAGCTGGCGACGGTTTCGTGCCCGAGGCGGCCGCCGTCAGGTCATTGATCAACGACGGCTTTTGCGCGGCGGCTGAATTGGTGTCTGCCCGGTCGGCGAAGGCGTCAAAATCCACGCGCAGGCCGGCAATGTTTTGCCGGGTGGCTTCGAGAACCGGATCCGGCGGGGCGGGGTTTTGCGGTGCCGGAGCGGGGGCCGGCTGATCGGACGGCGGTGGATTGTCCTGCCGTGTGCTGCTGGCATTGGCGGCCACGTTTTTGGCCTGCCGGATCGCCGACGAATAAATATCGGCCCGGACGCCCAGCGCCACCAACACCACACAAAAAAACGCGATGAACGTTTTCATGGATTTTCACTAATTTGCAATCAAGACCCGGTTCGACGACGAGTTCAATGACAATACGGTGATGTAATCTTCGAGAATATGAACCGTCTCGTCCAGCATTGGGTCAAGGGTCGGAGCCGGTTTTTTTTCCGCGGCAGCCGAGGCCAATGCATTGGTGGCCGTGGTGGTGGCGTTGGTTGCTGAATAACTTGTGGAGTTTGAACCCGGTCCATTATCTAGGACGGCGGGCAAACCATTTGTGGTCAACGTATTGGTATCCCCAAGCGGCGGCGGCAAGCCAGGTTCACCGGCTTTGGCAACCGTCAGATCATAAATCGTTTCATCCGTTGCCTTCCGGGCGGCGCGTTCCCGTTCGCGGGCTTTCTGCCGTTCGTCGGTTTCCTGCAGTTCCTTCAAGCGTTCGTGCTCGTTGAGCGAAGCCGTCTTGTCGGCCTGTAATTTTTGAAATTCTTCAATGTCCTGGCGGGTGTAAACAAAATCCTGGTTGGTGGCGACGCGTTCGCGTGAACGCCGGCTCAATTCGTCAACGAACGGCTGCACCAGGTTCAATTTATCGTAATTCGTGGGTGAAATGGTGTCCCACGGCAGCGGATTTTCGAGCGAGGATTCGCCAAACTCGGTCGAATAATTCAGCACATCCGGCAGGATGAGGTCTGGGATCACGCCCTTCAACTGGGTCGAGGCGCCGCTGACGCGATAAAATTTGCGGATGGTGATTTTGACGGTGCCCGGATCATTCGTGGCGGTCGCCGTCGCGGGCCAGACGAATGGGCGCAAAGGGTTTAAATTCTGGACCGTGCCCTTGCCGAAGGTGGAAATGTCACCCACAACGACCGCACGGCCGTAATCCTGCAGCGCGGCGGCGGCAATTTCCGACGCAGACGCGCTGAGACGGTTGATGAGCACGACGAGCGGACCGGAGTAAAGCACGGAAGGATCATTGTCGCTGTCCATGGTTACCGTGTTGTCCGGTGAGCGGGCGAGGACCACCGGGCCGTCCTTGATGAAAAGGCCGGTGAGCTTGACGGCCTCTTCGAGCGAGCCGCCGGGGTTGCTGCGCATATCAAGAATGATGCCAGCAACCTTCTCCTGTTCGAGCTTCTTGATCAGGCGCGTTACGTCTTCGGTGATGCTTTTGGCGGTCGAATGCTCAGTGCTGCCGGGCAATTCAATCGTCGCATAAAACGACGGCAGATCAATAACCCCCAGCCGGTTGGTGCCGCCGTGGCCGTCCGGCAATTCGATGAGCTGGGCCTTGGCTTCCTGGTCCTCCAGTTTGATTTCATCGCGGACCAGCGTCACCATCCGGCGAACGGCGCGATCTTCCGCCGGGCTGATGGTCAGCCGCACCTCGGTTCCTTTGGTCCCGCGAATGAGCTGCACCACCTTGCCCAGTTCCATGTCCACCACATCCACGGGAGCATGATTGCCCTGTGCGACGGCAACGATCCGGTCCTTTTCGTGGACTTGTTTGCTTTTGTCCGCCGGTCCGCCGTGGACGAGCGAACTGATGGTACAATAGCCGTCATCCTCGGTCAGTTGGGCGCCAATTCCAAAGAGCGACAGGCTCATGCCGATGGAAAAATCCTGCGCGTGCTCGGTGTTGAAGTAATCCGAATGCGGGTCATAGGCATGCGCCAGCGCATTCAGGTAGGCCTGCAAAACATCCGTGCCGTCCACGTTGGTCGCCATGCGCAGGTTCCAGCGGTAATGCCGGGCGAGCGTGTCGCTGATGTCGGTAGCGGCGGATTTGGGCAGGGGCAGGATGACATCGCTGTTGGTCGGTGAGATTTCCCGGCTGAGTTTTTCCTGCAAATAATCGTAATGCAGCCGTTGCGACCACAATTGCCTGGCCTCATCGAGGTCCTTGGGATAGGCGGCGTGGCGGCGGTCCAGCAGAATGTGTTCGTCGGTGGTGAACTTGAATTTGTCCTCCTTCAAAAGTTCATTCACAAAGTCCGCGTGCTGTTGGATGCGTTCCAGGTATCTCTGGTAGATGTCAAAGGCCGGCTTGAGGTTGGCGGTGCCGTTGGTGCCGATGGTGAAAACATCCAGGTTCGTCCGGTAAAAACTGAATTCGGCAACATCGGACTGCAGAAAATTTTCATGTCGCGGGTCCATCGTTTCCAGGTAGCCGTCAAAAAACTTCTCCGAAATGTCCGGGTTGAGCAGTTGTTGTGAGTAGTGGAATTCCTCCAGCAACCGGGCCGTAACGTAGGCAATGCGCGGGTCGTTCGGCCCCGGACCCGGGGAAACGCTGGTCTGGATTGCCGGTCCCGGAACATGGTTGGTCGAAATGGCCGTTGCCGGCGCAACTGCCGTAGGGGCGGCGCAGCCGGCAATGTTGACGAAGCCGGCCACCGTCGCGACAGCGACACAGGCAAAGGTCATAATTTTTGAGCGACTCATTGGAATTAGCACAACTTTGACCCAGTGTAAGCAGATTCGTTCAGTAAGGGAATCATTTTAACCCGAATTTCGAAGCGCCTGCAAAATCACGACCTCAGGATTTGAATTTCAGAAAGCATTCGGTGCCTGATTCCTTCGTTTGGATGACTTTAATGTTTCCCTCCATTGTTGTTTTTGTCTTTCAACCAAATGATCCGCAGGCGGCTTTTCATTGCCGCCTTCGCGTTCCTTCCGCGGCAATTAATCTGGAGGCTTTTGCCCGCCGGGGGCAATAAACACCACCGCAATAATAATGCCGGCTCCAAAAAGGCAGGAAAATTGAGGAGATGAAGGACAAATCAGGTTTGGCACGTCAGTTGCATTCATTATTTTCATGGAGACATTAGTCAGCGCAAAACGGATTAGCTTCACTGCATTTGGCGAAGCGCGCGTGGCGTTAACTCCGCCGGTCGTATTGATTTCCAGCTAAACTGCCAGCAAACTACACTCGGCTTCCCATTATTCCAGTCCCGGCCGGCGGAGCAACCTACCCGGCCGGGACTTGCTTCTTTAGGGAGACAGGGACGAGACTGGCAGGTGGTATGAGCGAACCATTGCCTGCCAAATCGGTGATCCCGAAATCTGATTCGGATTTGCATTCGCAAATTGCCGGAACACGGCTAGATTTTCACGGCAGTGGACGAATGAATAAATACTGGCACGTCATCGGCATCGGGATTCAAAGCAACCTGACGTATCGCTTCAATTACCTGACGCGCACGCTGTTCAGTTTCATTCCACTGTTCGCCATGCTGTCACTCTGGCGCACGATTTACGGGGAGAAGGGCGGCGCGTCGCTTTCCGGATACACGCAGGCGGAAATGATCTTCTACTACATGATGGTGGCCGTCGTGGACGTGCTCACGGCCGTGAACGAGGACGACTGGCAGATTGCCGCGGACATTCGCGAAGGCAACATCAGCCAGTTTCTGCTCAAGCCGATAGATTATTTGTGGTACCGGTTGTGCCTGTTTTTTTCCGGGCGAATTGCCTTCATGTCCATGGCTTCCGTGCCGCTGGCGGTGTTCATTTTTTGCTTCCGGAAATATTTTCTGCTGCCGCCGGACGCAGGCGCCTTTCTGTTGTTCCTGGTTTCGCTGGTGCTCACGGCGTTGCTGCAATTCTTCATTTCCTACACCATGGCCATGCTGGCGTTCTGGTTTTTGGAAATTTCCACGCTCATCTTCATACTGTTCGCGCTCGAATATCTTGCCAGCGGCCATCTGTTTCCGCTGGACCTGCTGCCGCCGGTGATTGGTCACCTGCTTTTTTTCACGCCGTTTCCATCCATGCTTTACGTGCCCATCAGCATTTACATGGGCCGGATTGCGGGCGGGCAGATCTGGCTCGGTCTGCTGGTGCAACTGCTCTGGCTGGTACTGGCCTATGCGCTGGCGCGGTTCGCCTGGCGGCGGGGCATCCGGAAATACGCCGCGTTTGGAGGATGATAAAATGAATCCTGAATCCAGAGCCCGGAATCCTAAAAGCGGCATCACGCGTTATCTGGCGATTTACGCGGCGCTGTGGAGAAATTCGGTGACGCGGGAGATGTCGTTCAAGGGCAACTTTGTTCTTTGGGTTTTCGTTGAACTGTTCTGGTTCGGGCTGCAACTGGCCTTCGTGGGTGTCATTTTCCGCCAGACCAGCAGCATCGGCACCTGGACGGTGTGGCAGGTTGTGCTGCTGACCGGCACGAGCAGTTTCATCCAGCAGATTTACCAGGCGTTTTTCCTGGTGAACTGCACGAACCTTTCGGAGCTGGTCCGGACCGGCAAGATGGATTTTCTGCTGTTGCTGCCGGTCAACACGCGCTTCATCGTGTCCGTGCGGCAGGTGGACATCTCTTCATTTGTCAACGCCTTGTTCGCCGCCGGCATCATGTTTTACGCCTTGGGAAAACTGGAGTTGCATCCGACGGTCTGGCAATTCCTTGGCTTTGGCGGGCTGTGCGCGGCCGGACTCTTGGTGCATTACTCGTTGATGTTCATGCTGGCCTCGGTGAGTTTTTGGACGGTGCGCGCGCAGGGCATCGTTTGGGGCTACTACAATCTGTTCAACATTGCGCGGATGCCGGATGAGGCGTTTCGCGGCGTGTTCAAGGCCGTGTTTACCTTCGCGCTGCCCGTGCTGCTGGTGTCCAACGTGCCGGTGCGGGTGCTGGCGGACAAAGCAAGTTCGCCGGAGGCCTGGCTGGTGCTGATCAGCCTGGGGGTGATCTGGGCGCTCATCTCAGAATGGTTCTGGCGATTCTCGCTGCGTCGTTACACCAGCGCGAGTTCCTGAGGAGCTGGGCACTGCGACAACATAACATCGCAGTCCAAATTGGATTGCCTTCGCTCACTTTACTTTTTATTGTTTGCCGAATGAAAAAAACTCGGTGGGTATTGCTTCGGGCCGTCGTTGCGTTCGCTATTTTTGCCGCACCCGGATTATTTGCCCAGAGCACGAACGAAGCCGCTCCAAACATTGTATCGGCCCAAGGCACAAACGAAGTTGCTCAAAATACCGCCATCATTCCGGTGCCGCGCGATCCGAAATGGGTGCTCCGCCATGAAGGTTTTGTAAAGGAAGCCCAAATGGGCGGCATTGACATATTGTTCCTGGGCGATTCCATCACTGATTTCTGGCGCAACCGGGGATCGAATGTCTGGAACAAATATTACGCGCCGCGTCATGCCGCCAACTTTGGCATCAGCGGCGACCGCACCCAGCACGTCCTTTGGCGCATGGACAACGGAGAGCTCGACGGCATCAAGCCGAAAGTGGTCGTTCTGATGATCGGGACCAACAACACCGGCAAGGAAAAAGACACCGGCAAGATCCGCAATACCGTTCCGGAAGCCATCGAGGGGGTGCAGGCAGTCGTCAAGGAATTGCGCGTAAAACTGCCGGGCAGCAAAATTTTGCTGCTGGCCATCTTTCCGCGCGGCACGCTGGACGACCCGCAGCGCGCCCAGGTTGCCTCGGTCAACACCGTCATCGCCAGGCTGGATGATGGCAGGATGGTGAGGTATCTCGACATTGATCCGAACTTTCTTGAGTCCGACGGCACACTTCCCAGAACAATCATGCCCGATTTGCTTCATCCCAACGAACGCGGCTACCAGATCTGGGCGGACGCCATGAATCCTGTGTTGGACGAAATGTTGAAGGAGAACTCCATCCGCTGAAACTCCGAATCCGGCACCTGGCAATCACCGGTGGCCAGCAATGACTTTTAGCAAGCTAGTCCTTCGTAGTTTTTTGGTTTCGGGTTGAAACTTTCAAATTCTTTTCAATGCATCTTCATCGTTCGCTGCGCTTTTTAAAAACAATACATTTGTGCAGCTAGGCAGGCCGGAAATCTCTGGCATACTCCCCACTACCAAGCCACACAGTTATAAAAACGGACAACCGTGCCGTGTGATGTCGGGAATTACGTTTTTTCTAACTCGGGAATTCTTGGGATGCTTTTGCCCGGTCATTCGAGGCCGGGTAAAAAACGAAAGCAATCAAACAAAAACCAAAGTTGTACCAACAGAAAGAAAGTTATGTCATTACAAAACAAGTTAGTCATGTCACTGTCAGTTGCCTTGTTGATGGCGGGCGCGGTAGCGGCGAGAGCAGACATCGTATCTACCATCGAGGGCGCAAAGTCGGGCACGACGGTTACCGTGTCCGGCACGTATTCGGTCACCGTACCGATCGAAGTGCCGGCCGGAGTGACCGTGACCGGTCCAGCCACCTTTAACTTCAACGGCGCCGCCAACGGATTTGTCGCTAATGGCAACAATGTAAAACTGAACCAGATCACCGTCACCGGTTCGGGCAATGTGGGCATTTACATTTACGGGCATTCCGGATGCGTGATCAATTCCTGCGTGGCCGAGGGCAATGCCAATACTGGCATCCAAATCCAGGCCAGCGGCGCGAGCAACAACACCATCCAATACTGCCAGAGTTACAACAACGTTGACACGGCGACGGACGGACAGAACGCCGACGGCATCACCTGCAAATTCGGGGCGGGCAGCGGCAATGTGATCAAGAACTGCAGCATGCATGGCAATGCCGATGACGGTTCGGATCTCTGGCAGGCGGGAGCTCCACTCACCGTCACCAGTTGCACGGCCTACAGCAATGGAAAGTTGTCCCAAGGCAATGGCAACGGTTTCAAGATGGGTTCGTCGGGCGACCATAACGCTCATACCTACACCAGTTGCATTGCTTACAGCAACAGCGGTGTCAACGGCGGATCCGGCTTCACTCAAAACGGCAATACCGGCGCCGTCCATCTGACGACCTGCCATAGCTACAGCAACCAAAACAAGGACGTGCTCACTGATTGCATCCTGAGCAACTGCACGATGGAGCAATAGGAATTCGTTCCGCAACTTCAGCCATGGGGATGAGGCCTTGCCTTGTCCCCATGGTTTGACCATTTTCAGACTTTGAATCCAATGACGGTTGCAAATCCTTTCCGCCATCGTAAACCAGTTTTGGTGCTGGCCGGTGTTTTGGTCATAGGGGTTGCCTGTTTCTGGGCCGGGCGTCTTTCAGTTACAACGGCGGCAAGTCGCACCGGCTTGGCTGAGCCGGGCGATGCAGTGGGCACGCCAGCAGGTCCAGGTGTTTCTGCCGTGCAGCCTGTCATTATTTCCGCTGCGGGAATTCAAACCAATGGAACATCCGGCACTTTGTCCGGTTGGGATGAGAAACAGTGGCAGTCGCTGCTTTCCCAACCCGGCACGGTGGCGCGCAATGCCGCGCTGGCAGCGATGCTGGAAAAACTCGCGGTGCAGGACCCCGAGCGGGCGATGGCACTGGCCAAGGGCGAAGTCAATTTGAAGCTGCGCGACAGCCTGGTGCAGGCGGCGCTGCATGGCTGGGCACGTTCGTCGCCGACCAATGCGGCAAACTGGGCCCTGGCCTTGACCGATCCCAGTGCGCGCGAGGCCGCATTGACGTCGGTGTTTGCCGGGACGCTGGCGGTGGACCCCGAGGCGGCGGTGCGCATTTGCAATTTGGTTTGCCAGCAAGACCCGGGTGGAGCGGCGGGATACGGTTCCCGTTTGATTGACGCGTTGAGCGAGGCGGGGGATTTTGTTGCCGCCGCACAACTGGCCGGCGAGGGTGATGGGACCGTGCAGCGGTCAATCTGGATGGCGGAAGCGTATTCAAAATGGGCGGAGCTCCAACCCGCACAGGCTGCCGCAGCCGCGGTGGCCATTACGGATCCGGACACAAAAAATGAAGCGTTGCACGGCGTGGTGGGCGGTTGGGCTTCGACGGACCCGGCGGGTTTGGCCAATTTTTTATCCCAACTGCCGTCCGGCGGGGACCGCGGCTTGATGCTAGGCCAGGCTCTGCAGAGCTGGGTGGGGCAGGACCCGGTGGCGGCTGCGAACTGGATCAATGCGAACGCCACCGCATTTGGCCAGGATCTGGACCAGGGAGTGGAATCGGTGGCGACCCTGAATACTCTCAAGCCCGATCTGGCGGTGGCCTGGGCGGAGAGCATTTACAATGATCAACTGCGTTCGACTGCTTTGACCGATATCTTGCGCAACTGGGCCCTGACCGATCCTTCCGCCGCGCGGAACTTTTTTGAGACCACCCAGGATTTACAGCCGGCAGACCAGCAGCAAATTGCCGAAATTTTTGCGGGCATGAGCGGCCAGACGGCGGGGCAATGATGTCGTGGTGAAATTGAAAACCAGGTTCTTTGGTCCGGAGGTTCTTCGCCTGTGTGCCGTCTGTCTGGCGTTGTTTTGCGGCACATTGCTCCTGTTCAGCCGCGCGGTGCCGCACGATTTTCTCGATCTGGATGACGGCGATTATGTCACCGACAACCCGCCGGTGCAGGCCGGCCTGACCTGGACGGGCCTGCGCTGGGCGCTGACGGCAAACGTGGCGGCCAACTGGCAGCCGCTCACCCTGGTGTCGCACATGCTGGATTGCCAGCTTTTCGGGAGCAACGCGCATGGTCATCACGCGGTGAATGTTGTCTGGCACGCTTTGAATGCGGTCATGGCGTTTCTGGCGTTGCGCCGGCTGACGGGTTCATTTTGGACGAGCGCGTTGAGCGCCGCATTGTTTGCCTGGCATCCTTTGCGTGTGGAATCAGTTGCCTGGATTGCCGAGCGCAAGGATGTGCTCAGCGTTTTCTTTGGCCTGCTTGCACTCTGGGCCTATGCGGCTTATGCAGAAAAGCGCCGGGAACACGGCGGCGGAACCATCTTTTGGTACGGGATCACGCTGGCGGCCTTCACTGCCGGACTTTTGTGCAAGCCCATGCTGGTGACGCTGCCGTTTCTACTGTTGTTGCTCGATTGGTGGCCATTGCAACGGATGTCCATTGATGGATGGCACGGGCCGGTCGTGTTGCGATTATTAGTGGAAAAAATTCCATTCTTCCTGTTGTCCGCTGCATCTGTTGTCGTCACGTATTCCTACCAGAAAGTGGCAGGGGCCGTGGGAGACACGTTTTCCTGGCACCAACGCCTGGCCAATGCCGTGGTGTCGGTCGCCCGTTATCTCGGAAAGTTTTTCTGGCCGTTCGACCTGGCATTGGGTTACCCGTTGCCCGATCACTGGCCGATCACCGGCGTCGTGGGAGCAACCTTGCTGTTGTTGACAGTTACCGGCTTGGCGGTGTGGCAATGGCGTCGCCGGCCATGGCTGTTGGTGGGCTGGTTCTGGTTTCTGGGGATGCTTGTACCGGTCATCGGGCTGGTGCAGGCGGGACTGCAGGCCATGGCCGATCGTTACACCTATCTGCCCATCCTCGGGGTGCAGTTGATGTTGCTCTGGACCTTGCGCGAATCATTTTTACAGTCAACGTCGCGTCGGGTCAGGCTGGTATTGGTGGTGATGCTGCTGGGCGGTTGCGCGGCCCGGACCTGGGATCAACTGGGAGTCTGGCGCAATTCCTACACGCTGCAGCAGCACGGGCTCGCCGTGACGCGGGGAAATTACCTGGCCGAATTTTATCTCGGCACCACCCTGCTGAATGAGAAACAGTGTGCCGAAGCCGTTGTGCATTTGCGGCGCGCGCTGGAATTCAAACCAGATTTCACGGCGGACCATTACCGCCTGGGAGTGGCCCTGCAAAAAATGGGCAGGACGGATGAAGCCGCAGTGGTTTTCAAGGCCGTGCTGAAAGGTGATCCCGGCTATGGCGTGGCTGATTACAATTTGGGCGCGCTGCTGCTGGAGCAAAAACAGCCGGCCGAAGCCATCCCGTACTTTGAGGCGGCCTTGAAGACCAAGCCGGATTACGACCCGGCGTATGTGGCGCTGGGCACGGCGTGGTCGGACTTGGGCCGTCCGGAGATCGCTGTCACCAACTTCGCAAAAGCCGTGGCGCTCAATCCGCGCAACGCTCCGGCGCAGTATGATTGGGCGAACGCCCTGGTTGATTTGCAACGGACCCGGGAGGCACTCGCTCATTATGAAAAAGCGCTCCAGCTTGATCCAGATTTTGAAACGGCCCATTGCAATTATGGGAATGCGCTGCGGGAGCTGAACCGTTTGGATGCGGCAGGCGCCCAATATCGTCAGGCACTCAAACTGCGGCCGGACGACGCAGCCGCACACTATGGATTGGGCGCGGTGCTGGAGGATACAGGCAAAACGGATGAGGCGCTCGCCAGTTATGCCGAAGCGATCCGGCTCAAACCGGGTTATGCCGATGCACAATATGACATCGGTGCCATTTTCCTGGGCAAAAACCAACCCGCGGAAGCCATCACGCATTTTCAAGCCGCCGTGAAAAGCCGGACGAATGACGAAATGGCGTATCTCGGTTTGGGGCTGGCCACGGCGCAATTGGGACGGCAACCGGAAGCTATCGGTTATTTTGAGCGCGTACTGGCCATCGCGCCTGGCAATGCTGATGCGCTCTGCTGCATCGGAGTCGCGTTGCGCCGGGAAGGCAGGCTGGCCGATGCCATTCCCTATTATGAACGGGCGCTGGATTTGAAACCGGATGACGCCGAGGCCCACGCCGAGCTGGGAAATGCGTTGTATCAAACGGGTCGCCGGACGGACGCCATTCCTCATCTGGAAAGGGCGCTGGAATTGCATCCTGGTTTTCCCGGCATTTCCGAAATACTGGCCAAGGCTCAAAACGGACCGGAGGCTGGCGGACAATAAATCCTTTGCGCCGGACAGAATTGGCTGCCGATCCGTTATTTCTGTTCCGGCCCGTGTGCGGTGTCGCTCTTTGGGGCGTCTTTGATCTCCAGCAGTTCGACCTCAAAGATCAGAGTCGAATCGGGCGGAATGCCGGAGGTGGCCACGTCTCCATAAGCCAGTGCCGGCGGAATGTAGAGTTTGATTTTGCCGCCCAAGTTGATTTTTTGCACGCCCTCGGTCCAGCCGGGAATAACCTTGTCGAGATCAATGTCGAGCGGTCCGATTGCGGTGCTGTCAAACACCGTGCCATTGATGAGACGGCCGGTGTAGTTGACCTTTACCCTCTGGCCGGGCTTCGGATAGGAACCCTGGCCGGGCTTGAGGATTTCATAGCGGAGGCCGCTGGGCAGCTCGATGACGTTGGTGTTTTGCTTCAACCGGACAAACAACGCTTTCATATCGCCGAGCTGTTTCTGTTTGAAAGCCTGCCGTGCCTGTTCCAGATGATCGTCAACAAACTGTTCAACCTTGGGCTCGATGCCTGCCAAATCGTAGGGAGCCGCCTCGCCTTTGACGCCAGCGGCCAGTCCCGTTAACAGCGCGGAAATTTCGGCCTTGCTCAAACCGAACCTGGCAGCGTGGGTTTCCGCCGCCAGGGTCCAGCCCCAGCTTTCGATGATTTGCGCATCGGTAAAACCGGAAGGTGGCGGTGGCGGTGGTGCCGGCGGCAATGGAGTCAATATATCTCCGAGATCCTGCGGGGCGGTGTCTTTGACACCCAACAGTTCAATTTCGAAAATCATCGTTGACCCGGGCTGAATGCCAAATTGAACGGCATCGTCTTCGGGAAGCGGCGGCGGGACATAAAGTTTGATGGCACCGCCGGGGTTAATCCGTTGCATGGCCTCCACCCAGCCGCGACAAATGCCGTGGTTGGTCACCAGTATCATGTCCACCGGTCCCGTTTGATAAAACTCGGTCCCGTCCATCAACCGGCCCGTGCAGTGAAGATTCACGGTCTGCTGCGGCTTGG
>Ga0182030_10012488_pt1 | contig 16995 bp, 15 predicted proteins | sample 812S3MmetaG_FD_121299 | JGI IMG/M metagenome (GOLD analysis project Ga0182030, IMG submission 121299) | Permafrost microbial communities from Stordalen Mire, Sweden - 812S3M metaG (Illumina Assembly) | ecosystem: Environmental > Terrestrial > Soil > Wetlands > Permafrost | place: Sweden...
AAAGTGAGCGCCGCCGAGGCATCGTATGAACGAAGCGTGAGCGGACTTGCCAGTGAACGATCGAAAAAAGTGGAAGTCCAATCCAAGCTCGACTCAGATCAATTGACTCTTGATCGCTTGCGCGTAGCAGCGAAAACTCCTGGCGCAATTGCTATGAATGAAATAGATGTGCAAGCCAAAGCTGCTGAATCTGATGGTGCCCGCGTCGAATCGGTCGGTTCAGAAGTAAGCGCAGCTCAGGCAGTGGTTCTCTCTGAGAAACATAATGTTCAGGCCGCTAAAAATGTCGTCAAATCACTGCAAGCAATGACAGCTTACTTAGATATTAGGGCTCCCTTTGACGGGGTAATAACAGAAAGAAATGTTCACGAAGGCAGCATCGTCGCGGTTGACGCGTCCAGACGCGATGAGCCGCTCGTGAGAATCCAGGAAAAAGACATTTTGCGTTTAGTGGTGGCTGTGCCAGAAGACTGCGTAGCCGGTCTAAAAGATGGACAAGTCTTGACCTTTACCGTGCCAGCATTTCTTGGTAAGCAATTCCACGGCACAGTCGCCCGATTGGGTTATGCGCTCGACACAAAAACTCGAACCATGCCAGTCGAACTCAATGTCGACAATACGAACGGCGAGCTTGAACCAGGCATGTTTGCCTCAGTCACCTGGAAAGTAAGTAGACCGTATCCAACCTTTTTCGTGCCATCATCAGCTGTATCTACGGATTTAAAAGGTACTTTTGTCATTGTCACTAAAAATGGTGTCAGCAAAAGAGTTGAGGTCACCCGCGGACAAAGCATGGATGACCTCGTCGAAATCGTAGGCGATGTAAAAGCAGGCGACCTTGTGGCGCTCAAGGCAACCAATGAATTAAAAACCGGAACTAAACTAATCGCTAAAGCGGCAACTCAAAACGATATGAACAAAGCGATGATGAAAAGTTCAGCAGGAGGAGAATAGAATGTCTAGAATGCGAGCGAAATTCACTTTGTTGTTCTTTGGGCTTTCTAGCGTATGCGCTCAAGTCAGTTTAACATCTCAGGCTCTGGCCCAGGCAGTAGCAGGCACCACCTCCGGTAAAGTCGGTAATGCCACAACATTTCCGCTTTCAAATTACATGAACAACCCTCTGAGCAGCACGGATCCAGGCGCATCGTCAGAAACGAGACACAATCGTCGCGGAAACAGTACCGGTATCGGTGGCAGTTTCCTTGGCACCGAAAGTGTCACGTCAGAAAGTGCACGGGCCACGCAGCCCGTTTATGCCCCGGTCATGCGTAACCCGGCGCTTTCGCAAACCAACAGCTACAACTATTACACTTCACCACAAATCAGTCCCGCACTGCGATCCGTAACAGATACATCGCGATTATTTGGCTCAGGCGCATCAACCAGTTTTGAGCAGAACATTTATTCCACGCCAGCAGACACCGGGCTGGATTCGATTCCATCATTCAACCACAACACCGTTATTCAAGGCTATTCACACGGCGCCAGAAGCTGGATTGGTCAATAGCACCATACTGATTGGAGCAGAGCTGAAATACCAAGATTTCGAAAGGATGAGAAACATCAATCGCATCACTTTCTTGCGCGTGCAATTTTACGAGCCACCAACCAACTGCCTAGAAACGCAATCGGCACAACGGATAACCAACCCAGTGTCACATCGTCTGAGTCCACTCCATAGACCCAAAATCTGCCTAACATAATTTTGCATAAAATCGTCGCTGCAATTAGAGATCCTGCACACGCTAGCAAAGGCACGCAGGATATCAGCCGGTTCAGGTTTTGTGCTATTTTTGATTCAAACTTCATTAGCCAAGATTACCGTATTCTGAGCTGATAAGGCAGAGTTGTTTTAGGCTCTGTTCAACTAGCTGCAAGTGCGCAAAGGTCAAGTGTGTAATTGGAATTTATGAGATCACAATCGCCATTCGTCGCCCTGGCAATTCTTTCAACCTTGTGTCCACTCGCATTAGCTAACACCGAGCCTGAACCTCAGCAACAGACATCGGCAATCACCGAATATAAATACAATTCCGAATATAAAATCATCGACAAAGCTGATATCTCGTCCCCAGACGAAGCAGCGTTGGCACAACATATCGGCACTCACTGAACCCCGGTTCAAAAGTTAATACAGGATCATTACATTCGTTACTTATAGTCGTCATTTAACTTGCTTGCTGTGGCCGCCTGTGGGATGCTCGACGAAGGGTAGTTCTACCTATCAAACTATCGGATAATGTCCCCCTAAACTGAACTGCGATGCTGCTTACTTTTATAAACTCGGGTTACCTATGGATGCTTGGATTCCTTGGCACCATACACATCAATCTCGAGACATATAACAATGAAAATTTTAATAGCCTTAGATGAGTCCAAACATTCTGAATTGGCTTTGGAATCGGTAAAGACCCGTGTCTGGCCAAGAGGCACAAAGTTCTGCTTGTGCACAGTGGTGAATAATTTCCCAACTGCCTCGGTCAATCTTCACAACTGCTCAAGACCGACTTTGCAGAAATTGCAAGAGGAGATGGAAGCAGAAGCGCTAAATATACTTGAGGAGAGAAAAGCCGATCTTTTGCAGACTCAACCCGACGCTGAAATCGCGCTAAAAATGGAGGTTGGCCCTGCCAGCGACAAAATCATTGCAGCGGCGGTTAAATGGGACGCAGACGTCATAGTATTAGGTTCGCATGGAAGACACGGCGTACAACGCTATGCCCTGGGCAGTGTGTCCGAATCAGTCGTGGAGCGAGCACCATGTTCTGTAGATGTGATCAAAGCATCAAAGAAAGGCAATTGCCTCTTAAACCAGAAACGGATACTTGCTTGCTATGACAAATCGAGAAATGCTGATGCCTCTCTTGCCTGGATCTCACAAGGAAAGTGGTCGCCAGATCAAGAATTTGTTGTTATGTCAGTTCTAGCGCCTTTGGAAGACATGGTCCCACCTAGCTTCAATGAAAAACGAGCATGCGAAAAGATCAAAGCACAGCTGTTAGACGAGGCTCAGGAGATGCTCGAATCGCGCTGCTCTTCGTTGAGAAGATGTCTCAAGGGCACTCGGATAATTCCAGTGGCTATCGATGGATATGCGGCCGAAACAATTGTTAAGTTCGCGGACCGGTGGGAAGCTGACTTGATTGTTCTGGGAACTCATACTGCCGCAACGACCGAAGGCGCACCACCAGACTCAGTGGCCAGAAGAGTTGTGGCCAATGCAAACTGCCTCGTTAAACTTGTAAAAGATAAGTTCCAATCCAGCAGTCATGAGTTGCAGGGTTTAAACGCGGATCGCGCTGAATTAGCACTGCGATAGATGGCGCCTCTCGTCATTTCTTTGCCGCCACCAACTTCTCAGACTTACTCACTTTTAAAATAAGAAATCCCCAGGCAACGGCAAATAGTCCAAGCAAAATGCTCCACACCGCTATTGAAGCGCGCAAGCTTTCTGGAATTTCCGAAAGAAATTTGGGATTAGTGAATAGCGTCGACCAGAACATCATGACAAAACTGCTGGCTACATCTTGAAAAAGAAATGGTGCCATCACAAATGCCGCAGGCACCAAGAGAATCAAAATATTCCAGTTACCAATTACATTTCTGTTCTCGATATGCCGCCTGAAAGCTATCACAGTTGGCAGCAGACAGCACGCAATGAATAAGAGACCAAATCCAATCGCAATCATTAGGAGCGATATCCAGTGTGCAGGTACACCACCTTCTAACCACTTCTCTGAATTTGTGATGATACCTGGACTAGTCCACAAATTAGAATTGAGCGCACTGCTCACAGTTATTGCCACCGCTAATAAAACACAAGCTGCAAATGCCAGTGTCTTCGACTCGCGCCAGCTGCGCTGAAACGACATAAAAAGCGCGCCTGCTATAAACGAGGCAAACAAAAGACAGCCACCGCCTTGTATGTACGAAGCCAATGCGTTGCAGAGACAACCTGCAAACGACGGACTTGCAAACGCAGCGTTGGCTGCCACAGCCAAAAACAAAGGCAAAAGATAAGTCTTTTTTGTGCTCATGCAGTGACTACTCTTCAAAGAAATGACCTCATACATATATTGAGGCAGGCACAGCAATAAAGTAAATAGTCAATGACAATTGGCATGAGAACATCACATTCGTTAACTCAAGTCGTCAACATACACGTTTTTTTGGCAGTCTCGCCGTGTTGGCATGCTTCTTAAGGAGTAGAGCTCGAGCGTCTCGGCCTTTCGACTGATGCCCCACTCACCCAGAAGTGGGATGCTGCTGTCGTTACTAAAGGAGTTACGGATTGTGCACCGATCACTCGGCGCTAGGCATCATTGGTTGTGAGATAAGCGAAATGAGAATTTTAATAGCGGTAGATGAATCAAAACATTCAGAGCTGGCTCTGCAATCGATAAAAGTACGTACCTGGCCAAGAGACACAAAATTCTGTCTGTGCACAGTGGTGGATAATCCCACGACGATCTCTGTTAATCGGCAGAATTATTCCGAACCAGTTTTAACGAAATTGCAAACGGAAATGGAAGCTGCGGCACTAAACATATTACAGCAGAAAAAAGCAGATCTTTTGGAAAGTCAACCTGACGCTCAAATTGCGCTAAAGCTGGAGTTTGGCAATGCCAGCGATGAAATCATTGCAGCGGCGCTTAAATGGGACGCAGACCTCATAGTATTGGGCTCGCATGGAAGACAAGGCATAGAACGCTACGCCCTGGGCAGCGTATCCGAATCCGTGGTGGAACGAGCACCATGTTCAATAGAGATCATTAAGGCGCCGAAGTACGGCAGGAACTTCTTGAACCAGAAACGGATACTTGTTTGCTATGACGAGTCGAAAAATGCTGATGCCTCTCTTGTCTGGATTGCAGAAGGACAATGGTCCAGCGATCAACAATTTGTTCTTATGTCTGTTCTCGCGCCTTTAGAAGACGTGGTTCCAGCACGTTTCAACGAAATACGAGCGAGCGAGCAGATGAAAATACAGTTGTTAGCCGAGGCGCAGGAGATGCTCGAATTACGCTGCTCTTTACTGAGAAAATGTCTCAAAGGCATTGAGATAAATCCTGTCGCTATCGAGGGATATGCAGCGGAAACAATTGTTGAATTCGCTGAACAGTGGGGCGCTGACTTAATTGTTCTGGGAACGCATACTGCCTCAACGCCCGAAAGTGCACCATTAGGATCAGTGGCCCGAAGAGTCGTTGCCAACGCAAACTGCTTCGTTAAATTGGTCAGAGATAAAGTCGTCTCCAGCAGTCAGAGCTTGCATGCTTTCAATACAGAATGTGTTAAATCAAAACTCTAAGAAAGTCTACTCACGCAATAATTAGTCTGCAAAAAAATCACCTCACGAAATTATTCAGGCAGGAATAACAAAGAAGTAAACTGTCAATGTCACTCCTATTAAAATCACTGTTGCCTTAACGACTCTCTGGGGGACTTGGCGAGCGGTGGCAGCGCCTACATAACCACCTATTATGCATGAAACAGTCATGATTACCATGCCATGCCAGTAGACTTTCGTATTGAACAAAAAATTGGTTACTGCGGCAAGATTCATCAAGCCGGTGAGAATTGTTTTAAGTCCATTCATCTTGTTGATATCGCTCATGCCAAGCAATCCCATCACAGCAAGCGTCAAAATGCCGATGCCGGCACCAAAATAGCCCCCGTAAAACCCAATCAGCAAAAACAAGATGGCAGTGCCTATCTTGCCCAATTTGAAGTGATTGCGCAGCTTTTCGCCACCTTTTTTGCCAAAAGCAAAGAGTAAGGTCGCACCAAGAATCAGCCACGGTATTAGTTCGGAGAACGTCTTTTGCGGGGTATGCATCAAAACCGTTGAACCGAGCCAACCTCCTAACAGCGAGGCCACTATGGCGGCAGGCATGTAGATTTCGGTGTTGGTTTTAAAATCGTTGCGATAAGCGTAAGCAGAAGAAAAGCTACCGGGAAAGACGGCGACCGAGCTTGTCACATTTGCCATGATGGGCGAAATACCAGTGGCAAGCAGAGCAGGAAATGTCAAAAATGTGCCACCACCAGCTACCGAGTTGATAGCGCCTGCCAGAAACGCGCTCACAATTAGCAAGATATCAATTGAAGATGGCACCGCCGCTCCTTGAGAAAGGTCGATCTTAGCACTTGATGGACAACAGTTCATTGCCATGGATAGTCCTATTGATCATGAATTCGGATTTACACCGGCGACGTCATTTATCGTGAACTGTGAGTCACAAAGCGAAATCGACGAGATGTGGGAGAAGTTGCAAACAGATGGCGGCTTACCTAGTCAATGCGGCTGGCTCACCGATAAATTCGGTATCTCGTGGCAAGTGGTGCCCACCGTTCTCGCGAAGATGCTCACCGACAAAGACGAGAGCAAACGTGAAAAAGTTTTGGCTGCACTTATGAAATCGCAGAAACTAAAAATCGGTGAATTAGAAAAGGCTTTTAACAGCTAGTCGTGCATCATCTCAATCAGGCATCTCGCTGACATTCGATGGTTCGCCTTTTTGATTGCCAGTTTTTGTCATGGCGATAGCGAGAGGATGCCTCGTAAGCTATTCGCCGTGCCCTCATAATCGAGCCAATGATTCTTTGCCCGAGTTCTTAGCGCAATCCGGATTTTCTGACTACGGCTGTGCCCCTCCTAGGCTTTTGACATACTGGTATTTTTTATTTTTGATGCTGCTCCGTTACTTCCGCAAAATCCTTTTTGCTGATGTGCGCGTGTATGCCCTTTGTCTGATCTACAACCTGTGTAACTTCGAAGTCGGTGGCACCACTCAAATAAGCCATCGCCGTAGCGCCATCCATGCCCATTCTGTCAACAAGGAATTTGATAGCTAGACGCACTGTTTTTTTCATTGCCTGACTTAGATCCGCATCTAAACCTATCGGTATCCAATAGTCCGGAGTTTCTGCGAACGGTTCCGTGAATAATCCTTTGAGTGGTATCGCGGGATCACCGGCCTTCAAGAGTGTCAATCGCAATTTGCTTCTGAGCGAAGCTTCCACTGCCGTCAAAGCAACTTCTCCATCACCTTGATTGAAGTGTGGATCGCCGGTAAAGAACATCGCGCCAGGCACTTGCACTGGGACATAAAGTGAAGAGCCTGGTGTCAGATCTTTGAGATCAAGATTGCCGCCAAATGTTGATGGAGGTATAGAATTGATTTTATCGCTCGTATCCGGCGCCACTCCCATAGTTCCCATAAAGGGATGAATAGGGAAATGTACTTCTTTCCCGGAAGTTGTTTTCACTGTTGCTTGCAGCGCGCCGTCGACATTTTTAATCGGCACGAATGTGAAAACATTGCCAAACAATTCCGGATGCTCTTTGCTGGCACCAGCTTCGGGACCGGCGTTTTGAGGAAATTCACCGGGTAAAGCGCCTTTGCCATGCCTGTTTCCGATTATTCCGTAAGGCACTCTTGGTGTCAGTGAAATTACGTCGATTTTCAGCACATCACCAGGCTGTGCGCCTTCAACTTCTACTGGCCCCATGATGATATGCGGGCCGTCTGTGGCAATGCTGTGAGGCAAATTGGAGGCGCATATTTCTATTGCGTCATCTAATACTCCCGATGGTGGCACGCCGAATTTTCCAAAAAACTTGACTGGATCGCGCCCTTGATCCTCAACCATTCCTTCTGACGACAAGGTATCGAACAGAATTTCGCTCTTAGATGGAACGGTCAAAATCGGTTTTGAATCTTTATTGGGAAGATAGCCCCAGCGGATAGTTGGCAGCGTGCACGGTACATAGAAAGTGCCGTCGGGTAGTTTTTTAACATCAGAATGCATTCTTTGCAGCACGGTGCTGGAGGTTGATTCTGGGGCGGCTAATTTGACGTTCTCGATATTACCGGCTCTGGCATTACTGAAATTTGCTGCAAGGATTGCCATAGTCAAAGTTGGCAAAAGCAAATATGCAGTTTCTTTGATGTACTGAAAACGCTTTTTCATAAGCATTTTTTCACTCCCTTTATGGTTCATTCTATGGGCAACACTTATAATCAATCTAAAGCTTGTAACAAGTCAACCAGTCCGGTATTTAGAAGATCGGTCATCGCTCGCAAATCAAACAACATAGTCACTCTAGTGTTCATCAGTTTGATAGTTTCGCACCATTTGCTGTGATGTGGGCCAAGAGCAGATACTTTTTCTTTAGTCGACGACTTTTGGACATTTATTGACAAGACATTTGCAGTTTTCCAATATTCCAATAACTGCTCTCTTCTGGTTAGTCCACGTTTGGATGTGGGCGATGTCGAATTAAGATAAGACCACAAAATCGGCGGCAACCGCTCATCGCTGGGTGGATCGAGCCCGAGAGGTTGCCCGAGCAAATTGGGCTCAGCTTTGGAATGTCTGATGCCGCCTCTTTGCTCGGCAAACGCAAGAAGTGCAAGCCCACCGACGGTGTAGCCGGAAACTATATTTAGATAATTGCTTGTACGAACGCGACTTTTGCTTGCCGATTCGCCCAGCGGACCGTCAATAAGAATTGCCAGAATATTCAATTGGAAGAAGTTGGCATTGTTTGTTTGAGCGACAACAAAATCGCGTTCTCGCGAAAGCTTATCTAGTGCCTGGCGCTCCAGAGTAATTTCTTTATCGAATTTTGCAGAGACTGTCCGTAACTCTAAGCCAGTAGTCAATATTTTTCTGATAATTGTCGTTTGCAGTCTCAAAGCTTCTTTGTCAAACTTCTCCAATTTTCCATCATTTTTTAGTTCCAAATATCTTTGAACCTGGCTGTCGATGCCCAATAATTTTGCGGCTTCTTCGGCTTGCTGTGTCAGATTTGGCGCGCTCTCAGCTGATTTACTCGGTTGTGGCTGAACCCACAATTGCAAGGTCAATAGGCAGATGATTGGGATATATTTCCAATTTGTGCGATTCGCATTTTGCATGCGTTACTCCGTCGCTCGGAGTAAATCAAGCGTTTCAAACTGGAATGACTCAAGCTCTTTTTTCAAAGAATGCAGCAGAATGAGCCTATTAGTGACTTGCTTGATAGTGTCGTATTTATGCGTTTCCATTGATGCCAGCGCATTCAAAGTTTTCGGTCGATTAAGATTAACGGTTGTCACCTTATTCTTTTTCCAGGCATCGTTGAGGATTTCCCTTCTCGATTTTCCATCCGTCGAACCAGGTGGATGGTCATTAAGGAAACTAGAGACAAATGGAGAAAAACGGTATTCAGTCGGAGGATGAAGATTGAGAACTTCGGCTAGAGAATTTGGACCAGTATCCACTTTTCGCCAGCCGCCGTGAGTTTCTAGCATTGCCAGAGCAGTTAAACAAGTGCCGTTGCTGCCTGCTACAACAAACATTTGATCGCCGGCAAATGAAATTCGGCTCAAATACAATCGTCCTGCGATGATCCCTAGAATGCCCGATTGCAAAAAGTTGAGGTTGTAGTTGTATTGCAGCCAGCGCGCTCTGGTCTCCAGCAGCTGAGCCAATATGACGTGATGATTGTAGTTCAATTCCTCGTCGACTTTGTCGCTTGCTACTTGTAGTTCAAGAGCGCCCTCTAGCGTAGATTCAAGAACCAAAATTTCTAATTCGTCGCGCCTGGCACTTTCCACCTTGCTCTTACGTAGGCGTTCCAGCTCATCGACTTGCGATTGTATTTTTAGAAGTTGGGCAACTTCATTGGCACCGTCGGTGTAACCAGAGGTGATTACTTTATCACCGGATGCATTACCATTTTGAGCGTCGGAGCGTTTCAACAATTTGAGCAACGCCAACAGGTCCCGGTCAAAATCCTGAACGAAAGTATGCAGCGACCAGAGCAATAATATTCTGGAGTTAAGATAATAAATGCTGGCTTTATTCTTGTTCGTGATGCTACACAGATTTTCAACGTTTGATGCATCAATGTGATAGCTGTTCTTCCACATCTGGAATAGCTCTTCTCTTCGCGAGATCGTTGAGTTTGGCGCTTTAGCATCCAGGTATTTAGTCAGAAGAGGTGGCAAGCCTGTTGTATCTACAGGACCGCCATCAACCATGCCTTCTAGAATTCTTGGTGGAGCAACGTGGCTTGCTTTTGCTACTTTTCCATGAAGTTTGGAGAGCGTGGTGATTGTTGTGCCAAGCGATCCGCTGGTCGTCGTAAAAATCGCCGATGTTGCAAAGTCCTTCTGCAGCCGAAAATATGGCTCCATCGTGTAGAAGGCGGAAAGCTGAGCGAAAACGGCAAGGTTAAAAAGGGCGTTGATGCAACTCTCTCGCCGCTCTTCTTTTTGAACTACATCATACGTATAGGCTAACTCGAAATCGATCTTATTGCAGGCTTGTCGGACTTCGAGAACTCCACGCAGAATTCTTCTTAAGACCAAACTTCGTTTGAACAAATTCTCGTCCGAATTGCTAGCGGACAGATTCTGTGCGGCAAGCAGCTGTTTTACGGGCTCTTGTATACCGAGAATTTCCGCTGCCTGGAGTGCTTCCTCCTGACTATAGCCGACATGTCCAGTGGCTCTGTAAGCCAAGCATGGTGGCATCAGGAGAAGCCAGCAAAGACAAACTGAAATAAGTCGCTTTAGCCCTAACAACAATTTTGACTATTCCGATAGATAAACAGGCGATGCACCAGGACGTCACTGGAGCAATGCATAACAGTATCTCTGATAATTTGAAATATTAAAAGTGGTCGACGATGACCGGAGGATCGATTTCGCACCACATACGGTGGCTTAGACCACGATATTTTCATTAGTTTTCCAGACCGTTACAGCGAAACAAGTATTGCTGGGACGAAACAAGGTCAGCAAATAAGAAAGAGCATGAAATAAACCTTATTTGACAATCGCATTCCATCCTATGTGCAATATTGTATACAGCATCGAGGTCCTATGGTTTCAATATTTGAAATCAACTTCTTTAAAAGCTCTGAAAAAGTTTTGGCAGCGGTTATGCAATCGAAGAAGCTGAAAATCGATAAACTGGAACAGGCTTTCAATAGCTGAAAAGTCAAATCTCGCTCAGATTTGCTGGCTCACGGGCAATGTGACAATAAACTGCGTGCCTAAGCCCAGCTTACTTTTTACTACTATGCTGCCGTGGTGCGCCAGCACTATTGCTTTGACGATCGAAAGGCCTAGTCCGGCGCCACCAGATTCACGTGAACGCGATTTATCAACACGATAAAAACGATCAAAAATAAAATTCAAGGATTCTTCCGAAATACCAATGCCACTGTCTTCAACAATAGTGCGTACCACATGTCCTTCTTGCGAAAACTTCAGTGATGTCTCACCACCAGTATCAGTGTAACGCCACGCATTTTCGATCAAATTACCGAACAGCTTTTCGAGTGCGCTGGAATCACCATCGATTGCGACATCTGGAATTTCATTGACAGTCAGACGCATGCCTTTGCGCTCGAATTTTGGAGCAAACAAAGCAACCACTGGTTCGATAACTTCTGCAAAGCGAACTTCCCCTGTCGCGACTGGAATCTCCGGAGACTCCAGTGACGATAGCAACATCAAGTCTTCCACAATCTTGCTCATGCGCTCGCTGGCTGAAATAATCAGATTCAAGTCGACAGTGCTGACATCGCTATTTTTCATTTTCCATTGCTGCGATTCGGCGGCTGCTTCAATGATACTTAATGGCGTATTGAGCTCATGACTGGCGTCTGCAAGCAGTTGTCTGAGCATGCGATTATTATTGCGAATTGAAACGGTTGCCTTTTCAGATACTAGATAACTACAAAATCCCAAGCCGATCAGCACCAGGGGCGCTACCAGTGTCATAATCCAGGCTAGCTGACTGACAGCGGTGTCTCTTTGAGTTGTCGGCAATTGAAATTGCAAATAGCCAACGACAGTCGAGTCAATTTTCAGTGAAGTTATAGCCACGCGTAAAGATTGACCATTTTCATGTATTTCGTTTTTATATCGAAAGAATTTTGCTATGCCGATGCCGGGACGCCCCCATCGCTCTATCAAATTGCCTTTCGCATCGAACAATTGAATTGCCGCTGGTGTGCGTCCTGGCTCAGTTTGAAGCGTACGCACCCAATCTCTAAAGGCGGGTTTACCGTTTTGTAAAACGACAGCATGTCCACCAAAGCTACTGGTGAGAAGTTTCAACTCATTATCAAGAGCATTGTTCAAGCTAAAGTAAAAAAGCGCCACCGACAATATCGTTGGCACAATATATACTGCAGTAGACAAACCAATAAACCAGAGTGCAATGCGCCAGCGCACGTTACTGAACATCAGACTGTGCCTCTAATTTATAGCCCACTCCATGCACGTTATGAATTAGCGACAAAACACCAGGCGCATCCACTTTCTGTCTGAGAAAGCGAACATACGATCGAAGAGTTTCCGGAACGACATCACTGTTTTCTCCCCAGACACTGTTTATAATCGCGTCAGACGTTAAAACCTGTCCCGGGCTGCGCATCAAAATTTCAAGCAATGCATATTCTTTAGGCAAAAGTTTCAAATCTTTGCCACCGCGAGACACTTTCCTTGACGCTGGTTCTAATCTCAAATCGGCGATTTGCAAAACTACTGGCAACAAAGAAACCGGTCGACGTAAAAGGGCTCGAATACGCGCCGATAACTCTCTCAATTTAAAAGGTTTAGTCAAATAATCATCAGCGCCGCTATCGAGTCCAGCTTCCTTTTCAGAAAGTGAGCGCTTTGCTGTCAACATCAAAATGCGAGCGCTGCCGCCTGATTCACGATATTGTTTGCAAACAGTAAGCCCATCTAATCCTGGCAACATCACATCCAGAATGATCAGATCGAAATTCGTTTCAAGCATCAGGCGTAAGCCTTCAGTACCATCAAAACACGACTGCACAGTGTAGATTTCATCACGCAACCATTCGCAAATCAATTGCGACAGCTGCCGTTCATCTTCTACAACAAGGATTTTAGACATAAGCCCAGAATATTACAGACTTCGATTAAACTATCATCAGTCCACGAATTATCCACGAAATTGCGAGAACCTGGTAACACATCGGAATCGAAACCAACGTAAATCAATCAAAACAAAAGGATGAAATCCAATGAATATTTTGTCTAAGATCCAGAAAGCCAGCCTGTTAAGCGTTGTCGCTCTGGGTCTTTTGATCAGCTCAACGGCTCCTAGTTTTGCCGGACAGTTTCAGCGCAATCATCCCCGCCGCGCACAGGTGCTGCACCGTGACAACAACATCAATAATCATGTCAACAAAGATAAAGGACAACTCGGTGGCCATTACAACCAGCTAAAACGAGAAGACCGCGGTATTGGTCGCCAGGAACAACGTGACGCCAGGATGAACAATGGTCACATTACCAAAGGCGAGCAAAATCAAATCAATCACGAAGAAAACAAAGTAAATCAACAGATTCGTCGCGACCACTATTAACCAACAACATTTCTCTCGCCTCTAGCTTGAAAGCGTTATCGATTCGTTCCCTCCAGTGATTCGGAGACACAATTGATAACGCTTTTAAGTTTTCCATACCAATGACAACTAAAAATTGAATTTAACGACCTTTGCGCTGACGCAATGCCGCACCTACATTGTTAGAATAAGGGCTTAGTTCCTGCTCACGCGGCAATCCTGAGGTGTTGAATTGGCAAAAATAGAACATGCTGCAAATGCAAAAACGGCAAAAGCAAATCGATTGCTGAACGAAACCAGCACCTACTTACAGCAGCACGCGATGAATCCAGTTGACTGGTATCCCTGGAGCCAGGAGGCACTGGAAAAAGCGAAAAAAGAAAACAAACCAATCTTGCTGTCTATTGGCTACGCCGCTTGCCACTGGTGCCATGTCATGGCTCATGAATCATTTGAAGACGAACAAACGGCCAATTTGATGAATGAACATTTTGTCAACATCAAAGTCGATCGAGAAGAACGAACCGATCTTGATGAAATTTACATGAAAGCAGTGCAAATGATGACCGGTCATGGTGGCTGGCCAATGACCGTATTTTTGACACCTGAACTGAAGCCGTTTTATGGTGGCACTTATTTCCCCCCAACCGACCGACACGGGCTGCCCGCCTTTAAATCTTTATTGCAAGCGCTTTCTGATGCCTGGACACAACAAAACGCAGACATTACGCAAAGCGCAGATGCTCTAACTGAGCATCTAAAATCTCTGGACAAAATCAACCACAATCAATCGGCGGCAGATTTAGTCAATGCTGACACTCTTGGTCTTGCCTGTGCAAAACTTTTAGAATCATTCGACAGAGTCTGGGGTGGATTTGGTAACGCCCCTAAATTTCCGCACACAATGACCTTATCATTGATCATGCGGCATTTGCACGCAGTCCCTGAAAGCGCCATATTTAACGAGTGTCGTCAGCTCATCGAAACATCACTTAATCGTATGGCCTATGGTGGAATGCACGATCAAATCGCAGGTGGATTTGCTCGTTATTCAGTAGACAGACGATGGCTGATTCCTCATTTTGAAAAAATGCTTTATGACAACGCGCTCTTAGCAGAAGTCTATCTGGAAGGATATCAACTCTTCGGAAGAGAATACTGGAAGCGCGTTGCCACTGGTATTTTTGATTTTGTCCTAAACGAACTGAGCACCGAACGCGGTGCTTTCTATTCCAGCCTGGACGCAGACAGCGAAGGCGAAGAAGGCAAGTTTTATGTCTGGTCGGAAAAGGAATTGCAAAATTGCTTAACCACCGATGAATTGGCATTTATAGTGGAAACTTTTGGCGTCACCGCCAATGGCAATTTCGAGCACAAAACAAACGCCTTCAATCTGCCCGAGGGACCAGAGAAAGCGGCGGCTGCAGCTCATTTGAGCATAGATGAATTCTGGGACAAGCTTGCGCCAATTGCCGATAAACTTCTAAAGATTCGCAACCAGAGAGTGCGACCTGGCCTCGACGAAAAAGTACTGACCAGCTGGAATAGTTTGATGATTAGCGCTTTTGTTAGCGGTTATAAAGTTCTCGGCGAACAAAAATATCTTGAGGTCGCAAAAACCGCAGCTCAATTCATTCTCGACAATTTGTACAAAGATGGACGTCTGCTGCGCACCTGGGGCAAAGGACAGGCCAAGCTTGCTGGCTGTCTGGACGACTATACATACTTTATCGACGCTCTGTGCGACTTAGCATCGGTTGACAGCTCTTCACGCTGGCTCACAACCGCGATTTCTTTGGCTGATGTGATGCTCGAGCAGTTCTGGGACGAGTCAGGCAATGGTATCTACTTTACTCCACACGTCTACGAAGAACTGCTTACTCGAACACGTAGTTACACAGACGGCGCGATTCCTTCAGGAACATCCACCGCTGCTTTTGTACTAGAGAAATTAGCACGCATCACCAACAAACAAGAATATGAGGACAAAGCGAAATACTTGATTGATTTGTATGCTTCACCAGCTCGCACATACCCAGACCAATTTTCGAATTTATTGTGCGCCATGGATTTTCATCTCTCCAGACCACGCGAAATAGTAATTTTGCAAGACGCAGGCCGCGCTCAAAGTGAGCTTATAGCTGAAATTGACGCCTGCAATAAAATCATCAATCAAACATTTTCGCCAAATACCACCGTAATTTTTGATACGTTCGAGAGCAAAAAATCAGAAAGCAATCTAAACGCTCAACTCAAGAAACAAAATAATCTGAGTTCGCCTTTGCTTGAATTGCGAACTGTTCAAGGAACGCCTCTAGCGATCTACATTTGCGAAAATTTTGCTTGTAAAAATCCAATCTATACGATAGAAGAATTTGCAACACAAATGCAAAAGCTGCATGAAACCTAAGAGCACAGGACGATTCTCGTGAGCACATTTGTACTGGTACATGGAGCCTATCTGGGAGCCTGGTGTTTTGGGCCGTTAACGACTGTTTTGCGCAAACATGGGCACAATGCAATCACCTTCGATTTGCCTCTTCAAGAACCTCAAGCGGACGGGCAACGTTTTTCTGACGTTGCGCTGCAAGCAATTGAAAATGCCTTCCAAACGGACCACTCATGGCAAAATTCCGAACTCATTTTTGTCGGGCATTCAATGGGCGGATTAATCATCCCTGCAATGCACGAGAGCATGCCAGCCAGTCAGCTAGTTTTTCTCACGGCGGCACTGCCAAAGCCGGGCTTTTCCTTTATGGAGCGGGCGCGCGGAGAGGAGTCGGACGTTTTTTTAACCACCGGTCAAATCAATCCATACAACGATGTAGAATGCGCGAAAAAATACTGGTTTCACGACTGCCCGCAAAACATTGCCGACTGGGCTGCCCCATTAATGCGTCAACAACTTTCTGCCAAAATTTTGTCTGAAAAATGTATTTTTGAGAAACTACCTGATATAAAAATGACATCGATTGTGGGTATGAAAGAGAGACTACTTAATCCTCAGTGGTCAATTCGTCTCAGTCGCGAGTTATTTGGCGCTGCCCCCATCGAAATGCCATGCGGGCATTGTCCACAGATCACACACCCCGAGCAACTAGGTACAATTCTGGATTCTCTCACTCTAAAGAAATGAGTAAACTACGCGATGACGACAGCATCCACATTCATTTTTAAAGCAGCACTATCTATGGTGATCGGTTCCCAGGTATGCTGCTCTCAAGGCAGCATGACCGACGTTGAATTCGACCGTTTTTGCCTCGAGCGCCTGAATAGCGCAAAACAACTTACAGGCGAAGCGACGATCTTAATTGAAGAAAATGCCAATCTGAGAAATAAAATGAGGCTCTGTCAAACTCTTTCGGGTCCGACTGAACCTGCCGGTAAATTTTCCAGTCTTGTCAGCGACTATCAAAACGCCCGCAGTCAGTATCTAGACCACAGACAGCAATACGATTTGCATGTTAAAGAATTTCACCAGCAAGCAAGACAAGACAATCGACCATTGCCACCACTTATAGTGCCCAATGTGAAGCCGCTGGCTGTGGCCGCTGAGGACGCTTGCGTGCAGTTGCAGCAATTCGAACAGGAGCTGAAAAGTTCGGAGA
>Ga0182030_10012489_pt1 | contig 16994 bp, 7 predicted proteins | sample 812S3MmetaG_FD_121299 | JGI IMG/M metagenome (GOLD analysis project Ga0182030, IMG submission 121299) | Permafrost microbial communities from Stordalen Mire, Sweden - 812S3M metaG (Illumina Assembly) | ecosystem: Environmental > Terrestrial > Soil > Wetlands > Permafrost | place: Sweden...
ATGGATAGCCTCACCTGAGACCCCACTGACTGGAGAGCCGGATGCGGGAAATCCGCCCGTCCGGTTCGGAGGGAGGGGTGGCGCGCAAGCGCCATCCCTACCCCTATCAAGCGCTTCGCGAGGTAGGGACACGCGTCCGGCGTCGCGAAGCGCCTGGAGTGCGGCGCATTCCGCCGCTTCTGAGGTCGTGGTGTTGCCAGAGGCCGGGTTGCGCAGGTTGTGGTCCCTTGGGGTTTCATCGGCTGTGCCCGCATGGCGGGCAGCTTGTTTTGCCAGCCGACACCGGACCAGCGAGAGAGTGCCTCTTCGAGTTATCCACCACTGTGTGGCCGCGCATTCTCGCGCCGACAAACGACGCGTTCCCGCTTGGATTACCGAACCATCCGGACTATACTGCTGCTGGTTCAGCCAGAATATGAGCCACTTACAGCTAAACCGATGTGCGGGTTTCCGGCGAGGGGACAACGCACCGGAATTGAGGCGCCCGATGCCCAAGTGTCTGGCGGTGAGACGCTTGGTGGAGTTCGGCTCAGGAGGTCGCACAAACCTCAACACTGAACCATCGGCTCGTCCGATCAACAGGTACGCGGTGCTTGCGCGCGATGCCCTCAGTTGAAATCATCTCCGTCGGGCAGCAGGAGCCAATAGTGCTTCCAAGAGTTCCGTTCTCGGTGCGTTCTGAACCAGTGGTTCGCTCTCACCGTGAACCCTCGCGTTTTCAGAAGGACTTCGGCCAGCTCTGCGGTTGCATCTACCATCTTGGCAACCCGGCCTGCGACGACCCCGGCTACGAGGGAATGTACTTCGCTTACGAGCTCCTGAGCGAGCGCTGCCGAGAAGCCCCTACACCGAGGTTTCTTGAGTTCGGCCCTCAATACCTCCCAGCTATTGTCGATCTGCTGGGTCTTCTTCTCGCAGGCTCGCCCGATCGTCTCGTCGTCTTCTCGACCGATTGGCAGTTCGGCCCAGCGTCATCCCGTCGTTATGGGCAGATTAGCGAGAATGCCTTTTGGCAACGTCACTGCAAGCGGCGGCTCCATCTCAACGCACTTTACCACATTCGGCCAAACCCTTAATTACATCATGGAGCCGACCCAAGCCAACCGTCCAGTTCGCTTGCCATCCGTGCAACCGTGGCGGCCGGTCCCTGCTGCTCGTGTTCCGCGTTGAACACTGTGACATGAACGCGCTCTTTACCCCACAAAAGACCAAGCCTCTGGTGGTCACCGCTCGGGCGGTCACATACCTATCCCCGTTCTTGGTTGGGGTTTGTTTTGCCATCCGAGGCATACGTGGCGATTACCCCTGGGACGAGGCGCTCGCGGTTCCCGTCTTCTGTTACGCAGTGCTGGTGTTTCCAGTCAGTCTGCTCTTCCAGGATCAAGGCCTCCGCCGCTACAGGCCCGGCGTGTTTATCCTCGCATGGAATCGAGATCGATTCTGGCGCAGCTCAGGGTGGACCCTGGTCAGCGGTGTGCCGCTCGGCATGGGTACCATTGGGATGATTCTGGAAGGGGCTTACGCACAGCTTTATTGGATTTCAGCAATCTTCCTTTTGCATCTTTATCTGATCCTCGTCTTCCGCGCCTCAATTGTGATGTCTCGGGCCCATGCCCAACCAGGCACTCCGCTGAATGGCGGCGGGGTGGTGCGGCGTGACAATGTCGGCGTTCCGGCAGGGCCGCCGTCGGTGACTTGACCGTTGGCTATGAACCGTGCGATGCAAGAAACCCTTGCTCTGGCCGTTTCGGCTGCCGGATTCGCAATGCTGGGCTGGGGAAGTCATCGCTTTTCGGCGCCTGAACCGGAAGGGACAGGCGGTAGCAAGGAGGAAGGGATTCGGTTTTGTCGGCCTACGGTTGGAGAGCTGGCCGAAGAATTGGGCGCAGGCCTGGTCGGCAGGAAGATGGCGTATTTGACAGTTGCGGGTCTTGGGTTGGTCGTCGGCGTCGGCGGTTTCCTCTTTTTGATCCGCGGGAGGGATCAAGCGTGACACCAAAAGCCAGCCATCGCACTACACTCCCCGCCGGGAGAACGTCGGGTTGGAGATTGGACGTCCCAGGCCCGTAGCGTGGGATTGCGGGTCGTTGGCCGTCGAAACAATACTATGGAAAACTTGCTTGTGCTGTTCTGGATGGGCGGAGCGAGTCTGGTCGGTTTGATGCTCGTAGTGGTTGCCTGTTTCCTGACCCGGCGTTGGGCCTGGCTGCTGGGTGCATTCTGCGGCGCCATGCTCCTGCACTTGGTCACCGCCTCCTGCATCGCCAGCGGTGGGCCGTTTTACAGTGAGCCGTCTGCGGCCGACATGGCCCGCTATCATGAGGATGCTGTCTTCGTGTTTTTCGTTGGATTGCCGTTTCTTGGTCTCCCGTTGGTGGCCAAGCTGATATACGAGGATGGCCATTCATCGAAAAAGGCCGCCAACCCGCCCAGCAACGATGCCAGCTAACCAGCACCCCCCGCTCGACACGCGCCCCTTGTCCGGCTGCAAGTCGCGCGTCCTCGGTCCGGCGCCGGCGAGCGCGGGTCGTTGGGCCGGATGCGAGAGAAGTTCTGAGTGCAACTGAGGTCATCCCCATCGCGGTGAGAGTGTTGTAGTTATATGTCACACTTGATGAAACGAAATCGCATGCTTGCACTCGTCTCGCTCCTGATGTTCGTCTCGGGGCTGCTAGGCTGCGCCACTGGCACGGGGCGATCCACAGGATACAATGAGCCCCCTCCGGACCTTTGGTCCGACCGAGAGTTCTGGAACGACCTTCTGCAGAAATACGGTACACGTTAGGTTGGGGGTGGCATGCTTTGACAATGAGGCTGTCGCCCTCGCCCGCCGTCCGAACTCCAGCCTGGTCTCCAAAGCCACTCCGAGCCACCCCTTGGCCGGGTTCCGCCCCCTCCTCAGTCCATCAGCTTCCCCTGGAGGTAGGTCATCGTCAGCGCCGTGGTGCGGGCGGCTTGTTTCAGGTCGGCCCCGGCGCCGTGGCCGCCTTCGGTGTTCTCGTAGTAGAGGAACGACAGGCCCATCTCCTCCATCCGGGCGGCGAATTTGCGCGCGTGCTGCGGGCCGACGCGGTCGTCTTTGGTGGTCGTGAAGATGAACGGCTCGGGATACGCCACCCCCTTGCGTAGGTTGTGGTAGGGCGAGGTCTTCAGCCAGAACTTCATGACCGCCGGATCGGCGTTGACGTCGCCGTACTCGCCCTGCCAGCTCGCCCCGGCGGCGATCTTGGAGATGCGGATCATGTCGAGCAGCGGCACGGAGATCACCACCGCCTTCCACAGTTCCGGGTGCTGGGTGAGTTGCACCCCCATGAGCAGGCCTCCGTTCGAGCCGCCCTGGATCCCCAGCCGGGCGGGCGAGGTGATCTTGCGCGCGAAGAGGTCCCTGGCCACCGCCACGAAATCGTCATAGATGATCTGGCGCTTCACCCCGAGCCCGGCCTCATGCCAGCGCGGTCCGAACTCGCCCCCACCGCGGATGTTCGCCAGCACGAACGCCCCACCGCGCTCCAGCCAGAGCTTGCCGGTCTCCGCCGCATAGGCCGGGGTGCGGGGGAGCTGGAACCCGCCGTAGGCGGTCATCAGCGTCGGGGTCGAGCCGTCGTGCGGGGCGTCCTTCCGGTGGACAACGAAGTAGGGGATCTTGGTGCCGTCGCTCGACGTCGCCTCGAACTGCTCGACGACATCCTGCGAGCCGTCAAATTTCGCGGGCAGGCTTTTCACCGGTCGGAGTGCCCCGGTGTCGTCGTCGGCCAGCCAGAGGGCGGTGGGGGAGAGGAAGCCGGCCACACTGATGAACGCGCGGTTCGATTTGGCGTCCGCCGCGGCGAAAGCCACCGCGGCATTGGCCGGCAGGGCGAGGGGCTCGTGCTTCCAACCGGCGCCCGAGGGGGTGTAAACGAAGGCCCTGCCCTGCACGTTGTCGAGGACGCCGAGCAGGAGCTTGTCCCGGGTGGTGGTGACACCGCTCAGCGCCTCGCGGGGTCCCGGAGCCCAGATGAGCGACGGCCTGAGCGCCCCAGGTGACGCCTTCGTGGCGGCGAGATCCATCTGCACCAGCGACCCGGCCTCGAAGGTCGTGCCTCCGACCGTCCAAGCCTCGTCGAGCCGGACGATGACCCGGCCGTCCAAGAGGTCCGCCACCTGGGCCTTGGACGGAATGGCCAGCCGCTCGACGCCGCGGCTGGTCAGCACGTAGTCCTCGCTCCGGAAGGTGTCCAGCGGGCGTTTGATGACCGCCAGCGTGCGGCCCTGGGCGTCGTGGTGCACCACCGGGGCGACGCCGTAACCGCCGTCGTCCTTGGCCCCGCGGAACACCTCCACCGCCTCGAAGAGCGCCTGGCCCCGGCGCAGACGCTTCACGATGAACGGGTAGCCGGAGGTCGTGAGGTCGCCCGCCGTCCAGTCTGTGGCGATCAGCAGCGTGTTCGTGTCCTCCCAGGCGATGCGGTGCTTGCCGCGGGGCAGGGTAAAGCCACCCGCCACGAACTGCCCCGAGTCGAGATCGAACTCGCGGGCGACCACCGCGTCCTCGCCCCCGTCGGAGAGCAGGATCAGGCAGCGCGTCTCGTCCGGCTGCAGGGTGTCGGCCCCCTTGAACACCCAGCTCTTCCCCTCCGCCTGGTTCAGGGCGTCGATGTCCAGCACGGTCGTCCAGTGCGGGTCGTCCGAGGCGTAGTCGGCGAGGGTGGTCTTGCGCCAGAGGCCGCGCAAGTGCGCGGGGTCCTGCCAGAAGTTGTAGATCCTGCCATGCAGGAATTGCGGCTGCGGGATGCGGTCCCGCGCGCCGGCGATGGCCAGCGCCTCGGCGAGGTTGCGGGCATAGCGCGGGTCCGCCTCGAGGCGTTTGGTGGCGGTCGCGTTGTGGCTCTCGACCCAGGCCATCGCGCGTGGCGACGAAACCTCCTCCAGCCAGAGGTACGGGTCGGCCGGTTCGGCGGCGGGGGCAGGGGTTTGTGCGGGTGTCATCGCCGGCAGGGCGAGCGCGGTGAGCAGGGCGAGGAGGGGCGGGCGCATCATAGTCACGCTGGGACCGTCGCAAACGGGACCCCTGGTGTCAAGGGGGAGGGGTGGCGGTGCCCGTCAAAGGGCAAAACGCGCAACCCCGGCCTCCGAAAGACGTCCGTACCCGAAAGCGGCGGAATGCGCCGCAGTCCAAGCGCTTCGCGACGCCGGACGCGCGCCGCTCCCTCGCGCAGCGTTTGGAGTGCGCGGCGTTCCCGCGCTTTCGGCCGGCGCGTCCCTGTGGCTGAAGCCCCCGTGTCCTGCACCCGCCAGTCCTCTCCCCCAACCGATGCCTTGCCGCCACCGGCGTTTGTGCCTAGGCTGCACCATTCGTTTTTCGTATGCCAAGACACCCCCACCTTCAGATGTTGCTTTTCCTCGCCGTCGTGGCGATCGCCTCCCGTCCTGCCCCGGCGGCGGTGCCGGCGGTGATGCCGGAGCGCGACACCTTGCAGCACGTCTGGGACGACCGGGACCACCGCGCCTTTGCCGAGCCTCCGGCGGTCTTTCGTCCGGAGACTTGGTTCCACTTGATCGGCGGGAACGTGGCGACGCAGGGCATCACGGCGGATCTGGAGGCGATCGCTGGGGCTGGCCTTGAGGGGATCCAGCTTTTTCACGGCCAGTTTGGCGGGCCCTGGCCGGGGGTGGCCCCGCAGATCCCGTGTCTGAGCGGGCCGTGGGATGCGGCGGTGGGTCACGCGGCTGCGGAGTGCCGCCGGCTCGGCCTGCGCTTCACGATGCAGAATTGCCCCGGCTGGGCAATGGCGGGCGGGCCTTGGATTACCCCGGACAAGGCGATGCGGCATCTGGTTTGGAGCCGGACCGATGTGACCGGCGGGAGCAATGCGGTCCAGGCCCTGCCGCGGCCGCAGCCCAGCGGTGAGGAGTGGCGCGACTACCGCGAGGTGGCGGTGGTGGCGTTTCCCACGCCCGAGGGAGACACCGGCACGGCGCTGGCCCCGGTGTCGGTGAAGAGCAACCGGGACGACCTACCGTGGGCCAAATGCCTGCGGAACGCGGACGGCGGGAGGATTTCGCTGGAACCGGCCACCGAGCCGGTCTGGGTGGAGGCGACCTTCGCGGAGCCCGTGACGTTGCGCACCATCGAGCTGCCGTCCGTGCAGGGGTTCAACCACCCGTGGTGCTACCTTCCCGGCGTCACCATCGAGGTGCAGGCGATGCTGCCGGAGGGGCCCCGGGAGGTGGCCCGGCACGAAATCCCCGAGAGCAACTGGCAGGACAACAAGCCCATTTCGCTCGCCTGCTCGGATGCGCCGGCCAAGACCTACCGTATCACCATCCGGAACCGCCACACGATGAACCTCCCCTACCTCCGGCTGTTCAGCGCGGCGCGGAAGAACAACTGGGAGTCGGAGGCGGCCTTCACCCTGCGCGCCTTGGATCGCGCGCCCGATCCGGTCCAGGCGAAAGGCGCGTGGGTGGATCCCGCGCGGGTGGTGGATCTCACCGCCAAGCTCGACGCGGGCGGCACGCTCCACTGGGACGCGCCGCCGGGGCGCTGGACCGTCCTGCGCCTGGGCCAGGTGAACACCGGCGCGCGCAACGGCCCGGCGCCGCCCGAGGGCACCGGCTGGGAGTGCGACAAACTCTCGCCCGCCGGCGCGGAAGCCCACTTCGCCGGCTACATAGGGCGGCTCAGCGGCAAGAACGGCCCGGTCGGCGGCGGGCTGATGCAGGGCATGGTGATGGACAGTTGGGAGTGCGAGACCCAGACGTGGACGCCCGGCATGGAGGGCGAGTTCGCCCGGCTGCGCGGGTACCCACTCCGGCGCTGGCTGCCGGCGCTGGCCGGCCATGTGGTGGGCGCCCCCGAAACCACCGCCCGCTTCCTGCGCGACTGGCGGGCCACGGTGAACGATCTGCTCGTGCAGAACTTCTTCGGCCGCATGGCCGCGCTGGGCCGCCAAAACGGGCTGGCCATTTCCTATGAAACCGCCCCGGGTGACGTGTTCCCCGCCGACATCCTCGAGTATTACAAACACGCCGATGTGCCGATGTGCGAGTTCTGGCAGCCGCGCACCGAGGCGTTCGTCGGCAGCTTTGACTTCAAGCCGATCAAGCCGTGTGTCTCCGCGGCGCGCATGTATGGCAAGCCGCGGGTGGCGGCGGAGGCGTTCACCTCCTTCAACCTCACCTGGAACGAACACCCGGGCATGCTGAAGCACGCGGCGGACCTCAACCTGGCCGAGGGGGTCACCCACCTCTGCCTCCACACCTACACCCACAACCCCCGGACCGACTGGCTGCCGCCCGGCACGGCGTTCGGATCGGGCATCGGCACGCCCTTCCTCCGGGGGCAGACGTGGTGGCCGCAGATGCGGGAGTTCACCACCTACCTGGCGCGTTGCGGTTACATGCTGGAGCGGGGCCGGCCGGTCTCGGACGTCCTCTGGTACCTGGGCGACGAGCAGAACCACAAGCCGCCGCAGAACGCCCCGTTCCCGGCCGGGCATCATTACGACTATTGCAACCCCGACGCGCTGCTCACGCGGCTCTCGGTCCGCGACGGCCGGATCGTCACTCCGGAGGGAATCTCGTACCGCCTGCTCTGGCTGCCGGATTGTCGGCGCATGCTGCCGGAGACCCTCGAGAAGATGGTGTCGCTGGTGGAGCAGGGGGCGGTGCTGCTGGGCGAACCTCCGCGCGGCCTGGCGACCCTGAGCGGAGGCCCGGCTGCCGCGCAACGTCTCGCCCGCGCGGTCGGGACGCTCTGGGGCGCGCAACCCCAAGGCTCCCGGCGCGTGGGGAAGGGGACTGTCCTCTCGGGCATGTCCGTCGGCGACGCGCTCGCCAGACTGGAGATCGCGCCCGATCTCGTCAGTGACGAGGTGGTCTGGACCCACCGCCAGACGGAGGGGGCGGACTGGTATTTCGTGGCCCCGCGCGGGCCGGGTGGCTTTCGCGGCAGGATTCGGTTCCGGTCCACCGGCTCGGTCATTTTGGGCGATCCCGTCACCGGTGGCGCCCGGCCGGCCGGGATCGTGCGGCGCGAAGGGGAGACGAGCCTCGTGGCCTTGGATCTGCCCCCGTCCGGCTCCGTGTTCGTGGTGTTCTGGCATGATTCACCGGCACCGTCCAACCGCATCGTCCGCCTGGAGCATGACGGCGTGGTGGTGGCGGATGCGGAGGGGCCGCGGGTGGCGTCGCGCGGGCCGGAGGTGGTGTCCGCCAGCTACGGCGATCCCGGCGACCCGGCGCGCCGCAAGGACGTAACCGACCTGGTGCGGCGCGACCTGGCGCGCGGGGAGACCACTGTCACCGGGGGCAACGACTGGGCGGGCGGCGACCCGGCCTTGCGGACGGTGAAGCGGTTGTCGGTGGTATTGCGGCTGCGGGACGGCGGGGAGAGGCGGCTCGAAGCCCCGGAGGGGGAGCCGCTGGCGCTGGTCGACCCCGCCGCCGAAATGCCTCCCGCGTGCGAGGTCCGGGATGCCGGCGACTGGTTGCTGGCCTGGGAGCCGGGTGCCTACCGTGCGACGCGCGAGAACGGCAAGATCTCCACCTGGCAGGCCCGCACGCCCCGGACCGTGCCGGTGGCTGGACCTTGGGAACTGTCCTTCCCGGCCGGCTGGGGGGCGCCCGGGTCGGTCCGCGTGGAGGCGTTGAAGTCGTGGCCTGACCTTGACCTCCCGGCGGAAGCGCGGGCCTTCTCCGGGACGGCGACTTACACCACCGAGTTCACCCTGGGCGCCACAGCGGCACCCGAGCATGTGGAACTCGACCTCGGCCGGGTGGAGGTGATTGCCGGCGTGCGGGTCAATGGCGAGCCGGCCGGCACGCTTTGGACGCCGCCCTACCGGCTGGATATCAGCCGCTGGGCCAAGCCCGGCACCAACCGCGTGACGGTGGCCGTCACCAGCACCTGGCACAACCGGCTGGTTTATGACGCGGGCCAGGAGGAGAAGGCGCGCAAGACGTGGACCATCAGCGGTCCCGGACGGGGGAGCAGACTGGTTCCGTCGGGGCTCATCGGGCCGGTGACCGTGCGGGTTGGGGAGGGGTTGCGGGAGCGGGAGTAGGGGGCCGGTCCGTCATCCTGTCGCAGCGGCGTCTGGTAAAAGCGCCGCATGATTCTCTTCGCGACGGGGATCCGGGGAGGAGCGTGACGCACGTTGTGTCGCGGAGCGACAAATGAGGATAGCCCAGCACTTCAGTGCTGGGTTGAGGGCGGAAAATGGACTCCGTCCCGGAGGGACGGCTGACCCGGCCCGGGGTCAAGCGTCCGGGACGCGGGTCTTTTTTCTCGGCGAACCCAGCACTGAAGTGCTGGGCTATGGTCGAGCATGCCTCCGGGATGCGGCAACGCTGTCTGCCGGTGGCGGATGGCTGACAGCGGCATGACGTAGTGAACCGACGGCCCCGGATCGGCCAAATAGCTGCACCGTGGATCGTTCGGAGGCCGGGGGGCCGAAAGAGATCAGCGGCGTTTTCACAAACGCCGCTACGCTATGATGTCGTAGCGGCGTCTTGTAAAAGCGCCGCACTATTGCCTTCATGACCGGGATCCAGGCAAGAGCATGATGTAGTGAGGCATGGGCCCCGAGCCGGCTGAATCGCTGCACCGTGGATGGTCCGGAAGCGGTGGGGGCGAAAGAGATCAGCGGCGTTTTACCAAACGCCGCTACGCCATGAGGCTGTGGCCGCCTCGACTTACTGAGGGCCCCACTTCGTGTTCTTCAGGAAGGCGATGAGGTCGGCGAGTTCCTGGCGCGTGAGCTGGGCGTCGAGGCCTTGGGGCATCACGGAGACCTTCCCGGGCCGGATCTCGGTCACGTCCGCGCGCGGGATTTTGACCTCGGCGTTCGGGCCGGTGGCCAGGATGAGTTCCTCGGGGCTGTCTTTCTTGAGGACGCCGCTGTAGTCGTCGCCGGATTTCGTCGCGATGATCACCGGCTCGTAGCCGCGGACGAAACTGGCGCTCGGATAGGTGATCGATTCGAGCAGGTCGCGCTCGGTGCGGGCCTGACCGATGCTGGTGAGGTCGGGGCCGACGGTGCCGCCGAGGTAGCCGATCTTGTGGCAGGCGGTGCACAAGGTGCGCGGGCTGTTGAAGACCGTCTGGCCGCGGCGGGTGTCGCCTTTCAGCGAGTTCAGCTCGGCGAGGAGCGCCTCGAGGCGCGCGGCTTGCTGGGCGGTGTCCGTGTTGAGGCTTTGGATGAACGCGGAGGCTTCCGCCTGGACCGGTTCCGGATATCGTTCGAAGAGCACCTTCACGTTGCCCGGAGGAAGGTTCCGGGCCGCCGGCGAGCCGGCCAGTGAAGTCAGCAGCCCCCGCCCGAGGTCGGGGTCGGTCTGTTTTTCGAAAATGGCCAGCAGGCGCGTCAACTCCAGCGGGCTCGCGTGGGGGATCGCGGCGGCTACGCGGCCGAGGGCGGCGGGGTCCAGACGGGCGCGTTGGAGCACTTCCAGGGCGCCGGCCCGGTTCGCGGTGGGCAGGACGGCATCGAGGTTGGTGACGGCCAGTGCCAGCAACGCGGGATTCGTGAGATCAATTCGCCCGGGCAGCGCGAGCAGGGCCCCGAGCCGGAGGTCGGACGGGCGGGTGGCGTCCTCCGCCACGGTGACCAAGGGGGCGGCCAGCCCGGCGGCCTGGGGGTTCGGTTTTTTCGGATCGACGCTGAACCCCGCGGCCGCAGCCACCGCGGCGCGGACGAGGGCGGGGTTCTGGTCGCCGAGGCGGTTTCGGACGAGGGCGGCCCATTCCGGGGCGAATTCCCGGGGGTGCGCGGCGGCCACGGCGTTGAAAAGGGCGAGTTGCTCCGCGACGGGGGCGGAGGTGATCCGTTGGGCCACACGGGTTTGCACCGCGGGCGCCCCGGCCAGCAAGGGGAGCAAGGCGTCGCGGCTCGCCGCCGCCGCCGGGGACGCCAGCAACTCCTCCGCCAGGCCAGCCCCGGCGGCGGCCCAGTCCGGATGCCGGTGGAAGATCCAGAGGGCCGCGGCCCCCAGCGCCTCATCCTGGCTCCGGAGGAACGGGAACAACTCGGCGGCCTGCAAGTCTCCACCATCCATCTGATCGAGGGCAATGAGCGCGCCCCGCTGGACCGCGGGCGCCGTTGCGCCCAGGCCGGCGCGGGTTTCGGCGCGGGAGGCGATCTCGATCAGGGCGAAGACGAGGCTGCTTTGCAGGACCGGGTCGGTCCGGGGCACGCGACCGAGGGCCTCCAGGAGCACCGGCACGGCGGCCGCGTCACGGAGGCGTCCGAGGCCTTCCGCCGCGAGGCGGGTTTCGTGGGCCGCACCGGGATTGGTCGCCGCCTTGGCCGCCGCCGCGCCCAGGACCGCGCGGAAGCGCGGGGCATCGGTGGCGTCGTTCGCCCAGATCATCTCCCGCAGTGCCACCAACTCCGGTGCACCGGGCAGGGCCGGGGGGCGCGTGAGGGCTTGATAAGCCGCGGCCCGGTCCTTCAGCGCCACCCGCGGGGACCCTTGGCGGCGGACGCGATAGATGGCGCCCAGCGCCTCCGGCATGGTGAGCTGGGAACTGGGACAACAGAGTTTGTACCAGCCGCCGGTGTCCACGACCAGCAGGCTGCCGTCGGCGTCCTCGAGGACGTCCGTGGGGTGGAAATCCTGCCCGTCGCTCACGAGGAAGTCGCTGTCGGTGCTGGCATAGGAAGCGCCGCTGGGGCGGAGGATGTGGCGGGTGATCTTGTGCAGGTTGAAGGTGGTGGCGAAGAGGTTGTCGCGGAACTCGGGGCCGAACGCGCCGCCCTGGTAACGGCACAAACCGCATTCGGCCGCCGGGCCGGCCTCGAAGAAGGGGTGGGCCAGGTCCGGCCCCGCGCGCTTCACGGCGCCATCCTCGAGCACCTCGTTCGCCTTGCCGAACACCGCACCGTAGGTGGCATGGCCGATGCCGTCGCGGAAGCCGGGCTGGCTGAAGTCGATGAACGTGCTGGTGAACAGCGGCTCCCCTTCGGCGGTGAAGGCCACCGCCACCGGGTTGTCCATGCCGCCGGACATGACCACATCGAGGCCCGAACCATCGGGCCGCGCGCGGTAGATGTGGGCGGCGCGATCCTTGAGCACGCGGCCGTTGCCGAGCGGGTGGGTCTGCGCCGCGAAAGCGCCCTTGGTCCAGTAAATGAAGCCGTCCGGTCCGCGGTAGGGTCCGTGCAGGTCGTTCGCGCAGCCGGTGAGGGTCCCTCCTTTGAACCATTCCTCCCGCTTGTCCGCGGCTCCCGCGCCCGTGGTGTCGGTGAACTTCCAGAGGCTCGGGGGGGCGGCGACGTAAACCGATCCCTCGTGCCAGAGGCAACCCTCCGGGAACATCACCTTGTCCGCGAAGACCGCGGCCTGGTCGAACTGTCCGTCGCCGTCCACGTCCTCCAGGCGCAGGATCCGGTGGGTCGGGTGCTCCAGTTGTTTCTGGGGCGCCTCGTTCGAGCCCGAGGAATCGGTCACATAGAGCCGTCCCCGGTCATCGAAGCTCGCGTTGACCGGGCGGGGCACGAGGTTGGTCCCGGCGGCCAGTTCCACGACGAAGCCGTCCGGCACGGTGAAGCGCTGGCCATTCAGGGTGAACTGCGCGGCGGGGAGCGGGTCGGCGGTGAGGAGCAGCGCGGCAGTGGCCGCCGCCAGGAGCGCGGCGGGCAGGCGTCCGCCGCCGGTCACGCCAGGGTGGGACCGGCGGTGGTCGGTTGTTTCGGGGCGATTCTGGGGCGCCATAGGGCTTATCAAGGTGGTCTGCTCCGGAGGGTCGCCTCGCTGTCCGGCGCTGTCAAGGCGCGGTCCTGGGGGCAATGGCCATTCCCCCCGGCTGGGGGCTGCCGCGCCGGGGAGCCGGAAATCTATCCCCCCTCCTTCGGCTTGAGCAGCGTGCGGAAAGCCCTCAGGGCGGCGGGATGATAAATGGTCGAGTGTTTTTCCTCCGGCATCAGCTCGTAATGCCAATGAACGGCCGGGGGCGCGTCGCGGCGGAGCACCTCGGCTAACCGTCCGGCGGGGGCGATGATGCCCGCCTCGTCGCTGCTCGCGAACCAGAGCGTCTTTCCAGGGCCCTGCCAGGCCCGCAACCGCGCTCCGGCCCCCTTGACCAGTTTTTCGTCATTCCACCAGAGGCTGGGGTCGAAGGCGATGCAGGTGTCAAAGAGATCGGGCTCCAGCAGGAACGTCTCCACCACAAAGAGGCCGGCGAGCGATTCCCCCACCAAGGCTTTCTCGGTGGTGGTGTGGTAGCGCTCGTCCACGAACGGCATCAGTTCCTGGCGCAGAAACTGGCGGAACGGGCCGGAGCCGCCGACGTGCGGGGCGATCTTCCGGTCCGACTCCTTTTCCGTGGGGCCGGTGAGATCGCGGCGGCGTTCGGTGTTCTCGATGCCGACCAGGAGGAATGGCCGCATGGTGCCGTTGCCCACCGACACCTGGACCAGGCCGGCGACGTGGAGGAAATCCTCGCCGATCCCGCCATCGGGCAGGTAGAGGACCGGCAGCCGGGTGTTGGTGGACTCGGCATAACCCGCTGGCGCATAGACGTTGATGCGCCGCGTCTCGCGGAGGACGGCGGACTCCATGGTGAAGGTGTCGCCGACCACCAGCGGGGTGGCGCGTCCGGCGGCGGGTGCGCCGGAGGCAGCCACTGCCAGCAGCAAGCTGAGGAGGCCGGCGGCGGCGCCCGGACGGGGAAACCGGGCTGCCAAGCTCCGAAAGTGTTGCAACAAACTACTAGCCATCAGTAAGAAACTACACCAGAGTGTCAAGTCAGAGGCAGGGCGGGGTTCCGGGCGGCTGCGGAGGGGGGCCGGGCGGCCTAATCCCCAACGCCAGATTTCTTGTAATCCGCCGCCCCGGTTCCTTCTTAACAAGCTGAACGGTACCGTCCCCCAAGGGGCGGACCCGTGAAACAACGCGACCACGAACAACCAAAACGGGAGAGACGATATGGCAATCAAGTGCGGATTATTTCGGCGATGGACCGTGCTGGCGGCGCTGGCGGGGATGGCGGTCATCGGTAACTCAGGCCGGGCGCAGACGGCCTTTACCTACCAGGGCCGGCTCAATGACAGTGGGGGGCCGGTCAACGGCTTCTTCGACCTCAAGTTCAGCCTCTACGGGGTGAGCACGGGCGGCAACTCGCTGAATGGGGCGATAACGAACCTGGACGTTGCGGTCACGAACGGGCTGTTCACGACGACGCTGGATTTCGGGGCGACGCCGTTCTCGGGCTCGGCGATTTGGCTCCAGATCGGGGTGCGGACCAATGGCGCCGGGACATTCTCTTCGCTGTCGCCGCGCCAGGATTTGACGCCTGCGCCCTACGCGATCTTCTCCGCCAGCGCGGCGACCGCGGCGACGGCGGGCACTGCGACCACCGCGGGCACTGCGGCCACCGCGGGCACTGCGGCCACCGCGGGCACTGCGACCACGGCAGGCTTTGCGACCACGGCGGGAACCGCGCAGGCGGTGGCCCCCGGCGCCGTCACCGCGGGCGACCTGAACATGGGCAGCGTGAGCGGCGCCCTGGACAGCTATTTCTGGAGCCTGGACGGCAACGCCGGGACGGGGGGCACGGCGATCCTGGGGACCCTGGACAACGAGCCGTTGCAGTTCTACACGGCTGGCAACCCCCAGCTCACAATCACGAGCGGGGGCAACGTGGGCATCGGCACGACCGCGCCGGGGTCCCTGCTGGAGGTTAACGGGGACCTGCGGCTGGACGACAACCGGCTATTGTTGGGGTCTGGAGCCGATACCAGCGAAGGGCTTTCATTCGCGAGCAGCGGGCTGGTTGGTGTCCCCGGTGGGCAGGGTCCGTTCGTCTTCGGGTACAATGGCGGCGCATTGGGCACGGTGTACCCGACCGAGATCAACCTGAGCTGGGACTATAACGGCAATGTCTGGGTGAGCAACAACCTGGCGACGGTCCAGATGAACATTGACCGGTTGAACCTGAACGGCGGCAGCGTCAGTTCGAACGCCCTGACCTTTGGCGCCAGCAGCGGGGAAGGCATCGCCTCCACACGCTTCGGCACCGGCAAGTACGACCTGGAGTTTTACACCGCGTTCCAAAACCGGATGACCATCGACAACAGCGGGAACGTCAACATTCCGGGCACAGTGAATGCCGGCGCGCTGGCCGTGGCGGGCAATCTGCGGGTTGACAATCAGCCGCTGTACCTGACCACCATCGCCGGCAACGCCAATGACACGGGCAACGGCTTGGAATATGCGACCAGCGGGCTGACCGGTGTCCCCGGCGGACAAGGCCCGTTTCTTTTCGGGTTCGATGGCGGCGCACTGGGCTCCGTGGACCCGATGGAGATTAACTTGAGCTGGGACTATAGCGGCAACGTCTGGATCCGCGAGAGCCTGACGATCGGCAACAGCCTGGCGGTTACCGCCAATACCGCGACGGCGAGCCTGAACGTGGATCCCAACAACAGCAACACCAACGGGGCCGTCGGCGGGAACGCCTTGACGTTCGGCTCGAACAGCGGGGAGGGCATCTCGTCGACACGCGCCAGCGGCGGCTACGACCTGGAGTTCTACACCGATTTCGCCAATCGAGTGACCATTACCCAGGGCGGCAATGTGGGGATCAACACCACCACCCCCAGTGAGACCCTGGAGATCAACGGCACGAGCCGCCTGGACAACAACACCATGTATCTGCGCGCCAACTCGGATCAGAACCACGGCCTGCAGTATCGGGCTTCCGTGGCGGGGATCGGGACGGATGGCCCGTGGCTCTTCGGTTATAACGGCGGGGCGCTCGGCTGCGTCGGACCGGAGACGCTCTCACTGAGGTGGGATTGGCAGGGCAACGTGTGGGTGAGCAACAACTGCTCGGTCGCCACGCTCACGATCCGCGGCGGCTCGGACGTGGCGGAGCCCTTCCCGGTGACGGGCAGCGCGGCCGAAGTGGGCACCGTCATGGTAATCGACCGGGCGCACCCCGGCCATCTCATCCCGAGCACCCAGCCCTACGACACGCGCGTGGCGGGGATCATCAGTGGCGCCGGCGGGGTCAACCCCGGGCTCGAACTCCACCAGGACGGCGTGCTCGACGAGGGGCAGAAGGTAGCGCTGACGGGCCGCGTTTATGTGCGCGCCGATGCGACCAACGGCGAGATTGAGCCGGGCGACCTGCTCACGACCTCGGCCGACCCGGGATGCGCCATGAAAGTGACGGACCACGCTCGTGCCCAAGGGGCCATCCTGGGCAAGGCGATGACCGGCCTCAAGGGCGGCAACGGCCTCGTGCTGGTGTTGGTGACGCTGCAATAGGCCAGGTGCCTGGCACACCCCCAAGGCGACCATGCAAATCCACCATTCGACACTGGCCAACACCGTATGAAACTCATCAAACTCGCAACCCACACCGCGCTCACATGGTGCGCACTGCTGGCGACAGCGGCCGTTGCGGCGCCGGACAAACACCCGCTGGGCAGCCAGGTGCCGGAGGCGGCGGCGCATCTGCCCATGCTGGCCCGCCTGCGCGCGTCGGACCGGCTGGAGCTGGCGATCGGGTTGCCGTTGCGCAACCCGGCCGCCCTCACCAACCTGCTCGGGCAGCTCTACTACCCGGGCAGCACCAACTTTCACCGCTTCCTCACGCCCGAACAGTTTGCGGAGCAGTTCGGGCCGGCGGAGCGGGATTATCAAGGCGTGATTGATTTCGCCCGGTCCAACCGGTTCGAGATTCTGAGCACCTTCGGCAACCGCGCGCTCCTGTCGGTTTCGGCGACGGTCGCCGACATCGAAAAAGCCTTCCAAGTTCGCATGGGGAGCTATCAGCACCCGACCGAGAGCCGGCGCTTTTTTGCCCCGGACACGGCCCCCTCGGTGGAGGCCGGCTTGGCGGTGCTCTTTGTCAGCGGGCTGGATAATTATGTCATCCCGCAGCCCCACCTCCACCGGGTCCCTCGGGAGAAGCACCCCGCCCCCCTGCCGATGGGCGGCTCGGGCACCGGCACCAATAACGGCCTCTACATGGGCAGCGATTTCCGGCACGCTTATGTTCC
>Ga0182030_10012490_pt1 | contig 16994 bp, 16 predicted proteins | sample 812S3MmetaG_FD_121299 | JGI IMG/M metagenome (GOLD analysis project Ga0182030, IMG submission 121299) | Permafrost microbial communities from Stordalen Mire, Sweden - 812S3M metaG (Illumina Assembly) | ecosystem: Environmental > Terrestrial > Soil > Wetlands > Permafrost | place: Sweden...
AAAAGGGTGTGACCAAGGAGCAAGTGGACAAGGCAAAGAATAGAATGGTTGCTGATATTGACTACTTGCGGGATGATTCCTTCGGGGGCGCCGAGATTTTTGCTAATGCCATCGGCACCGGCTATAACATTGCCGACATTGAGGATCTGAAAGACCGCACACTGGCAGTCACCGTAGAGGATGTGAATGCTGCTGCTCGAGCTGTCTTCGCGCAAGATGATTACCTGGTTGGATATTTGCTGCCGGAAAAAACGGCCAAAAAGGAAGAGAAAGCCAAATGATGAAGCGATATTTAGTCCTCCTTATCCTTGCCCTGACTTGCATCTCGCCATCCCAGGCTATGATTCAGCCCAAAATTATCAAGACACCGGGCGGTTTGACCGCTTGGTATGCTTATGACCCAAAAACGCCGGTCATCGCCATCAATTTTGCCTTCAGGGGAGGCGCACGCTTGGATCCTGCAGGAAAGGCAGGATTGTCATCCTTTGCAGCAGGAATACTTGACTCAGGCACTATGAACCGCGACCCAAAGGATTTTGATGCCTACAAGCAAGACTACGCAATCCAAATGGGTTTTTCTGCGGATTCGGATCAACTGGGTGGGGCCTTAGCCACACTCGTGCCCGATAAGGACAAGGCATTTGATTTACTCCATGAGGTGCTGGCAACTCCAAGATTAAAAGATGACATCTTTCAGATCATCATGAACCAGGCCAAAATATCCCTGGCCAACGTCGCTAATGAGCCATCTTATCTGGCGGGCCGCAAACTGCAAACAATGCTGTTCCCAAATCATCCTTACCGCTACCCATCGGAGGGTCTCCCGGAAACCATCGATAAAATTACCCTCAAGGACGTTGAGAGTTTCCTGAAGGAAAATCTCTCCAAGGATAGACTGGTCATTTCTGTAACCGGTAATATTTCAGAAGGCGACGCCATCACTGCCCTGGATAAAATTTTCGGTAGCCTACCAGAAAAATCAGCAAAGCCAGTCGACAACCAAGTCAAACCCGTCATCGATGGATCGACAGAAATCATCGACATGAAAATCCCCCAGAGCATGATCTATTTCGTATTGCCTGGTATCACTTATGATGACCCTGACTTTCTAAAAGCGGCGCTTTTGATGCACATCATGGGTGAAGAACAATCATCCCGCTTGTTCCGTGAAGTCCGAGAAAAGAATGGGCTGGCCTATGCCGTCTCTTCAACCATGGTCTGGATGCAGGATACGGGATACATTATCGGCATGGTGGGTACAACCAAAGCCAAGGCCGACCAATCGATGAATATCGTCAAGCACGAGTGGGCACATCTCAAGAAAGATGGGATCACGGCCGAAGAATTGGAAAACGCAAAAACCTTTATGCTGCATTCCTATCCCCTGCATTTTAGAAATTCTAGTGGCATCTCCAAGATTCTTCTTGGGTATCAGCTGTTCCATCGCCCTGTCGACTATTTCCAAAAGCGGGAAGCCCTTATCAAGGCGATTACGCTGAAAGAAATGAACGATTTTATCGCCCGGGTGATCGAGCCCGCGAAGCTTACGTTTGTGGTCGTTGGCCGCCCAGATCAGGCGCCGGCACTGGATATTCCGAGTGATGTAAAGAAGGAACCGGCTATACCGGAGTCGCCTGTTGAGACTAAGAAGGCCTAGGGCCCCGTAAAATAAGTTGAGACGGCGTTGGACTGCGGCAACCTACATCTAGCGGTCCGCCTCTTGGCGTTCTTCATTACTCTTCACTAGCTTTATGCCCTCAAGCTTTTTGAGTATTTATTGAAATGAAATGGTGAAGATCCATGACGAACCTCACCATTTCATTTCTCGAAACACTCAAATTCTACCCGCTAAAAAACTTTTGGGGATTAGATTTGCGCCGGCTTCCGAAAATTGATAGAACATATCTGAATTACCGATGATTGAATAAAAACATTAACCACTCACCGTAATGGTGAATAGGATGGCACAAGCCTCCAGCTAGTCATCCCCGCGGAGGCGGGGGTCCCGCTCTGATAATGCGCTGCAAAACAGCGCTGTATAGGACGTACGGAGTCGCTTCGCGAGCTTATGCGCTGGATCCCCGCCTCCGCGGGGATGACAAGATTGGAGGTGTTACCACCCATGGCAACATTTGGTGAGTGGTTGTTAAAAACAAAAAAACAAGAGGTGTACCATGTTCGTAAAAACAGTTGATTATCGTTCCCCCCAAGCCGCCGAAGAATTTGTATCAACATTAAGAGAAACCGGTTTTGCGGTATTGTCCAACCACCCCATTTCCAAAGATCTCTTAGATTCCGTATACGGTGAGTGGCAAGGCTTCTTTGAAAGCAATGAGAAGTTCGGCTACACATTCGATCCCAAAACTACGAAACAAGCTGGGTATTTTCCGTTTAAGTCTGAAAACGCAAAGAACTATGCCGCCGGCGATTTGAAAGAATTCTACCACTATTGGAGTGAGGCAGATTTGCCCAAGGGACTATCGCCCGAGACTATGACCCTGCACAAGAATATGTCTGCCCTCGCTGTTGAGATCCTCCAGTGGCTCGGAAATGCTTTGCCCGCCTCAATCGCGCAGAGCCTATCGATGCCGCTGCATCAGATGGTGCGGGACAGTGATTTGACGCTGCTACGTATCATCCATTATCCGCCTTTAGCGGAAGACGAAGAGGAAGGAGCTGTCCGCTCAGCAGAACACGAGGACTTGAACATTATTACCATCCTCCCTGCCGCCACGCAGCCAGGTCTACAAGTAAAAGACAGCAAGGGGCAATGGCATGAAGTACCTTGTGACCCAGGTACCCTTGTGTTTAATGCAGCTGATGGATTGCAATTGGCCACGGACGGCTTCTACCGTTCCACCACCCATCGGGTTGTTAATCCTGCTGGATCCGAAAGTCTCAAGTCTCGTTATTCTATGCCTATGTTCATAAACGCCCGCAGTGACGTCCAACTCTCGCCAACGGATACAACCTTGAGCTTTATGGAAAAGAGATTGAACGAAATCGGACTAAAATCCAAACGAGATGCGGCCTGATCGCCGGCAGGTTTTGCTGCCCTTTTTGATAGAAGTATGGTAAAGGTTGGGGAGTAAAGACAGATTTTACTGGATGACGACTGGGTTACGGAGATGGTAAATATCCGCCCCAGTTTGTCACATGAAAATGATTGGTAATTTTAAAATGCTTAAACGAATCTACGACGCTATCATGAGCTTCGCCTCCCACCCCCATGCGATTTTGTGGTTGAATTTTATTGCCTTTATTGAAAGCTCCTTCTTTCCCTTCCCGCCCGACCCGCTTTATATTGCCATGATTTTAAAACAGCGGGAAAAGGCATGGTTTATAGCCCTGCAGTGCACGATCAGCTCGGTCTTGGGTGGTATGCTCGGCTACCTCATTGGTTATGCTCTTTATGAGTCCGTGGGACTTTGGATCATCGACACCTATGGCCTTGAGGCATCTTTTGCTAACTTCCAGAAGCAGTTTGATAAGTGGGGCTTTTGGATCATCGCTCTTAAAGGCTTGACCCCGATACCCTACAAAATTGTTACGATTTCCAGCGGTCTGGCAGGGTTTGATTTTACCTCTTTCCTGATAGCCTCGTTAATCGCTCGAGGCACCCGCTTCTTCATGCTGGCAGCGCTCTTGCGGTATTTTGGAGCGGAAGTAAAAGAATATCTTGATAAAAACCTGCATTTTGTAACAGTTGCGGGCTTGCTTGCTTTGGCCGGAGGATTTATTCTATTCAAATACGCGTTCTAATGCGGCAGGGGTAAATGGCTAAAATTTCAAGAGAAACTATGAGCCAAATCATACTAATGTTCTCATGCGCAGCCCTTGTGGCCGCTTGGGTTGCCCAGTATGTATTTGGTTTTGAAGCCTGTATCTTATGCCTCTATCAGCGATACCTCTACATCGCAGCGATCTTTCTTTTGGCGTTCAGCCTCTATTTCATGCATGGCCATTTCCAATCCTTTTTCCTTGTGGTAACGGCTCTGGTCTTACTGGCCTGTGCTGGAACCGCAGCCTATCAAGTGGCCATTGAAAACCAGTGGGTTCCTCTGCCCAAGATATGTGGCACACCCCTGCCCACGGGATCTTTTGAAGACTTTAAAAACATCATCAGCAGCCGTTCGTACATCGCTTGTGACAAGGTGGAATGGAGCTTATTCGGCATATCGATGGCTGGATACAACTTCGTCTTGGCCCTGGTTCTGAGCATTCTCAGCTTTATAGGAGTATTCTGCAATGGCAGAGCAGCAAAAAAGTTTACCCGGCGATAGACCTTTAAATAACCAGATTGAGCGCATGATCCGCGTTAACCAAGCCGGCGAGCATGGAGCTGTGTGCATCTATCAAGGTCAGCTCGCAGTGCTGGGAAAGTCTGAAACCGGGCCTTTGCTGGAACACATGTTGGACCAAGAAAAGGTACATCTGGAACGTTTTAATGAGATGATGGTCGAAAGACACGTGCGCCCAACCGCACTGTCGCCCATCTGGTCCGTTTTTGGATTTGCTTTGGGTGCAGGAACGGCACTGATGGGCAAAAAGGCCGCTATGGCTTGTACGGTAGCGGTCGAAGAAGTAATCGACGAGCACTATGCCCGCCAGCAAGCCAAACTCGGCGGCGATCAGGACCCAGAACTTGAGCAACTTATCACCAAATGCCGCGAAGAAGAAAATGAGCATCGAGAAACGGGCCTCGCCCATGGCGCCGAACAAGCGGTTGGCTATCCAATCTTATCTTCCGCTATAAAGGGCGGAGCCCGGTTAGCTATCTGGCTTTCCACAAGAATTTGATCTTTTGTAAATACACACCAAAAGTGGCCATGCTAACGCAGCCCTATTTCACCTCTCCCTTTGTGGGAGAAGTCCGGAGCGAAGCGTAGGGGTGAGGGGTAGAAACAAGCAGTATTTATAACCCTCACTCGGCCTTCGGCCGACCTCTCCCACAAGGGGAGAGGTGATTCTAAGCGGTCAATTGGAGTAAGTAAGCCCACCTTTCATTCATTAGCCAGTCATGTCAGTGCCTTCACATGGACGATCTTTTGTGTGTATTGTGTTAGCATTTTATTAATAGTAGTATTTTAGAATAAGCATACAAATTTTATATTCAGATAATAGATTCAACTGTTTTAATCATGAAGCAAGTATTTGTGTAATCTGGAATGTGAGGGGGTAGCCTCGAAAAATGAATTCGTTTGTAATTCAGAACAAGGAAATACACGGAAATGTTGAATAACCTGAAGAAACAGTTTCTTATGCATTTAAAGCTAGCTAGCCTGGGTCTGCTTTTAATACTGCCCAGCGAGAGTGCGAACGCCTCCGCCGCAGAGCGGTATACCAAATGCCTTCAGCAATATGCTGGTTATCTAGAGGAGTGGACCGTCTATCCCTACGTTCCTTTGCCCCAAACAATTTGCCCCGCCTTTGAAGCAGAAATGAAGCAAATCATCGAACGAGGAAATAAAGAATTGGGAGGGGCGCTCGGGTGTAGTGCCATCCCTGATAGATGCTGGTGTCAATTTGCTATTCAAGCAGTGGGCTCGCCGGTTATAGGGTGGGTTGCAAACCAAGTGACCTTTCCTAATGACAACAAAAGGTATAGGTATCTGTGCATAACTAAGCCAAAAGATGAAGCTGACAAGGCAGCCTTAGCCGCCTTGAAGGTTAAGGAGGCAGCAGACTTTGCTAAGATGCAAGCATGTAAAGATAACCCAACAGCTACATGTTTAAAACAGCTAGAGGCATGCCGCAGAAATCCAGAGGGTGCTCGTTGCAATAAATGGGGACAAGCACAATATTCTGGATGGAGCGATATCAGACCCGCAATTGAGGCGACTCTAAAAAAGCAAATTGCAGATTGTATGAGTTCTAGAGATGCTGCAGCCTGTAAAGACAGAGTGGATATGTGCGCTGTTGATCCTATTTCCTTAGGTCCCTATTGCAATCAGTGGGGCGATCCGCCAACAAAAGGATTCCTTGATGTAAAAAGTGAGAAAATAGATTTGGCTAACCAAGCAGGGTCAGATGTAGCAGCAGCTTTGGCAAAAGCTAATCAGGCTGCGGAAGAGAGCACAACGGAGACGGCACCCAGCGCGACACCCGAGACAAACGCCGCCCCGGATGTGAACGCCACTCCGAGCGCTAAGCCCGACGCAAATGCCACCCCCAGCGCCACACCGGATGCAAATGCTACTCCCAAAGCTACGCCTGACGCTAACGCTGCCGCTAGCGTCACACCAGAAGCAAATGCTAACCCTAACACCGCGCCGGCGGCAAACGCTGCTCCCAGCGCTAAAACAGCAGGATAATATCATGCCAGTAAAAAAGAACAGCAACCTCTCAAAGTACTCGATCTTAACAACCTTAAGTGTCTCTGCTTTCCTTATGTCAGCGGAAGGTGCAAAGGCCGCGGATGACGCTGTAGCGCTCAATGATGCCGCAACGCTTACCCCCGAAATGCAACAGAACACACTCATCCTTGCTGCTTGGGCGACGCGTATGGGACAAGCTAATGGCATCTCTAATGAAGCCCTATGGAAACAAAACAAGGACATTCATTTTGACTATATTCAAGTAATAGTCCAAGTTGCAGTGAGAGTTGGCATACAGCTGGCAAAGCAGGCCCTGAAAAAGCTTGCCAAGGACTTGCTCAAGAAATTAGCCAACAAAGTTGTGATCGCATCTCTTGGCTTCAATAAAACGGGACAAACAGCCCAAGCCGCTGCAAAGGTTGCTAGAGAGCTTGCGAATCCTGCAATTAATCTTGAAGCATACAATAACGCAGCGGCAGAAGTCGATGCAGCAAGGCAAAAGACGGATGACTCTATGAGAAAATTGAGTGATCTCCAGTCAAGGTCCAAATTATCTACAGTAGATGCGGCGATGGCGGCATACAAAGCACAGCTCAACAAGCTGGGCGGCCAGGTCGAAGCTATTGGAACAACCTTAGATCAAGCCAATCAGCCAGCCGCCGCTTACAGCGATGAGGATGCGCAACAGGATCAGGCCCTTGTAGATCAACTCATGTCTGAAAAGGCGGCTGAGGATGCAAAGTCTGCTGAAGAAGCTGCAGCAAGCGGCACATCTTCTGAAGGCGGGGACGTAGAAACAGGTGTTCACCGAGGAGTTAATATGCCCCCACAATACACACCTGCTGAGTGGGGTGCCTTCTGTCGCAAGCTGGACGCAGAAAAGGCTCAGAAAGATAAAACTGAGGCGGCGGCTGTGGAATTTTCAAAACTGGCAAATGAAAAGGTTGCTGAGCTTACTGCCGCAGAGGCTAATCCAAACGATCAAGCAGCGCGTGCTAAGGCCAATGACTATACCGCCCTCGAGGCTGCACAACAAAATCTCGCGAAGCTGTTGCAGGCCTCTGCAGAGCCAACCCAAGCGGTTTTGGCTGACCCTATAGTCAACGGCCAGATTAGCACAAAGTCAGGCGCCGCCTCTGAAGACAAGGCGCCTCAAGCAGAGGACAAAGGCACAGATGCAAAGTCATCTGCGGGAGATAAGGGAAAAGGCCCTTCAGGCAAAGAGCCTAAAGCAGAGGACAATGGCACAGATGCCAAGTCATCTGCGGGGGATAAGGGGAAAGGCCCTTCAGGCAAAGAGCCTCAAGCAACAGACACTGACAAAGCAGTTCAGCCTTCAGCGGACGATCAGGGGAACAGCCCAGCAGGCAAAGTTCCTCAAGCAGCGGATCCTGGCAATCCTAACCAGCCATCTCCAACAAGCACCGATGGATAGATGGCATTCGGAGACCGAGCAAATTTGGTTTTCATTAAGAAAACCTGTTAACCACATGTATACTACTTTGTCTTAATATAAGATATGCTAAAGCTGAAAGCTTTCATGCTTAAATAAATTGTGAACTATTTAATAAACGGCAATGAATAACGGAGATGAAGATGACGTTATTATTAGAGTCAGCATTAAAATCAGCAATGCTATGCTTTTTAGCTTTGTTGTCTGTGGATTATGCTCTTGCTCAGGATGCTATTGGTACAGATACAGCTCAGCAAACAGACTCTTCTCAGCAAGCTGCCACTCAGCAGGGACTTGAAACTGCCGGGAAAGCTGCGGTCGTTGTTCAAGATAACAAGGCTGTGACGACTGGCACCCAAAAAGTTATAGGCGAGATGTCCCAGACGAACAACCTCGAAAAAAAGATAAGCAAGGGCGAGGATCTTGACACATCAAAACAAGGCGTTGAAGCTCAAATACTGGGTGCTGAAGAGATAAGAAAGCGCAATGATATATTAAAACAGCAGATTGCTAAAAGCCTTGAGCAAGCAGTAAAAACAGCAAGAGATGACGAAATAGCCTTCGTCAATGCTCGCTGGGAAGCAGCTACGGCTGGCACAAATCTGGGGAACACACCAGCCGTAAAAACAGCAAGGGATGACGAATTAGCCGCTGTTACCGCTCGCTGGAATGCAATTATAGCTGGAGCCCGCCTGGAGAATACAAAAGCTAGTCTAGCAGAAGCGCAAGCTGCAAAGGATGCTACAGATAAACTGCAGGCGACGGGAGCCCTGTCTGATGCAGCCTTAAACGCTATTAAAGAAGGAAAGCTTAACGTTATAAATACCGAGAAAGCTATAACTTTACTAACCCAGCAGAAAGCTAGTGCTGATGCAAAGCAGGAAGCTGCAGAAGCTAAAGCCAATATCTCAAGAAGTGCTGCGGAGGATGCAATAAAGTCATATGTAGCAGGCAATCCAAATGCGCAAGCACAGACGGCTGACGCAACTGATGCGAGTTCAGCTGCTAATGAAAAGCTGCAGGCTGCACAGGCTAAAGCCAACGCATCAAGAGTCAATGTGGAAAATGCAATAAAGTTCTATGTAGCAGGCAATTTAAATCCACAGGCGGCTGATGCAACGCCTCCACCTCAAGAGTAAACAAACGGGAAGAACATGAAAAAACTATACATACTAAGACTGATAGGCATTTGCCTGGCTCTGCTGGTCTCGGATCAAGCAAAAAGCTTTGATTCGAATGATATCGATACGGGCACACAATGTATAAGCAACGGCCTTTGCGATGACATGATCCAGTGCCCTTACAACCGGGCCTGCTTTAACAACTGTGACATCGGATTTGATCCCACGGGAACTGCCGTTGTCGTCGGCAATTTTTTTGCGAGTATCATTGGCTTGTCTAAACTTGCAGAAAGCGATTATCAGGTCATCTGTCGTAACAATTGCGTCGCAAATATTGTGAATGATTGCAAGAAGCCTCAGCCTATTGATATAACCACGACCCCACCATCAAAGGATCCTGCGCGTAATTGTCGTGAATACTGTGGGGCGGCGCTGAAAGATTCGGACAGTCGCTTCGGCAAATGCGAAGGAACTTGCCGCAACTTTGATCCCTTGGCTAAATGTTACGCTGAGAATGCAAACAACGACGCTTTAGGGGTATACATCGTAGATCCTACACAAAAAAAGGGAGTTTGCGATTATAACCAATATATTCCTCAAAACGCTGAATTCCAAAACAACAAGGAAAATGTAAAAGAGAAAATGACTGGTTTGGCCATGGAGGCCTTGTGTCTAATCAAGCCGGAAGCCTACGGATGTGGAAGCAAACTATGCGAAGACCATCCCTGGTCGAGGGTATGCACACAGCATCAGGCGGAGCTAAGCAGTAAAATGAAGCAAAAAAAAGCTCAGCAGGAAAAAGGCACGATCGATTACTCAGATAAAGCAACAGGTGATCTAGCGGGCGTTGCAGCAGGAGAACTTGCCACAAAGATAGCCGCCAAAAAGGCTCTGGCGAGCATAAACAACCCAGATAGCACCGATGATCAATAGGTACCAAAATCAACGAAAAGGGCAACTCATATGCTGAAACAGATTTTCAGACTCTGGCTGTGTTTAATTATAATGACCTCAGCTCAAGCCACGGCAACCACTGTAAAATGTGATCCAGACAATCCCAACCCTGATGCTTATGAGAAGCAAAGATGTGACTCGACCAAATGCGTGAGCACGGGAGATTGTGAGGACCTGATCATGTGCCCTTTCAATAGAGCATGCTTTAACTCATGCGATATCGGACTCAATCCTGGGCAAAGCTCAGCCTTTGCGGGGGGTATATTCCTGAGTTTTTTAGGCATTGACGACACGGGCGTGGGAGATAGCTACAAGTCCAAATGCCGAGCAAACTGTATCAATACTCTAGTCGCAGATTGCAAAGGGCCTCAGCCAGCAGACATAACCGATCTCGCAACAAACCCTCCATCAGGAGATCCCGCTCTGCAGTGCCGCCAATATTGTGGCGCAGCCTCAGGTAATCCACGATTTAGTTGGTGCGAGAATACCTGCAGAAACTTTGATAAAGTTGGATTCCAAAGTAATGGCACCAACTACGCAAGCATGAAAGCATGCTATGACCAGAACAAAGCCCAGCCAGATCTGATCAGTCGTTGTGACCAAGATAAAATACCGAACACCCGTAATGAAAACTATACGGAAAACGAAGCCAATGTGACCAATAAAATGCGCGGCTTTGCAAAAGCAGCGGTCTGTGTTCTCCAGCCTAAAACAGCTGGTTGTGACATGGATACGATGTGCACGAATTTTCCATTTACATCCTATTGCTTGCAAGCAATGGCAAAACAACACGCCGACATGATCGCCAGGCGAGATATGCTAGAAAAGAAACTAACAGATGCAGCCCATGCTGCCACCAAAGCCGCAGACTTGGGCGCATCAGCCGTTGATCAGGCGCTGGATGTTGAAAAAGCTGTTAATGCTGCAAGAAAGGCCCGACAAGAAAAAGCAGCGCAGTCACAAGCCGGGGATGATGATGCGGCCCAACAAGCGCCCAAAAACGACTCAACCCCTGGATGAGGTTAGACAGAATCTTCTGCTCTTGAAAGCCGTCTAGACAACTAGCGGCTTTGCGGCCTCAATCACCTGGTTCAGCTCTTCCTGAGTGCACAAGCCCAGCGACACCGGACTTCTTGACTTCAGGTTCACTGAGTTCCAATGGGTCTTGTTGCGGATGGCATTGATTGTCGGACTGGTTGTGCCCAACAAACGACACAGCTCTGCATCGCTGACTTCCGGATGATGTTTCAGCATCCATGAGATGGCATCAGGTTTATCTGCGCGCTTAGAAACAGGCACATAACGGCCACCTCCGCGACGCTTCTGGACCAGTTCAGCCTTCAGCTCCTGAGCCACCAAACGGGCATCGGGGTCTCGTGCGCAACGCTCGATCTCTTCCATGTTCAACTGGCCATGGGCGACAGGATCAAAAGGCGCCATACCGGCGGCTATTTCACCATCAGCAATGGCCTTAATCTCTAATGCGTGCAGATGGCAATAATCACCAATCTGTTCGAATGTCAAAGTCGTATTGTCCAGCAACCAAATAGCGGTTGCCTTGGGCATAAGGGGTGCTGTGGACATGCTTCCTCCTAATCTATATGTGTGTCTTGCCACTAAAGTATGTGTTTATAGCGCCATTAGGCAAGAAGAAAATGCACGCTGATGAAATTAGGTGGCTTCAAACAAAAGTGTCGCCCACTCGCCTATGATATTATCTTCTAGGAATCGGAAACCATTCTCTTCGTAGGTCCGTTGGACCAAATCTTTTTGTTCAACAAGTAAACCGGACAAAATCAAACGACCAGCCACCGCAATATTGCTTTTCATCTGAGGTGCCAACTCACACAAAGGGGCTGCCAGAATATTCGCCACGATCAAAGCATAAGGCGATGCCCCTTTCAGATCCGGGTGATTAAAGCCATCGCTATGTAACGTATGAACTTGAGCCTCCACATGATTATCCAGGCAATTCTGGGCAGCCATCACAACCGAGTCTTCATCGATATCACTGGCCCAGATGGGACGATCCCACAACTTTGCCATAGCAATGGCTAGAATTGCTGTACCACAACCTAAATCCAAAATACTGGCACCCGCGTCTGGCTGGCCAATCTTGGCGATCATTTCTAAACAGCCGCGGGTCGTAGCATGCTCACCTGTTCCGAATGCCAGCGACGCATCCACCTGAATGGGGATGAGCTGACCATCGTTAGACGCCGGCAAGTGCGAGCCATGGATATAAAATGGCGCAATGGTCATAGCTGGGAAATCCTTGCGGTTTTCTGCTAGCCAATCGATCTGAGGCAGTTCAATGGTCTTAATCTCAGGCGCTGGCTGATCAAACTCACCGGCTAGAATCTTAATCTGCTCATATATGTGAGCCTCAGGCTCTTGCTCGAAGATCAACTTAACCACCCAAGCAGATTTGTCCTCGGACTCAAAAATCAGCATTGTCTCGAAGATTTCTGCCAACGCATCCTGGAAGGCCGTTGCTGCCGCCCGTGGTAGTTCAAACTCTAATTGCCACATGTCATACTCCTCTTACTTGCATCCATACCCAACTGTCTGATACAACAAATTCATGAATCTTGCTCTCTATCAACCGGAAATTCCACAAAACGCTGGCACCTTGATGCGGCTCGGGGCGTGCCTGGGTGTCGCCATTGATATTATCGAACCTTGTGGTTTTATCATGAATGATCGAAAAATGAAACGATCAGGTATGGATTATCTGGATAAAGTTGCACTCACCCGCCACGCCTCGTGGGAAGACTTCCTGCGGGCCATGCAAAAAAGGCGCATTATTCTTTTATCTCCCAGCGCAGAATCAAGTCATCTTGATTTTGCCTTTGAGAAGGAGGATATCCTATTGGTGGGCCGAGAAAGCACAGGCGTTCCCGATGACGTGCGCGCCGCTTGTACTCATTCGGTCTTTATCCCGATGATAGAGGGATGCCGATCCATCAATGTGGCCGTCGCTGCAGCCCTGGTTGTGGGCGAGGCCTTAAGACAGACTCATTTATTTCCGGAGGTAGAATAATGCGAACAGCCACACTTAGCAAAGACACAGATTATCAATCCACCCCAGAACAACAGCAACGCGCCACGGAATGGTTCACCCATTTGCGCGACCAGATCTGTGCTGAATTTGAGAAAATTGAACAAGAACTTACGGGCAGCGACAAACCTGCAGGCAAGTTCGAATTCACCCCCTGGAGCCGAGACGGCGGCGGTGGCGGCACCATGGGTGTTATGCACGGACGGGTGTTTGAAAAAGTGGGCGTCAACGTGTCCACTGTCCACGGCGAGTTCGCACCTGAATTTGCCAAAAACATCCCTGGCGCGGACAAAAACCCGCAGTTCTGGGCGTCGGGCATATCATTGGTAGCCCACATGCACTCTCCCCTGGTCCCGGCGGTTCACATGAACACAAGGCATATTGTAACTGAGAAATCCTGGTTTGGCGGCGGCGCAGATATGACACCATTCTACCCCCAAGAACAGGATACTCAGGATTTCCATAGTGCTTTCAAAAGAGCTTGCGATCAACAGGACCCGACTTATTATCCCGAGTTTAAAGCTTGGTGTGACAAGTACTTCTACCTACCTCATCGCCAAGAACCCCGCGGTATTGGCGGAATATTTTACGATGACCTGAATTCAGGCGTCTGGGAAAATGACTTTGCCTTTACCCAAGATGTGGGCCGCGCTTTTCTGGAGATCTATCCGAATATCGTTCGTCGCCACATGTTTGAACCCTGGACCCCTGAACAGCGCAAGCACCAGCTGCAACGCCGCGGGCGTTATGTAGAGTTTAACCTGCTCTACGATAGAGGCACTCTATTCGGCCTTAAAACCGGCGGCAATCTGGAAGCCATACTGATGTCCATGCCGCCAGTGGTTGAGTGGCCGTAACTTATACAGAAACCAGAAACCAGAATCCAGAATCCAGAATCCAGAATCCGGAATCCAGAATCCGGAATCAAGAGTTTCCGGCCAGGACAAGGGTTTCTGGTTTCTGGATTCTGGGTTCTGGGTTCTGGGTTCTGGTTACCATTTCAGGACAAGTTTTTCAAAAAAACAAAACAAAACCGTTGACCTAACGAAAATCTTGACTATTATGCCTATGTTGCCCCTGTGGCGGAACTGGTAGACGCGGCAGACTCAAAATCTGTTGATTTTACGATCGTGGGAGTTCGAGTCTCCCCGGGGGCACCAACACATTCTCCTTGACAAATCCGTCATGAGACACCAAATTAATAGTATGAACGTTACGTACAAGACCTTTACATTCTGTTTTTCCTTTGCGCTTTAGCAGCGCATATACACCTATTCACCCACATTTCTGAAATATATTAAGTTGAGACCCCTCAAAGGATCTCTTAGTAAACTCGATTTATGAGGACAATCATGTCTATGAAGTTATTACAAAGTACGTTTTTAATCGTCGGCACCGCGGTTGGTGCCGGTATATTGGCCTTGCCTATATCCACAGTTGCCTTGGGATTTTGGGGCTCTGTTCTGGCGCTGATTATAACTTGGGGGTTTATGACCTATGCGGCCATGAATATGATCAAAGCACGCCTGTGCTTTACGGATGACGTGGATCTGGCGACCATGACTACTCAGCTGTTAGGAAGATCTGCGAACGCTGGTGTGGAGCTGTCCTACCTGGCGTTGCTGATGGCATTGGTGTCCATGTACATCACGGTGGGCTCGGCCTGGGTTGTCCAATTAACAGGAACCTATATGGGTTTGGAAATTGCATCCCATTGGGCGCAAATAGGCTTTACAGCTGTGGTGGCTGGCGTGATCTACAGCGGCATGGGAAACCTGACTAATGTGAATCAGTTGATCACAGCGGCGAAGCTGTTCTGTTTGATGATGATTATCATCCTGAGCGTACCGGAAGTAGAGGAAATCCATTTGGAGCCATGGTCCTTGGAACCTATGCCGTCCACTTTCAGTATGCTCCTGACAACCTTCGGATTCTCGATTGTACTACCTTCGCTTGCGGGTTATCTGGACAGAGACAGGCGAAAACTCTATATTGCCCTGCTGGTGGGCAGCCTGGTGATTATCATGGCTTACCTAGCGTGGGAGTTGATAGCCTTCGGCGTGATCGGAACTGAGCTTTCAAGCTTTTCCAAAAGCACCGATAAAGGTACAGAAGTAATCAATGCCTTAAGTCAACTGGTCCACAAGCCCTCCTTCACCAGCTTCGGTTTCGGCGTTATGCTCACGGCTGTGCTGACCTCGTTCTTGGGCGTGGGGCATTGTTTGTTCAGTTATCTCAAGGATGCCCTGCCGATCCAAAACAAACATCAGAAATCCCTGGTAGCGATAATCGCAGGATTTGCGGCGCCCGTGCTGATTATCAACATCTACCCAGCGGGGATAAGCTCCATCCTGAGCTTTGCGGGAATCTTCGTAGCCGTAATTCTGGGGCTATTGCCCACCATTATGGTTCTATCCCCAGAATATCGCAGAATAGCGGGCAACCTCGGCTTAGGTCACAAGACCTTAGCCGTTGCAAGCTTGGTGTTCTTCGGCGGGATTATTCTTTATGAGATCCTCCGCATCATACTAGCCTAAGCAGGCTGGACCATATCCTCAGGGCGTACCCAGCGATCGAAGTCTTCTTCTTTAACAAGACCAAGTTCGCGGGCGGCCTCCCTGAGGGTGGAGCCGTCGTTATAAGCCTTCTTAGCAATCTTGGCTGCGTTATCATAACCGATGTGGGGATTCAGGGCGGTCACCAACATTAACGAATCGTGCAGCAGCTGGCGGATGCGCTTTTCGTTAGCTTTAATTCCATCAACGCAGCGGGTGCGGAAACTGTTGCAGCCATCAGCTAGTATCTGAATTGATTGCAGAACATTGTAAATCATCACCGGCTTAAACACATTGAGTTCCAGATGACCATGAGAGTTGGCAATGGACACGGTCACGTTATTACCCATGACCTGGCAGGCAACCATGGTTAGGGATTCCACCTGGGTTGGGTTGACCTTGCCCGGCATGATAGAAGATCCTGGCTCGTTGGCTGGGAGCTCAATTTCACCAATGCCGCAGCGCGGCCCCGAACCTAGCAAACGAATGTCATTGGCAATCTTCATCAGAGCAACTGCTGTTGTATTGAGGGAGCCGGAGAGCTCGACCATGGCATCATTAGAGGCCATAACTTCAAACTTATTCTCCGCGGCTACAAACGGCAAACCCGTGACCGCCGCTACCTCTGCAGCAAATTTACGATCAAAGTCCGGCTTCGCATTCAAACCCGTTCCCACGGCAGTACCTCCCTGAGCGAGGCGGTACAGGCGGGGCAGATTACTCTTGAGTTGCTCGATGCAATATTTCACTTGGGTAGCATACCCAGAAAATTCCTGGCCGAGGGTCAATGGCGTTGCGTCTTGCAAATGAGTTCGTCCGATCTTGACGATGTGGGCGAATTCTTTTTCTTTCTGCCAGAGGGATTGATGCAGTTTCTCAAGAGCCGGAATAAGGTGGCCATGCACTTGTTCAGCAGCGGCAATGTGCATCACTGTTGGAAAACTATCATTGGAAGATTGCCCACGATTGACATGATCGTTGGGATGCACAGGATCCTTGGAGCCGATCGTTCCGCCCAGAATCTCGATGGCTCGGTTGGAGATCACCTCATTGGCATTCATGTTGGTTTGCGTGCCTGAACCTGTCTGCCAGACCGATAGGGGAAAATGGGCATCCCACTTGCCATCGATGACTTCTTTGGCTGCTTGCTTGATAGCTTCACCGATAGATTTATCCAGATCATTAAGGGCAAGGTTAGCAGCTGCCGCCGCGTATTTTTGTTGACCAAAGGCCCGTATGAGGGTTTTGGGCATCTTTTCGCTGCCGATAGGAAAATTCTCGAGAGAACGCTGAGTTTGGGCCCCCCAATAACGATCCGACTGGACCTCAACTTCCCCCATTGTATCCGATTCCATCCGTGTATTAGCCATTGTTATTATTCCTTTGATATGTTTAATTACCCCAATGTTATCACCAATAAAGCAAGTTTTACATAGGGCTGTTGACTTCTTACTGCCACCGCGGTGCTTGTTGTGCTATGAACGCACCACAGATCCCCATAATGTCTGCGCAGAATGCTGGCAGGGCCTGACT
>Ga0182030_10012493_pt1 | contig 16993 bp, 16 predicted proteins | sample 812S3MmetaG_FD_121299 | JGI IMG/M metagenome (GOLD analysis project Ga0182030, IMG submission 121299) | Permafrost microbial communities from Stordalen Mire, Sweden - 812S3M metaG (Illumina Assembly) | ecosystem: Environmental > Terrestrial > Soil > Wetlands > Permafrost | place: Sweden...
GAGAAATGAAAAAGTTTGTATTTTTGGCGCTGATGAGCGCCATTTCGGCATGCGCACAGGGCAATGGCGCGGGGACGGTGACGGGGAACCTCACTGATCCAAGCGGCGCGAACATCCCGGGTGCGAGCGTCGAGATATCCAATAAGGTCACCGGCTACACCAACACAGTCACGACCGATGCAAGCGGCACGTTCCGGTTCGTCAATGTGCCGCTGAACAACTATCACCTCGACGCGAAGGCGACGGGTTTTCAGGATCACGTCGAGGACATTTCGGTGCAGGCGACAGTGGCGGTGAATCTGAAGATCTCGATGTCGCTGGCTTCGTCGACCACCAGCGTGGACGTGCACGGGGACACGGATCTGGTGGAGTCGGTGCCGACGGCGCACGTGGATGTGGACGCGTCGCAGATGGAAAAGCTGCCGCTGAGTTCGCCGACAGGCGGCCTGAATTCGGTAATCGCCCACTCAGCGCCGGGGATCATCGAAGACTCGAACGGATTTATTCATCCGCAGGGCGACCACGCGCAGACGCAGTTCGTATTCGACAACCAGCCAATAACGGATCAGCAGAGCAAGCAGTTTTCGACATCGATGCCGGAGAATGCGATCGCATCGGTGGAGGTGATCACGGGCGCGCCGCCGGCGGAGTTCGGCGACAAGACGAGTCTGGTGGTCAACGCCATCACGAAATCGGGGCTGGGTATGAGCAAGCCGTTCGGGAGTTTCGAGACTTCGTACGGCTCTTTCGGCACGACGACCGACAGCGTGACGTCGGGATTCGGCGGGCAGACGTGGGGTGAATTTGTTTCGCTGAACGGCGCGCGGTCGGGGCGTTACCTCGATTCGCCGGAGTTCTCGCCGATGCACGATGTCGGGAATAATCAGACAATGTTCAACCGGCTCGACTGGCAGCCGGATCAGAATGACTCGATCCATCTGAACCTGTTTCTGGCGCGCTCGTGGTTCCAGACGCCGAATACATACGATCAGCAGTTCGCCGGGCAGGACCAGCGCGAACTGATTCTCACTTACAACATCGCGCCGGGCTGGGTGCACATTCTCGATGCGCATTCGACGATCACGGTGAATCCTTATGTGCGGCGCGACCAGGTGCATTACGATCCAAGCGCGAATCCGTTCGCCGATCAGCCCGCCACGGTGGGTGAGAGCCGGCAGCTGACGAACATCGGCATCAAGGCGGATTATGCCTGGGTGGACCGGCACAACAACTTCAAGGCCGGCACGACCGTTCAGCATACGTTGCTGGAGGAAGGCTTCTTTCTCGGCATCACGCAGCCGGGGTTTGTGCAGGCCAGCGGCGAACCGGGACTGGCGCCCTACGATCTTACGGCTGGCGGGCATCTTTTCACATTCAACGGGCACACCGACATCAAGGAATACGCTTTCTACGCGCAGGACAATCTGACGCTGGGCGGGCTTAATATTCAGGCGGGCCTGCGGGGCGATTATTACCGGGGACTGGTGGGCGGGCAGTCGGCGGAACCGCGAATCGGGCTTTCCTATCTGCTGAAACCGACGAACACCGTGTTCCGCCTGTCGTATTCGAAGTTTTTCGAGACGCCGTATAACGAGAACCTGCTGGTGTCGAGCGAGACGGGGGCGGGCGGGCTGGCGGCTAACGTTTTCGGCGCATTCGGCACGTCTCCACTGAAGCCGGGAACGCGCAATCAGTACAACGCCGGGCTGCAGCAGGGGATCGGGAAACATCTGCTGGTGGACGCGGGGTACTTCTGGAAATACACGCACAATGCGTTCGACTTCGACAACCTGTTCAACACGCCGATCGCGTTTCCGATCGAGTGGCGGAAGAGCAAAATCGACGGCGCGGCGGCGCGCATCACACTGACTGACATTCACGGCTTCACGGCGTTTTCGGTGCTTGGACACACGCGCGCGCGGTTCTTCGGGCCGGAAAACGGGGGGCTGATTTTCAATTCGCCGCTGGATACTTCGGTGTTCCGCATCGATCACGATCAGGCGCTGGAGGTGACGACCAACGTGCGATACCAGCCGAAGAAAAATGGCCCGTGGGCCGGGTTCACATGGCGATATGACAGCGGGGAAGTGGCAGGGGCGGTGGCGACACTTGCGGACGTATACGGGCTGACCGGCGATGAACAGGCATCGATCGGATTCCACTGCGGATCGACGTACGCGACGATTTTTGCGCCGATCACGTCATGTGCGGGTGGCAATGCCTCGGCGAATCTGGTGCGGATTCCCACGGCGGGGACGGAGAACGACGATACGAATCCGGCGCGCGTGGCGCCGCGCAACCTGTTCGATATCGGCGTTGGCGACGACGATATTTTTCACACCGACCGATTCCGTTACCGCGCGCAGTTCACGGCGGTGAATATCACGAACGTGGTGGCGTTGTATAACTTTCTGTCGACGTTCAGCGGGACGCACTTCGTGAGCCCGCGGGCCTATACGGCGGAGTTCGGGATCGTGTGGTAATCAGTTCGCCTTCAGCAGTCCCAGTTGTATGCGCATGCCGTATTCGTCGTAGTCTTCCCACATCTCGGCAATCTTTCCGCCTTCGATGCGCAGGATAAGGGTTTCGGTGACGCTGATCTTTTTGCCGGTAGGATCGAGACCCCAGAATCTGCCCTGATGCGTTCCCGTAAACGGGATGCGCATTACGACCTTGTTTCCGGCGACGATCATATCTTCCAGCTGGAAATGAAAATCAGGGAACGCGGTGCGCCAGTTCTTTACAATCTGGAGGCCGGAATCCGCGGTCAAAGGAATCGCCTGGCCGCGATAGTGCAGCAGGGCGCCGGGCGTGAACATCCGGTCCGCCAGCCGATAGTCTCCCTTGTTCCACACATCCTCCACCACCCAGCGCCCGATCTGTTGCGGGCTCGTGGGTACGGGCGGATCCTGCGGGTAAGCCGTCACCGAGAGGACGCCGGCCAGGGCAGCGATCATGATGAATCTTGTCATACTTATTTCCCGGCAGCGGCTTTCACGTGCGCCACGTCCTTCTCGTCTTCGGCACAGACGTGTTCGAGGACGTCGGTGTCCGGAAGCAGACCCTCCACGAAGCTGAAGGTTACGGGCTTCGTGAAAGTCTTCGGGTCGGTCAAAGTGACCGTCATATCCATGTGACCGTAATCGCGGCGATGGAAACGCTCTTCGACGCGCAGATCTTCACTGTGACCGGTGCCGCGGGCGTCGAGCCAGCTGAGGTCGTTGAAGCCCGTCGTTTTCACGACGAGTGTGTCGCCATCCCATTTGCCGGTGGCGTAGCCCATCCACGTGGGGCGCGGATCGACCGGTTCCTTGCGGCCGTCGAGATAGATCTGGCGGAACATGGTTTCCACTTCGTAGAGGATCGCCACTTCGTTTGGAGTCTGGATGATTTTGAACGGCTCGGGCAGGAGGTCGGCGTGCGGCACGCCGTCGGGGAGGCAGTTGAAGCTGGGGCCGGCGAAGGGTCCGGCGGCGGCGTGTTTGCGGATGAGTTCCGCGCCTTCGGGGGTGAGGGGTTCTTCGCCCGGTTTGAAGTCGGAAAGGATGTTGCGGAAGTATTTTGAGTTGGGGGATTCGCCGAGGCCGTAGAGTCCGGGACCGCGCGGCTCGGCTTCCGCCTGCCAGATGCCGGAGAGATCGGGCTTGCCGTTGACGCGGGGGGCGGGGCCGGTCAGGTTAACGCTGCCATCGGGGTTGCGCGGCGCACCGGGAGTCTTCTCATTCAGCCACTGGGCATTTGTGGAAAGGCAGGCTCCGAGGAGTGCCGCTGCGAACCAGAAAGAACGACGCATAGCGCAATTTTATACACACAGTTGACGGTCGATTGAAAGCCGTTACAGGGTGTCAGGCGTCGAGAACACTGCGAAGTTTGCGCGCGAGCGCATCGGCGGTGAAAGGCTTCTGGATGAGTTGCGTCTCGCCTGCGAGGACTCCCTGATCGGTGAGGATGTCGTCGGTGTAGCCGGACATGAAAAGAATCCGGAGGCGCGGGTTCAGTTCGCGAAGGCGTTTGGTCAGTTCGCTGCCGTTCATACGGGGCATGATCACGTCAGTCAGGACGACGTCGATGGCGCCGCGGCTTTCCTCCCAGACGCGAAGCGCCTCTACGCCATTTTCGGCAACCAGGACGGTGTAGCCCAGCTTGCGCAGCACGACTTCGGCGAGAGCACGTACGCCCGGCTCGTCCTCGACCAGGAGCACGGTTTCAAGACCCACAGGCGCGGTGTCGGCGGGCATGAAGAGAGATTCCGTCTTGCCGTCGGTGGCGAGGGGAAAGTAGACACGGAAGCTGGTTCCGACGCCCTGCTCGCTTTCGACCTTGATGTCGCCACCCGCCTGCGAGACCACTCCATAGACCGTTGAAAGACCGAGGCCGGTTCCTTTGCCCTGCTCCTTCGAAGTGAAGAAAGGCTCGAACATGCGCGCCTGCGTGGCGTCATCCATGCCGACGCCGTTGTCTCTCACCTCGAGCAGTATGTGAAGGGGATGCCGGCCGGGGCGCTCGAGCGGCGGGTCGAGAAGGCTGCATTCAATGTCGAGCCGTCCGCCAAGCGGCATGGCGTCGCGCGCATTGACGGCGAGATTCATCAGGACCTGGTCGAGCTGATGGACATCGCCGCGTACGAGGCAGGAACCGCGATGGCAGGACATGTGGAGCTCCACGTGTTCACCGATCATGCGGCGGAGCAGAGGCTCGATGTTATCCAGCAGTTCGCCAAGATCGATGACGCGGGGTTCGGCGGTGTTCCGGCGGCTGAAGGCGAGGAGCTGGCTGGTCATGCCGGCGGCGCGTTTGGCGGAGTTGATGATCTCCTGCACGTAGCCCGCGAGTTTTTCGGGACCCGTGTTCACGCTTTCGAGCGCGAGCTGGCCATAGCCGGCAATGATGGTGAGGAGATTGTTAAAGTCGTGCGCAACACCGCCGGCGAGGCGTCCGAGCGCCTCCATTTTGCGCGCCTGGGTGAGCTGCTCTTCGAGATTCCGGCGCTCGGTGATATCGATGCCGACGCCGCCGACCAGCACGACCTTGCCGTTTTCCATGATCGGAAATTTGTGGATGAGCCAGTAGTGGAGGCCATCGGCGTGCGTGGCCGGTTCGACGAACTGAACCATTCTGCCGCTCGAGATCACCGAGTAATCGTACTCGCGATGGCGTGAGGCTTCTTCCGGGGTCCAGATCTCTTCGTCGGTCTTGCCGACCAGATCGCGCGGGCGCCTGCCGAACTGGTGCCAGGCGGCTTCATTGTAGTAGACGTATCGGCCGGTGAGGTCCTTCAGAAAAGCGATGCCGGGCAGATGCCGCATGAAGGCAGTGAAGCGCGCCTCGCTCTGCCGGAGCGTTTCTTCCCACTGCTTTCGTTCGGAGATGTCGATGATGGTGGTAAGCAGAGTGCTTTCCGCATGAACTGCACCGGCAACCGGCGTGGCGGGGAGAGCCTCGACGCGGCGTATATTGACCAGAGCCCAGCACAGCGAGTCATCGCGCCGGCGCAGACAGATTTCCGCTTCCTGAACCGCGTTCGTCGCGATCACGCTGCGGACCAACTCATCGCGCGCTGCCGGATCGGAGTAAATCTGCGGGGCCGGGGTAGCGCGGAGATCGGCGACGGAGGAAAAACCCAGCATGCGCACGAGGGCCTCATTGCAGTCGAGGATGCGTCCGTCCAGTGTGGAATGGGCGACGCCGGCGAGGTTGCCCTGATAAACAAAATCGCGCATCTGAATGGCGGATTCGGGCTTTTGCAGACGCCGCGCCGTGATGTCGCGAAACATCACCAGGGCGCCGTGGATCCGCCCGTCGCTGTTATACAGCGGGCGGGCGCCGCATTCGACCCAAAACGGCGGACCGAACTCGGCCGGGCGAACCTGGTATTCTCTATGGTCGGTGCGTTCTCCGCGCAGGGCGCGCGCGGGTGGCAAATCAGCGGAGGGCAGCACTTCGGCGGTTTCCGGGTCGCAGACCTCGAAGTTGTTTCGGATCAGTGTGCCATCGAGAGGCAGGCACCGCTCCATGAGAAAATGCGTGGCCGCGGCGTTGGTAAAAACGATCTCAGTGAGCGCGTTGAAGGCGATGAGGGGATCGGGAACAGCATCCCAGGCATCGGCGCTGCGTTCGACGAACGCCTGGAGGGAATTCTGCACCAGTGCCTTTGCGGAGGTTTCCAATCTGCCTGATTGTAGCGTCAAGAAGGCATTCCGCGGGCTTTCGGCAGGGTCATGTCCGGTGTATTCCGGTACAGATGCCGACGAAGGCCGCGGACGGCCGATCTGGTATCCTCTTTAGTTGGGGTTATTTCCCTGCGGCCCGCACGGTCGAGGCAAGAACACGTGCGAAGGCTTATATTTTCTGGAGTTTTTTCAAAATGTCAGGTCATTCAAAATGGGCGACGATCAAGCACAAGAAGGCCGCCACCGACGCGAAGCGCGGCAAAATATTCACCCGCCTAATCAAGGAAATTCAGATCGCGGCCCGGTCGGGCGGCGATCCTGACGGCAACCCCCGGCTGCGCACAGCCGTTCTGGCGGCCAAAGCTGTTTCGATGCCTTCCGACAACATCAAGAAGGCGATCATGCGCGGCACGGGCGAACTGGAAGGCGGGCAGATCGAAGAAGTCACGTTCGAAGGATACGGACCGGGCGGCGCGGCGGTGCTGGTGAATGTGGCCACCGACAACCGCAACCGTACGGTGAGCGACATCCGGCATCTGTTTTCGAAGAACGGCGGCAACCTGGGCGAACAGGGCAGCGTGGCGTGGATGTTCGAACGCAAGAGCCAGATCGTGATCGAAAGAGAGAAGGCATCCGAAGACACGCTGATGAATCTGGTGCTCGACGCGGGCGCCGAGGATCTCCGGGACGAAGGCGATTCGTGGGAAATCATTTCCGATCCGTCTATGCACGACAAGGTGCTGGAGGCGATTCAGAAGGCGGGAATCGAGACGGAGTCCGCCGAAGTCGCCATGGTGCCGAAGAACCTGATGAAACTCGAAGGCGCGACAGCCAGGGGCATGATGAAGCTGAGCGACGCGCTGGAAGAACACGACGACGTGCAGAACGTGTATTCGAACTTCGACGTCAGCGAAGAGGAAGTCGAAGCCCTGGCCTAACGCTGGTATGCGCGTCCTCGGCATCGATTGCGGAACGGAGCGCACCGGGTACGGAATCGTTGACAGCGACGGACGCGCACACCACATGGTGGCCGCGGGCTGTATTCGGTCTTCCGCGCGCGACCCTCTGGAGCGCCGTCTGCTCGGGATAGCGGCAAGTCTGCGCGAAGTAATCGCGGCACATCGTCCGGATATGGCGGCCGTTGAGGAAGTCTTCTTTGCGGTGAATGCGCGCAGCGCGCTGAAACTTTCACATGTGCGGGGAGTGGCGCTGCTGATTGTGGCGGAAGCGTCGGTCGAACTGGCAGAATATTCGCCGCTCGAAGTGAAGAAGAGTGTAGTCGGTTACGGGCGGGCGGAGAAGTCGCAGGTGCAACAGATGGTGGCGTCCCTGTTGCGACTGGCGGAGCCTGTGGAGTCGGAAGACGCAAACGATGCGCTGGCGATTGCGATCTGCCACGCCACACACGCGCCTTTTTCTCAATGTGCACAACGGAGCGGTGGCTCTGTGCGCTCTCTGGCGACGAAAGCGCGGGCCTGATGCGATTCGTGGTCATCCTGGCGGCGGCATTGTTTGGCCAAACGTTCTTCAGCCAGGCCGGGGCGGCCGACGGGCCGAAGCTGAGCTATTCGAGGACGTTTCCGGGCAGCAATCCGCCGTGGTTCGAAATCTCCATCGATCAGAACGGGGCGGGGCAGTACAAAGAAGATCCGAAAGACGAGGATCCGCTGAAGTTTCAGCTGACAGCGACGGAGACGGGCCAGGTGTTCGGACTGGCGGATAAGCTCGGTCATTTTTCGCGGCAGCTCGAATCGGGGCTGAAGGTCGCGAACATGGGGATCAAGACATTTCGCTACGAAGCGGACGGGAAAGTGAGCGAGGTGAAGTTCAATTACTCGCAGGATGCCGACGCGCGTTTGCTGGCCGACTGGTTCGAACATGTGTCGGATACGGAGCGCAGTCTCATCGTACTGGAAAATGCTGTGAGGTTCGATAAGCTCGGTGTGCAGGATGCCATTCTTCGGGTAGAGATTCTGCGGGACCAGAATAAGCTGGTGGCTCCGGGACAGTTCCTGCCCATGCTGGACCGCGTAGTGAAGAACGAGAGCTTTCTGCACATGGCGCGCGACCGGGCTGCCAATCTCGCCGACTGGATCCGGGCACAGCAGAAATGAAGATCATATCCGCACTGCTGTTTTTCGCGGCGCTCGCGGCGCGGGCCCAGAGCCCCGTTCCGGTGAATCCGGAAGCCGAGGCGAAAGAGCAGGCGGAACTGCAGCAGGCGGTTGGCGAGGCCGGAGCGAGCACGGTTGACCGCATCCGCGCTCTCGAACTGCATTTGAAAAAATATCCCGATACGAAGCAGCGCGCGGTGATCGAAGAAGCGCTCGCGAAAGCTGCGATGGAGTCGAACGATAATGCGCGCATCGCGGAATATGGCGAAAAAGTCATCTTCAACGCTTTTCCGCCGGATTCAAATGAAACGATCATCCTGCTCGACCGCCTGATCCGTGCGCTGGTGGACAAGCCGGATGTGCAGCGAGCGAGCCGCGCCCGGGCGCTGGTGCGACGGTACGAGACCGATGTGAGAGTCCTGCGCGCGAAGAACGAGCCCCCGCCCGGCCATATGACGGCCGTGCTGTGGTCGGAAGAACTGGACAAGGCGATGGCACGGGCGCTGGCGCTGGACGCGCGCGCGACAGGATATTCCGGCGATAAGGCTGCGGCGGAAAAACTGGCGCTGCTGTCGTGGGAGGCGTATCCATCGGCTGAGGGGGCGCGCGAGGCGGGGTACTGGTTGAGTGAGAACGGAAACCGGGCACAGGCGATTGAGTATTACGCGGATGCGTTTACGCTGGAAGACCCGAATTCCACCGCGGCCGACCGGGCCGCGGACCGGACCCGCCTGGGGGAACTCTATTCGCAGGTCAGCGGGTCGGAAAAAGGTCTGGGAGATACGATTCTGGCGGCATATGACAGAACGCAGGGACTGATGAACGCCCGCCGCGCTGCGATGAAAGCGAAGGATCCGAATTCGCAGGCGACGAAGATCAGTGAGTTCACCTTGCCGGCTATCGAAAAGTCCGCGGCGCCGCTGGCGCTCGGGGCCCTGCGGGGCAAGACCATCATTCTGGATTTCTGGGCAACGTGGTGTGCGCCGTGCCGCGCGCAGAAACCGCTGATCGAAGAACTCGAGGCGCATTACAAAGATTCGCCGGACGTGGTGTTTGTGACCATCGACGCCGACGACGATCCGGCGGTGGCGCCTGGGTTCATCAAAGAGCAGGGTTGGAAGGATTCCGGATATTTTGAAGCGGGGCTGGCGCGGCTGCTGGCGGTGAGTTCGATTCCTACTGTTCTGGTGATCGATCCGAACGGGCGGACATCGAGCCGCATGATCGGGTTTATTCCGGACCGGTTCAAAGATATGCTGGCGGAGCGCGTGGAAGAGGCGCGCGCGGTGGCGAAGAACTGAAAGCGCCGGTGGCGGAGACCACCGGCGGTACATCATCAGCGGCCGAGGACGATGATTTCGAAGCTGTCGGGAATGGCCTGGGCGCGGCCGGGTCTGCCACCGCCGGCGGGCGCCGCCGGGGGCGGTCCGTATTCGGCGGCGGGAAGATAGAGCTTGTGCGCTTTCTGGTCGGCGCCGATCGTGCGGGCGAACTGCTGCGACGGGATGGTGGCCACCGGTTCGAATTTGCCGGGTGAGGTTTCGCCCACCATCGTGATGTTGCCGTCGCGGCCGTTGGCGCTGAAAGCGTAGCCGTCGTCGAAGGCCACGCCGTCCGGGCCCTGACCGATCGCGGGCGTGGCGATGACCTTGCCGGCCGCGGGATCAGATACGATCATCATCTTGTTGCCGCACACGGAGTAGAGATAATCGTTCTTCGGATTGATGGCGAGGCCGCTGGGACCGTCGCAGGGAGCGATGGAATAGTGTTTCGTCAGTGCCGCGGCTTTGGCGTCGATCTCGCCGATTTCGTTCTTGTCTTCCAGATTGAAATATACATGGCCCTTGCCATCGACCTGCGCGAACTCGGGCTTGCCGCCGACCGGGATCGACGCGGCGATCACTTCGCCGGTCTTCGCGTCGAAGACCGTGGAATCGCTGCTGCGGCCGTTGAAGGTCAGCACGCGGTGGGTGACCGGCTCATAAACGATCGAGTCCGGGTTGGTGCCTGTTTTCACTTTGCTCAGCACCATGAGGGATTTCAGATCAAAGACAGTGACGTCGTTATCCATGCCGTCGCTGGTAAAGCCGCGGCCGAGATCGTTGGCGATGGCGATGCCGTGCACGCCGTTCGTGCCGGGAATCGTGCCGACGAGTTTGTCGGTTGCGGTGTCGATGACCTCGGTTTGGGTGGCGTGCGAGACGTAGAGCCGGTGGTTGGCGCTGTCGACGTAAACGTAGTCCCAGCGGGTGGCGCCGCCGATTTTGATTTTGTTGACGACTTTGTAGGCAGGCGGGGCGGCGAACGCGGATACAGTGAATGCCAACAGCAGAAGGGATTTGTTCATGATGCTCCTCACTTTGGTCCGAGACTACACTATTCGAGAATGCTGAAGATTCGCTGAAAAGCAAAAGAGCCGGTGGCGGAGACCACCGGCGGTACAGGGCAGAGGTCAGCCGGCGATGCTGTTGTAGATCAGGGCGATCGTCAGCAGGACCATGACGACGCTGGTGGCGATGGCGATGGAGTTGCCCCAGGGACCGTTGCGGTATTCGCCCATCAGGCGCGGACGGTTGATGAGGATCAGCATGAAGACCAGCACAAACGGGAGCAAAACGCCGTTGGCCACCTGCGAGAGCAGGATGACTTTCAGCAGCGGCATCCGGGGGATCAGCACGAATCCCGCGCCGCAGACGATGAGGCCGGTGTAGAGGCCGTAGAAGATTTTCGCGTCGCCGAAGCCGCGGTCGACGCCGGATTCGAAGCCGAGGCCTTCGCAGATGTTGTAAGCCGTCGCGAGGGGGAGGATCGCGGCCGACATCAGAGAAGCATTGACCAGCCCCACCGCGAAGAGAATCCCGGCGAAGCGGCCGGCGAAAGGGACGAGCGCACGGGCGGCATCGGCGACATCGGTGATCTCGCGATGCTGCGAGTGGAAGATGGTGGCGGCGCAGGCGACGACGATGAAGAAGGCGATCACGTCGGTGACAATGCAGCCGAAGATCACATCGATGCGGCTCAGGCCGTAGTTGCGCTTTGAGACACCCTTTTCGACGATCGACGCCTGCAGGTAGAACTGCATCCAGGGCGTGATAGTGGTGCCGATCAGGCCGACGATCATGACGAGATAGCCGGGGTCGGAATTGAACTGCGGTATGACGGTCTGCGTGAGCGCCACTTTCCAGTCGGGTTTGGCGAGAAAAGCCGAGACCGGGTAGGCGAAATAGATCAGCGAAAAAAGGAGGAGGACGCGCTCGACGGGCTGGTATTTGCCGCGTACGATGACGGTCCAGACCAGCGCGGCGCCGATGGGGACCGCGATGTATTTGCTGACACCGAAGACGCCCATACCCGAGGCGAGGCCGGCGAACTCGGCCGCGATGTTGCCGAAGTCGGCGAGGCCGAGGACGATCATGGTGAAAAAGGTCATGCGCAGACCGAATTCTTCGCGGATGAGATCGGAGAGGCCTTTGCCCGTGATGGCGCCCATGCGCGCGGCCATTTCCTGCACCACAATCAGAGCGATGGTGGTGGGGATGAGGGTCCAGAGGAGCGTGTAGCCGTACTTCGCGCCGGCCTGCGAATAGGTAAGGATGCCGCCGGGATCGTTATCGACGTTGGCGGTGATGAAGCCGGGGCCGATGATGGCGAAGAGCGCGAGCATCCGGTAGCGCACCACGCTCCACTGGGAGAACGCAGGACGCGCGCGTGTACTTGCCGGACGTTTTTCGGTATTGCGCTGGACCATCGTTCATTCTATTTCGTTGGTTGTGTCCTGCCGAGTTACTTCTTGCCGAATTCCATGTGAAGACGCAGCGAGTAAGCCCAGAGAGGCCCGCGGTCGTGATTGTATGCCGGATTATCGATGTGCTGAGCCGTCAGGCTCGCAAAGAAGCCTTCGAAGAGGCGGGCATTGTAGAAACTCTCCCAGGTATATTCGGGCCGGTAGTTCAGATTGCCGTCCCCGATGAGAAAGTCGAGTCCGCCGCGTTCCAGATAGAGAGCATGGACGGCCGAAAGACCGGCCACCGTCAATGCGCTGCCGACGACGTCATGCGGCCGTTTCCAGCGTATACCGGTGTAAGTCAAACCGGAGCTGGCAAGGCGATCGATGGCGGTGAATTCGAACGATTCGGTCTTGCCGTCATTCCAGCCGAGACGCATGAAGACGCCCAAGCCGTCGGCGATCTCCTGATCCGCGCTGATGCCGAAGCCGTATTTGAGAGTGCCGAAGCGCAGGGTGTTGTTGATATCGGGAGTGCTGTGAGTGGCGGCGGCAAGCTGCAGGGCCTGACCGTAATTGCCGCCGTCGTAGTGGTTCGCGAATTCGAGAATACGCACTGCGCCCGGATGCGCGTGGATCTTGTAGCGGCGCTCTTCTTCGAATACGTCGCCGCGGTCGACGAACAGCCGGCGGTCGAAGCGTCCACCGTTCGCGGTTTTCGACATGGCGGCACTGGCGTAACGCAGCGACCAGTTGCGCGTATGAAACTCATGAACGAGGCCCCAGGTGTAGCCGCGCGTGTCGGCCGGGTAGTCCCAGGCGCCGTTGTACATCACGGCCCAGCCCATGAACTGCGTGCGCGGATCGTGCGTATAGGCGTTGTTATCGAAGAAATCCGTCATTGAAAATCGCCCGGCGGTAATGGTGTAGCGGGTCATGGGACGCGTACCCGAGAGCTGGTTGGCGTCGCTTTCGATGTCTTCCTTTTCGCTGCCGAACCCGAAGTCGTGCGAGAGATAGAGACGAGCGATGTAAGGCTTCGGCGTGGCGGTGGCGACACGAGGCAACTCGCCGTTCGTGGGGTTGGCGAGACCATCGACGTTGCTGAAGCCTTTGCCGCCGGCGATTTCAGGATCGAAATAGAACTGTGTGTTGTCTGTAATGCGCAGGCCGAAAAAGAGAGTGGTGGTGAGCGAGACGTCACGCTCGGGCGTGTTCGAAAGGCTTAGAGGGCCGCTGTACAGAGCCGGAAACGAGCCGTGATACTGGCCGATGGATGTGGCCTGGTAGTAGAGATTCCAGCGTTCCTGTTCGACGGGTAGGGGCAGGGTATCCTGTGCCGGCGCGAACGAAGCGCCGAGACACACGAGAAGCGCGAGTATGGAAAAGCGGGCCGGCACGTCGATTTCCGTCGGGCAACGTAGTAAATACCCAAGACCAGCGTATACCCTCCGGGGTATACTTGTAAAGCAGAATATGGCGCATACAACCGATGAAAAGCGAAAGCTGCTGAACCGCGTGCGGCGGATACGGGGTCAGGTGGATGCGATCGAACGGGAACTGAACGATGAGGCGGAGTGCGCCGCGATCCTGCATAATATTTCCGCGTGCCGGGGCGCGATGGACGCGCTGATGGCCGAGGTTATCGAAGGGCACATTCGTTTTCATCTGATGGATGAAAAGCACCAGACGGACGAACAGGCGAAAGCGGCGGACGACCTGGTGGATGCGCTGCGCAGTTATCTGCGATAAGGCAGGTCGGCGGGTTATTAACCCGCCCATGCGCCGGTAAACAACCGGCGCAAAGGATGGCATCCCACCCCACAAAGTCAGCGGGGGGCGGTTTCTTTCAGCAGCGTCTTCACCATCTCTTCGAGAGCTGCCACGCGCTCTTTGAGATCCTCGATCTCCTGGCCTTCGGGATCGGGAAGGGATCCGTGGTCGAGGACACCATCCGGAATGCGCATGCGCACGATGCGGCCCGGAACGCCGACTACGGTGGAATAGTCGGGCACGGGGCGGACCACGACGGAACCCGCGCCGATTTTCACGTTGCTGCCGATCCTGATACTGCCGAGAACTTTCGCACCTGTGCCGATGACGACGTTATTGCCGATAGTGGGATGGCGCTTTCCCTGCTCGTTTCCGGTGCCGCCGAGAGTGACGCCCTGATAAAGAAGCACGTCATCGCCGATTTCGGCGGTCTCGCCGATGACCACACCCATGCCATGATCGATGAAGAAGCGGCGGCCGATGCTGGCGCCAGGATGAATTTCAATGCCGGTGAGAAAGCGCGAGACCTGGGAGATGAAGCGCGGCAATAGAGGAATGCCGGATCTGTAGAGGCGGTGCGCTACGCGATGCAGCAGCACAGCGTGAAATCCGGGATAGCAGAGAACGATCTCCAGACGGCTTTTCGCCGCCGGATCCTCGCGGAAAATCGTATCGAACTGTTCCCGGATCACGGCAAACATAGCGTCCCGGCGGACTTTCCGGTATGGATGAATAGATGCGGGCTAATGTCCGGACGCTTCAGCCGTTTCGTGAATCACCGGCGCTCTGGCGCCCGGCGGAACGGGCGCGAGCATTTCTTCCTTTGTGTAAATGAGCGTTGAAGTGTTGTAGCTGGCGACTTCGAAGCCGTGGCCGTGTGTGATGGCATCGGTGGGGCAGGCTTCGACGCAGAACCCGCAGAATATGCAGCGATTGTAATCGATGTTGTAGATTTTCGCGTAGCGCTCGCCGCCGCTGATGCGAACCTTATCGGTGTTCTCGGCGGCTTCGATGTAAATGCAGTGCGACGGGCAGGCAGCGGCGCAGAGGAAACAGGCAACGCATTTCTCGAGACCGTTCTCGTCGCGCTGCAGCACATGAACGCCGCGGAAACGCTCCTGCAGCTTGGGCGGCTCGTCCGGATAATTCTCGGTCACGGTCGGAGACATCATCTCCTTCATCGTGACGCCCATGCCTTTGGCGGTGGCTGCTGCAGCCCCGAAGATCTCACCGATAAGATTTGCCATCTCCGTATATGGTAGCGGAATGCGTCTCACCTGGCGTGAAGCGTTCGATGACAAACCGGTCGATGACAGCCTGCGGCTGGCCCTGATTCCGTAAAAGAGCCGGCGGCAAGACCGCCGGCGGTACAGCAGCGCAACTCCGCACGGGAGTCAGTTTTTGGAGCCTCAGCCAGGGCGGAGGTCGGGGACGCGGTCGCCGTCGCGGAAAAGCGGGACGCCGAATCGTTCGCCGAGTTTTTCCAGCGCCGCTTTGTGGAAGCCGGCGACCGCGGAACTGATCCGCCCGTCGGGCTCGACAACGAATATCGACGGCACGTTCGTGATCCGGTAGGCGTCGCTGGCGGCGTAGGGAGGGGAGTCGAGGAGAGTGGGGACGGAGATGCCGAAACGCTGATTGAATTCGCGTGAATCGCGCGCGTCGTCCTGCGAGACGGCGATCAGGTTGGCGGAGCCGGCGAGGCGATCGAGGAACGGCAACGTCATCTGGCAGGTGGGACAGGAGACTTTGTAGAACGCGAGGACGACCGGCCCGTTCCCCAGCGCATCGTGCAGATTGCGGGAGGCTCCGCTGAGGTCAGGCAGTTGGATGGCGGGGGCGGAAGCACCGGGCTCGAGCATACAGCGTCTATTCTTCCTGCATTTCGCGGACGAAAGAAAGGATATCGAACCGCTTCACGGTGCGGTCGGGAAAGAAGCTGTTGATGGCATCGGTTTCATCATCGAAGACTTCGAAGATGGCGTCTATCCTGGTCATGACGAGCAGTTCGATATTGCGGCGGTTGACGTTGACGAGCTTGGCGACGCCGTTGGAATTCTTCAGGTGGGTGGAGCACATGACCAGGGCGCCGAGGCCGGTGGAATCCACATAGTCGACCAGCAGCATGTTCAGCAGGAGACGTGAACCGGGTTTGGCAGCGATGTTTTCGAACGCTTCACGGAAGGTGGATGCTTCCTGACCGATGGTGATGCGGCCCTTGAGATCGAGCAGAAAGACACCTTCCCGTTCGCGGTGCGAGATATCAAGAGCCATCCAAAACCATTATGGTCCGGTGCCGCGCGCAAATTCAATGAGCCGCGCTGATCTTGTTCAGAGTGGCGGGCGCGACCTTCGGATAGGCCATTTTCAGGGCCTCCAGGGTACGGACGATCACTTCGCCGACGGCGAAATTGCGGAACCACTTGTGATCGGCAGGGATGATGTACCAGGGAGCATCCTTCGTGCCGCATTTTGCCACGGCGTCCTGATAAGCGGACTGATAACGATTCCAGTACCTGCGCTCTTTGAAGTCGGAGGCGGAGGCTTTCCAGTTCTTGGCGGGATCGGCAAGGCGCGCGTCAAAGCGACGGTGCTGCTCGCCGCGGCTCATGTGAAGGAAGAATTTGAGGATAACCACGCTATTGGCAGTGAGCATCGATTCGAAATCGTTGATTTGTGCGTAGCGCTGCGTCCAGACGGTGGGAGGCACGAGCTCATGCACGCGCGCGATCAGGACATCTTCATAGTGGGAGCGGTTGAAGATGCCGATGGCGCCTTTGGGAGGTACAGCAGCGTGGATGCGCCAAAGGAAATCGTGATCGAGTTCGATGGCGGAGGGTTCTTTGAAGGACGTGACGCTGCAACCTTCGGGATTAACTCCGGACATGACATGGCGAATGGTTCCGTCTTTGCCCGCCGCGTCCATGCCCTGGAGGACGATGAGAAGGGAACGTTTGTGCTCGGCGTAGAGAAGATCGTGCAGCGCCGAGAGCTTCTCTACGTGCCTCGCGACGGCTTTTTCGCCGTCCCGTTTCGACATGCCGTGCGTGCCGGCGGGGTCGAAGTCTTTCAGGCGGAATTTGCCCTGCCCATCAAACCGGAGTCTGGCGATATCCATCCGGATTGATTCTCTCAGAGGCCGGATTGATTCTTTCAGCAGCCGGATTGATTACGACAGGAGTTTCGACGGCGTCAACTGGCTTTGCAAGCAC
>Ga0182030_10012495_pt1 | contig 16992 bp, 11 predicted proteins | sample 812S3MmetaG_FD_121299 | JGI IMG/M metagenome (GOLD analysis project Ga0182030, IMG submission 121299) | Permafrost microbial communities from Stordalen Mire, Sweden - 812S3M metaG (Illumina Assembly) | ecosystem: Environmental > Terrestrial > Soil > Wetlands > Permafrost | place: Sweden...
CGAGGGGATCGCGTCCCAATGCGTTGAGGTCATAGATGACGATGATCTTGGTCGAGCCGGCCAGCACTTGCTTAGTCATACAGCGGAGCGCCGGGCGCTTTAACGAAAGGCCGCTAAGACCGGTGTCGTCGAAAACGACGCCATGGCCTCCCCACTTCGATAGGCAATAGTCCTGACAGTCCTCCAACTTACGGAGGGAGTCCCGACCGGCGACGGCCGGGCGGTGATAGATCGCGACTTGTTCAGGGTCTGACAATGATTTCATATGTTGTATCTCTCCCATTGTGCCGCTGACGTCGAACGAGCCATCGCCAGTGCTAGTCAGCTCGTTCCAGGGCCCATTGCCGCCAGGGCATCACCGTCTTCCTCCGCCAAGAGGGGGCCAAGGTCAGAAAGCTCTGGAGACTTTTCGAGCCTAAGGAAGCACTGATAGGCTTCATTCAACTCTGCCGGCAGTAAGCTCTCATTGCTTGCCAGTCGTACGAACTGAAGCATTGTTTCAAATCGAGTTCTGGACGCCGTTGGTGAAGCGAAATCCCTCGCCGAAGTTTCGGCGAAAAGGTCCCGCAGGTCGGCCCAGCGGAATTCGTCTCGATGTGATAATGCGCGACTGGTCGCGCGGAAGATCGCATCGAGACGGACTTCTCCTCGGTTCAGTTTGAGCGCGTCGGGCATCAATACCTCAATGCGATCGAACTCCTCGCTCGACGATCGCTTGGTGATGCTCCGCTTCGACAGCGCTGCATCGTATTCGTCGGCTCTCTGAAACGTGCCGCACATAAACGCAGCTTGGCCGAACTCGAAACGTCCTACATCCAGCCCCAAGCCTTTGTGCCGAGGCTCCACGGAACGGTCGGCGCCAATATTGGCCACCCCATCATCGGAGTAATGATGCAAGCCGGCTAGAGGATGCTGGACATAAGTTGGTTCACCGCCGCGTCCATACGCCTTTCCATTCCAAATCATCAGATGGTCAACGCGCCGCTGAACGAGCGATAGCGCAGTCTCCAAATCGTTGCGCTTCCACTCGCGCACAATCAGATTCAATTGCTCTCGGCGGGCCAGTTGGCCGAACTTCAAAGCATAGTCGATCCCGGTGCCTAACACGTCGTCGGTGCCCGTCTCGAGAATTCTAAGGAGTTCCTCTTCGCTGATGTCTTCGTCGATCTTGGGTTTGTGGCGGACGTCCTGACCATTGAAATCGAGGCCGACTTGCCACCACATTGCACCATCGCAATGCACGACCTCGCGGGTATCAATCTTTGGATATTTCCGCTCGGCCGGATCGATCGTGTAGATCCGAAAGGCGACCCGCGCCTCTCCTTTTTCGGGCGCGCGAAGAAGTACATTAGCCATCTCGGCGACAGTTTCGGTGCGAACGATCCTACCGTGCCGCTCGACAAACGAAACCTCGAAGGGGACGGGGACTCTCACCAGTCGGTGACTCACAGAATTCACCATGCGATATCTATCGTTTCCCGCTGGCGGGTTCACGGTGCGCCATGATGGTAGCGAAGAGGATGGTGACTCGGTCATTTTCTCGAAGAAGCTCTTTCGTCGCAGGGGCCGCTCGTTCTAGCGTGATGCGGGAGACGGCCCTTCGTCCGCCACCATGGGCTTTCCGGGTCGTGACCCGGTCGGGTTTGTCCAATCCAAAATCTGCCTAGCATATTGCGCGAGGCCGGCTTCAGCCAGCGCACGCGTCTGAAAATCGTCGCGGGCCAGAAAATCGTCATCGCTGAGCTGCTCGTCGAAGGGACTGAGGGGCACATCGAGATCGCGATTGCGAAACGCCGGCCAATCATCGAAGCCCAAAATTTGAACGGCGACGTCCAAGGCCTCCAAATGGGAGATATCAACGCCCGATTTACGAAGAAATTTCTTCAGTCGGGTGGCGACGCGCTTGACGCGATATTCTGGCATGTAGATAGGCAGGCCTGCTTCGATCATTAACGCCTCTCCATTGATGTATACTAGTATCATGCGACTAATACGAAATCAAGATGTACTTATGGTTAATCCGCCGTGGATGATAAGGGGGCGAATGGAGCCTGACGGGCTCCGCGCCGGTTTCTGCTAAGTGACTCGTTGCCGACAAGATACTCAACGTTCAGTTTGTCACGGAGAGCGAGCAGGCGATGAATTTCAAGTTGGCGGCGGCTGAAGTAGTCCAGTGGACGCTACGATTGCATCAGCCTCGCCTCGATCGATCGCGGTCCAGAGCCGTAGATAACCCGGGAGTCGGTTCGCAACACTGCGGCTAATAGCAAGTGTTGCGACTGGAAAAGTGCCCTAGGGCCGATCCTGGGCAAGAGCGAAAGTAGCGACGATCTGACCGAAAATGACGAGGTCACGGTCGGAAAGGTCTACTTCGCTTGCCTCCAGTCGGATAAGGCTTCCTTGTCTTAGACCGAGGAGCTCGCCCTGCGCCCGAGTCCTCGACGTGTCTACGATCAGCCGATCGCCGCGATGCGACTGCCCTATCGCCTTATCGCACACGACGACGATTAGAGCATTGGTTGACGCACGCAAAGCTGTCCTCACAAACCCTTTTGGGAACGGCCAAACCCGCTTCGTACGGAGAGCGTGAAACCCAAATTCTCGCAGCTCTGCCGCGTCGATTTCGCGAACAAGGTCGGGACCGCTTTTTGCCCAGCCCGGTACAGCGGTGTCCTTTAGCGCCGCTCTCAGAGTTGCGATTTCGGAGGGGGGTGCCGCGCGGGACGATGCGACCAGGTTGCGATAGTTCGGGACATCGTCGGGTTTCAGCCCCTTTTCAATTTGGGCGTCGAAAGCCTGGCCCAAACCAGACGGCGGCCGGCCCTCCATCAACCACGGGAGCCTTACGCCGAGAAGTGCCGCGTAGAGCCGCCCGGCCGAGGCCGAAAAGCCGCTTGTTCCGTTCTCATGGCCGAGATACGTTTGCGTGGCCACCTTGAAGGTACGCGAAGCGTTGCTGCCGCTGTCCCATCCCCTCGCCAATCTTGCGATCTTCAACCGGGTGCCTGCCGCTTTCCGCTCTTCCTCGGCCCTTTTCGAATTTTCTGCCTCCTTTGCCTCAAGGCTTTTAAGTGCTTGGCCTATTCTCCGAGGATCGGGCCGAGCGATGGTCTTGACAGGCACACCGAATGCGACGGCGTACCGTTCGACATCTTCCTCACTCATCGCTCGGCTGCCCGCCTCGTGCGACCGATAGGCGGCGTTCGAAAATCGGAGACTCTCCGCGGCGGCCCCGGCAGATTCAAACCCCGCAAGTTTGCGCACCGCTCGAAGAGCGGCGGCCATCTGCTGACGATGCTCGGAATCTTTATCCTCCGACTCTTCCGCCGCCTTTTTCATTTCTTAACTGGTCTCCCGGTGTGTCCGGAAAGTTTACTATCACATGCGTTGGCCGAAGCGCAGGACGATCTATGACAAACAAAAGCCCCCGTCGAAGGATCTCCGACGGGGAGCTGGATGATCGGTCTGGAGGATTCGATGGGCTGCCCCTTACCTGCGTGCCCGGGACCTGTCCGCTTTTCCCCCCTCTCGGTCGAGCTCACGCTTGGCGCGCAAGCGGACTGCACTGCGGCGATAGGGGACATAGTTTGGCCCGCCAATCCGGCGAATATGGATTTCGCTCGAAACGGCGACGCCCAACCGTTCGCTGGAGATCTGAAGAACGAACGGCTTTCCGGATACTGTAAGTTTGTCTGGATGGGGGGACGCCACCTGCTGCTGGTCGGTGCTTATCGCACCAACGAGATCGGTCCCTCACATCCGCTGCTGCGCACGTTCGATGCCATCCGCAAGGCCGGAGCGCCCGTGCAGGAGATCAATCTTGCGCCGCTCGCCCGGGAAGACCTCGACCGGCTTGTCGCGGATACGCTGAGCTGCGGGCAGGGACGTGCGGCCCGGCTGGCACAAATGGTGCGCGAGAAGACAGGCGGCAATCCGTTCTTCGTCATTCAGTTCATTTCTGCGCTTGCTGAAGAGGGACTGCTGCGCTTCGACCACGAGGCGGCGCGCTGGCACTGGGAACTCGATCGCGTTCACGCCAAGGGATACACCGACAATGTGGTGGACCTCATGGTCGGGAAACTGACCCGGCTGCCCGTCGAAACCCAGGAGGCATTGCAGCAGCTCGCCTGCCTCGGCAACGTCGCCGAGACAACGATGCTTTCGATCGTTCTCGGGAAATCGAACGAGGAGATCGATTCGGACCTCTGGGAGGCCGTTCGTCTCGAACTGGTCAAGCCGTCGGACGGTTCGTACAGGTTCACCCACGACCGTGTCCAGGAGGCCGCCTATTCACTCACGCCGAACCAGTTGCGTGCCGAGGCGCACCTCCTGATCGGAAGGCTGCTCGCGTTGCATACCCCTGCGGAAAAACGCGAGGAGGCCGTCTTCGAAATCGTCAGTCAGCTTAACCGCGGCGCCGCCTTGATCACCTCGCCGGACGAGCGCCAGCAACTGGGCGAGCTCAACCTGTTGGCGGGCCGGCGTGCCAGGGCGACGACCGCCTACGCCTCGGCGCTCACCTATCTCACCGCCGGTGCGGCCCTGTTGCCGGAGGACTCATGGGAGCGCGGGCGCGAACTCCGCTTTGCGCTGGAGCTGCACCGGGCCGAATGCGAGTTCCTCACCGGCGCGCTGGCGGAAGCGGAGCAGCGTCTGGCGGCGCTGTCGACCCGCGCCGCAACCACGGTGGAGAGAGCCACGGTTGCGTGCTTGCGCGTCGATCTGTACACGACCCTGGACCAGAGCAGCCGCGCGATTGCCGTCGGTCTCGACTACCTCCGGCATCTCGGCATGGAGTGGTCGCCGCATCCGACGGAAGCGGAAGCACGCCACGAATACCAGCGGATCTGGCCGCAGCTCGAGAGCCGACCGATCGAAGCTCTGATCGAGCTGTCCTTGATGACCGATCCGGCCTCCCTCGCGACGCTGGAGGTTCTGATCAAGATCGGGCCGGCGGCATTCTATACCGATGCGAACCTGCTTGCGCTGGTCACCTGCCGGGCCGTCAATCTCAGCCTCGAGCGCGGCAACTGCGACGCCTCGTGCGTTGCCTATGCATACCTTGGCATCATCGCGGGTCCCCGCTTTGGTGACTATCAGGCGGGGTACCGCTTCGGCCGGCTCGGCTATGACCTGGTCGAACGACGCGGACTGACGCGCTTCCAGGCCAGGATCTATATGGACTTCGGCAATGTCGTGCTGCCCTGGACCAGGCATGTCCGGGAAGGACGCGAGCTGGTGCGCCGCGCCTTCGAGGTGGCAAACAAGGTCGGCGACCTCACTTACGCCGCGTACTGCGGCAACGAATTGAACACCAACCTTCTTGCCGCCGGAGATCCGCTCGCCGAGGTGGAACGCGAGGCCAGGCGTGGCCTGGAGTTCGCGACCAACGCGAAGTTCGGGTTCGTCGTCGACTGCATCGCGACCCAGCTCGGGCTGATCCGGACGCTGCGCGGCTTGACGCCGACATTCGGCTGTTTTGACGATGAACAGTTCGATGAACATCTGATCGAGCGTCGTTTTGCGGATAATCCGGATCTGGCATTTGTCGAGTGCTGGTATTGGGTCCGCAAGCTGCAGGGGCGCTTCTTTGCCGGCGACCATGTGTCGGCCATCGAGGCCTCATCGCGGGCGCAACGGCTGCTGTGGACATCGCCATCCTACTTTGAAAAGGCCGAATATCAGTTCTACACCGCGCTATCTCAAGCGGCCCTATGCGACGCCGCGCCGGCGCAGCAGCGGCAGCAGCTTCTCGACGCATTGACCGACCACCATCGGCAGCTCACGCTCTGGGCGACGAATTGCCCGGATAATTTCGCCAACCGCGCCGCGCTGGTCGGCGCCGAGATTGCCCGCATCGACGGCCGCGATGTCGACGCGATGCAGCTCTACGAACAGGCCATCCAATCGGCGCACGCGCACGGCTTCGTCCACAACGAGGGCCTGGCCGATGAGCTGGCCGCGCGGTACTACGCGGCGCGCGGATTCAGGAAAATTTCGGAGACCTATCTCAAGGACGCGCGCGACTGCTATCTGCGCTGGGGCGCCGAAGGCAAGGTGCGGCAGCTGGACCAGCAGCATCCGCATCTCCGGCCAGCCCCGCCGCCGCTGACCCCGACCACAACCCTTGACGCGCCGGTTGAGCAGCTGGACGTCGGCACCATGCTAAAGGCATCGCAGGCGCTTTCCGGCGAGATCGTGTTTGCTACGTTGATCCAGACGCTGATGCGAATTGCCGTCGAGCACGCCGGAGCCGAACGCGGCATCCTGTTTCTGCTGCGGAAAGGCGAGCCGCAGATCGCCGCGGAGGCCGCCACCAATCGTGGCGAAGTCGAAGTCGCCCTTCGGGAAAAACTGGTCTTGCGCCCCGAATTCCCCGAATCTGCCGCGCATTATGTGGTCCGGACCAGGAACAAGCTGATCGTGGAGGATGCGTTGGTCAGCCCGTTGCTGTCGAATGACGAGTATGTGCGGAGGCGGCAGTCCAGATCGGTTCTCTGTCTTCCCATCGTCAAGCAGGCCGAGCTTGTCGGCGTACTGTTGCTCGAAAACAACCTGGCGCCAGGCGTCTTCACACCGGATCGGATCACGGTCCTGGAACTTCTGGCTTCGCAGGCCGCCATTTCCCTGGAAAATGCCTACCTCTATTCAGATCTGAAGCGCAACGAATCCTTCCTGGCGGAAGGTCAGAGAATGAGCCGCACCGGCAGCTGGAGCTGGAATCTCGCTACCGGCAAGGTCACCTGGTCCGAAGAGCACTTTCGCATCTTCGGCCACACCGCGCGCGAGCAGCCCGAACCCACGTTCGAATGGTTTCTGGAACGGATCCATCCGGAGGATCGGCCGTTTCTCGAGCATAGACTGGCGATGGCGGTTCGCCAGAGCAGGGAGTTTGCTCTTGATTTTCGAATTGTGCTTCCGGATCGGTCCACCAAGCATGTTCACGGGGTCGGTCGCCCGATTGTCGAGGAATCGGGTGCCGTCAACGAGTATATCGGGACCACCATCGATGTCAGCGAGCGCAAGAGAAGCGAAGACGAATTGCGCAAAGCCCAGGCGGATCTGGCGCGCGTCACGCGTCTGACGACGATGGGCGAGCTCGCAGCCTCGATCGCGCACGAAGTAAACCAGCCGTTGATGGCCATCGTCAACAATGCCGAGAGCTGTTTGATCCGGCTCGCAACCGAGCAGCCGGACCTCGATAAAGCCAGAAAAGCCGCCGAGCGTATCGTCAAGAATGGCCACCGCGCGAGCGACATCCTCAGGAGCATCCGCGCGATGGTCGGCAAATCCTCGCCCGAGATGACCAGTCTCGACATCAACGGTGTAATTGAAAATATACTCGATCTCATGCGCGCCGAACTGCATCAGCACGACGTCTTGTTGGAGACCGAGTTGTTCACCGGGCTCGAACCGGTGTCGGGCGACCGGGTCCAGTTGCAGCAGGTCATACTTAACCTCGTCAAGAACGGCATTGAGGCCACAAGCGAAATCAGAGACCGGCAGCGGATGTTGCGCGTCGTTACTCGGCCCGACGCGGATGGCAATGTGTTGACCGCCGTCGAGGACAGCGGAATAGGATTTGACCCGGCCAAGATCGACCGTATCTTCGAGCCCTTGTTCACGACCAAGCGAGAGGGCATGGGGATGGGACTGTCGATCTGCCGCTCGATTATCGAGGCCCATGGTGGTCGGTTGCGGGCAACGCCACGCCTGCCTTTTGGCAGCATCTTTCAATTCACCTTGCCACCCACGCAGCGGGGTTTTAATTGACAGGCCCTTCCATCGACACCCGGTCAACTATCGTGGTCATCGACGACGATCGTGACGTCCGCGAGGCCCTGGCGGATGTGCTTCAGTCCGTAGGCCTGCGCGTCGAATCGTTCGTCTCGGCTCGCGAGTTCCTGGACAGCGGGCGACCGGATCGTGCCGGCTGTCTGGTTCTCGACGTCAGGTTACCCGGGCAAAGCGGTTTGGACTTTCACGATGACCTGATCAGGACCAACGTTCATCTGCCTGTTGTCTTCATCAGCGGCCACGCCGATGTTCCGATGTCGGTTCGAGCGATGAAGGCCGGCGCGGTCGAATTTCTGACCAAGCCGGTCCGCCACCAGGACTTGCTGGATGCCATCCAATTGGCCATGCAACGGGATTTGGCCCGGCGGAATGCCGAGGATTCCGTCTCGGCAATCCAGGCAAGGTTCGAGACATTGTCCCGGCGCGAGCGCGAAGTCATGACGCTGGTCGCCGCCGGTCGCATGAACAAGCAGATCGCGGCGGAAATCGGAATCAGCCTGCCCACGGTGAAGCTGTATCGGGGCCAGGCGATGCGAAAAATGCAGGCAGGATCGCTGGCGGACCTGGTCAGGATGGCGGACAAGCTCAAGCTCGACCCATCGATGATATAGTCTGGACCATGTTCCGGTGAGGTGGAAGCACGCGCCTCGACGCCGCAAACCGTCATCACCGGGCGTAGCCGTCCGAAGGACGGCGTCGCTTCCGCTCGCCCATGTCCCGATGATCCGCGTCTTTACGCCGATTCCGCAAGCAAGCCGTCGATGGCCGGGTCATCTAGCGCGAAGACGCGCTTCGCGCTTCTGCCCGGCCATGACGCAAACACGTTGACTGTGCTCCGGATCAGAATCGGATTCCACTTCACCGGAACCTGCCCTAGACCAAGGTATAGAAATTCCGCACCTTTGCAGCAGGCGACTAAACCGCGTAGGCGGTTGAGGATTTGACATGCAAGGTCTATACCCGGAGCCTACAGCAGTGATGACCCTCGTGCAGCAGAAGCCGCTTATTTCATGTGTCGATGACGACGTGGCGGTCCGCGACGGATTGGAGGCCTTACTGGATGCTTCTGGTTTCGCAACCGAGCTGTTTTCGTCCGCCGAGGAGTTTTTGAAGTCGGGCCGGCTGGAGCAGACCTCATGCCTGATCACGGACGTCATGCTCGGCGGAATCTCGGGGCTCGAACTCCAGAAGCAATTGGTTTCGTCCGGCTGGAAGATCCCCGTGATCGTCATTACGGCGTTTCCAAATGACCGGGTTCGTAGCCAGGCATTGCTTGCGGGCGCCATCTGCTTTCTCGACAAGCCCGTCAAGGCTGACGATCTTCTGGGTTGTCTCCGTTCAGCGCTGACACGGCGGCGCGGCAGCGATATCAACCCGTAAGAGTCCGGATCGGGCGGCGGGCGATCGCGGCAGGAATTTGAGAAGGAAGTCGAAAAACAGGAGGGCGAAGCATGACCAGAGTTCAGCTGGCAGCGCCAGGAGTTAGCGGTCCGTGGGGTCGCCACGCGGGCCGGCATGGCGATGGGCCAGGCGGAGCCGATTGGTTCGACGGAACGGCGGTCAGGTTTGGGCGTTTCCTGGTGTTGCCGCGGGCGCGCCGGCTGATCTGCGATGGAGAGCCCGTCGAGTTGAGCAGTCGCGCATTCGACATCCTGACCGTATTGATCGAGGCTAGCGGAACCCTTGTTTCCAAAGAGGAGATCATGCGCCGCGTCTGGCCCTCGACAACGGTCGACGACAGCAATTTGCGGGTGCAGATGGCGGCGCTGAGAGCCGTGCTCGGCGAGGACCGGGTCCTGATCAAAACCGTTCCGGGACGAGGTTATGTATTCGCCGTCGACGTGGTTTCGGAATCGAACAATTCGAAGGCGTGGGTACGCGACCCGGCGCTGCCGGGGCCGGCTGATATGCCCGACGCCATACGGGCATCGAGCAGCTCGGCCAGGGACGCAATGCTGGGAGTCGACGGTCAGCCGGCGATCGTCGTCATCGACGACGATCGCGACATCCGCGAGGCCCTGGCGGATGTGCTTCAGTCGGTAGGCTTGCGCGTCGAAGCGTTCGACTCGGTACGGCAATTCCTCGACAGCGGGCGACCGGAGCGCGCCGGCTGTCTGGTTCTCGATGTCAGGTTGCCCGGGCAAAGCGGTTTGGATTTTTACGATGATCTGATCAGGACGGATTTGCACCTGCCTGTCGTCTTCATCAGCGGCCACGCCGATGTTCCGATGTCGGTTCGGGCGATGAAGGCCGGCGCGGTCGAGTTCCTGACCAAGCCGGTCCGCCACCAGGACCTGCTGGATGCCATCCAACTGGCCATGGGGTCGGCGACGCCGGCTCGACCCCAATCGGCTGGCCTTTCGGCAGGATCCGCTCGTCGAGGCCGCTGAGCCTCACTGTTTGACGGTGTCCGCCCTCGGCGCGGTCTGGGACATGCCTCAGGGACACCCGCGTAACTGAGCCGGACTTGATGCGCAGCGTCCTGATGCCCCGGCCGCGCCAGGTCAGCTGTCATGCTGACATATGCCGCCTTGCGCTCGCCGAAGCCGAGCAGGCCGATGGCGTCGGTGAGCGTGGTTCGGGACCGCGGAGCAGGCGGACATTGAAGGGCGTGTCCCGCCGGCCTGAGACGCCGCGCAACATCGCAAGCTCCGTCGAACCCGATTTCGTTCTCGCGCCGGCCGGCTCTGCCGCTGGCCGCCCTTCAATTCACGCTTGTTTGTCCGGGCAGATAATCTCCAGCCGGCCGCCCGGGCCGGAGTGGATCGCGAGACGAAAGCCGTGCAGCTTCACGATCGCGGCGACAAGGTTCAGGCCAAGCCCCACGCCGGGCGTACTTCGGATCTTGTCGGAGCGGTAGAATCGCCGCAGCACCGCCTCGCGCTCCTGCTCGCCGATGCCGCAGCCCGTGTCGGTGACGCGCACGATGGTCTGGCCATCGCCACGCAACAGCTCGATAGCCACCTTGCCGCCTTCAGGCGTAAACTTGACGGCATTGTCGACCAGGTTGGCGACCGCCTCGAACAGCAGATCCCGGTCGCCGCGCACATCCAGCCGGTGTTTCGCCTCCACCCGCAAGTCGACTTTCTTGTTCTCCGCGATCGGCTCATAGATATCGCAGACCTCGCGCAATATTTCCTGCCAGGAGACCGTGCCGAAAGCCGCCGAACGCCGGCTGTTTTCGATTTCGGCCAGCCGCAACAGCGCGGTGATGATCGCGAGCGACTGGTCGATATTTGCGATCGCCTTGTCCACGACCGCCTGAAGCTGTTCCAGTGTGGTCGCGTTGGTGCGGCCGCGCTCGAGGGCGAGCCGGGCCCGTGTCAGCGGCGTTCGCAAATCGTGGGCGATATCGTTGCCCACCCCGGCGAGGGCGCCGATCATCGTCTCCATTTCGTCAAGCATGCCATTGACGATCGCGGCGAGCTTCGAAAACGGCTCGTCGGCATTGCCGTGCGGAAGCCGCTCGCGCAGATTGCCGGCGATGATGCGCTGGACCCGCTGGTTCACTTCTTCGACGCGCTTCTGGGCGCGCAGGCTCAGCCATGCGCCGGCCAGCAGGCATAGGCAAAGCGCCGGCAACAGGCCCAACGCCAGCGCCTGACCCACGACGTGAGAGATCTCCCTGGCTTCGTCGACCTCTCTTCCGATCACCAGCGTGTCGCCGTTCGGCATGCGCCGGCCGATTGCCCGGATCACGCGCGCATCTCTCGAAAGCGTACGCACGACCGAGATGCTCTGGACGGATTCATTTATGTTGAGCTGTGGCGGAAGCTGCTCCAGGTTCCCTGCCATCTTGTGACCGTCTGCGCCGAACAGTCCGGCATATTGAACGCCCCGGGAATCCTGCTTCAGATGCTCACTGATCGCATCCAGCCGCCGTTCGCCGGGCAAGGCCGCAATGACGTCGAGCTGACTGGCGATCATTCGGTCGGATCGCGCGATCAGGTACTGATCGGTCTGCCAATAGATGAAGCCAAACAGAACCACGACGAAAACCGCGAACACGCCGGCCACGGCGAGCGCCCACCGAAAGGTGTTCGAGCGTATGATTTCGGCCTGATGCATCGGATCTCGCCGCGCGGATTTTCTGCTCAACATCAGCGGCGGCGCGTCGCTGCCGGCCATCTGAGCCTTATGGTCCGGTGCGAAGGATGAAGCCGGCGCCGCGGACATTGTGGATCATGGGAGCCTCGCCCGGCCCGTCCACCTTGTGCCGCAGCCGGCCCATATGGACGTCCACCAGGTTCGTCGCCGGAACGAACTTATAGTTCCAGACTTCCTCCAGCAGCATGGCTCGCGTCAGCAACTGATCGCTGCGCTGCATCATGTATTCGAGCAGGCGAAACTCGCGCGGCAGCAGATCGATCCGGCGATCGCCACGCCTGGCAGTGCGCTCGATCAGGTCCAGTTCCAGCGGCCCGACCTGCAACGTGGTTTCGCGCGATTCCGCCGGCCGACGCAGCAACGCCTCGATCCGGGCGACCAATTCCACCAGCGCGAACGGCTTGGTCAGATAGTCGTCGCCACCCATCCGCAATCCGCGCACGCGATCGTCGACGGCGCCCAGCGCGCTCAGCACCAGCACCGGCGTGCGCACTTGATCCTTCCGCAGTGCCTCGATCACCGTGAGGCCATCCATTCCCGGCAGCAGCCGGTCGACGATCATGGCGTCGGGCCGCAACGTTCGCGCCTTGTCGAGGCCTTCTATGCCGTCGGCCGACCATTCCACTTCAAAGCCGCGATCGGCCAGTTCAGCGGTTATTTCCTCGGCCGTTTCTCTGTCATCTTCGATAAGAAGCACTTTGATCATCAACTGATCCCCGGCTGCAGCGAAAACATCCGCAGGGCTGGAGCCCGGTGTCTCCAGGACAGTACGCTTGCCAGAGACCACCGCCATGTCAACAACCTGCAACTGCCATCGGTTTGCCAAAAAGGAGCCGGACAGCGCCGCCCCGCCTTCCGGGGCAAGAAGGCGTGACGCGCGCCGCCCGCTCCGCGGCCATTTGCGCACCGCCTTGGGGGGGACAAGCGCGGTGGGGCCGCTCACCTACCAAATAGGCTTCACGAACAAGCCGTGCCACTAAATAGCATTTTAGAATTACGGCCCCGGCTCGGCGCGCCGTGTCCGGCCTCCGGCGCGGATCGGGAGGGTCCGTGCGGCTCGTGGCTGACTTCACCGGCGCTTTGCGTAGGGGGAGTTGAAGCGAGTGCTGCCGTCAGCAGCCCGGCGGCGATACCCCTGGCGTCGCCGCCGCGCCCGTGGCGTTGGCCGGCGCCATCGTGCCGGAAGTTGCCAGATTCATCGTCATGCTCTCGGCGCAAGCCGAGGTGTTCGGCGTCGGCATGACCGCCATCGTCGGCTCGATACTGGTGCCGGCAAGCTGGGTAATGTCCGGCTGAATCGTGCCGGGTGGCGGGGTCGCCGGAACCTGCGGGGTCGCAAGCGGCAAGGCTGCGCCATTGGTCGGCGGACCTCCCGGTGTGGAGCTGCATACGACGGTTGACGAGGTGCCGAGCGGCGACGTCGGCGAGACCGTTCCGATGGTGCTGCCGACGATCGGGGTGGGAATGGTCCCGAGTGCGGCCGCCGGCATCAACGCGGTCGGTGACATCATGGCCGTGCTGCCGGCAACGGATGTGACGGCGGGACCCGGTATCGACGGGGCGGAGATGGAAGGCGGAGGCAAAGCCGGCACCGCGGGCGGCGGCGGCACCGGTATGGTCGAGCCGGGAAGCGTGGACATGAAGGATGTCGCCGGTTGAGCGGACAGCGTCAGCGATGGCGGAGGCCCGCTGTTCGTTGCCGCAGAGGCCGCCGGCAAGGCTGATACCGTCGTTGACGCCGGGATCGATGCGGTCGTTCCGATCGTGCCGCCGGCTGCCAGGTTGGAAATGACCGGTACGGTCGGACTTCCAGGCGAGATTTGCCCTGTTGGCGTGGAACAGGTCACGACGGTTCCCGGTGTGGTGGGGTTCGAAGCCAGCGGCACCGGGGCCAGCGTCGTATCCGGCGTGCCCGGCTGGGTTGTCGCCGAGAACGGACCGGGGCCATTGAGCGGGGACGTGACAATCGTCCCCGGCGTCGAGGGAAGGCCCATGGCGGTGGTGCCCATGACGGAAACCTGCGCCAGGCCGCCATCACAGCCCAGCAGCAGGACGACCGTTGCAAACAGCAGGCGCCGCATCGCAATTCCCTCCTCCGCGAGGATCTAGCTGGTCCGAGTCTTGTTCGCCGACCGCACCGCTACCTTGCTGCCTTCGGCCAGGTTCACCATCGGATTGAGGATGACCTGATCGCCCGGTTTGACGCCGTCATGCACTTCCACCTCGGTGCCGAAATCACGTGCGATGGTGATCTTCTGCAGATGGGCGGTGCCGTTCTCGACCACCGCGACATGCACGCCGTTCTGATCGAATACCACGGCATCGGCCGGGACGATCATCGATGGCGTCTTGCGCGGAATATACAGTTCGACGGTGCAATAGATTCCGGGACTCAGCGCACCGTCCGGATTGGGAACGTCGATCTCGGTCAGCAGCGTCCGGCTGCCAGGCTGCAGCGCACTCGCGATGCGCGTGACCTTGCCGGGAAAGCTGCGATCCGGAATCTCGGGGACGCGGACCACTGCATCGACGCCCGGCCCGACTCCGAAGGCCTCGTCCTGCGGGACGAACACCTGGGTGCGGATGACGTCGGGGTGCATCAGCGTATACATGAAGGTCGATCCCGACGTTACCAGGCTGCCGTTGTCGATGTTGCGCTGCGTGATGACACCGTCGAACGGCGCCACCACACGCTGGTAGTCCTTCTCCTGCCCGAGCACGCGAATCTGGGCCTGCTGGGCGGCGATGTTGGACTGAGCCACCCCCACCGCGGCTTGCTGGGCCTGCAGGGTGAGGCGATCGTTGTCGCCCTGCTGAAGCGTGAGCCATCCCTGCTGGACCAGCTTGCTGTCGCGCGCATTGGTGACGTCGGCGAGGTCCCGGCTTGCCTGGGTTTGCTGCAACGTGGCCTGGTTCTGGGCCAGCGTTGCCTTGGCCTGTGCAATCTGGTGGTCGAGCTCAGGAGCGACAATTTGCGCCAACAGGTCGCCCGCCTTGACCCGATCACCGATGTCCACGTAGCGCTTTTCGATGTAGCCGCTGGTGCGCGCGAAAATATTCGCCGCCTCGAAGGCCGTCGTGGTCGCGGGCAGGGTGACGGTAATATTGCTGTCGCTGGCGCGCACCGCGGCCACCCGCACCTCGGGAACAATCGTGCGGATCTGTTGCGCGGTGGCCGCGACGGCGAGATCGGCCTGGTAGTGGCGCCAGCCGCCTATTCCAAGTCCGCCCACGAGCAACAGCAGGGCGCCTCCGCCAAACAGCGCGCCTCCGTAGCGGCGTCGCTGCCTCGGAGGCGCAGCGTTCGGCAACGCAACAACGCGATCGGTGCCGGGATCGAGCCGGTCCTGAACATCTTCCTTCTTCGGCAGCGTGCGAATCTCGCTCATTTCAGATATCCTCGAATACGCCGTGGTGAGGCTTTCCGTCGTTGGCTTTGCGCAGCATGGCGAACAGATAGGGCACGATCAGCAATGTGGTCGGCGTTGCGAACAGCAGGCCGCCGATCACGGCGCGCGCAAGGGCGGCATTCTGCTCCTCGCCGGCGCCGCCGATCGCCATCGGGATCATGCCGACGATCATCGCGGCGGCGGTCATCAGCACGGGACGGATCCGGGTGTGGCCCGCACTGAGCGCGGCTTCGAAGGCGGAGTGGCCCTTCAGTTGCTGCTCGCGCGCGAAGGTCACCAGCAAAATCGAGTTGGCGGAGGCAACGCCAACCGCCATGATCGCCCCCATCAGCGACGGCACGTTCAGCGTGGTCCCGGTGATGAAGAGCATCGTGACGATTCCGCAGAGCGTCGCCGGCAGCGCCAGGATCACGACGAACGGGTCGCCAAAGGTCTGGTAGTTCACCACCATCAGCAGATAGACGAAGACCGCGGCAAACAGCAGGCCGATGCCAAGATTCCGGAACGAGTCGTTCATGCTCTGGATCTGGCCTACCACCTGAATCGAATTGCCGGGCTTCAATTGCTTCCCAAGCTCGGTCGTTACCTTGTTGATGTCGGCGGCGACACGGCCGAGATCGCGGCCCTGGACGCTGGCATAGACGTCAAACACCGGCTGGATGTTGGTCTGATTGGAGTTGGTTGGAACGGTGTCGCGCTTGAAGGTCGCGACATTGCTCAGCATGCCGGGCACCGTCTGGCCGCTGATTGCAACCGAACTGGAGACCGGCGTATTGGCAAGCGCATTCAGCGAGTTGACTTGCCGTTCCGGCGTCTGCACGGCCAGATAATAGGGAATCCCCGAGCTCAGATCGGTCCAGAAATTGGGCGACACCTGCACCGACGAGCTCAGGCTGACGTTGATGTTGGTGGCCACCGTGCTGGCATTGAGGCCGAGCTGCGCGGCCCGGGTCCGGTCGATTTCGGCGTAGAAGTCCGGGCCGTCGACCTCCTGCTGGAGATGCGCGTCGACGATGCCCGGAATCCCGGCGAGGCGCTGGCGGAGCTCCCTGGCAACCGAAAGATTGTTCTTGTCGCGCCCCGCCGTCCGGACGTCGATCTGGGCGGGCAGACCAAAATTCAGGATCTGGGTAACGATATCGGCGGCCTGAAAGTAAAACAGGTCCTCCGGAAATGCGGCGGGCAGCACCTCGCGCAACTTCTTGACGTAGTCGGCTGTCGGTCTGTGGCCCTCCTTGAGCGCCACCTGGATGACGCCGTCATTGATCCCGATCGTCGAGCCATCGGCGAAGGCCAGATTGTAGGCTCGCGCCGGCAGCCCGAAATTGTCGACGATCAAATCGCGGTCCTTCTCCGGAATGATCTCGCGAATCTTGTCCTCGACCGCCTGGAATATCGCCTCCGTGCTTTCGATCCGGGTGCCGGCAGGCGCGCGGACGTGAAGCTGGATCTGGCCGCCGTCGATCAGCGGGAAGAAGTCGCGGCCGACAAGCGACAGCATCACCGCGCCGAGGCCGATTATCAGCACGGCGACCACCGGTACGATGGCCCGCCGGTGAAGCAGCATTGTCAGAAATTCCAGATATCCCTGACGAAGCTGCTCGAAGCCGCGGTCGAATGCGGCAGTCATCCGCGAGAACAATCCCCCTGGGGTCCCGCCATCCGTGTGGTGGCGTTC
>Ga0182030_10012496_pt1 | contig 16992 bp, 16 predicted proteins | sample 812S3MmetaG_FD_121299 | JGI IMG/M metagenome (GOLD analysis project Ga0182030, IMG submission 121299) | Permafrost microbial communities from Stordalen Mire, Sweden - 812S3M metaG (Illumina Assembly) | ecosystem: Environmental > Terrestrial > Soil > Wetlands > Permafrost | place: Sweden...
CGCCGATTCGTGGATTCCGCCGGCGATCTTCTCACTCGAGCGCCTTTACGCGAAGGTAGACAGCGACGAAGCGCGCGCGCATGCGAAGATCGTGATGGTGTGGCTCGTCCATGATTATCCGAAGAGTGCTCCCGCAAAGACCGGTCAGAAAGAACTTGCGGAGAACCTCGTCGGCGTGAAACCGGCAGTGGCGCCGAGTGCTCCCGTTGCCGCCACCGTTGCCGGGAATCCCGACGGCTCGTTCGGCACGCTGCCCATTCCCGCAAGATAACGCGGTATGAAAAAAGGCCCCCGCGAAGTTCGCGGAGGCCTTTTCCTATTGGGTTTACGAGTTCCTTAGAACTTGAGACCCAGACCGAGGTATGCCCCACCGTGGGTGGAGTTCGACGGTGCGATAATCGTGCCGCCGGCGCGCAGCGAGTCACCCATGTATCCGCCATCGATGAAGATGCCGATGCCGGTGAATGAACCGAGCGTGTAGGTTGCACCGACCTGATACTTCAGGTCGCGGTAGGCAAACTGACCGCCGCCGAAGTTGGCGGTGACGTACGGATAGTACCAAGCGCTACCGTAGACCGAGAACGGTTGGTCGAGATCCGGGAGCTTTTCGATCCCGAAGCCCGGGCCGCCCTGGCGCGGATAGCCGTAGTTTTCCGAGCGCGAGAGATAGCCGACGCCGACGTAGATGCGCGGATCGACGACCTTGAAACCGAGTTTACCTTCGATGTCAGTGTCAGTCGCCGTGAATCCGTTGACATAGACTTGGTTGCCGCCACCGATAGTGGTCACGCAACCGGGGTCACCAGCTAGCGCTGCGCCACAAACGGTCCCGACCGGGAGCGTCGTGTTCGAGTTGTGCTGGTAGGAGTAGCTGCTGTAGTTGCCTTCGACCATCCAGGGGAGGCCGAACGCCGGGAATTCGAGCGCGCCGCGCGCGGCGTACGAGTTGTTGGCGCCGATGACGCCGCTCGAGAGCTCGTTGTACACTTTGGGGTGGAAGATGTAGTCGCCCACGATAAAGTGCTCGTAGTTAACGGGCTTGGCCGTCGGTGCCGGGCTCGGCGTCGGCGGGGGCGGCGGCGGCGGCGGCGGAGCCGGCGGAGCCGGTTTCGGCGTCGGCGGAGCCGTCGGCGGAGCCGTCGGCGGCGGGGTCGGTACCGGAGCCGCTACGTAGCGGACGACGACGACCTTCTTCTCGGGAACCCACTGAACGTAGGCGCCCATGCCTTCGGAGATAACGCGAACCGGGACGACGATGGCACCCTTGTAGATTTCGGGTGGAACGTCGAGCGGGCGCGATTCGCCGTTGATGACGACTTCGGGTTTACCGACGGTCACTTTGACGTCGGAGCCGGGCTTCGAGACGTCGGCCGTCTTCGAAGCGGGATCGTACGAAACCGTCGCGCCCATCTGTTCGAACATCGAACGCAACGGGACGAGGATTTCGTTGCCGCGCACGAGCGCAGCGAGAACGCGGTTTTGCTTCAGACGATCGGGTTTTGAATACACGTGGTGATCGTTGAAGAGGATCGGCACTTCGCCGGAGGGCGGCGTGCCAAAGTCAGCGGGCGGCATCATCATAGCCTGCGCCACAGTGGTCGGAGCTGCGAGCGTTCCAATGTTTCCATTCGCAATTACCGTCTGCGCGGCGGAGACCGACGTTAGCCCGAAGCCTACGGCTACTATTGCCGCAAGCACCCCGGTGCTCAGTCGTTTCAAATTTCTCTCCCTGAAGAAATGGTGGATATGTGGATTGGGGATTAGAGCTCATCTTAGCCGGAGGCCCCGGCGGTCACGAGGATCGACGGAAAGAACCGCCTCCCTGCCGTGTGCCGGGTACCCAAGAAAGAGGTTGGTCAATCGTGGCAGGACAGAGCCATGCCACGCTCCTACGGAGAACAACGTCACCAAGCTAGGTAAAGGTTCCAGCCAACGGGCCGGTTGGTCGCCTGGTTTCCGGCCTAACGGCCGAATCTAGCCGCCGAGCTTCTCTTCGAGGCGGCCTTTGAAGTTCTCGCGGGTGGTGATGTAGCGCTCGTGCGTGCCGTCGGCGACTTTTTCGCGCTCGTCGAAGGTCGAGAAAGCGAATTCGACCCGCTTCCCGTCGACTTTGATGATCTCGACCTCGGTTCGCACGATCAGGCCGACCGGCGTCGCCGAGAGGTGGGCGATGTCCACGTGGGTGCCCAAGCTGATCTCGTTGGCGTCCATCAGCGGTGCCAGACACTGCATTGAGGCGTCTTCGACCAACTGGAGGAGCTGCGGCGTGGAGAGGACATCGACTCCACGGTTTCCGGCTTTTTCAGCCGTCATCCACTCCTCGACTCGCGTCTGACTTTGATAGGTTCGACCCACGTCGATCTTGTCGCGCATCCTTTCCCCCCACTACGCGTTGCAACCTGATGAATCATTTTGGACATCCCTCCGGTAGGTGGGTCAGTGGCACGTCGCAACGTGCCGGTCTGAATCCCAGGCGCTCGAGGTAAAAGGAGTATCATGCTACGCAGTCAGCGCGCAGTCGCTGCCGCCGTTCTAAGCGCGGTGGTGTTTACGGCATGCGGCCACGGCAACGGCGGCCCCCAGGGACCGCCGCCGCTAGCGGTCGACGTCAGCACGGCACAGCGCCAGGATATCGGAACGTATCTCTCGCTCGACGGGCAGATCTCGCCGCTCCAGCAGTCGACGCTCTCGACGCCGCAATCGGGCACCGTGACGGCGGTCTTCGCGAACGAGGGCCAGCGCGTGAGCGCGGGCGAGGTGCTGGCGAAGCTCGACGATTCGACGTTGCGTGCCCAACTCGCGCAGCAGATCGCACTCGCGGCGCAAGCGCAGGCCCAACTCAGCGGTCAAACGCTACAGGGCAACATCACGCCGTCGCAAGCGTCGTCGACGGTCGCCACTGCCGCGCAGCAACTCGCGACCGCGAAATATAACCTTTCCACCGCGCAAGCGGCGCTCGTTAACGCTAAGCTCGTCTACGACGGCGACGTAACGCTGTATAAATCGGGCTATGTCGCGCAAACCGCACTCGAAGCGGCGCATGCGGCCTACGTACAGGCACAGCAAACCGTGTACAGTTCGGAGGCCGCGCAGCAGCAGGCCACCGTCGCGCTTGAAAGCGCGAAGGCGCAGGGAACCAACGCGGTGCCGATCCAGGATCAGCAGATTGCCGGCGCGCGCGCGACGTTAAAATCCGCGCAGGCGCAAGTAAAACTGCTGCAGGCGCAGATCGTCCAGTCGTCGCTGATCGCGCCGTTCGACGGCGTGATCACGCAGCGCTTACTCGATCCGGGCGGCTTCGCGGGACCGAACCAGCCGATCTTGCAGATCTCGCAAATCGCGCACGTCTACGTGAACGTCAACGTTCCCGATAACGAGCTTGGCTACGTGCATAAAACGACGCCGGCGACGTTTACGTCCACCAGCGTTCCGGGCCGCACGTTCAGCGGGACGATCTACGACGTCAACGCGACGCCGACGACCGGAACGTTGTCGTACCGCGCGCGTATCGTGATGCCGAACCCCGACGACGCGCTGCGCGGCGGCATGCTCGTGTCGGTCAGCGTGCGCAAAGAATTCCATCCCAACGCCATCGTCGTGCCGCTCACGGCCGTCGTTGCGGGTCCGAGCGGAGCGGCCGTCTATACGGTCGCGCCGTTGCCCAAGCCCCCCGGCCCGGCCGGGCCGCCCGGCGGCCCGACGTTTGCCACGGCCACCCTCGTGCCGGTGACCCTGGGTTTAGAGACGGACACTCAGGCGCAAGTAAGTAGCCCGCGGATAACTGTGGGCACGATGATCATCACCACGCGACCGGATTCGCTGCAAGACAAGAGCAAGGTCGCGTACTCGCCGAATGGCCCGGCTGGCGGTGCCACGAGAGGCGCTCAGAGCCCGCAGGCCGATTCACCATAGTGACCCCGACCCGATAGGAGCATGAACGAATCGATGGCATCACGCACGCTGGCAGGCCTGGCGCTCTTCGCGCTGACCGCTTTTCCGTGGGGAGCCGCACCGGCCGGTGCGCAGGCGACGATGAAATCGCCACCGCCGACACCCGCCCCATACGGCTCACCGATTCCGGCGAATGCCGGGCCGGCCGCGTTGCCGTCGCCGATTTCGAGCTTGCCACCCGCTAGCCAACCGCTCACGCTGCCGTATCCGGCCTACGGCACACCCGTCCCCGGCGTCAACCGCGGCGTACCGGCGGCGACGGTGCCGCAAGTGGTCTCGCTCGATCAGGCCGTCGCGATCGGCTTCGCGCGCTCGCCGTTGCTGGCATCGGCTCGAGCCACGGTTCAAATCGACACCGCGCCCGTCGACCTTGCCAAAACGGCGCTTCTTCCCAGCCTCAGCGGCACGGCGTCGACCGCGCATGACTTCGCGCAAAGCGGTGCCAGTTCGGTGCGTTCCACCGGCGGCACGAGCGTCACCTCGAATAGCGTGGGCCTGACGCTCGGCGAACTGATCTTCGACGGCGGCAAGGTTGCGGCCGAACTGCGGTCCGCGAAAGCAACCGAGAACAGCGCCATCGCGACGTACAAACGCGAATTGCAAACGGTCGCATATAACGTAGCCAACGCCTACTATGCAGCGCTCGCAGCGCAGCGAGCGACGCAGGTTGCGAACGAAACCGTGCGCCTCAATCAAGTCAACGCCGATCTCGTCGCAGCGCAAATCTCGGCCGGTACGACGGCCCGCTCCGACTTGCTCACGGCGGAACTGCCGGTCGCGCAGGCGCGCGTCGCGCTGGTCAAAGATCAGGGCGTCGAGCTCTCCGCGCAGGCTGCGTTCGTCAACGCGATGGGTCTCGATGCAAACACCTACGTACTCCCGCAAGACGACGGCAACGTGCTCGCCGGCGCCAGCGGCGCGCCGCAGGTGTCCGTCCCGACGTACGACGTCGCGATCTCGCGGGCGTACATGCTGCGGCCCGACTTCTATTCGCAACAGTACGCCATCGCCGCCGCGCAAGCGAACATCAAGTCCGCTAGTCTGGGACTCTTCCCGAACCTCAACGGCAGCGGATCGTACGGCAGTTCATCGACCGATACAAACGGCGGAACGTTTCGCAACTCGGGCAGCATCGGCCTAACGTTGAGCGTCCCGATCTTCGATAAGGGCGTCACGCACGCGTCGGTCGTGCAGGCACGCGGCCAATACGACGCCGCGGTGGCCGCGCTGGAAACCGCGCGCGAGGGGATTCAGCTCAACGTCAAACAGACGCTGGTGAGCCTGGTCTCGGCCGGTGCCACGTTCGACCAGACGCAAAGCGAGCTCGCGAACGCGCGCGAAGTGCTGCAGGCAACGCAGGCGCAATATGCCGCAGGCGTCACGACATTGCCCCTGCTGCTCAACGCCGAGGTCGGGTTGACACAAGCGCTCGTCGACCAGGTCACCGCCGTCTACACGCTGCGCCAAGCTGAAGCGGCCTTTCTCTACGCAGAGGGTGCCAACGCTCCGGCGTGAAGCCCCGGGTATGACCACGACCCTGCCGGTGTGGATCGACGATCCGATCAACGCCGCGATCCTCGCGGTGAGTGAGGACCGGTTGAGCGGCTTCCAACACGACCCGTTCGGCCAGGTCGCCGAGCGGGCCGGTGTGCCCGTCGAGACCGTGCTCGAACGCATCGTCGCGATGCTCGATTCCGGCACGATCCGTCGCGTGCGCCAAACGCTCATGGCGACGAATCTGGCCGCCGGTGCGCTGGTCGCGTGGCAAGTTCCAAACGAACGTCTGACCGAGGCGTTTGAGTATCTCTTCCGCGAGGATCCGTTCTCCGGCCACTGCGTGATTCGCACGACCGATGGGGCGACGCCGGGTTCGAAGTATCGCTTGTGGACGACGCTTAAAGTGCCGCAGGGCTTCGCGATCGAGAAGCACGCACGGCATCTCGCGAGCCGCATCGGCGCCGAGCATTTCCGCTTGATGCCGGCCAAGTGTTTGTTCGCGCTCGGCGTGGGACACGTGCGCCGCCGCGGCCTCGCGCCCGGTGCGCGCGCCGACGAAGCGGCGCGACCGACGAATACCGAGATCGTCGAACTCAACGCGCTCGAATGGCGCGTGCTGACGGCGATCAAACGCGAGTTCGCCCACGCCGAAATCGTGCGCGACGTGTGGGCGGCGCGCGCGCGCGAAGCGGGTATCTCGCTCGCCGAATTCGAGCAGATCGGGAGCGCGCTCAACGCACGCGGCGTGATCGGCCGTTTCTCGACGTTCCTCGAACACGTCAAACCGAACGAAGCGGGCGAACGCGTCACGCGTTACAACGGGCTCTTTCACTGGGCCGTTCCGCCGGGCCGCGAACTCGAGGCCGGCGGCGAGGTCGGGCGCCACCACTGCATGACGCACGCGTACTGGCGCGAAGGCGGTCCGGAATTCCGCAACGTCAACGTGATGGGCGTGTTGCACGGCACGGAAAAAGAAACGGTGCTGGCGCACAAGGCGGCGATCGACGAACACCTACGCGAGGCCGGCATCGACTTCAGCTTCACCAACGTGTTCTGGGGCGGCCGCAGCGAAATCAAGCCGTCGGAAATTTCTCCGCAAGCGTACGTAGATTACTGCAACGCGCACGGGCTCGATCCCGACGCGCAGCGCAGTGAGTAGCGAACCGTGGCGGAGCGAGCGTAAGCCGCCGCCGCCGGGCACCGATGTTTGCGCGTTCGCCGATGTCGTCGACGGCAAGGCACGGGTGATCCCGTTCGGTCGCGGTTGGCCCGGCGTTGAGGTGATCGTCGTTCGTGAGGGCGACCGCGTGTACGGCTACATCAACGAATGCGCGCACATGACGGTGCCGTTGAATCTGCTCGACGATTTCGGTGTCGAGACGAACAAGTACCGCATGCTGTGCGACCATCACTATGCGACGTTCCGTTTTAGCGACGGTTACTGTCTCGAAGGACCGTGTCAGGGTGAATCGCTGACCGCCGTTCCGCTCGCCGTGCGTGCGGGACGCGTCGTCATCGTGGCTGCGCCGCCGGCGACGTAAGCCGCCACCGCCAGCAACGCGCAGCCGAGCAGCGGGATCGCGCGAACGATGCCCCATGCCGGTACCGTCGCATCGAGACCGGCGCGTTGTTGTTCGGCGGCCCACACGGCACTCGCATCGAGGTTCGCGGCGGCGTGGAACGCTCCGAGCGCGTCGGGCCACACGGTCGCCGGGAACGCAAGCGCCATCGGTATTGCGATGAGCGTCAGCACCACGCACGCGAGTAACGGCGGCAAGGGCGATGCTGCGCGCAGCGACTGGTTCGGCAGCGCGGCGAACGCGCACGCGACTGCGAACGCAAGGCACACGGTTTGCGCGGCGGCATCCGGACGTTGCGTGACGCCCAGCCAGTCGACGAGAACGCACGGCGCGGCAACCCCGGCGAGCATGCGGACGCGCGCGTTCGGCGATGCGGCGAGGATCATCACGGGGATCAGCTCGATGACGAAGTCGTGTTCGTGAAAGAACGGCACGGCCCAAGGCAGCACGGCGATCGCGATCGCTGCCGCCAACCGCGGTTGCGCGCGCAAACGCAGTGCGCCGGTAATCGCTGCGGCAACGGCCAGGACGGCGAATGCGTTGCCGGTAAATGCGGCGATCGCCGGCGCGACCCGGAACGATGCGATGATCGCCGGCGCGCTGTACTGGATGAGAATGAAGCGTTCGCTCGCGCCGTGTTGGGCGAGCCGGTGAACGTAGGCAACGAGGCCTGCCGGTCCGCCGCCGGTCAGAAACGTGAGCGCGATAAATGCTGCCGCAGCGCCGCCGAGGAACACGACGGCGCGGCGTCCGGTGAGGCGTACCGCGAGCGGCAGCGCGAGATTCGGTTGGATCGCGGCCACGAACGCCGCAGCGATCGCCCAGCGCGAACGCGCCTCGAGCGCGATCAGCGCGAGGGCAACGCCCGCGGCGGAGACGAGTGCTGCCTGGCCGAGCGCGATATCGCTGATAACCGGTCCCGTCAACGCGGCAAAAAGGAGCGCGCTAGCGGCGCGCGACGCGGTGAGGCGCGCGTGCGCGAGCGTTGCTGCTGCGAGCGCTAACGCGGCGAGCGCAAGGACGAGCAGCGCGATCCACACGATGCGCGCAACGTCGAACGGAAAGCGCGCGAGGACCGACCACAACGGCAACGACGCCGCCGGTCCGACGAACGGTAACAGCTCATCGCGCGATGCGTCGACGCCCGGAATCGTCCGCTCGACCGCCCATACGTCACGCGACCACGGATCGCCGCCGGCGTTCCACGTTACGCCGCCCGCGTAGTATGCTTCGAAGTCGCGCGCGAACGGACCGGCGGTCGGCGGAGGGTGGAAGATTGACGCGGCAAGCGCCGCCAGCACGACGGCGAGCAGCGCGAACGCGCTACGGCGTCTGGGCGTAGAGCACCAGCCGGCTGACGGTCCCATCGTTGCCCATCGCATACGCAACGCCGCCCGGATAGCGCACTTCGAAGGCATGACGGTAGACGGCGATCCCGGGCCCGCCGACGGCATCGACGAAGCGTTCGTCCAGGCTGATGATTCCGAGACCAATGCGCACTTCACCCGGCACGAGGCGAAACTCGCCGAGATCGCGCGGCGCGAGCTTCGGCGCGGTATCGGTTTGCGGCACGTAGTACTCGACCCCGACCAGCAAGTCGTCTTTATAGAACGCGCTGAGCAAACGCCGCTCGTTGTTCTCGCGCAGACCGTAGGTGTCCCAGCCCTTGGCGGGATAGGCGAAGCCCGTGCCGAGTTCGCGGATGACGTCGCTGCGTTTCGTCACGCCGGTTTGAAAACGGATGTTTTCGTTGAACAGGATGACCGGCACGTCGATCGGCGGCGGCGGGACGTTGGGTTGCTTCATCCGCTTTTCCGCGATCTGCGCGAGGATTTCCACCGCGCGCACCATCGCGAAGTCCGGTGGCGGCCGGCCGCCGTTACCCGTATCGCTCACATGTGCCTCGGATCGAAGTACGTCACGGCGGCACCGCCGATGGCGATCGCCATGGTGGCGAAGTACGCCACGGCGATCGCGATGCGTGACGCGCGCGGGACGGCGGCGAAGCGCGGATCGACGTAACCGGCGAACAGTGCGCGAATGCGCGGCACCGCGACGATTCCGACGAAGAGCAAGAACAGCCACGAAAACGGCGACGACCAGAGATGGAAGAAAACGATAAAGCCGACGAACGCGACGACGCCGGCGATCCACAACCGCGGGTCGATCGCCGCTGCGATGCCGCCGCCGTCAAACGGCGGGACCGGCAAGAGGTTCAACCCGTTGAGGAAAAAACCGACGTAGGCCGCGGCAAACCAGAACGGCGCATGCGTGCTGAGCGCGACCGCGTAGCAGACCCCGGAGGCCGCGAGACCATAGACGGGTCCGGCGAGCGTCGCGATCGCTTCGATCGTCAAGCTCGGCGCGGGTCCGCGCGCGGCGACGAACGCACCGAAGCCGGGGATGAAGAACGGCAAGCTGGCCGAGATCCCGAAATTGCGGAACGTCATGTAGTGGCCGAGCTCGTGCACGAGGATGAGAAGCACGAAGACGACGCCGAATTTCCAGCCGAAGAAGAGCGCATAGAACCAGATCGAGATGAACAGCGAGCCGAAGCTGAATAGCAACTTCGGGGCGAGGAACAGCCACTTGAGGTTCAGGAGTACGAGGAGCAGGCCCTTGAACTTTAGGCCCAGCAGCGCGAGCGCGCCAACGGCACCACCGGCCGCCCGCCAGCCGCGCTTGGGCGGCGGTGCGATGGACGGCTCCGGTGGAAGATATTCGCCTTCGATCTCGGAAGGGCGTTGCTCGTGCATCAGTCGGTGGTTCTCCCCGGGCCCGTGCGGCTCCGCGATTGGCGCCCGGTCTGTCCGGAGGGCGAGTTACGTTCGATCTCGCTCCACTGGACCGCCCACGACTACGAGGCCGTTTTCCCCGCCTACCACTTCTGCCTGCGCGGTGTTTCGGATGTGATGGTCGTGCAGACGCACGATCTGCGCGCGAATATGCGCGATCTGCGTCGCAATCCGTCCCGGCCATACGCGGCGCACACGCTCGGCCGGAATTCGTGGTCGATCGGGCTTGCCGTGTGCGGGATGGCCGACGCGGTGCCGTCGGACTTTGGGCGCTATCCGCTCGCCGTCGCGCAAATCGATGCGTTATGCGTCGTCGCCCGGATGCTGGCCGACGCGTACGGCATTCCGCTAGCGGCGATTCGCACGCACGCGGAGTCGGCGCTTGAGGACGGTTACTTCGGCGCCGAGGGTGACGAGTTGCGCTGGGATATCGCGCGGCTCGCCCCGTGCGCGGAACCGCTCGACGATCGCGAGGCAACCCTGACGGGCGACGCGTTGCGCGCGCGCATCGCCGCGGTGCGATGACGGCCGCCGATGCGCTGCGTTTCGCCGGTACGTTCGGCGTCGATGTGTGCGGCGCGCAGGCGAACCCGCTGTCCGGCGGTTACTCCAACGAAAGTTGGCGCGTTCGCGGGCCGGCGGCCGCCGCCGTCGTGCGCAAGTACGGCCGGCTGCACGTGAGCCGGGCCGCGCTCGTCTTCGAACACGCCGTTGCCGAGCATCTCGCCGCGCGCATCACGGAAGTCGCCGCGCCGCTGCGCGATGCGAGGGGCCAAACGTTACTGCTCGACGACGGGGCGTACGTTGCGGCCCTGCCGTGGATCGACGGTACGACCGGTGCGCGCGATCCGCTCACGGCAGCGGGTGCGGCGCGGGCGTTGGCGCGTTTTCACCTTGCGGGGCGCGATATGCACGTCGCCGGCGGCATGCGCAGCACGCGTTTTCTCGGGATCTTACCGTGGCTCGTCGCGCGTTTTCAGCGCTTTGCCGCCGCCGATTCGCCGGTGGCGCGCGCGCTGCCGTGGGACGATTTGATCGTTGCGCTGGCGGCATCGACCGCGCGCGTCGCCCCGCGCGCGACGCAGTTGCCGCGCGCGATCGTGCACGGCGATCCCAATCCGGGCAACGTCGTCGTGTGCGACGATGAGGTGCGCGGGCTGATCGATTTCGACTTCGTCCACGAAAGCGAGCGGGTGTACGACGTGGGGGCGTTGGTCGACGAGTTCGCCCGCGCCGATGACGATGCGCCGCTTTCGGTTGAACGGATCGGAGCGCTCATCGCCGCGTACGACGCCGAAGCGCCGCTGACGGCGGCTGAGCGCGACGTACTGCCGGATGCGATGTTGCGCCATGCGGCGACGCTCGTTTGGTACGTCGTCACGCGCCACGGAGAACGGATGCCGGGCGATGTCGGCGGCGCGCCGCGCTATGCCGCGCGGGTGAGTGAGATCGCGCGTTCTGCGGAATCGATCCGGCGTGCCGCCTAAAGTCGCCGCGTTGCTCCTGTGGGCGGTCCTGTGCGCCGGCGTCGCGCTGGTCGTCCTCATGACGTGGCATCCGTGGGTTGCCGGTAGCCAGGCCGGTTGCGCGCCGGGTACAGTACGAGGGTGGGACGGAAATTGCAGATCCTGATCCTCGGAGCGGGCTTCGGCGGCGTCGCGACCGCGCGCGGTCTCGAGCGCTATTTGCGCGCGGACGAAGCGGAGATCACCGTCGTCGGCCGCGACAACTTCTCGCTCTTCACGCCGATGCTGCCGGAAGTAAGCGCCGGCGGGCTTGAGACGCGGCACGTCGTCACGCCCGTCCGCGCGCAGTTGCGTCGCTCGCGCTATGTGCTCGGCGACGTCGTGGCGATCGACCTCGAGGCCCGCGCGGTCGACGTGCAGCACAGCATCACCGGCGCGAAACAAACGCTGACCTACGATCAGCTCGTGTTTGCTCTCGGCAGCGTCACGTCGACGTTCGGCATCCCCGGCGTGGCCGAACACGCTTTGCCGCTCAAGACGCTCGAGGATGCGGAGCGGCTACGAAATCGCGTCATCGCGAGCCTCGAACTCGCCGACGTTACGAGCGATCCAGTCGAACGCGCCCGTCTGCTAACGTACGTGATCGTCGGCGGAGGTTACACCGGTGCCGAAGGCGCGGGCGAACTGATCGATCTCTTTCATAGTATCACGCCGTATTACCGGTCGATCGGGCCGCGCGACATCCGGATGGTACTGATCGAGGCGGGGACGGAGTTGCTGGCCGGGTTGCCGGCCGGCATGGGACGGTACACGAAGAAAAACTTGGTGTCGCGCGGCATCGAGCTGCATCTCGGCGATGCCGTAACGTCGCTCGACGACCGCGCGATTTGTCTCGCGAGCGGCACGACGATTCCGACGGCGACCGTGCTTTGGAGCGCAGGCGTGCGGCCGACGCCGGTGGTGCGCGATCTGCCGTTGGAACATGCGCGCAATGGCGGCATCATCGTCGGACGCGATTTCTCAGTGCCCGGGCGGCCGGGTGTGTGGGCGCTCGGCGATTGCGCCTGGATCCCGATGAAGACCGCCGGCGAATGGTATCCGATGACGGCGCAGCATGCGATTCGCGAAGGCCCGGCGCTCGCGCGCAACATCGCCGCCGGCGTGCGCGGGAAGCCGACCACGCCGTTCAATTTCACCGCGCTCGGCACGATGGCATCGCTCGGCGCGCGGAGCGGCGTCGCGAGCCTCGCGAACGGTCTCGTCATCACCGGCTTTCCGGCGTGGTTTCTTTGGCGCACGTACTATCTGTCGCGGTTGCCGGGCTTGGACCGGAAAGTGCGGGTCGCGCTCGACTGGCTACTCGGTTTGATCTTTCCGCGCGACATCGCCGAGTTGCGTGTCTACACGCAGCGTGCGCGCGAAGGAGCGGCGCGCGATGCCGGGCTCGATCCGGGCAGCGATTTGCCCGCCAAAACGACGACCGGTTGACCGGACCCGCGAACGCGTGCCCGGTCAACCGCAGCCGGCGTTAGAACGAGAGGTAGGTTTGTAAGAAGACGCCGTTTGAGATGTCGTGCGTCAAATACGTGCTGGCGTAAGCCGAGCCCGTCACCGGAATCGTCGTTCCGTTGAGGATGTCCGATGCTTGATAGACGACGCCGATGCGGCCGTATTTACTGAACCAGTAGTGCAGACCGACATAGCCGATCTGGTAACCGTCGGCATTACCTTGATACTGGTAGTCGTAGCTCGTGCCGTTCGTGATCGCGCTATGCGGCGAGAGCGAGTTGTAGCCCGCGCCGATGTAGCCGCCCTCAAGGTATGCGCGGTACGGTGTGGGATTGAACGCGCCGACCTTGGCTTGAACCCAGACGGCTAGGGGATTCTGCCAATTCGTGCCGGTGTTGGGATCGTCGCCGAAGCGATAGCTGCCTTCGGCTTCGAGCGAGACCGGAACGTGTGCGACTTGGCCCTGATAGCGGCCGAACAACGAACCTTCAGAAAGATTCACGTACGGTGCGGTGAAAGCGCCGGCTCCGGCGTATCCGTTCGCCGCCGTCGGTACGATGAACGTGCCGCCGGTGTACTGTTGACAGGCGCCGGGATGCGCACCGCCCGCCGTGGGGGCGAGACCGGTGAGCGAGCAGACGTTGGTATTCCAATCGAGGATCTGATCGTTGATGTCGTCAACGTAGCCCGCGCCGACCACGATCTGCTTGTCGAGGTTGTAGCTGAGTTGGCCCGCGAGCACTTGCGTCGTCAGGCCCGAGCAATGGCTCAGGAACGTCGTTGCGGTGCCGGAGATGCTCGCGGCGCAGGCGCCGCCGGGCGTCGGCAGCGTGAGCGGATTGTTGTTGACGGTCGAGTCGTATTCCGGCCAGGTGAAGCCGTAGCTGACGCGTGCGGTGAGCCCGTTCTTGTTGTAGCCTAACGTCGCGCCGTTCCACTGGTCGGCGTAGAGCAGGCCGAGCGTGCCGTCGGTTTCATTGATGCGGCCGATCGTCGCGTTGAGACCGCTCGCAGCGTCGTTATATTGCGCGTACGCATAGTTTACGCGCACCGACGTGTTTGCCGGATAGCTGTTGACCGTCCCGATGCCGGTGAGCGACGGCGTCGCGGCAACCGAGCCGCCGGGGAGTGAGAGCGTACCGAGTTGGGCGCTCGGCGCGTCCCAGAACATGCGGTTCTCGACTCGAATGTGGTAGGACAACGACGGATCGAGGGTTCCGTCCAGCAGCAAACGCAACAGCTGATAGCCGTAGCCTTCGTTGTTTGCGCCCGCGAGGTATTTGTTCGAGTTGCCTTGATTGCCGGAGTTCGCGCCCGGGTTACCGCCGGTGACCGGCGTCCCGACGGGAAGGCCGAGCGGTCCGCTGCACTTGGCAAAGCCGAGTGCGGCGCAACCGGGTGCACCGGCGCCACCGGCCGGAAAGGCGTTCGTGAAGGCGGCGGTGCTTTCGCCGAACGTACCGGCGCGAACGTAGTAGACCGCGCCGAGCTTCGCCCGATTGGCAACCGCTTCATCGTTCTTTTGCGTGGTCTCGACCGTCTTGAGGCGTGCGTCGATGTCGGCAACGTGAAGCTTCAGTGCGTCGATATCACCGCGAAATTCATCCAGCAACGCGCGCAACGCGTCGATATCTTTCGGCGAGACCGTGGGTGCCGTTTGCGGGTTGGCCAGCTTCTTCGTTAAGTATTGGACCGCTCGTTCGACCATGATCGCGGCCTCGTAACGCGTTAGCGGACGGTTCCCTTTGAACGTCCCATCGGGATAGCCGATGATGATCCCGTCGTTGACGAGATCCATGATGGATTGATAAGCCCAACTGTTTGAATCGAGATCTTTGAGGGCATCGATTTGCGCTTGCGCGTCAATCTGCTCGCCAACCATCCCTGGGGAGGGGGCTGGTGCGTCGGCAGCTTGCACGCCAAGCGGAAACCCTGCGATGCTGAGCGCAACGAAAAATGCGCCCAGACGCGTGAAAAACATTGTGGTTCCTTTCTCCAAAGCAAAGCCGAATGCGGCATGCTCCGGCGTGCAGCGTAGCTCGCAGAGATTAACGGCGTGATGAGATGCGCTTAAGCAGTACTTAAGCGCGCACGTTCATTTGCGAATCGCGTCGGCGAAAAAAAAATGTTTGCGGAACTACGGTTCGCGCGAGAAGATGCCGATGACGCGCGAAGGGCCGTCGAGCGCGGCCAACGCCGCGTCGAGGCGCGTGCGATCGACTTCCCCGATTTCGAAGAAGAAGCGATAGTGGAATGGATCGACGTGGTTCGGTCGGGCTACTAATGAGCGCAAGTCGAGACCACGATCGGCGAACGCCGAGAGCGCGTCGCGTAGCGTGCCGGGACGGTTCTCGACTTCGATTGCGACGCAACCGAGCGTGCCGCGCGGATTCGGCTCGCGCGTGACAAGATAGAAGCGCGTGAAGTTGCGCGGGTCGTCTTGGATGCCGGCGCGCAACACTTTTCCGCCGTAAAGTTCGGCCGCTAGTGCTGGACCGACGGCCGCGATCGTCGGATCGCCGAGCGCAACGATCTCCGCGACCGCGCCGGCCGTGTCCGCTACCGCCACGCGCTTCCATGCCGGATGCGTGCCGGCAAAGCGGTGGATCTGTTCGAGTGCGACCGGGTGCGAGCGAATCTCGCGGATGCGGGCTTCGTCGGAATCGAGCGTGCCGATGAGGTTCATCTCGACCGGAAACGCCGTCTCTGCAATGGCGTGGAGGCTGCGATACTCCCACAGCAGATCGTACGAGCGCGCGATCGAGCCGGCGATCGAGTTCTCGACCGGCAACAGCGCGGCGTCGATCTCGCCGCCATCCACGGCCGCGATCAGCAAGTCAAACGAGAGATAACCGCGCGTCTGGGCGCCGGGCCGTAGACGCCGCGCCGCTGCATCGCTGAACGCGCCGGCCTCGCCTTGAAATCCGATCGTCATTTGCTCAGATTGGAAATGGTGTTGCGGGCATCGGCGACGCGCGAGTCGTTGGGCGCGGCCGCAATGAAATGCTTGAACGATGCGACGGCCTCGGTACGGCGGCCGATCGACGCGAGGATAACGCCGCGATTGTAGAGCGCCTGGGCGAACGCCGGCCGGTGCGAGAGCACGGTGTCGAGCTGCGCGAGCGCGTCGAGGTCGTGACCGGTTTGATGCAGCGCGGTCGCGTAGTCGGTGCGCACGTCGGGATTGCCCGGGTCGAGCACGAGGGCGCGCTTGTCGTAGCCGGCAGCTTGGTCGAACTTGCCTGCATCGAAGTACATGCCGGCGAGGGTGACGAGCGCGGCGAGATCGTTCGGGTTGGTCTTGAGCCGCGCGCGCATGGTGGCCAGCTCTTGCATTACCGGCGCCGGCGGACCGCCGCCGCCGACCGTATTCCCCGGCAAGGCGGAGCTCTGCGCGATCGGGCCGGTCCCGGTTTGCGGCACCGTGAACGTTCCGGGCGGATCGGTCACCATGGCCACCGGAGCGGCCGTCGCTTGAATGCGTGCATCGCCCTGTTCGGCGGGAGCGCCGTAGCCGAGTGCGGTTCCGCTGTCGGTCAGGCCGGCCTTAACGAAGTAGCCCATGATCGCGACGAAGACGACGGCGATAACGGCAAAGATCGGAAGCGCGATGCGCGGTGGAAGACCCATCTCACCGGAGGATTGTATTTCGGTCGCGAATCCTCATCCCGTGAGCCTGGACTTGCCCGATGTCGCCGACCTTCAGATGCTCTTCGCCCAGTACAATTTCGTCCACTTCGACGGCGAGATCCCATCGTTCCGGATCGCGTACAACGCGCGCTTCTCGAACGTCGCCGGGCGGATCACCTACAAACCGCCGCTGATCGAACTCTCTCCGAAGCACCTGCGCGGCAAGCCGGAGGAGTTGCGGCAAACGCTCCTGCACGAAATGATCCACGCTTGGCTGTATGCGCGCGGCGAGAATCCCAATCACACGCCGGCGTTCAAGCGCAAGATGCGCGAGCTCGGTCTGTCGTCGATCTACCACGATCTCGGTTCGGCCGCCCCGCTCAACCCGTCGGTGAAGCGCTACGTTCTGCGCTGCGAGAAGTGTGGAATGGAACTGCTGCGCCGCCGCAAACCACCGGCGAACCTGTTGTGCGCGCGCGACCGGCGCGAGCTGAAGGTGTTCGAGATCGTCGAGATGCGCGAAGTCGAACCGGCCCGCGCTGCCAACCGTAGCCGCTAGGCCGC
>Ga0182030_10012497_pt1 | contig 16992 bp, 13 predicted proteins | sample 812S3MmetaG_FD_121299 | JGI IMG/M metagenome (GOLD analysis project Ga0182030, IMG submission 121299) | Permafrost microbial communities from Stordalen Mire, Sweden - 812S3M metaG (Illumina Assembly) | ecosystem: Environmental > Terrestrial > Soil > Wetlands > Permafrost | place: Sweden...
AATCAAGTGTCTGACGCAGCACCTCATTGCCAAAACACCTTCCGATCATTGATGGCCCGAAGCATCGGTCGAAATCGGAACCAATTAACAAAGGACGCCAACATGGATTGGATTGACTCCGCCCACTGTCAGAGGGTTCTCGGGTCCTACCCCAACGTCTTCTTGGTCACCCGGCAACACTGGAGCTGGGAGCTTTGGGGAACTCTGGCCAAGAATAACCATCATCTCTCAGTGTGCATGTCATCATGCGCTTTTTTGTGCGCTTCGAGCCGCTCGATGGAGAGCTGATAGCTTATAAAGTATTTGTAGATATTGCTGACGTACTGGACGGGACCCAGCCCAAGGACTTTGGCGGCGCCCAGCTCGACATTATTGAACCAGATGTTCGGATCGAGGCCCGCCCGCTGAGTGAAGGCGCGAAACTTACGCAGGTTCTGTGGGCCGGCGTTGTAGGCGGCGAAGCTCATCAGGGTCCGGTTCTTCGGATCGATCGCAGCGTCTGAGACATAAGTGTCGGCGAGATATCGTAGGTACGCGCAACCCGCGTGGACGTTGCGGTCTGCATCACGGTCGACTCCGGTAATTCCGATAGGCTTGCCAGCGGCGGTCGAGGGCTTGATCTGCATGAGGCCCACTCCCCCTGACGGGCCGCGACGTGACTGGTCGAGCTGGGATTCCTGGTAGGCCTGGGCGACAATCATCAGGTAATCGAAGTTGTATTGTGCACCGTAACGGCGAAACAGGTCGATGACGGCGACAAATTTTTTGGCTTCGTTTTCCTCGAGGGCATTCTTCACAACCCGCTTGTCTGAGAAATAGCGCTTCCGGATCGTGGCCCCGAAACTCGTGATGGCGCTATGTTCGCTGAAAAAGGCGTTTAGTTCGGCCTTCAGCTCCGGGCTGTGCTTGCGAATCGCCCAGGCGATTTCCCCACCTTCGCTGACGACGAGATCCGGGCGTGGGACCGCGTTTGGAAAGATTTTGGTCCAAATCGTAGCTTCGTGATCGTCGACCACCGCATATGGAAGCAAACCGGCGTTGACCATCTCGATCAGGTCTTCGTTCTCCAGGTTGTCGTCGATCGGCTTGATGGCTATCGGCTTCAAGCCCTTGCTCACGAACGCTTCGCTCAAAATGGCCAGATGACCGGCGTAACCTACAGAATCGCGTACGCGGATCTCGCGCCCGGCGAGATCCGCGATCGTGTCGAGCTTGGGCGAGGAGGGTCCGGTGACGAGAATTTCCTTGACGTTCTTCAGCCAGGGATCGACGAAGTCGGCGACGGCCAGGCGTTCTGGCGTGATCGTCAAATTTGCGGCGACGGCATCTCCATAGCCTTCATTTAAAGCCTGCAACAGACGATCGCGGGCGGTTGGAAGCAAGTCGACGTGGAAGCGACGCGATTTGGATTGGTACCGCGCATTGATCGAGTCGTCGAGCGCACGGGCGAACTCGGCAACGACGCCCATCTGACGGCCACGATCCACAAAAAATAGTGTCTTGCTGTACGGGACGAGAAGTCGAAGCTTCCTTCGCTTCAGCATCTCGGAAAAGTCGCCTGTCCAAGCGCGTGTTGTCGGGAGCACGAATCGCTGGTCGGTCACTTCTTGCCCCAGCGTGGGCGAGACCGCTCCGATTGCAAATGCAACAAGACTCAGGAGAAGAATGGCAATCCGAGCGCACATCGACCGCACTCTGACCAGATATGCGGAAAATAGGGCCACATTGTCGAACGTCTATGCAGACCCTTTGTATTAATATGTCCGCTGAGGCATTGCTAAGTCAACGTGAGGCCTGGCCGCCTTTGATCTACGTAAGACAATGGAAGACACGCGGGCAGACCGGGGGCACTTTGGCGCGGACCGCCGATTTCAGCTCTCTGATCACAGAGGTGGAAACCAGTCAAGCGGACTGGTTCTGAACGCAGGGCGATTCAGTGAAATCCTGCGAACAGTCGGATGGCGCGATTTCTGTCGTCTTGAAATTTTTCGATCGCTCGCGTGAGCGAGGACGAGACGGACTTCAGAATTTTGCGCGCGAAGCATAGGATCGTGAAGACGTTTCGCGGCGCGTTGTCGCTGCGGTTGGTGTAGCCGTCTTCGCCGAGCATCACGTCCTTGTCGCGATGCATGATCTCGATCCCCCAATGCCCGCGGTTGAACTTTAGCAAAGCTTCCGGCAAGGCGTCCTGCGCCGACAAGCTGGTGATGAGATAGACAATCTCCACCTTCGGGTCCTGCCATTTTCCGTTGACCTTGCGCTGTCGCCAGCGCGTCACACGGCAAATTTGGCGAGCCGTCGGCCATTCGTCCTCAATGCCGGCCGCCGCGGCGGCCAACACCTCGATGCGACGGCGCTCGATGCGGCCATGGGCTTTCTCGATGCCGCTATCATAGCGCGCGAGGGGGAAAAATCGGCTCGTTAAAAGCCGTTTCGACATTTTTCCGCAAGATTTTCTGATTGTGCTTGATTGGCAAGACGTAATCGCCGCCGCGCGCGACGATCTTCTCGGCAATCGACTTTTGACAGAACATGGCGTCGCCGGTGACGACCTTGCCCTTGAGGTCGAGCCGCTGAAAAAGCTTCAGCGCATCGGAAATCTCGAGACCCTTGCCGCGTGACGCTTCGTGCTGGAGCATCGTCTGAAGGCCGCCGCAAAACGCCGAAAGCACGTGCTCGGCCTTGCCCTCGCCATCCTTGCTTGCGCGCATGGTTTTGCCATCGATTGCAATATGGTGCGCCTCGCCATTCGTCTCGACACAAAGGGCGCCGAGAAGCTCGGCCAAGGCGTGCGGATCGAGAATGCGCAGCGTCTCTGTGAGCGTCGCGGGACAAGGTGTGCGATCGTGCGGAAAGCCAAGCTCCGCCCTGTGGCGGCGGCTGAGGCTGCGCCCAAGCAGGAACGCCGCCTTCATCCCGCGCCGTCCGCACAACATCGAGACCATGATCAAGCTGAGGATCGACCAGAGGCGATAATCTTGTCCCTGCTTACCGCGAGGGTCAGGTACTTTCTGAAGGACCGAGCGCAAGCTCATATCGGGGTCTCCGCGAATCAGGAAACCCTTAAGAATCAGAAACAGCACGCGCGCTCAACCGATTAGGTCGCTTCAATAAATTGCCCTGTTCTGAACGCCGAACGGTTTGAAGTGGGCATCTGGATCTTGAGGGATGAATTTGACAAGGGTTTGCGCGCTGAAGGAATATCGTTTGCGCTTAGAAAAACACGCGACCGGAACCAAGTCATTTCCGTTTACGGTCAGACGGTTGGTTCCGTGACCAATGAGTCCGGCGTTTCCTGTAATGGAAGTGTTGGATCGAAACATCTGATGTATAGATTGCCTAACTCAGTGCTAGTCAAACGCAAAATCTCCCCATCGCTACGTCCGCGCTTGGGCGGAATAACGCTGCATGGAGGCGCTCTCTTCCACTAGCTGACAAAATAATTGTTGCTGCGCGCTTACCAAGCGTCTCGTCGTCAACGGCGGCGGTTCCGTCGACACTCGACAAACCCCTCTAATCGGCAGTCGCGTTGCACCGCCGCGATCATATTTTCGTTCTTCCCGTCAGTCACGACTGGTAGAACATCTGAACCGTTGATATCCGCACGATAAATCAAATAGCCGGAGAGGACTTCGCGCGGGCCATCCTTGAAGAACCCGTATTCGTTGCCGTGCCCGCCGATGCTGTCGTCCAGCAGCCGCACAGCCAGAAGCGAGAGGCGCGCTGCGTCGCCGCTGTTGTCAGAATTACTTTCACGCCATTCATCAAGTCTCGCCAGGAGGTAGTTGGCTGTGTCACCGAAGATGAGGCCTGACGTCTTGTCGATTAGGATTAAGCGCATCGCCCCTCACACTCATCCATGCTTCGTGGTCAATAGCCACAAAATAAAGAGAATCTGCAAGGGAACCGCGATTCCTAGGAGCATCCATTTTTCATTCACGTGAACCTACCAGAACGCAACACCGCGAGAAACCATTAGCTAAACGCATTCTAGCCTCTCGTACGCGAGTGGGACAGCTGTGGAAATTACTCACCTCCGTTGCTCCCCTCCATCGCCCGATTTATGAGAAGCTTGCAGTCGGCGAGCGTCGAGAATCCGCTTCGATCCCGCGGACTCAGAATTACTCGCCGCTGTTAGGTCGACCATCAAAGGTTGTCCGTGCGCATCGACAAAGATGCTGGGCTTGTAGGCCTTGATCGTGTTGCAGGCGTCATAGCCATGCGCTTCCGCCGCCGGCAGCTTCACTGGTTTTTGGCGACTCTCGTAGTGAGTGAGCCAGCGATCGTTCTTCGAGAGTTCTACGCTATTTACTCTCGGCCTTCTGCTCTGGATAAGTAGTTTCCGAACCTATACGACGATCATTCAGGGCATCTATGATTGGTGGATCAAATTACAAATCGGCGGGTGCAATGCAACAGAATGCGTTGTCACCAATTCTTTAGGAGACAAGTGATGGGTAGCACAACCGATAAAATCAAGGGAGCGGCCAACGAAGCTGCTGGCATGGTCAAGCAGGGCGTCGGCGAAGCAGTCGGCAACCCGAACCTTCAGGTTGAAGGCGCCGGGCAGAAGCTCAAAGGCGAAGCTCAAGGGGCTGTCGCCAGGCCAAAGATTTAGTCAAGAATGTCATCGACAAGGCCTGAGTAAAGTTCATTCCAATAGGAAAAGCGGCCCCATCGGGTCGCTTTTTCTACTGGTCCGAGTCCAGGGTCCAATGGCGTTGGCGAACAGAACTAGCGCGTCTTTTGGAAGTTCCATCAATGCGGCATAGGCCGCTCAATGTTGATCGGCACGGCGCAACGCTTGTCGAGATACCGTTGCATTTATGGAGGAAGTTATAAACGGCATCATTTATCTCGTCGGTCTTATCGTGGTTATCATGGCCATTCTTTCCTTCCTCGGTTTGCGCTGAGCAGCATAAGAAGGGAGAAACGCCGATGACCGTTACATCAACGCTAGCGCCGCGCATTTCAGAGAGCCCAATGGGTTCCTCCTATGTCGAATGGTCGGCGATTTTCGCGGGAGCAATCCTGAGCTCCGCAATGATCGTGCTGATGACGGCCTTTGGCTACGCCATAGGCCTCTCGCTTGTCTCACCCTATCACGGCCCATCGCCCATAATATTTTACATCGTGCTCGCGCTCTGGTTTGCATGGATCACGGTCTCCAGCTTCGTCGCAGGTGGATACGTTACAGGCAGGATGCGCCGACCCATTGACGGCGTAACACCCCATGAGGTTCACGTTAGAGATGGGGTGCATGGGCTTGTCGTCTGAGCCCTCGCCGTGGCGATAGGCACGGCGCTTGCGACGTTGTCGATTTCATCCGCTGTCACCACATTGTCGCTTTCATCGGCGGTCAAAGGGGGCGCCGATCTAGCAAAGTCCGGCGCTTCTTCGATGTCGTCGAGCGTCGCTTCGGTTGCAGATCCGATCGAATATAGCGTCGACAATTTGTTGCGGATTGACGATGGCGCCTCGGCAGCCAAAAGCGCTCTTCTGTCACGGGCCCTTCGTTGTCAATCCCCTAACGCTCTTCCTTCGCCGGTTCACTCTTCTGTCCGTGGTCGGCGCCGAAGCTCCGCGGGCCGCCACTTGATGGGGTAAGATGAGGATGAGGCCGGCCAATCTAGTTGCGCGTGGTCGTGAGCCACGGAGCGCTTTGCGGTCTGACCCATCCATCGTCCCGGCGAGGGACGAACGCTTCGGGAAGGCTGGTGTTTGGCCCGCCCGAAACCCTTGCGTTTCTCCTCCTTACGCCGCCGTCGGCGCGGAAAAAGCCGCTCGCCTCGCGTCGAAGGTCGTTCCATCGATCCACATTCGATGCAGGATCACGGCGAGTTTGCGCGCCAGCGCCACTTTCGCCTTTTTCATGCCGGCGCGACGGGCGAGCTTCATCGCCCAGCTCTTGAGGCCAGCGCCCTTCACCGGCCGCGTCAGTATGACGTTGGCGGCCTCATAGAGCGCCGTGCGCACGCCGGCGTCGCCGATCTTGGTGATCCGCCCGGTCACATCGGTCTCTCCCGACGGATATTTTCTCGGCGTCAGCCCAAAATGCGGCCCCACCGGCTTCGACGACGAAAATCGCGACGGATCGTCGATCGCCGAGACATAAGTCAGCGCCACAATTGGCCCGACGCCCGGCGCCGACATTATCAGCCGCGCGCGCTTGTCTTGCCGCGCCATCGCCCGCACACGTTTCTCAAACATGCCGAATTCACGCAGCAAAACCGTATGCGCCGAAAGCAGCGCCTTCGCGACGATCTCGAGGGTCGGATGTCCGGCGACGAGTTCGTGGATGCGCCACGCGAAGCGTTTCGGCGTCGTCGGCCCCACCTTCAGCCCGAAACCGCGTAATATCCCGCGCAGGCTCATCTCGATGTCGTAGAGCTTCGATTGAACCAGTTTGCGCGCCGTCAGCAGCGCCCGCGTCTCCTGCGCCGCCATCGACTTGCAATGGACCGGGCGGAACCAGCCGAGCCGCATCAGTTGCGCGATGCCGCGCGCGTCGTTGCGGTCGGTCTTGACCGGCATCGTTTGCAGCGCCGTGCGCACATGCCGCGTCTCCAGCAGCTCCACCGCCAAGCCCGCTTCCTTCATCGCCGCGAAAAGCCATTGCGACAACGGCCCGGCCTCCAGGCCAATCCGCGCCAGATCGAGCCCGAGCGAAGCGAACCAGCCCATCAGCGCGTCCGGCTCGCTGGCGATCTTCGCTTCCCGGCGACATCCACGACGCAAACGCTCGATGCTTCCAAAGACACGTCGATCCCCGCATAATAGTCTATGGTCATCCTCCGATGATGCTTGGAGCGGGCGAAAGTCCGACTCCGTCAACGACACCATCAATCTGGGGGATGACCACTCCGCCGCGAAGCCTCAGCCCCGCGGCGGCCCGTTACGCCATCTAGCTGACAACAGCGGGACGACAGATACGTCACGTCAGGAAATCTCGCGGATCTTGGTCATTAGCGCGGCCAATGGTGCTGTGAGCAACGACGATCGCACCTTGGTTGCACGCGTGGTTGCGACGCGCGCCAGTCTCGCGCCGGCCGACGCTGCAAAACGAGTCGACGCGATTTTCGCTCAGGTGAAGGCCGCAACCGACAAGATACGGGATGCGAACGAAGCCGCGCGCAAATCCGGAATAACTCTTGCTTTGACCATTGCGCCAAATGCCGATCCGCTCGGCTATAGCGTCGAAAAGATGCCGAAGAGCGGGGCAAACGCCCAAATAGGCTACAGCGGGGTAACGGAGACGTCGCGTCAGGTAGTCTCACGCATTTTGTTGATGGGAGCCCCGGAAGGTTCTCTGAGCAGCGATGATCGCGCCTATCTGGCGCGCGTCGTTGCGGCGCGCACCGGTCTTTCGCAGCCCGACGCCGAAAAGCGTGTCGACGCGCTTTCCGCACAGATGAAGACTTCCGCTGACAAAGTGCGGGCTGCGACCGAAACCGCGCGAAAAGCCGGTATTCTTCTCGCCTTTCTGACCGCCGCGTCGATGGTTCTGGGCGCCGCGGCGGCCTGGTGGGGGGCCGGCGTGGGCGGACTTCACCGTGACGAGAAATTCGACGCCAGCCATCTGACGCGCTGGTAAAGCACATCCGACGAGGAAGATAAGTCAGGGGACGTGGAATTCTGCTCTGGATGCTTGGCGTTCCGATTCCGATCATCATTCTCTTGGTGTTAATAGGGCGTTAGCGGCGGGATAGTGAAGCTGCCTTTGCCGCCACCGCCTGTTTATAGAAGTCTTCGCATCGCGTGCGCCTTGGTTTGATAGTGCGATGCGGACCTCTTCCGTCATTTCTTCAAGCTGCCGATAGCTGATCGGATTAGCTACATACCAACGGACGCCCCACAGGATAACGTCACGTTCAAAATGGCAGCTGCTGAACTCGACCATCCTGCTGTTCCGCGGGAACGTTTCCTGCGATCACATCCCAGTCAGCCGCCAAGGAAAGTTTTCGACAGAACCCATTCAAATGAGGCCACTCAACCCTTCGCCGCGCGCGAGAAACGCAATCGCAGGCGATCCAGATACAGATAGACAATGGGAGTGGTGTACAACGTCAGCGCTTGACTGACGATCAGTCCGCCCACGATGGAGATCCCGAGCGGCTGGCGCAATTCACTCCCTTCGCCGAAGCTGAAGCATAAAGGCAGCGCGCCAAGTAACGCCGCCGTCGTCGTCATCATGATCGGACGGAACCTTATCACGGCGGCATGGAAGATCGCCTCGCGAGGCTCCATGCCGTTTTCTCGTTGCGCCTGTAGTGCGAAGTCGATCATCAAGATCGCGTTCTTCTTCACGATGCCGATTAGCAGGATCATGCCGATCAGCGCAATGATGGTGAATTGAATTTTGAAAAGCATCAGTGCCAGCACAGCGCCGACGCCCGCAGACGGGAGCGTCGAGATGATTGTGATGGGGTGGACGAAACTCTCGTAGAGGACGCCCAAGATTATGTAGATCGCTGCTAAAGCCGCGATGACCAGAATTAGCTCGCTGCCGAGGGATTGCTCGTAGACCAATGCCGTGCCCGCGAAGCCGCCAGTCAAATCACTCGGCATCTGGATTGCCTTCACCGCATTCTGGATTGCGGTTTCCGCATCGCTCAGCGATTTGCCGTCTGGAAGATTGAAAGAGATCGTCGTCGCGACGAACTGGCTCTGGTGGTTCACCGCCAGCGGCGTGTTTATAAGCCCATACGACGCTACCGCCGCGAGCGGAACCATTGTCTCTGTCGATGTCGCCACCGCGGAGCCTGTCGACGCGCTGCTGTTGCCAGTCGTCGCAATCGTCGACTGCGCCGCCGTCCGCACCGTGTTATTCGCCGCGCTCGTCGTGCCGCCCACGCTAATTGTCTTCTCTGGCGAGATGACGGTGTTGGAAATCGTCATGCCGCTGTTGGCCTCCGCGGCGATTGACGAGGATAAGGTGGGCGTGGCGGGCGGTGTCGTCACCGCAGCCCCGTTCGTGATGCCCGTAACGGATCCCGCGCCAAGCTGCGTCATAGCCGACCCGCTCGGCTGCCCTCCCGAGATGCTGATCCAGAGCTGACTGAGCATGGCGGGGCTCTGCCAGAATTCTGGCGCAACCTCCATCACAACGTGGTACTGGTTGAGCGCGCTGTAGATCGTCGAGACCGAACGCTGTCCGAACGCGTCATACAACGTGTTGTCGATTTGGTACATTGTCAGACCCAGCCGCGACGCTGCATCGCGATCCACCACGATATTAGCGCCGAGTCCGTTCTGCTGCTGATCTGAACTCAAGTCGATGAAAGTATGGTCCTTCTCGAGCGCGGCCAGGAGCTTTGGCGCCCATTCGTACACCGTCGCCATGTTGTCGCCCAGAATGGTGTATTGATACTGCGCGTTGCTCGATCGTCCACCCACGCTAATGTCTTGCACCGCCTGCAAATACAATCTGCTTCCCGGAATCTGGGCCAGTTTTCCCCTTAATCGCGTCATCACCCTGTCGACACCATCTCGCTGGCCTCGCGGCTTCAACGACACGAACATCCTGCCTGTGTTTATTTGCGCCGCCGCGCCGCCGCCGCCGGACCCGCTATAGCCGACCACGTCATCCACCGCCGGATCCTGCTGGATGAGCGCCAATATCTGCGTGAGCTTTTTGCTCAACAATTGGAAAGAGATACTCTGGTCCGCCACCAGGTTTGCGTTCAGACGTCCTGTGTCCTGCTCGGGAAAGAACCCTTTTGGTATGATAGTTAACAGCCAAACGTTCAGCGCCACCGTTGAGATCAGTGTCATAATTACCAGGAAGCTATGGTCTAACGCCGTTGCTAGGGTGCCCGCGTAGCCATCCTGCATGCGCTGAAACAGGCTCGGTCGACCTGGGGCCGTATCCGCCCGTGCGCTATTTACACGCAGGAACAGCGCGCACATCATCGGCGTGGTCGTCAGGGAAATAACCATCGAGACCAGGATCGCCAGCGATAGCGTCATCGCGAACTCTCGGAACAGTCGTCCGACGATGCCGCCCATCAGCAAAATTGGTAGAAACACCGCCACCAGCGAGAGCGTGATCGTGATAATCGTAAACCCCACCTCGCGGGCGCCGAGCAAAGCCGCCTGCATGCGCGGCATGCCAACTTCCAAGTAGCGCGAGATGTTCTCAAGCACGACGATGGCGTCATCCACAACGAACCCTGCCGCGATGGTCAGGGCCATCAACGACAGATTATCGAGAGAGAAACCCAGGACATACATCGCCCCAAAGGTGCCCACGATCGAGATCGGCACCGCGACCGCTGGAATGAGCGCGGCGCGCCAGTTTCTCAAGAATGCATATACGACCGCCACGACCAGCAACATTGCAATCACGAGTGTTCTCTGGGTGTCATTGAGCGAGGACCGGATCGTCGTGGAGCGGTCAGAGGCGAAGCCGATGTCGATATCCGACGGCATTGCCGCCTTGAGTTTCGGGATCGCCGACCGCACGGCTTCAACAGTCGTGATGATATTGGCTCCCGGCTGACGGAAAATGATCACCAACACAGCCGGCTTGCCATCCGCCAGTCCCATGTTGCGCAAGTCCTGCACGGAATCCTGCACGTCAGCTACGTCCCGCAACCGCAAGGCGTCGCCATTGCGGTAGGCTACTACGAGAGATTTGTAATCTGCCGCGTGATTGGCCTGGTCGTTCGTATAGATTTGCCAACGATGCGCGCCGATATCCACAGCGCCTTTCGGGCTGTTTGCGTTCGCGCTTGATAGCGCCGAACGGATATCCTCCAACCCGACGCCATAATGGGATAGTTTCTGCGGGTCCAATTCGACCCGAACGGCGGGCAATGCGGCGCCGCTGATGACTACTTGCCCGACGCCTGCAATCTGCGAGAGTTCCTGCTGAAGTACGATGCTTGCCGCGTCATACATTTGTCCACGAGTCAGCGTTGCTGACGTCAAGGACAGAATGAGAACCGGCGCGTCCGCGGGATTGACCTGGCGATAAGTCGGCTGCGACAGCAGATTCGTAGGCAGATCGGCCTGGGATGCATTGATCGCAGCCTGCACGTCCTGCGAGGCGCCGTTGATATCCCTATCCAGCCCGAACTGCAGCGTGATGCGACCCAGTCCGGTCTGGCTTTGCGAGGTCATCTCCGTTACGTCGGCGATCTGCCCGAGATGCCGCTCAAGCGGCGCCACCAGACTTGTCGCCACGACATCGGGACTGGCTCCCGGCAGTTGGGCTTGGACCGTCACCGTCGGAAAGTCAACCTGAGGCAACGGCGACACCGGCAGGCCCGAGTAGCCGAGGAGCCCCGACAAGGCGATCGCGATCGTCAGCAATGTCGTGGCCACCGGTCGTCCGATGAATGGCGCCGATATGTTCATGCTGGCGGAACCTCCGGACCCATGCGCATCACTCCGCTGGCGCGTCGCTAACACGCTGATGTGGTCGCCGCGGAAAGAAGCGAAAGGCAATGCGGTCAATCGCGAGATAAACGACAGGGGTGGTGAACAAGGTCAGCAACTGGCTGACCAATAGGCCCCCAACGATGCAAATGCCCAGCGGTCGGCGTAGTTCCGACCCGGTTCCCATGCCGAACACCAACGGCAGCGCGCCGAGGAGAGCCGCCATAGTGGTCATCATGATTGGTCGGAAGCGCAGCAGGCACGCTTGGTGGATTGACTCGCGCGGAGTTTTCCCTTCGACGCGCTCCGCCTCTAGCGCGAAATCGATCATCATGATCGCATTCTTCTTCACAATGCCTATCAATAGGATGATACCAATGATCCCGATGATGTCGAGGTCGTCGCCGGCCATGCGTAGGGCGAGCAAGGCCCCGACGCCGGCGGAGGGTAACGTCGAGATGATCGTGATCGGATGAAGGAAGCTCTCGTATAAGACCCCAAGCACGATGTATACGGCCACTACTGCGGCTATGATCAACATCAGCTCGTTCGACAAGGACTTCTGCAACGCTGAAAGCGCACCCTGGTAGGCGGTTGTGAAACTGGCCGGTAGCCCGATGTCCGCTTCCGCCTGCTTTATTTCTGCGATCGCACTACCGAGTGACGCGCCCTTGGCTAAGTTGAATGAGATCGACGTGGAGGGAAACTGGCCGAGATGCTGAATCTGTAGCGGCGCCTCTTTCTCGGAGAGGTCGACGATCGCTGATAACGGCACCTGTCCCGTCGCAGCCGTGGACGAGGGCAGATAGATCCCCGCAAGCGCGTCTTTGAGACTGCGCAAATCGTGCGTATCCGCTTTCAGGATCACGCGATATTGGTTGGACTGCGTGTAGAATGTTGAAATTATACGCTGACCGAAAGCGTCATAGAGTGCATTGTCGACCGTGGCCGGCGTAATCCCGAACCGCGCCGCAGTTTGCCGATCGATCGTGATCTGCAGCTGGCGTCCCTGGAGCGCCAGATCACTCGACACGTCATCGAATTGCGACATCTGCTGCAAACGTCGAACCAGCCGCGGCGCCCAGGTTGCGAAGAGTGCCTGGTTCGAGTTCTCAAGAAAGAACAAATATTGCGCTCTACCGACCGTGCTGTCGATTGTCAGATCCTGCACCGGCTGCATGGCGATCGAGATGCCCGGCACCTTCTGGGTTTCACGCTGTAGTCTGCGGATGATCTCGCTGGCGCTGCCACTGCGATCATCACGTGGCTTCAATGAGATGAGAACCCGTCCGTTGTTCAGCGCCATGTTCGTGCCGTCCACGCCAATGAAGGAGGACAGGTTCGCGACATCATTGTCTTGCAAGATTACGTCCACCAAAGCCCGCTGCTGTCGCGCCATCGCTGGAAAGGATATGTCTTGCGCAGCGGTGGTGATCCCTTGAATCGCGCCAGTGTCCTGCACGGGGAAAAAGCCTTTCGGGATCTCGATATATTGCGCGGAGGTCATGACAAGCGTGAGCATGGCGACGATCAAAGTGACGACCTGATGGTCCAGAACCCAGGTCAAGCCGCGATCATATTCATTTATGACCCAATCGAACCCATGCTCGGCCGCCAGATCGAAGCGATTGCGCATGTTTTCGGGTCTGTGTCGCATGATGAGCGCGCACATCATCGGCACCAGCGTCAAGGACACGACCGCCGAGAGCACGATTGTCGTCGCGAGCGTGACCGCGAATTCGTGAAAAAGCCTTCCAACCACGTCGCCCATGAACAGCAAGGGTATCAACACCGCGATCAGCGACAGGGTCAGGGAAATGATGGTGAAAGCAATCTCATTGGAACCATGCAGCGCGGCCTCAAGGGGCGTCTCGCCCTTCTCAACATAGCGCGCGATGTTTTCGAGCATGACGATCGCGTCGTCGACGATGAATCCAGTAGCGATCGTCAGGGACATGAGCGACAGATTGTCAAGCGAGAAGCCGAATAGATACATGCCGGCGAGTGTACCCACGATTGATAGCGGCGCAGACAGACTCGCAATCAACGTCGCCGGCATGCTGCGCAGGAACACAAAGATCACTAACACCACGAGGACGACGGCGAGCACGAGATCGAATTCCACCTCATTCACTGAGGCGCGTATCGTAGCGGTCTGATCGGAGAGTATCATCACATCAAAGCCCGCTGGCAGAGACTTTTCCAACTTCGGCATCAAAGCCTTCACTGCGTCCACCACCGCGATCACATTGGACCCTGGCTGCCGCTGCACGTTTAGAATGATCGCCGGGGTCCGGTTCGCCCAGGCAGCCAGCTCAGTATTTTCCGGGCCGTTTATTACCGTGGCCACGTCGGACAGACGCACCGCGCGGCCATTCTTGTAGGCGACGATCAATCGCTTATAATCTTCGATGTTTAGAAGTTGATCGTTGTTGTTGATCGTGGTGTCTTGCTCGGGGCCATCGAAGTTGCCTTTCGGCAGGTCGGTGTTCTCGTTGGTGATATTCGTGCGGATGTCGTCTATTGCAAGCCCGTAGGAGGCCAGCGCACGCGGGTTCACCTGGATTCTGATGGCAGGACGCTGCCCACCCGCGATTGTTACCCGCCCCACGCCTGGCACCTGGGAGAGTTTTTGCGCCATGCGGATGTCCGCCAAATCCTCTACCTGGGTCAAAGGCAGCGTTTTGGACATGACGGCGAAAGAGATCACCGGCGTGTCAGCGGGATTAACCTTCGCATAAACTGGCGGAGCCGGCAGGCCGGAGGGCAGCAGGCTGGTCGCGGCATTGATGGCTGCTTGCACTTCCTGTTCGGCGACGTCTAGCGACAAGGTGAGCCCAAACTGCAAAGTGGTCACCGACGCGCCCGCTGAGCTGATGGAACTCATCTGGTTCAGGCCCGGCATTTCGCCGAACTGCCGCTCCAAAGGCGCCGTGACCGCGGTTGTCATCACCTCCGGGCTTGCGCCCGGGTAGAAGGTGGAGACTTGGATGGTCGGGTAGTCCACCTCTGGAAGCGCGGAAATCGGAAGGAAAGGATAAGCGGCTATGCCTACCAACAGGATCGCAACCATCAGCAGGGTCGTAGCCACTGGGCGCAGGATAAATAGGCGGGACGGGTTCATGGCTTGTACCTACGGAACATTGGACCGCCCGGTTGGCAATGGTTGGGCATGGTCTTTCTGACCTTGGTCCTCCAGGCGGCCACTCTGCGGGACCGGCGAGGCATTACCCGATTGTTGGCCAGGTGGAGCCCCGGGCCCGTTGTTGATCGTGGCTGCCGGATCGGCTTGATCGGACGTTATGTGCACCTTCGTCCCATCGCGAAGCCGATCGGTGCCATCGACAACGACTGTATCGCCCGGCTTCAAGCCCGAAAGGATCTGAATCTGGTCCTTGTCGGTCACGCCGGTCCTGACCACTTGAACTGCAACGGTGCCATCCGGCTTGATAATATAGACAAATGTCCCAGGTGCACCATTCTGAATCGCCGCCACTGGCGCCACTGTCACGCCCGGAAGAGTACGCAAGAGTAGCCGCGCATTCACGAACTGGTTAGGAAAGAGCAACTCGTCTGTATTGGGAAAGAGTGCGCGCAGCTTCACTGTTCCGGTGCTGGTGTCGACCTCGTTATCAACGCTGTCCAGCGTACCGATCCCGATCTGATTGGCGTCTACGCGATTATAAGCCGCCACCGGCAGCGCCTTCCCACCTCGAAACTCCTTCCACACGGCTTGAAGGTCGTCCTCGGGCAGCACAAAGATTACTGAGATCGGCTGTAGCTGCGTCAGCACCACCAGTGCAGTCGTGTTCGTTGGCTGCAAATAGTTGCCGGGATCGACCAGCCGCAGGCCAACGCGACCGGTTACTGGTGCGATAATGTGACAGTAAGTCAGATTCAGCTTGGCGGTCTCTATCGCCGCCTCATCCACCATCACGGTGCCTTTGTATTGTTCCACCAGGAATTGTTGGTCGACCGTCTGCTGGATAGAGGTGTAATTCTTCTTGCTCAGAATCTCATAGCGCTTAAGATCAGACTCCGCCTGATTCAAGAGGCCTTTGTCGTGCACAAGCGTCCCCTGCGCCCGGTCCAAAGCAGCCTGGTATGGGCGCGGGTCGATCTGCACGAGGAAGTCACCCTTTTGCACCACTTGGCCTTCTTTGAACCCCACTGACATGAGCTGCCCGGATATTTGCGTCTGCACGGTGATGGTCGCAAGCGGCGTCACGGTTCCCAACCCAGTGAGGACATCCCGAATATCGCCCTTGCCGATCTTCGCTGCCCCAACCTGCTGTGGGGCCTGTTCTTGGCCCTTGCCGCTGAGCTTTGGTGGGATAAGCAGCCGCCAGGCGCCGAGCACAAGCAGAAGAAACGCAAGCAAATAAATCATCGGCCTGACGAAGCGACCCTTCTTGCGACTTTTCTCGAGTGGCGCCGGGGCGGACACCGTCTTGTTCCTAGCGACAAGCTCATCCATGACCGCTATCCTTAAGCCACTCAGGTATCGACGCCATGGGGATGCGGCAATGCTTTCACTCATTTTCGCCGGAGATGCGTTTGAGGCAGGTTGATGCGTCGATTTCAGCCGACAACCTGTGCCTCGAACGCGTGTCCCGTGGCGGCTTCGACCTTGCAGGGGCCATTCTAGCCGAATGAATTGCGTCGCTGGAGGTTCGGAAACTACTTAGAGCCAGTTCCGGGGAAGGTTGTTCAGCGCATTCCAACATGCAGTGTAAGAAGTTTGCGGCTGGGGCGACCAACGCGGTCCGACCGGCGTCAATCGAATGGAGATTTCCTCATCGCGGAGTGGATCCATCGTGCGCCGCAATTCACCTCTGCGACCTTGATGCATCTTACCGAAATGAAGCAGCTCCTCTTGACAGTTTGCTATATAGCGCAGCGGAATGGGAAGTTTCGAAACGGCCGGACGCGAGCCGTGTCTTATTTGCCGTCGCCGTGAGCCCGGCAAGAGCATCCCCAAATCAACATGAGTATCTTCCGAGGATGGTCGCTTCACATATCAAGCATATAATACATTGATATAATGGTACGCTTCACCAGCATCCTTGGATTCGAGCTCGCCGCTGTCAGGAGATTCTAGCGGGGCTCAGAGCAACGCGGCAATAATTGCGTTAAACTGAAAGGGCTTCAAAATGTTCGGTACACTCACCGTGATCGTTCTCATCCCGATTCTTGTCGGCCTACGTTCAATACGGTCGCCCCGCCCGAAGTTGGCCGTTGTCCCGATCGAGCAAGTTGGGGGTTACTCGCCTGGACGCGATAAGCCAGCTTCGTCGCGTTAAAGTCTTGAGCGAAGGGTTATCTCAGCCCAAGAGAGGAATGCGTCGGTAAAATTGGCTCGGCCAAGGATGTCGTCAAGATCGTCAGAGACAAAGCGTAATTCGTCGTGATCGCCCTAATACTTGGGCGGTGCAGAGCTGACTCTCAATCAACGACGCTAATCCTTCTCGCGCGCTTCGCTACAATATCCACTGATGAAACTGCAGTGTCTTCCTTGCTGCGCAACGTAGACACTGTCGTATAATGACCCGCAGCCTCAGCGAATTATGGGAGATCATCGGCATGAGCGCTTATCACGTCAGCCCGTGC
>Ga0182030_10012498_pt1 | contig 16992 bp, 18 predicted proteins | sample 812S3MmetaG_FD_121299 | JGI IMG/M metagenome (GOLD analysis project Ga0182030, IMG submission 121299) | Permafrost microbial communities from Stordalen Mire, Sweden - 812S3M metaG (Illumina Assembly) | ecosystem: Environmental > Terrestrial > Soil > Wetlands > Permafrost | place: Sweden...
ACCCTGATGGGCTTCCGTCCGGCGCATCCAACCCCTCCATCAAGGGAAAAATGCTACCGGACAGATCGTGCGCTACCTAAACCGGACATATCGTGTGCTACCGACATACGCCGCCCTCGGCCTTGTCAAGAACGCCAAAAGGAGTGATGCTGGATCGCCGCCATCCGAGCAACGTCGGATCGTTTGCTACGGGCGCGTTTACAAATTGGCCTCAAGAATTGCAGGAGGGGAAACTGTCCGACGAAATCGTCCCGAAAGCCGACACCGCCGACATGAAGCGCGACGCCTTGCGCGCGCTTCTTCACGATGTGACCGCTCAACGAGACAAATTGCTTGCCGATTATGAGGCCATGGCGTTCCAAGTCGACGAGTCGACCCGAGAAATCGACAACGATATTCTGCAAGCGCAGGAATACGCCAAGAAGGCCGAGGCGGGCGAGCATCGCGCGGCGGAAGAGATCACGCGCGCCAATGAACTGGCGCGCCAACTCGATGAAGTACGTCGCAAGAGCGCCAATATCGCTGAGGAATTCGCCCGCTTTCGTTATGCGGCGGAGCATGCGTCGATTGAGCGTGCGTCGGTGGAAAATCCACGCGCCATGCTGTGGCGCGCGATTTCGCTGATCGCCTGCGATTGCGTCGCCTGGATGCGGGCGAAAATCCCGCCAGACAGTCCGTTGCTGCCATGGTTCGACCGCGCGATCGAGATCGCGACCAAAGCAGGTCGCCTCGCATGGAAATGGGCCAACGCTTTCATAGAATGGGCGACGCCGCGGGTCATCGACTTATGGCGACGGCTGAAAAGCGAAGTCGAACAGCGCGTGAGCAAAAAATAAGAGGCGGGGACTTTCAAAGCCGGAAATGCGCTAACCGCGGGTCGTTTCTGCGGTTGCGCGGTCAGGATGTTATCGGCTTTTCACCGCTATGACGGCAGCGTCTTCGGGCGCATTTCAAGAGTGTCGCAACACGCGAAAGCGCCTAGAGAACAGGGCGGAAATCGGATTTTTGCCCTGCTGTTGATCGAGCGATTCTAGTATCCGCCCTCAATGAATTGCGAGTCGCGTAGCGGCTCGCAATTCATTGAGGATGAAGCGGATACTCAAAAAACCTAGTATCTGGGATCTGTGATTCCGGATACTAGGCGGCTTTCGTGCGCTCATACCATCCGCGCGAGCGGCGGACGATATGGACGACGGAGAGCATGACCGGCACTTCGACGAGAACGCCGACGACTGTCGCCAGCGCGGCGCCCGATTGAAAGCCAAAGAGAGCGATGGCCGTGGCCACGGCCAATTCGAAGAAATTGCTCGCGCCGATGAGCGCCGAAGGCCCCGCGACGCACCATTCGACGCCGAGTCGGCGATTGAGCAGATAGGCCAGCCCCGCGTTGAAATACACCTGTATGAGGATTGGAACCGCGAGCAAGCCGATGACGAGCGGCTGGCGCATGATTTGTTCGCCTTGCAGGCCGAACAGCAGCACGAGCGTCAGCAGTAGCGCCGAAAGCGACAATGGAGCCAAGGCGTGAAGCAGCTTGTTCAAAGCTCCTTGCCCGCCTCGCGCGAGCAGCGCGCGTCGCCACAGTTGCGCGGCGATCACTGGCGCGACGATGTAAAGCGCGACCGATAGCAGCAGCGTGTTCCATGGCACGATGATCGAGGACAGGCCCAGCAACAGCGCGACGATCGGTGCGAAGGCCACGATCATAATGGAGTCATTGAGCGCGACTTGCGACAATGTGAAATGCGGCTCGCCCTCGACGAGGTTCGACCAGACGAACACCATGGCCGTGCAGGGCGCCGCCGCCAGCAGGATCAGACCGGCGATATAGGCGTCGATTTGATCGGCAGGCAGAAAAGGCCGAAACAAATGCGCGATGAACAGCCAGCCGAGCAGCGCCATTGAGAAAGGCTTGACCAGCCAGTTGACGCCGACCGTCACGGCCATGCCACGCCAATGCTCCCGCACCTGGCCGAGCGCCGCAAGGTCGATCTTGAGCAGCATCGGAATGATCATCAGCCAGACCAGCACGGCGACCGGCAAATTGACTTCGGCGACGGTCGCCGCGCCAATGGCGCGGAACACAGCGGGGATTGCTTGCCCGAGCCCGATTCCGACGATGATGCAGAGCGCGACCCACAGAGTGAGGTAGCGTTCAAATAGATTCATGGCGGGCGCGCTCGCCGTCGCGGCGCCGGCTGTAGTCGTTGTTTCGGTCATCGTCAATTCACCTGTTGTGGGGATTGGGCAGCGCCATCGAGCGCGCCGATTTCGCGCAGGCGATTGGTCAACGACAGTTTGTCGAGGCGCTCGATCGGCAGCGCCGTGAATTGGGAAACGCGGTCGCGCAGGTATCCGCGCTCGCTTGACTCAATTGCAGGCTCGATGAGCGAGATTCGTCGATGAGAAATGGACTCCGAGGCGTTCATTTCGTCGCGCTCGAAAGCCCCAATTTCTCCAATTCAGCCTCGCGGATTTCCTCGGTGATCGGGTAAAAGCCGCCTCGTTCGGTCCGTGTCTGGCCGTCCTTGGACAAAATATATTTGATGAACTCGGCGCGCAGCAAGTCGAGCGGTTTGCCGGGCGTTTTGTTCACGTAGATATACAAATAACGCGCAAGCGGGTATTTTCCGGCAAGCACGGATTCAACGGAAGTGTCGTAGCATTTTGCGCCGAAAAAGACAGAGAGCGGAACGGTGCGGACGCCCTCCGTCTTGTAGCCGAGACCGGAATATCCGATCGCGAATTTGTCGCCCGCGACCCCCTCGACAACCGCCTCCGAACCGACTTGCAGCTTCACCTCCGGCTTATATTCGCCGCTGTATAAAGCGGTTTGCCTGAAAAACTCGTAGGTGCCGGAGATGGTGTTGCGGCCGTAAATCGAGATCGGCTTGGACGCCCAGTCGCCCGTCAAACCAACATCGCCCCACGTGTCGATGCTTCTTCCGCCGCTGCCTTTGCGCGTGGAAGAGAAAATCCGATCCACCTGCTCCATCGTCAAACATTCGATGGGATTGTCCTTATTGACATAGACGGCGAGCGCATCGACCGCGACGCGGAAGCTGGAGACCTTATAGCCATATTTCTTTTCGAACGCCTCGCTCTCGGCCCCCGTCATCGGACGCGACATCGGACCGAGTTGCGAAGCGCCTTCGAGGAGCGCGGCCGGCGCTGTCGCCGAGCCCTTGCCCTCGATCTCAATCTTCACATTCGGGTAGCGCTCCTTGAATCCTTTGGCCCATAATTCCATTTCATTGTTCAACGTATCGGAGCCAACCGCTTTGAGGTCGCCCGAAACTCCCTTGACGGTCTGATAGGCGGGAAGCGCCGCGTCAAGTGCGAGCGCGGCGGACGCCGCCAATATATTCGCGGCAAACGCGGCCGTGAAGATTCTATGCGTCATCGGGATTTCTCCTGTTGGAAGCGGCTTCGGATTTGTGGTCCGAAGAGGTGTTGTTCATGCTGGAACGATTCTCTTCCCGGCGGAGTCGACGACGAGTTCCCCACCTTCCTTGCGAAACTCGCCTTTCTGAGGCAGCGGCAGAATGTCGAGAACCGCTTCGGAAGGTCGGCACAGCTTGACGCCGCTTGGCGTCACAACGATCGGGCGATTGATGAGGATCGGATGCGTCATCATGGCGTCAATCAATTGCTCATGCGTCAGCGCGGGATCGTCCAGCTTCAACTCGCCGTAGGGCGTTCCCTTCTTGCGCAGCAGATCGCGCGCCGAAATCCCCATGCGGCGGATCAATGTCGCAAGCTCTTCTCTTCTCGGCGGGGCGTTCAGATATTCGATGATGCGTGGCTCGACGCCGCAATTGCGGATGAGACCGAGCGTATTACGCGACGTGCCGCAAGCCGGATTGTGGTAGATAATAATGTTGATGGCGGCGCTCATGCGCTAGCCTTCGCGCGGTGCGAAGCCCCTTCGCTCTCGCCGATTTCCCGTAGCTTCGCGCTGAGCGCCAGTCTGTCGAGGCGCTTGATCGGCAGGGCGTTGAAGATGCTGATGTGGTTGCGCAAATAGCGGAACGCCAGAGCGAAAGCGCGCTCCTTTTCGATATCCGTTCCCTCAACCGCCGCAGGGTCTTCGATTCCCCAATGCGCGGTCGTCGGGCTTCCCGCCCAGAAGGGGCAGGCCTCGCCCGCCGCGTTGTCGCAGACCGTGAACACGAAATCCATTTTCGGCGCGTCGGGCGCTCTGAATTCATCCCAGTTCTTCGAGCGCAACCCTTCGACCGGATACCCACAGGCTTTGAGCGTTTTCACAGCCAGAGGATTGACCGCGCCCTTGGGATGACTCCCCGCCGAGAAAGCGTTGAAGCGTCCCGCGCCGTCCTTGCGCAAAATGCTCTCCGCGAGGATCGAGCGGGCGGTGTTGCCGGTGCAAAGAAACAGCACATTGTAGGCGCGATCAATCATGGACGCGAACCTTTGGCGAGCAGCAAGGGGTGAGATCGGCGACGAGCGGCGCGCAAATATCGGGACGCCCGCCGCAGCAGTCTTTCAGCAGGAACAACGTGACCTCGCGGAGACGGGCGAGATTGGCGCGGTAGATGATCGAGCGACTGCGGCGCTCGCCGCTCACCAGACCGGCGCGCGCGAGAATGCTCAGATGCGCCGACATGGTGTTTTGCGGCACGGCCATCAGCCGTGCGAGTTCGCCCGCCGGAACGCCGTCCGGTTCGCGCGCCACGAGCAGGCGGAACGTCTCTAGCCGCGTGGTTTGGGCGAGTGCGGCAAAAGCTGCGATGGTTTCGATGTCATCCATAGTTCCAGAATATAGGATATATGTGACGAGCGCAAGACGGGGCGCTTCGACAGGCCGTCGGCTAAGTTTCGCACGGCGCAAAGGCGGAAAATCAATCGGCCCAACCCCGAAAGCTCAAACAAAAGCATAGCGCCGCGCGGCGCGGGGCGGGAGTTCGAGGCGCAAGGCGCCGTCCACTGGTTTTGCCTCCTCGGGGAGGGCGAGCGTGGTCGGGTGGGCGGCGTCGAAGCCGAGCGCCGCGGCGAGGCGCGGCGTTTGGCCGGTCGCGAACACCACATCGACCGCCGCCGCTTGGGTTCCCTTATTGATAACAACCAATTGCAGCCCGCTCACGCCCCGTGCCGCATGCGCCGAAATCGCCGCATCGCCGCCGATTTTGGCGTTCAGCGAAAGATCGCCGAACGCGCCGCCGGTCGCGTCGGGTTCGCGATAAAGACGGTAGGCCTCGCCAAGCCAGCCTTTGAGACTGCCCCAATGGCTGGCGAAATAGACGCCCGCCGCGCCGAAGCGTCCGAGAACGTCGGCGAGCGCCAGGCCCGAAGCGAGCTGACCGGCGCCGCCATAGTTGAATTCGGTGATCGCCAGCGCCGTTCCGGGAAACCAGCGCGCCGCAAGCCGCTCAAGGCTGGGAAGAATCGGCAGCGTCACGCCGTCGCCGTCGCCCCCTAGCGCGCGCGAAACCCAGCTGTCCTCGCGAAACCCCGGCTCGTCGAGCGAGCGCGGCGCGTCCAGCAGGACTTCAGCGAGGTCGGGATTTCCAGTGCGATAGAGCTCGCCGCGCCGGCTGGTCGCGTACCAATGAACGTCGAGCACGTCGAGCAGGCGGCGTCCGTCGCGTTCCGACGCCTCGCGGAAGGCGTCGAGATAGGCCGCCAGGAAGCTGCCGAAGCGGCGATAGTCGCTCCAGTCCGGGGCGTTCTGGAAATTGACCATCCCGGTCGCGCCCCAACTCGCCGGCCCAAAGATCTTGGCGGCGGGATCAATGGATTTGATCACGCGCGCCGCCGCGATCGATCGCGCGATGAAACTGCGGATCGTCGTCTTGACCGGGCAGATGCGCGGATGGTTTTCGACCCACAGGCCCGGCTCGTTATCGAGCGCGAAGGCGTGGATTCCGGCGGCTTCGCCGGCGCCGCCGTAGCGCTCGATCAGGCGCGACAGAAGCTGAGGCATGTCGGCGACGCGCGGATCAATCGGGTCTCGCGCGCGGGCGTCGCTCGCCCAGCGCACCGGAACGAAACGCGCGGACGGCGCCGTTTCGCCCGGCGCGACAGGGCCATTGAGATCGGCGGCGACGAAGCCGGCGAGCGGCAACGTGACGAGGCTCAAAGCGCCCAACTCCAGCGACGCCGCGTGCATGGCCTCGATCACCGCCGCCGGGCGAGTCCATTCGGTTTTGGGAAGCCTAAGCGCTTCGAGCAGAAAGGCGCCGTTGGCGTTCTCGAAATCCTTGCCGGCGTTGGCGGCGTTGTTGACCCAATTATAGCTCGTCATCAGATTGCCGCCCAAGCGCCGCGCCGTCACCTGGGCGATCCGGTCGAATGTGGCGGAGGGCGGGCCGCGATCCATCGCGCCGATTTCGTTCGACCCATAGATCAGGCGGCTGATCGGCCGCCCCGGCGCGTCGTCGGCGATGCGGATCGACGGCGGTCCCTTGGATGCGGAACCGAAACCCGGCAGCGCGCCGAGCGCCGCGGCGACGAGGCCGGTCGAAACCACCGCCCGCCGGCTCGGCTCGACCGGACCCATGAATCGCCGCGTCAAGAATCGCCGCGTCAACAATCGCTGCGTCAAGAAATCAGGCCCGCGCCATAGAGCGCCGGGCGGAATCGCGATGTCCAGAGAATCTTGCCAAGTCCCCCGCACGCCGTCGCCGCCGCGCGCGCGGCGCGGTGGCGATCGAACGGCCATAGAAGCAGCGCGCTCGCGCCGCCAACGCAAAATTGCGCGAGGCCGACAGCCATCCAAAGGGCGATGCGATCCCATTGCGCAGGCCGCACCATGTGATGCACGAAGACGCGGATTTGACCGCTCAGGAATTTGCGCTTGCGGATGTAAGCCCAGTTCAGGCGCCGGACCGACGCCCATTCGACAACGACCGCCTCCGCGGCGAAGGCGAAGCGGCGGCCGTTCATCACCAGACGCTTGAGCAACAGACTGTCCTCGCCGCCAACCTCGTTGAGACTGGGATTGAAGGGCTCGGCCTCATCGAGGCAGCGCAGGCGGTCGAACATCGAATTATTGGTGCCGAGATAGGCGGCGAGATCGGTGATGTCGCAGCCGTCCGCCCGATCGATCGCGCGGGAGAAATAGGGCGAGAACCATCCGATCGCCTGGTCGCCGTCGGACTTCGCCTCGATGGGCCCGAACACCGCATCGGCGCCCGTGCGGCGCGCCGCCGCCGCAAGGCGCGCGATCCAAACCGGCTCGGCCTCTTCGTCATCGTCGAGGAACGCCACCCATCGGCCGCGCGCGGCGGCGACGCCCATGTTGCGCGCATTGGCGACGCCGGGCCGTGGTTCGTTGAGGAGGCGTACAGCCGGCCCGGCGCCGGGCAAGGAGGCGATCGCTGCGCGAGCGTTTCCATCCGGAGAATTGTCCACGACGATGATTTCGATTTCCACGTCCTGGAGCGCGATTTGATTTTGCGCGCTTTCGACCGCGCGCTTGAGGCATTTTGGTCGATTGAGCGTTGGGATGACGATCGAGACGAGGTCCATGCGCGAGGCGCTCCCAAATTCGGCGCCAATGCCGGCGCAAGAATTTTTTGACGATTTCCGTGCAAATGTATTCGCCGATAGTAATTTTCTTACTAAGGCGGCTCGAATGGCGGGTTTTGCGCGGCGTGATCGACGAGCCTGCCGCGTCGACGTTTGCAGTTTTGCACGGCTTGCGGACCAGCAGGCATGAGCGAGGTCGCCACGCCCGCGCTTTTTAACGCGCCGACGGGATCGAAGGCCGTTCCGGACCGCCGCGCCGGCGCCCATGCCGTCCTGCTGATCGGCTATCTGCTTTACACATTCGTCGGCACGCATCCTCTCGCGGATACGTCCGTCGGCGACCGCGTCGACGGCAGCGGGCTCGATCGCCTCGTTGTGCTGTCGCTGTTCTTGCTGTCGCTGACGATCCTGTGGGCCAACCGTCGCGCGGCGATGTTCTGCGCCCTGAGCAGTGCGCCGTTTCTCTTGCTCGTGGCGTTCAGTCTGTTCAGCATCGTGTGGTCGGATTATCCCGATCTGACGTTGCGTCGCGGCGCGCTGCTGTTTCTCCTTACGGTCATCGCCATGGCGCTCGCCATCGGCATAAAAGACCTTAGGTCGTTTCACACCTATCTGTTCGTCGGCCTGACGGCGATTGTCGCGATCAATCTGCTGGCCACGGCGCTGGCGCCGTCGCTGGCCATCACCGACATCGGCGTGAAGGGACTTTATACGCAAAAAAACGTCGCGGGAATCGTCGGGATGATCGCGGTGGTGATCGGCGCAACCTGGATACAGGGAGCCGACCGTCCGCGTTCCGTGTATTTGGGCCTTGTCGCGCTGGTTCTGGCGGCGTTTTTCCTGTTCATCACGCGCAGCAAAACGTCGATAAATCTGACCATCCTCGCGCTCGGCGTCAACGGAGTATTCGTGCTCGCGGAACTGCTCGGCGGGCGCTTCGTTCTCTTCGTATTGTTCATTTGCTTGATGCTGCTCGCCGCGCTGTTCAGCACATTCGCGGCGATTGATTTCGACCTCGCCAAGGCCGTCGAATTGGTGTTCACCGACGCGTCCTTCACCGGTCGCGACGAATTATGGGCGTTCGCGCATAAAGCGGCTTCGCAGCGCCCCTGGCTCGGCCATGGCTACGGCGCCTTTTGGGATGTCGGTCTTGTCAACGATCCGCTGGCGAAGCTCGAACCGGGAACCTGGCTCGCCGACGTTCCGGTCGGGACGATCAATCAAGCGCACAACGGCTATCTGGAGCTTTGGCTCCACTTGGGTCTGCCGGCCACAATCGTCGCGACGCTCATCGTCATGCAGGGCCTCGTTTCCGCCGCGTGGCGGGCGATAGCAAGCTCCGGCTCCAGGCAGGCGCGCGCGATGTTGGGCGGGCTCGCGACGCTGCTCTTCCTGTATCTGTTCCACAATTTCACGGAAGCGACGCTTTTCATGCGCGGCTCGGTGTTTTTCAACGTGATCATGGTGGCGCTTCTCGTCGTGTCGCGCGCCGACGATCTTCTCCTCGTCAGGCCGCGCCGCGCCGCGAGCAGGGCGCAATTTCGATGACGCAGCAGAGCCCGATCGATCTCGCGATCGTCATTTGCACGTTCCGGCGCGAAGCGCTGCTACGCAAGGCGCTGGCGAGCGTCGTCACGCAAAATTGTCCGGACGGGTTGCTGCCATGCGTCATCGTGGTCGACAACAGTGACGACGGCTCCGCAAAGAACGTCGTCGAGTCATTTGCGGGCGACAGTCCATTCGACATCCGGCGGATCGAGGCGCATCCGCCAAACATCTCTGTAGCGCGCAACGCCGGCGTTCGTGCGACCGGCGCTTCTTACGTCGCCTTTGTCGACGACGATCAGGAGTTGGAGCCGGGTTGGCTGGGCGCCGTTGCAACCGCCATTCGCGCCTATCCCCACGATGTCCTGTTCGGCGCGGTCGAACCTGTTTTCGAGGCGCCGGATCGCGCGACGACGATGGCGCGGCAGTTGTTCTCGCGCCAGATGGACAAGACTGCGGGCGAGGAGTTGTTCGCGTTTGGGAGCGGTAAAACGCGCGGCGTCGCGCTGGCGACCAATAACTCGCTGTTCAAGCGCGCCACCGCGCTTTGCGACGCCGATCCCTTCGACACGGCCTTCGGCGATGGCGGCGGCGAGGATTTCGATTTGTTCTGCCGTTTGCAAAGTCGCGGCTGCCGCTTTGGCTGGCTCCCGACTGCGCGCGTGCGCGAATGCGTGCCCGCCTCGCGTTGCGACGCCGGCTATTTGCGTCGTCGCTATTACGCGGGCGGGCAGGCGTTCGCCGCGGCCATCGCCGGCAAAAGTCGATTTCCGCAGGCCGCGCGGTGGGGACTGCGCATCAAAGCGGCGATGCAGGCGGCCGTCCTGATTGCGCTCACGCCTCTTTGCGCGTGGCGAGGCGAAGATGCATTCGCCGATCACTCCTATCGCTTCGCGGGCGTTTTGGGAAAGCTGTCGCTGGGCGGCATTTATCCGATCTACCGCGAGTCCGATTCCAAAACCCGGTCGAACGGCTAAGCGCGCAACGTTGCGCGGCTTTGTCGCGCCGGACGCTGGCAAGCAGCGGCCGCTCGAATTGCTCAGCCTTTGAAGACTCTTTGTAAACCACGCCATTAACGGAATTTTGAGGCGGCGTTGTTAGCATTTGGATGTGCGGATTTCGATTGGCCGGTTCGCCGGCCGCATTCTTCGCGCGGGCGCTCGTCGCCTAGCGAAGTCTTACGCGCCGCCCATGACGGGCGAGAGGTTCGGCGCGAGTGACATGCGTCAGGCGTAAGGGATTAAGCGTATGAGTTCTGTCGAGTTCGACTCGGAGAGCGGGCTGCGGCCGGCGTCCGATCTTCGCGTCAACATCGCGAATATGACGCAGGCGATAGGCGCCATTGATCGACGGGCGCGCGCCAAAAAGGGCTATACGCTTTTCACCATCAATCTCGATCATCTGGTGAAGCTGAAGCAAGATCGCCGCTTCCGCGAGGTCTACGAACGAGCGGATTTCGTCACCGCCGACGGCTGGCCGATCGTGTGGCATCTTCAGCGCGGCGACCGGCGGCGCGTGGCGCGTCCGGGTCAGCAGGATCGGCGTCGTCTGGAGCGAACCACTGGCGCCGATCTGATCGCACCCGTGTGTGCGCATGCGGCGGAGCACGGATTTCCTCTCTATTTCGTCGGGCCGAGCCCTGCATCGCAGAACGCCGCGCTGGATATTCTTCGCGCGCGCTACCCGGGACTGAGCGTCGGCGGCGCCGAGTCGCCGCATCTTCCGGTGTTGTTTGGCGAAGACACCGTCGACGCGCTGGCCGAGCGAATCGCCAAATCCGGCGCGCGCCTGTGCGTGCTTTCGCTGGGCGCGCCAAAGCAAGAGATGCTGGCCGACGCGCTTCACAAAAGGCTTCCGGACGTAGGGTTTCTTTGCGTCGGCGCCGCACTCGATTTCATCTCGGGGCAGGCGGTCCGCGCGCCCGTTTGGCTGCGTCGCCTGAAGATGGAATGGATGTGGCGCCTCGCCAGCGATCCCGGCCGTCTCGCCGGCCGCTACGCCCGTTGCGCGGGCGCCTTTCTGAACCTCGTGAGCGGCCAGGCTTCTCGTCGGAGTCTCAATCTGCGCCTAGTCGACAGCGAGTTCGTCGATGAACTCCACGGCTGACAAGCGACGAAATTTTGGCGTGCGCGAAGATGCGGATTCATGGGCGCGATGGTGGAGACGCCCTGCGGCGCCGATCGCGTGGCGGCGTCTCGTCGGCTTTCTGTTGCTGATCCTGCTCAATGTCTCCGTCGCGGGTTGCGACAGCGTTTCGGCGCTCGGACCGATCAACCGATCCGCGGCGCATCCAACCGCGGTCGCAAGAACCGCTGGCCGTCTTCAGGTCGGCGACAAAATCAAGATCGTGGTTGTCGGCGAAGAAAAAATCTCCGGCGATTACGAGATCGATCCCGAGGGCTCCATTTCCGTGCCGGTCGCCGGAACGATGCGCGTGGCCGGGCTGACAAAATCGGAGCTCGAACGACAGTTGGCGCAGAAACTTCGCAGCGCGCAATATCTGCGCGATGCGATGGTCACGGTCGACATCGCGGCGTTCAGGCCGTTCTATGTGCTGGGGGAAGTCGAAAAGCCCGGCGAATATCCCTATCACGCCGGTCTCGGCGTCGTCAGCGCGGTGGCTGTCGCCGGCGGTTACACATATCGCGCCAACAAATCCTATGTGCTCGTTCAGCGGGCGGGCGAGCACGAGTTCACGGAGTATTCGCTTCCTTTAAACGTCCAGATTTATCCAGGCGACGTAATCAACGTGCCGGAGCGTTATTTTTGACGCCTCGGAACAGGCGCGGATTGCCGGTGGAGAAGCTGAAGCCGACGTTTGAAAATTGCGTAAACGCCCGACGCCGGCGGCGCGTGCAGAGTGCAAAGAGTCGAGGCGTTGATCGTGAGTGGCGCATTCCTTCGCTGGTTCGTCGGCGGTCTCGCATTGAGCGTGACGCTTTGCGGCGGCTTGGCGTCTGCGCAAACTGTCACAACGTCATCCAGCGCGGCCGAGGAAACCTTCTCTCTCCTCTCGCCCAAGCCGATCAGCACATATAATCCGCTGCTCAAGCCAAATCGCGACTACACAGGCGAGCCGCTCGGCGATTGGATGCTCTACCCCAGTCTTCTCGCCGGCGCGATTTTCGACAGCGATCCGCTTCAATCCCCGGCCTCCATCCACTCGGCGGTGGGGACGCGCCTGCATCCGGCCATTGTCGCCGATCATGAGTCCGGCGCGCAGAAGACGAGCATTTACGGCAATGCGGACGCGCGCATTTATCCGGATTTGTCGTCGGGCGACGCGGTCGACGCACAAGCCGGCTTCACGCATGTGTGGGAAGCGCAGCGCGATCTCACCTTCAAGGCGCAAGGGGAATACGATCGCCGGACATATCTCACCAATGGCGGCCAACTGCTGACGCCCACCGGAGGCGTGGGAACGCTCGTCGCCCCGCAACTATCCGATCAATTCAAAGGGTCCGTCGCCGTCGAAAAGGACTTCGATCATCTGTTCGTCGCAATGTCCGCGACCCTCGCCAAGACGACATACGCCGATCTGGACACAACCGGCGGGACGATCTCGCAAAACTATCGCGACAGCTTCGTCACCAGCGTCGCCGGACGCGGCGGCTATTGGTTTTCGCCCGCCGGCTACGTCTTCATGGAGGCGGCGGGAAACATCCGCGACTTCTCGGATGCGGCCTATGACTCGCAAGGATATCGCGTCACCGCCGGCCTCGGCTCCAATCGCATCGGACTGTTCCGGGGCGAGATCTACGCCGGATACCAGCAGCAGATGTTCGACACGCCGCTCTATGGCTCGACCGCGGCGCCGGTGTTTGGCGGAAAAGTCTATTGGTATCCGACGCGCGCCCTGACGATTAGCGCCGTGCTCGACGAGACCTTCAGCGACTCGAGCGATCCGACCCCGACGAATCCTAGCGGCTTTGCGGCGGAAATCACCTCGGCGCGGCTCAACGCTTTTTATCAGATGGCAAAAAGCTGGTCGATCTCATGGCGGGGCGGCGTCGATCATTCCGCCTACCTTGGCAGCGTGCGCGTCGATCAAAGCTGGGTGACGGGAACGACCTTCAATTACGAGATCAATCGAAACATGAATTTGATCTTCGATTACAATTTTACGCGGGTCAACTCCAACGCCGCTTCGTCGAGTTATTCGCGCAACACGCTCAGTCTGGGCGGGGCCTATCGCTACTGACACGGACGCGCGACGGCGGATCGCGGCGATTGGAGAGAGCCATTGACGATCGCTCAGAGGAGCCCCGCGTCGCCCGATCATCCGGCCTATGATCGCGATTGGTCGAACTGGATTAAGCGCTATCTGTGGGACGCCGATTTACATTTGGAGCGCAGGGGGCCGCGCGCAATTCTTTTCGTCGCGCTGTCGGGGATCGCCGTCGTCGCGCAGCTGTGCCTGCTCGGGCCCGGCGGCAATATACCGAAAATTCTTTCGCCCGATCAGGTGAGAATTTTTCTTAACGTCAAACCGGCGAGCCTCTCCGATTTCGATGCGTCTGTCGCGTCGTTGCTCGTTGCGATGGGTCTCGCGCGCATCGCCTTCGCGAGCGTGATCGGCCTTGCGGACATCGCGCTCTACCGGCGATTGACCGGTCGTCCCTACGACTGGGACGGCTTGCTCAATTTCGCTGTGGTCAATGCGCTGTTTCTTCACGCCGGCCTGTTCACCGTCATGAACCCGGCGCTCGAAACCGCGCTCGCGCACTACCGGGCGCTCGCGGATCATTTGCCGACGCTAATCAATTTCGGCGGACCGGCCGCAATATTATGCGCCTGTCTGATCGCCGATTTTTGCTTCTACTGGTCGCATCGATGGTGTCACGGGATTCGCCTGTTGTGGAATCTCGGCCACATCAACCATCATCGCGCCAGCGATTTGTCGCAGCTCACCGTGGCGGTCGATCCGCCTGCGCTGTTTCTCGACGCGGCCGGGGGCAGGGTGTTTGCGTTGCTGCTTGTCCCGCTGTTGACGAAACTGTTTTCGGTCGACGCGCGCGACTGCGTTTGGGCGCTGCTCGCCGCGATGTTAATCGACGCCCTGGCCAATCCGTCGCATTCGGTGGCGTTATACCAGATCGAGTTGCGTAGCCGCACGCTGCGCGCGTTGCGGCTGGTTTTCGTCACGCCTGCGGCGCATTTTACGCATCACTCGCGCGAGAAGCGGCACGACATCGCCTGCGGCTGCAATTTCGGCGCGCGGTTTGCGTTGTGGGACAGGCTGTTTGGTACCTGGGCCGAACCGCCGGCCTATATTCCGCCAACCGGCCTATTCGATGACAACGCGGACTACTGCCGCACGCCGCTGCGCTTCGTGTTTCATCCGTGCGTCCGAATGTTTGGCGAGCTTCGTCGAAACGAATGGCGCCATTGGCCGGCGATTGTGTTCGGACCGGCGGCGTATGAGCCGCCGATTGCCGCGGATACGGAACCTTGAGGCGGGGCGGGTTCGTGGAGGCGCAGGGGCGCTATGGTTGCGCCGGCGATGCCGTTTGAGAAATATTGACTGAACCTCGCGGCATACGCCGCTTACTCGATCTGCGCCTGCAACCCCTCGGCAAAATCCTGGATCCGGCTCGCATTGACGCCAAAGTCGTGCCGCCCGTAGCGCGAGGCGGCGCGCAGGTCGATGCGGGTCTGGCCGGCCAGCGGGCGCAGCCGCACGGTGGCGTCCTCGTCGAAACCCATCAGCCGCGTCTTGACCGTAAAATCGACATGGGCGTCGCCCGAGCGGGCGTTGGGCGGGCGCTGATCGACGATTCGCCAGCCGCGCGTCGCCGCCGTTTTCAGCACGGCGGCGAGCGCCTCGTCCAGGTCGAGATCGACGACGATCGGCTGCACGTCGGGATAGGCCGCGGCCTGCGCGGCGCGCGTCGCCGCCGGCGGGCTCGTCGGCGTATAGCCGCCCCTTGCCGCGAGCGCCGCCTTGCTGCGGGAGAAATCCGGCGGATCGCTCAAATCCGTCGAAACGTCGGCAAGCACGGGAAAGCGCATCGCCTCGACCGCGAGAAAGCCGGGATAGGCGAGCGTCAGAGTTGCGAAAAACAGGCCGCCGAGCGCCGCGCCCAAGCCGCGCGCGCCGCTGCGCCAGATGGTTGCGCAGGCGGCGCAAAACAGCAGCAGGGCGGCCAGAGCGATGGCGATGGCGCCGCCAATCGTCGCCAATGCGGCCGGCGGATCGAGCCTGTGGGCTCTGGCGAGCATGACCGCGAGCGCGGCGACGGTCAGCGAGAACGGCCCGAGGCGCAGGCACCAGGCGGCGGCCGTCGAGACAGGTTCTGGCGGAAGGCGGCGGCGCATGCGGCAAGCTTTACAGGGGGGAAATCGGGGATTCAAGCCGGGCGGCGCCGTGCGACCATTATCGCGCCACAAAGCTCACGCTCAAATGCGCCGGACATGCGCGTTTAACGCAGTCTTAACCCGATCGCGAGAGATTGCCAGGAAGGATGCAGTAAAAATTCACCTTGTTCACCGCACCGAGATCCCACATGTCGCAAATGTTCGTCGCCGAGTTCAACGAGTCCGACTCCACCATTCAACATGACCTGCTTGCGCGGCTCTACCGCGAAATCGGGCTTTCCGCCGTCGCCGCGGCGCTTGAAGTCATGGAGGCGCCGCCCAAGCCGGTCGCGCATTACGCAGATCCGCGCTTTCTTCCCGCCTTTTTGCGCGAGGAAGAGTTGGCCGCCTGACGTAGCGCCCGAGGCGTTCCGGGACGGGGGCATGATCACCCGCAGAGCCTTGATGAGCCGGGGCGGCGGCCTGCTTTTAGCGGGCGCCGCCTTGACGGCTTACAGCGTGGCGATCGAGCCTAATTTCATGCTCGACGTGACGCCCTATCGCGTCTCTCCCGAAGGCTGGCCCGCCAATCTCAAGCTGCGCATCGCCGTCATCTCCGATCTGCACGCCTGCGAGCCGTGGATGCCGGTCGCGCGCATCGCCCGGATCGCCGACATCGCCAACGCCCTCGCCCCCGAACTGATTGTGCTGCTTGGCGATTTTTCCGGCGGCACCGTTTTGGCGTCTCGGGTGATGCCGGAGCAGTGGGGCGAGGCGCTCTCGCGCCTCAAGGCGCCGCTCGGCGTTTACGCGATTCTGGGCAATCACGACTGGTGGCACGGCCCGCTGCCGGAAGACCCCAGCGACGAGGCCGAAAGCGTGCGCCGCGCGTTGCGCCATATGGGCGCGACGGTGCTCGAAAACGACGCGCTGCGGCTCGTGAAGAACGGCGCGCCGTTCTGGCTCGCGGGTCTTGGCGACCAGATGGCCATTCGGCTCGACGGCGGCCATTGGCGCGGGCACGACGATCTTCCCGGCACGCTGGCCAAGATTGTCGACGACGCGCCGGCGATTCTGCTGGCGCATGAGCCTTTCGTGTTTTCGCGCGTGCCGAGGCGCGTCGCGCTGACGCTGTCGGGCCACACCCACGGAGGCCAGATCAATCTGCCTTTCGCCGGGCCGATCTTCGCCGAATTGCGCTACCGCTCCAAACATATCTACGGACATATCGAAGAGGACGGGCGACATCTGATCATTTCGGGCGGGCTCGGCGAGTCGATCGTGCCGATGCGCTTCATGCGCCCGCCGGAGATCGTGCAGGTGACGGTTGGGGCGGAGGCGTCCGGGCTGAATTTCTGACGGCGCCATCGACGCGCGCTCCGGTATCGCCTTAAGCCGGCTGACGCCCGAAGGGGGCGTCCCATGAGCGACGACGAAGCAGCGACGACGACGCATCGGGCGGCGATTCCTACACGGAAACCGAAACAACGCCGCGCGCGCCCGCCGTAAAACCCATTCAAAGGCGCGTTTCGCCCGGTTACTCGATGATGCTGGCGACGACGCCGGCCCCAACCGTTCTGCCGCCTTCGCGGATGGCGAAGCGTAGCTTCTCCTCCATGGCGATCGGCACGATCAGCGCGACTTCCATCGCGACGTTAT
>Ga0182030_10012499_pt1 | contig 16992 bp, 15 predicted proteins | sample 812S3MmetaG_FD_121299 | JGI IMG/M metagenome (GOLD analysis project Ga0182030, IMG submission 121299) | Permafrost microbial communities from Stordalen Mire, Sweden - 812S3M metaG (Illumina Assembly) | ecosystem: Environmental > Terrestrial > Soil > Wetlands > Permafrost | place: Sweden...
CGAGGCGATCTTGCTCAGGGGCTTCAACGCGAGGGCGCTCGCGAACGATGCTCGAACGGCGTTCCACTCCACGGACGCCGTTGGGCATGGCTCATGGGAATCGCACGCACCGACGCTACCGTCCGTGTAGCGCGGGGGCTTTTCACGCCCACCGCCGGACTCGTGGTCTCCGTCGCACTTGCATCCGTAGCGATGGGAGCCTCTCCAAACGCGATCCGCGATCCTGATCTTCTTTGCCGCCATGATCGCCCGTTACGCCGAGGGGATCGCGGACGCAAGATGGCCCCGAGCCGTGGCCTGTAGGTGGCCTGTGGTTAGGGCAAAGCGGGGGAACGTGGGGTCAACGGGGGCAACCGTCACAGCCCACATGTCCGCGAGATCGCACGAAACGCCTTGAAACCAAGGGGATCGAACGTCCTTTTAAGCCCGCTGCGTATACCGTTCCGCCAAGGGGCCGTGGGTCGTTTCTACGGCGTCTCGCGGGAGAGGGCCACCTCCGACCGCGATCATCCCTGCGGGTGACCGCACCGTCCCTCGTGGTCGATATGGTGACCCATGCGGGTGACCGCACCGCCCCTCGTGGTCGACATGGTGACCCATGCGGGTGACCGCGCCGCCCCTCGTGGTCGACATGGTGACCCATGCGGGTGACCGCGCCGCCCCTCGCGGTCGACGTGGTGACCCATGCGGGTGACCGCGCCGCCCCTCGCGGTCGACATGGTGACCCATGCGGGTGACCGCGCCGCCCCTCGCGGTCGACGTGGTGACCCATGCGGGTGACCGCGCCGCCCCTCGCGGTCGACATGGTGACCCATGCGGGTGACCGCTCCGCCCCTCGTGGCCGACGCCGTGACCCATGCAGGTGACCGCGCCGCCCCTCGTGGCCGACGCGGTGACCCATGCAGGTGACCGCGCCGCCCCTCGTGGCCGACGCGGTGACCCATGCAGGTGACCGCGCCGCCCCTCGTGGCCGACGCGGTGACCCATGCGGGTGACCCTGCGCCCTTTCCTGGCCGACGCGCTCATGCGGGCCGTTCAGCGACGCTCTTGATGCTCCTCGTGGTGCTCCCGATTGTCTCCCCGGCGACCGTCGTAACCGGCGCCGCCGTGAACCCAGCAGGCGCTGGCGCCGATCCCGAGGCAAACGATCACGGCCGTGACCTTGATGACATCCAGACAGATGGAACGCAGCATGGATCCCGGTGTAGCAATCGCGAGGCCGCCCTTCGGACGTCACCTCGGACGCCGGGTTTCCTCCCCGTTTCGGACCAGCCGTCGCAGAGCGACGACGAGCCGTAGTGCCTCACCCGGGGCGCGCGTGCTTAGCTGCTCTTGCCGCTCGCCGGACGTTCGAGAGAGGCGCGAGGCCGCCCGCCCCGGCGTGCCCACGCTCTCTCGAACGCCACTGGACCCGGCGGACGAACGTCCGGCGCAGCGGCCCAATTTTCACACGTACTCCGCGCTCCCGAGCGGAGCGCCGCGGATACCTGCTGCGGTGGCCGGCCGAGCCCGCCCGCGCAGCGCCGCCAGGATGGCGTAGCCCGCCGCGACCCACACCGCTTCCTTGGCACGTCGCAGCAGGACGAAGGCCGTGACGACTCCCGCGTCCGCGCCCAGCGCACTGAGCACGGTCACGTAGCCGAGGTCGACGACTCCGAGGCCGGATGGCGCGAGCACGATCCCCGAGCGGACCATCGATAGACCGGCCTCGAAGGCAAAAACCGACGCGAGATCGATGTCCGCGCCGACGAGGTGAAGCAGCAGCGCCGACTCGAGCGCCTCGAAGCACCAGGCCCCGAGGAAGGCGAGGGTCGCCGCGCCCGACGCGCCTCGTGCGCTGCGCAGGCGGGATACCTGACCATCGCTGGCGACGGCCTCGTGCCGGTGGGAGTGGAGCCAGCGCGCGAGGCGCCTCGAGGGGATCCGCGCCAGCGTTGCGTGAAGCCGCGCGAAGGTCGAGCGACCGAGCAGCCCTGCGCCGAGAGCGGCCGAGAGCGCGAGCGGCACGCCAGCGGACGCGAGGACCACCCATGGCAACGCAGGAGCGTGAAGCGCGCGCGCCAGCGCCGTCAGCGTCGCAAACCCGGCGACGGCGCCCACGGCGATGTACGCCGCGTGAGCGCGCATGACGAGCCACTTGCGCGCGATGGAGGCGACGACGCCGTCGCGGACGGGCACCCCGGCGCGCTTCTCCAGCAGGATCGCCGTCGCCGTGTCGGACGCGACGAACCCGGCCGGCAGCGTCGCGTGCAGCGCCTCGCTCGCGAACCGGACGGGGAGCATCTGCGCGAGCGACGTCCGATGTCCGAGGCCACGGAGCAGGACCACCATCCCCCATGCGTCGAGGGTCATGCCGATCGCGAAGGGCACGAGCGCGACCGCCACGAGCGGCCCGGCCGAGCTCACCGCACGCCACGTGGAGGCCGCGTCTGCCTGCGACACGAGGCGGCCGACGATGGCGACAGCGACGGCGCACCCGAGGATCTGCAGAGCGATCCGGGCGCGTCCGGCTGTCACGGCAACATCGCCGAGCGCTGGGAAGGAGAAGCGAAGAGCTCGTCGAGGGGTGCGCCCGCCGCCGGCGCGACGTCCGCCCGTAGCTCGAGCAGCGCGCGCACGGTCGGCGCGATGTCCGCGAGACGATGGGGTCGCAGCGCCTGCGCGTACCCCCGAGCCTCGATCCCTCGGCCCGCCGCCACGAGCCACACGCGCCCCGACTCCGGGAAGGCGCGCCCATGAACGCGGTAGTCGCGCCCCCGCCCGTGATCGGCGGTGACGATCACCGTGGTGTGCTCGCCGCGCGCGCCCATGCGACGGAGGACGTCGATGAGCTCTCCCAGCGTGGCGTCCGACGCGCGGAGCGACGCGAGATAGCCCGCGTAGTCATCGCGGTGCGCGTACTCGTCGGGCTCTCCCAGGCCCAGGAACATCAGACGCGGTCGCCTGGTCTCGAGGTACCTCAGCGCCAGCGCTGCGGTGAATCGGTCCGGGCGGAAGTCGTTGTACCCGGGGAAAGCGTCGGCGCGGGCGCCCTCCTCGAGCCAGTGGCGACTGATCTCGTCGTCGCGGAGCAGGTCCACGTGGGACGCGCGGTACCGACCCGACGAGAAGACGAGGGTCGCGGGGTCGACGCTGGCCGCGCGTTCGATCTTCTGCCACGAGGAGAACACGGCGATGTCGCCCGGTCGCGTCGACATCGCGCGGGCCTGGTCCATGACGGTAGGTGTCTGCGTCGGCGCGCAGTCGTTGTTGGCGCATTCGTGCACGCGCCGGCCGGTGAAGATCTCGGTGTAACCGGGAAGGGAGACGAAGTTGGGGCCCGAGGCGGAGATGGGTGGACCGTGTCCGGGCGCTCCGAGCGCGGCGCCGTGGTCGGCCACGAGGGCATGAAGGTGGGGCATGAGCGCCTCCGCGGAGGACACGGGCACTCCGGCGGCGGCGGAGAGCTGCGGGTCTGCGCCGACGAACACCTCTTGCCAGCGCGTCCCGTCCAGCACGACGAGGATGACCGCCGCCTCGTCGTCCTCAATCGCCGGTGGCTCGCGCGCCGCGACGGGCTCGGCGACCAGCGGGGTGGACCGGTGCAGCGACTCGTCGACCTCGCGCGGCGGGATGCAGCCCGCCGCCGCGGCGAGCACGGCGGCCGTCGTCCACAGCGCACCTGCCCTGGCCATGCTGGGTAGCATCGCGCGGTTCCGTGCCACGACGAAGACGCGCGTACAAAGAAGACGTGAACTCGTGCGCAGGTCGGCGGGATGTCGGTCGGATTTCGGTCGGATGGGGGGCGTTGCCCGCTCCGTGACCGAAACGTCACCCAGCCTTTCCTTCAGCGTCCCCCGCGGCCGCTAAGAGTCTCGGCCATGGCACGCGTAGTCCTCATCGAGGACGAGCCGGATCTCCGCGAGATCCTGCACTACAACCTGACGCAGGCGGGGCACCGCGTGCAGACCGCGGGTACCGCGGAGGCAGGCTTGCGACTCGCGCGGGAGACCCTTCCGGACATCGTCCTCCTCGATCTGATGCTCCCCGATCGGCCCGGGACCACCGTGTGCACCGCGCTCCGGCGCGAGCCGCGGACCCAGGACATCCCCATCATCATGGTGACGGCGAAGGGCGAGGAGGTCGACCGCATCGTGGGCCTCGAGCTCGGCGCCGACGATTACCTGGTGAAGCCGTTCAGCGTGCGCGAGCTCGTCCTCCGGATGAACGCCGTGCTCCGGCGCGGTGACGCGAAGGAGCCGGTCGTCGTCGAGATCTCCGAGCTTCGCATCGATCGCGACGCGCACCGGGTGGAGGTCGGCGGTACCGAGATCCCCATGACGCCCCTCGAGTTCAAGCTCCTGCTCACGCTCGTCCTCCGGCGCGAGCGCGTCCAGACCCGCTCGACGCTGCTCGGCGACGTGTGGGAGCTCGATCCCGGCGTCTCGTCACGCACGGTCGACACCCACGTGAAGCGCCTGCGCGACAAGCTGGGAACCGCGGGCCGCTTCATCCAGACGGTGAGGGGCGTGGGCTACCGCTTCTCCGAGCGCCAGCCCGAAGCCGAGATCTAGCCAATCTTTCCGCGCGGATGTAGCGTCGCGAGGCGCGGTCGCGCGCGCGACATGATCCGCGTCGTCCTCGCTCTCAGCCTGGCGCTCGTCGCCTCCGGATGCGACGACCCCCAGACGAGCGTCGTGCTCGACAACGGCTACGCGCCGTACACGACGGTCCCCCTCGTCGTGTACCGCGCCTACTGGCAGGCCGTGTCGTTCGAGGACCCGGTGGCTCCTGGCGCGTCGTCGGCTCCCCAGAGCACCGTGCCCGCTTCGGACAACACGGCATACGTCCTGCTTGCCCCGGGGTGGGATCCCACGAGCTCCGCACCGCCGACGTCGTTCATCGCCCTGCAGTCGCGAAGCGGGTTCGCCGTGCACCTCGGCGACACCGTCCACATTCCGGTCGACGACACGACCTTTGCCGGGAACTGCGCCTCGGGCAGCGTTCTCACCCAGGCCCAGGCCGACTTCATCACGCAGCTCGTCTTTGCAAATGACTCCGGATCGTTCACCTACGACGCCGCGAGCTGCACGACGACTCGGATCGGTGACGCCGGCTCGCCATGACCCGCGTCGCTCACGGAACGGTCGCGCGTCTCGTCGGTGCCTGCTGCGTCGCGCGCATCCTCTCTGCTGCCGCGCCGGCGAGCGCCCAGGCCGCCCCTCCGGGAGTCCACGAGGACGCCGCGTTCGACGTCATGAGTCTCCTCACCAGCCACGGCCTGCACGACCTGAAGGACGAGAGCTGGAACGTCTACGGGCAGTTCACGTACATCTCGGGCTGGAAGTTGCCGTTCTATGCGCCATACACGAACTTGAACGGCAGCAACAAGTCGCTCGTGCCGGACGCCGAGCAGAGCTTCACGGGGACGTTCACGCTCGTCTTCGGCGTTCGACTCTGGCACGGGGGGGAGGTCTATGTGGTCCCCGAAGTGATCGCGGAGCGCCCGCTGTCGGGCCTCAACGGGATCGGGGGCGCGATCCAGAACTTCGAGCTCCAGAAGACCGGCTCCGAGACGCCCCAGCTCTATCGGTCGCGCACGTACCTCCGGCAAACGTTCGGGCTCGGCGGCGACCGCGTCGTCAAAGAGTCGGACCCGCAGGTGCTCGGGAGCGAGGTCGACCGCCGGCGGCTCGTCGTCACCGCGGGCAACTTCAGCATCATCGACATGTTCGACAGGAACAGCATCAGCGGGGATCCTCGAGAAAACTTCCTCAACATGGCCTTCATGACGCATGCCTCGTGGGACTTCCCCTCGGACGCGCGTGGCTACTCGTGGGGCGGCGTCGGGGAGCTCTTCTGGGACGAGTGGGCTCTACGGTTCGGCCGGATCACCCCGCCGCAGGAGCCCAACCAGCTGGCGGTCGACTTCCGCATCTGGGAGTTCTACGGCGACCAGCTCGAGCTGGAGCATGATCACAAGCTCCTCGGGCAGGACGGCGCCGTGCGCCTCCTCGGCTACCGGAACCACGTCGACACCGGGCGCTTCGCCGACGCCATCGCGACCTTCGAGGCCAATCCGGCGGACAACGCCGCCGCGTGCGCGAGTCACGGATACTTCAACTACGGCTCGGGCAACGTCGGGGCTCCCGACCTCTGTTATGTGCGAAGGCCCAACGTGAAGGTCGGCATCGGCATCAACCTCGAGCAGCACGTCACCCCGGACACCGGGGTCTTCTTTCGAAGCATGTACTCCGACGGCCAGACCGAGGTCGACGCCTTCAATTCGGCCGACCGCTCGCTGTCCTTCGGAGCGATGGCCAAGGGGTCGGCCTGGCATCGACCCTTCGACGTCTCCGGCGTCGGTTACGGCATGAGCTGGATCTCTCACGTGCACGCGCAGTATCTGGCCATGGGCGGCGTCGACGGCTTCGTCGGAGACGGCGCTCTGCGCCAGGCCGGCGAGGGCGTCGTCGACGTCTTCTACAGTGTGAACTTCCTCAAGGCGATCTGGCTCACCGCCGACTACCAGCACCTCTGGCATCCCGCGTACAACGCAGACCGCGGTCCGGTCGAGATCGTGAGCGGGAGGGTGCATGCCGAATTCTAAGCGCGCCCGCTGCGCGTGCGCCCTTGAGTCTTCGCCGCCGCTTGCGCGTCGGCTCGGAACTAAGCGCGCCCGCTGCGCGTGCGCCCTTGAGTCTTCGCCGCCGCTTGCGCGTCGGCTCGGAACTAAGCGCGGCCTCGCCTTCGCGGTCGTCCTGCTGGGCGCGACCATGCCGTCGTCGCGCGCGGCGGCGCAGCAGCAAGCGCAGGGCTTCGCGGTCGACCGCTTCTACGCCTCCGCCCCGGGCGGCGGCTGGTTCGTCATGGACGATCTCGATCTGCACGGCGGCCTGGGCGGCGCGATGTCGATGACGACCGGCTACGCGATGAAGCCGCTGCGAGTCACCGACGGCTCGCAGCACCTCGCCGTCGTCTCGGACCAGGCGAGCACCGACCTCGGTTTTGCCGTCACGTACGACCGCTGGCGGCTGTACCTCGATCTGAACGCCCCGCTCGTATCCAAGGGGCAGAGCGGCACGGTCGGCGACTATCAGCTCACGGCGCCATCCTTCGACCTGGGGACGCACCCCGACACCTTCTCGGACGTCCGCGTCGGCGTCGACACCCGTCTCCTCGGCGAGCCCCGGAGCGCCTTCCGGCTCGGCGCGGGCGCGCAGCTCTTCATTCCCAACGGCAATCGCGGCGACTACGACGCGAACGGCATCTATCACTCGGACTACGACACCGACGGCACCTTCCGCGCCATGCTCCGCGTGCTCGCCGCCGGCGATCTCGGCTTCTTCACGTACGCCGCCCAACTCGGCGTGCACATCCGACCGCTCGACGACACTCCGGTTCCGGGCAGCCCGCAGGGGAGCGAGCTTCTCTTCGGCGTCGCCGCCGGGGCGAGGCTCCCGGTGAGCCGCGACGGGGTGACCATCGTCGTCGTCGGACCCGAGCTCTACGGGGAGACGGCGCTGCGCTCCTTCTTCGGCACGACCGCGACGGGTCTCGAGGGCCTGCTGACGGGGCGCCTGGAAAGGAAGGTCAGCAAGGGACCGAAGTGGAGGGTCAAGCTCGGCAGCGGGGGCGGGCTCGACCCGCACTTCGGCGCGCCGGAGTGGCGCGTCGTCGTGGGAATCGAGGTCTTCGATCACAATGCCTTGTAAGAGACCCTAATCCGAGCCTCCCTCCGCCTTCATGTCACTCATCATCAGCGCCGTGTCCTTCCGAGGGAGCAGCAGCGCGATCGCTCCGGCCGCAGCAGCGAAGGTCGCCGAGCCCCAGAGGCAGCCCACGACCCCGGCCGTCTGGAACAGGATGCCTGACAGCAACGTCCCGACGAGGCGCCCGCCGGCGTTGGCCATGTAGTAGAACCCGACGTTCATCGCGACCGCGTCGCCGTCCGAGTACGCGAGGATCAAGTACGAGTGGACCGACGAGTTGACGGCGAAGACGGCACCGAAGAGGCCGAGGCCGCCGAGGATCACGAAGGCCGGCGAATACCCCGTCATCAGCCCCATCGCGACGAGCGCCGTCACGCCCGCGAGGAGAAAGGCGAGCACCTGGGCGACGCGGCCCTGCGGGGCGCGGCCGCCGGTCCAGCGTCGGATGAGGGCCGGGGCGATCGACTGGATGACGCCGTATCCGATCACCCATAGCGCGAGGAAAGTGCCCACCTCGGTGAACCCCCACCCGAGGGTCGCTGAAAGAAAGACGGGGACGCCGACGACGAACCAGATGTCCCTCGCACCGAAGAGGAAGAAGCGCGCCGCGGAGAGGACGTTGACCGCCCGGGTCTTCGAGAGGATCCCCTTGAACCTGCGCTTGGCCTTCGACTTGCCGAGCTCGCGAGGGAGCGAGATCGCGGAGCCCGCGAGGACGGCGGCGAGCGCTCCTGCCATGGCGAAGAGACAGTGGGCATATCCGAGGACCGAGAGCAGAAAGCCACCGAGGAAGAACCCCACCCCCTTCAGCGCGTTCTTGGACCCCGTGAGCACGGCCACCCACTTGAACAGCGACGACTCCTGGTTCTCCGGAACGAGGAGCTTGATGGTGCTCTTGGCGCTCATCTTCGTCAGGTCCTTGGCGATGCCCGACAGCGACTGCGCCCCCATGACGTACGCCACCGACGTCGCTCTCGCCCACGTGGGGCTCGCCAGGCCGAGCAAGACGAGCGAGAGGACCTGCAGCGCCAGGCCGCCGAGCAGCGTCACGCGCAGGCCCGCGCGGACGGCGAGCCACCCTCCCAGGAGGTTGGTGACCACCCCGAAGAGCTCGTAGAAGAGAAACAGGAACGCGAGCTGGATGGGCGTGTAGCCGAGCTCGTAAAAGTGCAAGAGCACGAGCATCCGCAGCGCGCCGTCCGTGAGCGTGAACGCCCAGTAGGCGACGGTGACGAGGATGTAGTTGCGGACGGCGCTCATCGGGCGTGGTGTCGGTCGCGGTCAGTGCAGGCTCGCGCCCACCTTGCAAGCGAGCTCCATCATCCGGTGCACGTACCCGATCTCGTTGTCGTACCAGGCGAGGATCTTCACGCTGGTTTCATCGACGACCATCGTCGACGGAGCGTCGATGATGGCCGACCGGGGGTCGTCCTTGAAGTCGACGGAGACGAGGGGCCGCTCTTCGTAGCCGAGGATCTTCCGGAGAGGCCCATCGGCGGCGGCCTTCAACAGGGCGTTCACCTCGACGACCGTCGTCGGCCTCGACACCTCGAAGACGCAGTCGGTGAGGGAGGCATTCAGAAGGGGCACGCGGACGGCGAGGCCGTTCAGCTTTCCCTCGAGCTCCGGGTAGATGAGCCCGATCGCCGTCGCCGAGCCGGTGGTGGTCGGGATGAGCGAGAGGCTGCTGGCCCTCGCCCGGCGGAGATCCTTGTGCGGCGCATCCACGACGGTCTGCGTGTTCGTGATGTCGTGGATGGTGGTGATGACGCCGTGCCGGATCCCGAGGCCTTCGTGGATGACCTTCACGACCGGAGCCAGGCAGTTCGTCGTGCAGGACGCCGCAGTGACGACGTGGTGCTCGTCGGGGCGATAGAGGTGGTCGTTGATGCCCATCACGATGTTGAGGGCGCCGCCCTTGACGGGAGCGGCGACGACGACCTTCTTCACGCCGCGCTCGAAGTGGGGCGCGAGCTGGGCCGCCGTCTTGAGCTTCCCCGAGCACTCCAGGACGATCTCGACGCCATGGTCCGCCCACGGGATCTCGGCCGGCGCCGAATGAGCGGTGAACGCGATCTCCTTGCCTTCCAGCTGGAGCCCCCCGCTGCTCGCAGTGACCTCGCGGTTCCAGCGCCCGTGGACCGAGTCGAACATCAGCAGGTGCGCGGCGACCTCGGGGCCTCCCTTGACCTCGTTGATGTGGACGAATTCCACCTCCGGCCAGTCCCACGCCGCTCGCAGCGCGAGACGGCCCATCCGGCCGAAGCCGTTGATGCCGATACGTACCGTCATTCGCGATTCCCTCCTGCCCTCTGTTGTTCCGGTTGCCCGTGGCCGTGGCCCCAGCCAGGTGAGCGTCCGGCCCGCGCGTCCGGGAAGAGTCTCTGCTTCAACCAGAGCGAGAGGTAGACGAGGGCCAGCAGCGCGGGCACCTCGACGAGAGGGCCCACGACCCCCGCAAGCGCCTCTCCGGACGAGATGCCGAAGAGTCCGACGGCGACGGCGATCGCGAGCTCGAAGTTGTTCCCGGCGGCAGTGAACGAAAGGGACGCGGTCTCTTCGTACGAGAAGCCGAGCCTCTTCGACACGAGGAACGCCGAAGTGAACATGATGACGAAGTAGAGAACCAGCGGGATCGCGATGCGGACCACGTCGAGTGGGCGCGCGACGATCTTGGCGCCCTGCATCGCGAACATGAGGACGATCGTGTAGAGCAGTCCGAGCAGCGCGGTCGGCCCGACCTTCGGCAAGAAACGCCGCTCGTACCAGTCCTCGCCTCTCGAGCGAACGAGCCCCAGACGGGTCAGCGCCCCCGCAGCGAGGGGCAGTCCCAGGAAGAGGAGAACGCTCTTGGCGATGTCCCACATCGACACGTGGAATGCCGTGGCATCGGCGCCGAGCCAGCCGGGCACGACGGTGAGGAAGAACCACCCCAGCAGCGAGTAGAAGAGGATCTGGAAGACCGAGTTGAGCGCGACGAGCATCGCGGCGATCTCGCCGCTCCCCTTCGCAAGCATGTTCCAGATGAGCACCATGGCGATGCAGCGCGCGAGCCCTATCAGGATGAGTCCCGTCCGGTAGTGCGGGTGATCCGGGAGCAGTATCCACGCGAGGGCAAACATGACGATCGGCCCGAGCACCCAGTTGAAGACGAGGGACGCCGAGAAGAGCCTGCCGTTGCCGCTGACTTCGCCGAGCTTGCCGTAACGCACCTTCGCGAGGACCGGGTACATCATCCAGAAAAGCCCGACCGCGATGGGGAGAGAGACGCCAGCCACCTTGACGGTGTCGAGCGCCGGGCCCAGCGCGGGGTAGACGCGCCCGAGACCGATTCCGAGGCCCATCGCGAGGAAGATCCAGACGGGCAGGAAACGGTCGACGCGCGACAGGTGCGCCGTGACCTTCGGCGTTGCGGTCACGGCTTCTTGGCGCGCACGAACGCGCTCATGACCGTTCCTTCGAGGTCACGCAGCGCCGCCTCGGTCTCCGGGCCCGAGGACGAGGAGGCCATCTCGGCGACGTCGTCCCGCGTGTAGACGCGCGTCGGCTCGATGCCGACGTCCGCGAAGCCGACCGCCTTCAGCTTCGCCTCGTAGTCGACATCGACCAGCGCACCCGCGACGCAGCCGGTCCACAGCTCCATGGACTTCCGCGCCGCATCGGGAAGCGGTTTGCGCAACACGACGTCGGAGACGGCGAGGCGGCCGCCCGGCTTGAGCACGCGGAACGCCTCGCGGAGCACCTGGTCCTTGTCGCCCGACAGGTTGATGACGCAGTTGGAGATGATGACGTCCGCCGTGTTGCTGGGGAGAGGGATGTTCTCGATGTTCCCGCGCAGGAACTCGACGTTGGTGGCGCCCGCCTTCTTCTTGTTCGCGTTGGCCAGCTCCAGCATCTCGTCGGTCATGTCGAGGCCGTAGGCCTTGCCCGTGGGCCCGACGCGCCGAGCGGAGAGCAGCACGTCGATACCGCCACCGGAGCCAAGATCGAGCACGACCTCACCGGGACGTAGCTCGGCGAGCGCCGTGGGATTGCCACAGCCGAAGGACGCGAGCAGGGCGTCCGCAGGGAGCGAGGAGGTCTCGTCCGACGTGTAGAGGTCGCGCGTGATCGGGTCGGTGAAGCCGAGGGGCTTGTCGGCGGAAGAAGAGCCGCAGCACGACGGCTTCGCACCCTTGAGCACCGCCTTCACGGCCTGACCGTACTTCTCCTTCACGACCTCGCGGACGTCCTCCCTGGCCTCCGTGGTGGTCGCATCCGCCTCGGGAGTGCAGCACGTGGGCGCACAGCAAGACTTTGCGGTCTTGGGTTGTTCTCGAGCCTGGTCTTTCTCCATGATGGTCTCCTTTTTCATCTACGATCGTACTAATAAAATCGAAATACTGCGGGTAGACGAAGCCGTCATCGAACCGCTCCGCGTGCCTAGCAGCAGTCCTTGCCGGGTTTGCCGCGCTTGCAGCAGTCTTCCCAGAGGTAGTCGGTCAGCGACTTCAGCTCGGTGTAGTCGGCGCGGTAGTAGATGAACGTGCCCTCCCGGCGCGACTTGATGAGACCGGCGGACGAGAGGCGCTCGAGGTGGTGGCTCAGGGTGGAGGCCGGGATGTCGAGCTTCGACTGGATCTCTCCCGCAGCGGTGCCCTCGGCGTCTCCTTGCACGACGTAGCGGAGGATGGACAGGCGAGCCGGGTGGCCCAGCGCGCCGAGTTGCTCGGCCAGGCGATCGAGCTTGGAGACCACGACCTATTTCTAACAACGTCGAAACAGAGCGCAAGGACTATTTCCTGGAAAGTCGAAACAAGGAGGCTCCTCGAGAGAACCGCGCAACCGTGTCCTCCCCAAACCGTCACATGGCCGTCACAGGCCGAGCGCACGATCGGGGGGCCCTTGGGCGGAGGAACCCTCATGAGTCGTAGCCTCGGAGTCGCGCTCGCCGTCGCCTGCCTGGCTGGATGCACGCGCACGGAGCCCACCGGGGGTGGATCAGCCGGCGGCGGCGGGGACAAGACGTCGATCACCCTCAAGGGGTCCGACACGATGGTCATCCTCGGGCAGCGCTGGGCGGAGACCTACATGAAGCTGAACCCCGGGGTGACCATCCAGGTCACGGGGGGCGGCTCGGGCACCGGCGTCGCGGCGCTCATCAACGGCACGACGGACATCTGCGAGTCGAGCCGGCCGATGAGCGACAAGGAGAAGGGGGAGACGCAGGCCAAGCGCAGCGCGCCCGCCGTCGAGACGAAGGTCGCGCTCGACGCGCTCGCGGTCTACGTGAACGACAAGAGCCCCGTCACCGAGATCTCCGTTCCCGCGCTGCGCCAGATCTACATGGGCGATACGAAGAACTGGAAGGCCATCGGGGGCCCCGACCACGCCATCGTGCTCTACGGCAGGGAGAACAACTCGGGCACGTACAGCTACTTCAAGGAGCACGTGCTCGAGACCAAGGACTTCGCGCCCGCCACGCAGACGCTCGCCGGCACCTCCGCGGTCGTGAACGCCGTGAAGGGCGACGTCTACGGCATCGGCTACGGCGGCATCGCGTATCTCGAAGGCATCCGCGCGCTCAAGGTGAAGAAGGACGAGGCCTCGCCCGCGATCGCGCCCACGCTGGAGACCACGCAGAACGGGACGTACCCGATCAGTCGATTTCTCTACTTCTACACGGCGGGCCCGGCGACCGGGACGGCCAAGAAGTTCATCGACTGGACCGTGAGCGCGGAGGGTCAGAAGGTCATCGGCGACGTGGGCTACTACCCCCTTCCCAAGTCCTGACCGATGGCCAGCACGACGACGACGGCGGTCCCCGCGATGTCCAGACCCAGCAGGCCCGGGCTGGCGCGCCGCATCCGGTGGACCGAGCGGATCGCCGAAGGGCTGGTCCTCCTCGTGTCGCTCGTCTCGATCCTCTCGGTGCTGCTCATCCTGATCTTCGTCGGCAAGGAGGCCCTGCCGGTCCTCTTCAGCCCCGAAGTGCACAGGGAGGTGACGCCGGGAGCGATGGTCTTGCCCTACGCCGACGCCGGATACATGTGGCAACCGGTGAGCGATGTGCCGAAGTACAACATCCTGCCCCTCTTCGTGGGGACGCTGAAGGTCACCCTCGTCGCGCTCTTCGTCTCCGTTCCGCTGAGCGTCGGAGCTGCGGTCTACGTCTGCGAGTTCGCGCCGAGGGCGGCGCGCGAGTACATCAAGCCGGCCATCGAGCTATTGGCCGGGATCCCGTCGGTCGTCATCGGATTCTTTGCGCTCATCGTCCTCGCCACCTGGGTCCAGCGGGTCTTCGGCGTCGAGCACCGGCTGAACGCGCTCGTCGCGGGCTTCGGTCTCGCGTTCGCAGTGTGCCCGGTCATCTTCTCCGTGTCCGAGGACGCATTGCGTGCCGTCCCCGATTCGTACCGGACGGCTGCGCTTGCCCTCGGGTCGACGAGGTCGCAGACGCTCCTGAGGGTCATCTTGCCTGCGGCGGCGCCCGGCATCGCCGCGGCGATCGTCCTCGGGTTCGGACGTGCGATCGGCGAGACGATGATCGTGGTCCTCGCGTCCGGAAACGCAGCGCTCCTCGATGCCGACCTCGGGCACTCGATCCGCACGGTCACCGCGACCATCGCGCAGGAGCTCGGCGAGGTCGTCGTCGGCAGCGCCCACTACCATGTGCTCTTCGCCCTCGGCGCGCTTCTGTTTCTCAGCACCCTCGGGGTCAATGTGGTCGGCGAGCGAATCGTCTTCCGGATGCGACGACGCATGGGCGGGCCGTGACCATCGCCGTCAAGACCGGTCAGATCAGGCGCCGCCCGAACGTTGCGGACCGGACCCTCATCGGGCTCACGGGGCTGGCCACTCTCATCATCCTGGCCATGCTGGCCGTCGTGCTTGGAGACGTCATCATCGGCGGCTGGAGCGTCCTGTCCTGGCACTTTCTGTCGGAAGCCCCGCGTGACGGGATGACCAAGGGCGGCATCTTCCCGGCCATCTTTGGGACCGTGGCACTGACCCTGCTGATGACCATCGTCGCCGTTCCGGCCGGCGTGGCGACGGCGGTCTACCTCTCCGAGTACGCGCCGGCCGATTCGCGACTCGCGCGCGTCATCCGTATCTGCATCGCGAACCTCGCAGGCGTGCCATCCATCGTCTTCGGCCTGTTCGGCCTGGGCTTCTTCATCGCGACGGTCGGCCACGGGATCGATACGGTCGCGTACGGCGGCCAGCCGACGTATGGCAAGCCTTCGCTCATCTGGGCCGCGCTCACGCTGGCCATCCTGACCCTACCGGTGGTGGTCGTGTCGACGGAGGAGGCCCTGAAGTCCGTTCCCCGCGAGCTGCGGGACGGGAGCCTCGCCCTCGGCGCGACCAAGTTCCAGACGATCCTGCGTGTCGTCTTGCCGCAGGCGCTCGGCGGGATCATGACGGGCGGCATCCTCGCGGTGAGCCGTGGAGCCGGCGAGGTCGCGCCGATCATGTTCACGGGGGCCGCGTACTTTCTCCCTTATCTACCGACGCACCTGAACGACCAGTTCATGAACCTCGGCTACCACGTGTACGTGCTCGCGACGCAGTCGCCCGACGTCGACCGGACCAAGCCGCTGCTCTACGGCACGGTGTTGGTCCTTCTCCTCTTGACGTTCATGCTGAACATCGTGGCCGTCGTCGTTCGTGCCCGCTTTCGCAAACGCATGGCCGCGGCGCGGTGACGGTGGTGTGACGATGACGACGGCGCAGTCACGTCGTGTGCACGGCTGAAAAATTGAACGACGCCAGCGGTGCGGATCGATCGTGAGATGGAAGCGCAGACGTCACAGACTGTTCGCAGGGACGAGCACGCGACCGAATAGAGGTTGCGCCGCACGGGACGAAGGCGGTTCGCGTCGCGCGCGCCGTCGTCGCTCCGAGCAGGAGGCTCTTTCCGATGAAGAAGTCCATGATGTGCGCCCTGTCAGCGCTCGCTGGATGCGGAGTGCTCACGTCAGCGCTCGACGCGCATGCCGCCGATTGCAGCACCTACCCCAACCCCGTCTACGTGGCCGGCTCGACGGCATCCAAGCCGATCTGGGCGGCGCTCGCCCAGAAGCTCACGGGCATCAGCATCATCTACCAGGCCCCCTCGTCATGCGTCGGGCTGAGCGACGTCGTCACCGCGGTGGCCGACACCAAGCCGGCCATCTTCGAGGACGGCTCCGCCGCCGGCATCGCGTGCACAAACCCCGGCCCCGTGACCGTCGGCATCTCCGACGTGTTCCCGTCGAGCTGCGGCAGCCTGACGGTCCCGTCCGGCTTCAAGGACTTCCAGGGACCGATCCAGGCCATGGTCATCGCCGTGCCGTCCGGGTCGACCGAGTCGTCGATCAGCGCGGACGCCGCGTACACGGTCTTCGGATGGGGCGGCACGGCGTATCCCGTCGCGCCCTGGACGAGCTGGAACGATATCTTCATCCGTTCACCGACCTCCGGAAACGAGACCATGATCGGCGCGGCGATCGGCCTGGCGTCGAGTAAATGGCTCTCGCAGGTCCCCGACGCCGGCGCATCACAGCAGGAGGCAAGCGCCACGGCAGTCCTGAACGCTCTCCAGGGCGCGGGCGGAGGCGCCAATGTGTCCGCCGCCATCGGCATCCTGTCCTCGGACATCGGCGACACCAATCGCGGCCCCATGGGGACGAACGATGCGGGCGCAGCCGTCGGTGGCATCAAGCTCCTCGCCTTCAAGGCAGCCGATCAGAGCTGCGGCTACCTGCCCGATTCCGACGCGACGCACTTCGACAAGATCAACGTTCGTCAGGGCCGCTACGACATCTGGGGCCCGATCCATCTCCTCACGGCGGTCGACGGCAGCGGCAATCCGACCAACGCGCAGGCGGCGACGCTCATCCAGAACCTGACGCTCGCCAGCTCGCTGACGACCGACCAGATCCAGACGGTCATCCAGTCGGACGCGAACGCCTACGTCATCCCGCAGTGCGCGATGCAGGTTTCCCGCTCGGCCGAGGTGAGCCCGGTGACCGGCGGCGGCGAGGCGTCGTATCAGCCCGCAACGGGCTGCGGTTGTTACTACGAGAGCCTGAAGAACGGCGGCGCTCCCTATTCCAAGTACTGCACGCCCTGCGGCTCCGGCTGCGCGGCCCCCTATCCCACTTGCCATTTCGGCTACTGCGAGGCCCAGTGATGAACTCCAATCTCTACAACCGCCTCGCCATGCTCGCTCTTCTCGGCGGGATGGCCTCGGTCACCGCCTACGGCTGCAGCAGCAACGACAACGGCAACAATCCGGGACCCAGCAGCCACGACGGCGGCGGTAACGACTCGACCG
>Ga0182030_10012500_pt1 | contig 16991 bp, 15 predicted proteins | sample 812S3MmetaG_FD_121299 | JGI IMG/M metagenome (GOLD analysis project Ga0182030, IMG submission 121299) | Permafrost microbial communities from Stordalen Mire, Sweden - 812S3M metaG (Illumina Assembly) | ecosystem: Environmental > Terrestrial > Soil > Wetlands > Permafrost | place: Sweden...
AGGTCGCCGCGGAAGGTGACGGCGCGGCCGCGGTAGTCGTCGGGTTCGATCTCCTGGCTGAGGAAGGCGAATCCGGCGGGTCCGGGCACGGCCGCGATCAAGATCACCCGCCCGTCTTCGGTGGTGCAGGAATAGTCCTGGTCGTGGAACCCGGCCTGGCGCAGGAAGGTGCCATCGAGCTGCCATCGGCGCAGGCCGTCGGTGAACGCCAGGTTGCGCGGCTCGAACCGCGTGTGCTCGGGCGGCCCGGGGGGTGCCTGCTGGCGGCTGCGGAACGGGCTGAGCGGGTCGGGGCCGGTGACGGGCTCGGCGAGCCGGTCCATCACCGGGTCATCGACGGCCAGCGGCGCGCCGGTGATAGCCGCCAGGGCCAGGCCGTCGGCCAGGCGGGTGGTGACCTGCCGGGTCCCGCCGGGCACGGCGATGTCTACCCGCGTGGCGGTCACCGCCGGGCCCAGGTCGGTGACGGTCACGGCGGTCACGGTGATCCCCGCCGCGTGCAGCAGCTGGCGGGTCATCCGCCCGGCATCGTCTTCGGGGTGTTCCTGGTCGCGGTCGCCGGGGCGGGCGAGCAGGCGCCGGACGGCGAGGGCGGGCAGGCGGACCGGCAGCACCCGGTGCCCGCCATCTCCGGCAGGCACAGTGTCGGCGAGCACCACAAGACCGACTGGCTGGCTTTCTGGCCAGGGGTCGGCGTGCGCGATGCGGACAGCGGTCATGGGGGTCCTTCGGGAGGTGGCGGGGATGAGGTCGGGGCGGTGCGCGGTGATGTACTCGCGCAGCCGGCGGCGGGCCTTGTGCAGGCTGGCCTTGGCGGCGCCAGGCGTGCCGGCGATCTGCCCGGCGGGCCGGTCGGCGTAGTAGAACAGGGTGACGGCGTGGCGCTGCCCGGGGGGCAGGCCGGCGACCGCGCGGCCCAGCGCGTCGACGCGGTCCAGGTCCTCGGCCGATGGCAGGCTGCCGGCCGAGGTCGGGTGCAGGTTCTCGGGCCAGTCGCCGAGCAGGGTCAGCGGTGCCCGGCGCTGTTGGGCGCGGCAGACGTTGGCCACGATGCCGCCCAGCCAGCCGGCGAACCGGTCGGGGTCGCGCAGCCGGTCCAGTGCGATGAACGCCTGCAAGAACGCGTCCTGCACGGCATCGTCGGCGTCGTCGGGCTGCGGGCACAGCCGGGCCGCGCGGGCGCGCGCCATCGGCAGGTGCCGTTCGACCAGCAGCCGGAACGCCGCCGGATCGCCGTCGCGGGCCAGCCGGACCAGGTCGCCGTCTGGGATGTCCATGCTCTGTTCTACTCCGCAGTTTCCGGCCGGGCCGGGGACAGTTCCGGGTTGCGCAGCTCGATGCGGCCGCGGCCGGCCAGGGAGATGCCGAACCGGATGACGCCAGCGTCGCCGGGGACGGGCATCGTGACCTCATGCCAGGTCCAGTCGCTGCTGCCGAGGCCGGTCAGGCTTCTGCCGCCGCGGTCGCGCAGGTGTTCGCCGGGAGGGTCGACGGGCCGGCCCGCGGCCAGATGCAGCCCGGCCTGGCCGGCCACGCCGGTGGTGCGCAGCTGCCCGCGGAAGGTGACCGCGGCGCCGCGGTAGTCGTCGGCGTAGATCTCCTGGAACAGGACGGCGGACCCGGAGGGCTCCGGGACCGCGGACGCCAGGATCGCGGACCGGTCTGCGGCGGCGCGGGAATAGTCCTGCCAATGCGGCCGGCCGGCATCAAGGAAGCTGCCAGCCAGCTCCCATCGGTCCAGGCCGTCGGTGAAGGCCATGTTCCGCGGCTCGAAACTCTGCCGCTGCCCGGGATCGCCCGGCGGCCAGGCAGCCGAGGGCAGCAGGAACGGCGCATGCACGTCCTCGCCATGGACCGGGACCGCGAGCCGGTCCATCACCTCATCGGCCACCCGGACCGGCGCCCCGGCCACGACCGCCAGTTTCAGGCCGTACCCGGCGCTCACCGTCACATGCCGGGTCCCGGCGGGCGTGGCCAGCCCGACCCGCGCCGCGGCCGTGCCCGAGCGCAGCTCCGGCACATCCTCGCCGGCCGGCTCGATGTCGACGGCGGTCACCGCCACCCCGGCCGCGTGCAGCAGCCGGGCCGCCGTCTCCTCCAACACACCGACACCGGCCAGCACGGCGTCCCTGGCAGGCCGGTCCAGCAGCCACCACAGCAACTTGAAATCCAGACCCGGCAGCCACACCGGCACCGCCCGGTGACCGCCATCCTCGGTAGGCACTGTGTCGGCGAGCACGATGAGGTGCCGGCCGTTCACGGCACTGCCGCCCGGCGGCCCTCCAGTCCGCGGATCAGCAAGCACGATACGGACAATCGTCACGACGGTCCTCCAGAAGACAGCGAATCGGCCCACACTCATAAGTGTCCGACGACCATGCCACGGGTTACCCGCCGCCGGCAGATCAGGGAACAGGCGGTGTCGGAGCCAATCCACACGACGGGACGGCCCCAACCCCGGGCTCCGCGGAAGGAAGCGCCTGGACGCGCGAGCCGGCCCGGAAGACACCCCGGGCCCGGAGCTACAAGCTTCAGCTTCGCCGGCCGGTGAGGGCGACCGTGACGCCCACGCCGATCATCGCGAGGCCGCCCGCGCCGCCGACCAGCTCGAACCGGCGCGGCGACCGGGCGAACCAGGCCCGCACCGCACTCGCCGCGCACCCCCAGCAGCAGTCCGAGACCGCGCCGATCGAAACGGAAACCAGGGCCAGCACCAGCATCTGCTCGGGCACGTGCCCGTAACCGCGGTTCACGAACTGCGGCAGTATCGCGCCGAACAAGATGTAAGCCTTGGGGTTCGTGATGCCCACCACCACCCCGTCCCGCAGCGCGCGCCAGCCTTCCCGCGGCGGCAAAGCCACCGAAAACGCATCCGCCAGGGAGTTACGGTGGCGTATCGCGTGGATGCCGAGCCACACCAGGTACAGCGCGCCCGCCAGCTTGACGATCACGAATACCTGCGCCGATCGTTCCAGCAGCGTGCCCAGGCCGACGGCCACGGCCGCCGCCACCAGGTAGTTGCCCGCGGCGTGCCCGCAGGCGGTGGCCAGCGCGGTGCGCCGTCCGTGCGCCAGGGCCCGGCCTACGATGAAGAGCACCCCGGGTCCGGGGATGACGATCAGCACCAGCGATGCCAGCGCGAAGCCGAGCAGTTGCCCGGTCGAGATCATGCCGACTCCAGCAACTCCCGCCCACCCGCCCGGAGCTCGCTCACGGACCGCACGCCGAGCAGGTGCAGGGTCCGGGTGAACTCGTCGGTCAGGATGTCAAGCGCCTTGTCCACGCCCGCCTCGCCGGCGGCCATCAGCCCGTACAGGTAGGCGCGCCCGATCGCGCAGCCGTCCGCGCCCAGGGCCAGCGCCACGGCGATGTCGGCACCGTGCCGGACACCCGAATCCACCAGCACCGACACGTCCGGTCCCACCGCCTCGCGGACGGCGGCGATCAGGTCGACGGGCGGCACTACCCGGTCGAGCTGGCGCCCGCCGTGGTTGGACAGCTGCACGCCGTCCGCCCCCGCCGACACCGCGCGAAGCGCGTCCGGCGGCGACAGCGGGCCCTTGACGATCAGCTTGCCCGGCCAGCGCGAGCGCAGCTCCGCGATGTCGTCCCAGTTAATGGACGGGTTGAACTTGGTGCCGGTCTCCTCGATCGACATTGCGGCGTGCCCGGCGAAGTTGGCGAAGTCGATGGCCTCGCTGCGCACCATCCTGGTCCAGTAGCCAGGCCGGGTCGCGATGCTGGCCAGCGTCCGCGGGGTGAGGAGGGGCGGTATGACGAGCCCGTTCCTGGTGTCCCTGGTCCGGTTCCCGGTGACGGGCGTGTCCACGGTGACGGCGAGCACCCGGTACCCGGCCCCGGCGGCCCGGTCGAGGAGCTCCTTGGTTAGCCCGGCGTCGTTCAGGATGTACAGCTGGAACCACAGGTCCGGCTGGGCGGCCTGCGCGACCGCCTCGATGGTGGTCGTGGCCATCGTGGAGAGGGTGTACGGCAGCCCGTGCCGCTGCGCCGAGCGCGCGGCGCCGATTTCGCCGTCCGGATGCATCATTCGCGTGTACCCGGTCGGGGCGAGCGCCAGCGGCAGCGGCAGCACCCGGTCGAGCACTCGCGTGGTGGTGTCCACCGAACCCGCACCGGCCAGCAACCGGGGCCGGAACCGCCACCGCCGGAACGCCTGGGTGTTTGCCGCCATCGACAGTTCCTCATCCGCGCCGCCGTCGACGTAGTCAAAGACCGGCCGCGGGATCAGCCGGCGGCTCGCGGTCCGCAAATCGCCGATGTTATGGCAGTCCGACAGCCGCCGCCGGGTGGCGTCGAGCTCGAACGTCCTCAGATGGATCAACCGGCGTATTTCCGCTGCCCTCATGCCCCGGAAATATACGCGCCCCGGCCCGCTCAGGCGACTGCTTCACTTCTGTGCATTAAACCAATCGGAATTGTCGTCTTTACGGCGTACACTTCAGTCCGACGAGCCGAAGGGAAGAACGATGTCACTGCGCTTCCACTGGTTCCTCCCGACCAATGGCGACGGCCGGGACATCGTCGGCGGCGGCCACGGCGTCGCGACCGGCACGGCGGGCACGATCCGTCCCGCGAGCATCGCCTACCTCGGCCAGGTCGCCCGCAGCGCCGAGCAGCTCGGCTTCGAGGCCGCTCTCACCCCGACCGGCGCGTGGTGCGAGGACGCCTGGCTGGTGACCGCGATGCTCACCGAGGTCACCGAGCGGCTGAAGTTCCTGGTCGCGTTCCGGCCCGGCCTGATCTCCCCGACCCTGTCCGCCCAGATGGCGGCCACCTTCCAGCGCCACTCCGGCGGCCGCCTGCTGCTCAACGTGGTGACCGGCGGCGAGGCCGCCGAGCAGAAGGCCTACGGCGACTTCCTGGATAAGGCCCAGCGCTATGAGCGGTGCGCTGAGTTCCTGGACATCGTGACCCGGCTGTGGCGCGGCGAGACCGTCACCCAGGACGGCGCGCACCTGCCGGTCGAGGGCGCGCGGCTGTCCCGCCTGCCCGACCCGGTACCCGACCTGTACTTCGGCGGATCAAGCGGCCCGGCGGGCCCGGTCGCGGCCCGCTATACCGATGTCTACCTGACCTGGGGCGAGCCGCCGGCCGCGGTGGATGCCAAGCTGCGCTGGATGGACGGCCTGGCCCGCGAGGCCGGGCGCACGCTGCGCTACGGCATCCGCCTGCACGTCATCACCAGGGACACCTCGCACGAAGCGTGGTTGCAGGCGCACCGGCTGATCGAGGGCGTCGACGAGGTGATGATACGCAAGGTGCAGGAGGGCCTCGGGCATAGCGAGTCCGAGGGCCAGCGCCGGATGCGCGAGCTGCACGGCGGCTCACTGGACAACCTGGAGGTGTCCCCGAACCTGTGGGCCGGCGTCGGCCTGCTCCGCGGCGGCGCCGGGACGGCCCTGGTCGGCAGCCACACCGAGGTGGCCGACCGGATCGAGGAGTACGCGCGGCTCGGCCTGTCCGAGTTCATCCTGTCCGGGTACCCGCACCTGGAAGAGGCGTACTGGTTCGGCGAGGGCGTGCTGCCCATCCTGCGCGCCCGCGGTCTGTGGACTCACCCCGCGCCGCCCAGCGCGGCCGAGACCGCGAACACAACCCCGTTCGCCCCGACCTCGGGCCCGCTGCCGCCCGCGGACCCCGCCGGGCGCCCGCGCCACCCCGCCGCCGCATCGTAAAGATATTTTGGCCGAACGGACCTGGGTACCCCTGTCCGGGAACGATCATCGTGAACCGAGGTGGACGTCATGCGGATCGCTGTAGTCACCGGTAACCCCAAGCCAGCCTCCCGTACCCACGGCGTCGCCCTGGCCGTCGCCGACACCCTGGCCGCCGCCCTAGCCCCGAATGCCCCGAATGCCCCGAATGCCCCAGCCGCCCTGGACCCCGGTCTCGTGTCCCTCGTGCCGCAGGAGCCCCACCTGGCGGTCGACCTGGCCGAGCACGCGTCGAGCCTGTTCGACTGGTCCGACGCCGAACTCACCCGGCTCACCGCCGAGGTCGCCGCCGCCGGCCTCGCCGTCTTCGCGTCGCCGACCTATAAGGCGACCTACACCGGCATGCTCAAGGCGTTCCTGGACCGTTACGGCAACAACGGCCTGGCCGGAACCGTCGCGGTGCCCGTCATGACCGGCGGCTGGCCCGGGCACCTGCTCGCGGTCGAGGTTCACCTGCGCCCCGTCTTGGTCGAGCTGGGCGCGACTGTCCCCGCCCGTGGCCTGTACGTCACCGAGCCCGAGTTCGGGAACCTGGACGCGGCGGTGGCCAGGTGGGCCGAAACCGCCGTCCCGCTGATCCGCCGCGCCCTCTGATCCGTCGTGCCCTGGCGCCTGCCGCGCTTTGACGTGGCCCACCTGAGTCTATATAGTTTGGATAGACAAACTATTCGTTCATCCAAAGTAAATTGTCCTGGAGGACCGGTCATGACGGCACCATCACAAGAAGTGAGCCTGCACGCCCAGCTGAAAGCCGGCTCGCTGGCCGGGAACTGGACGCTTGACCCGGCGCGCTCCACCGCCGCGCTGAAGTCCAAGAGCATGTGGGGCCTGGTTTCGGTCAAGGGCACGTTCAAGAAGATCGAGGGCGCCGGGACCGTCTCGCCCGCCGGCGAGGTCACCGGCCAGATCACGGTGGCCGCCGGATCACTGGACACCAAGAACGCCAAACGCGACAAGCACCTGCGCTCGGAAGACTTCTTCCACGTCGAGAAGTACCCGGCCATCCTCTTCACCTTGACCAAGCTCACCCCGGCCGGCGACGGCCTGACCGCCGAGGGCACCATCACGGTCCGGGAGACGAGCCGCCCGATCACCTTCCCCGCCACCGCCACCCTGACCCCCAACGGCGAAGTAGCGCTCGACGCCACCGTCCAGGTCGACCGGTCCCAGCACGGCCTCACCTGGAACCAGCTCGGCATGGCCTCGATGCACAACATCATTACCATCCACGCCCTCTTCACCAAGAACTGAAGCCCCCAGCGAGTCCTCGCCTCCGCTTTACCGCACGCTGACCTAGCCGCAGGCGGGCAGGTCCTGGTCGGTCAGGGAGGCGTAGGTGCCGCGGAAGAAGACGAGCGGCCCGTTGGGGTTGGCGCTGGTTTCCACGTGCCGGACGCGGCCGACGATGATCTCGTGATCGCCGCCGGGCAGGACGTGCTCGACGGTGCACTCCAGGACCGCGAGCACATCCTCCAGCCGGGGGCTGCCGGTCAGCCCGCGGCGGTGCTGAATCCCGTCCCAGGCCGCCGCGAGCCCGCGCCGGGCGAAGTTCCTCGACAGGTGCTGCTGCGGCGCCGCCAGGACGTTCACCACGAACGCGCCGTGGCCGCGGATCGCCTGCAGCGTAACGCTGCCGAGATCGAAGCAGACGATGACCAGCGGCGGGTCAACCGATAGTGAGGTGACCGCGTTGGCGGTCGTCCCCACCGGCTGGCCGTCGGCGTCAACCGAGGTCACGACGGTGACCCCGGTCGCGAACTGCCCCATCGCGTCCCGGAATTCAGCGGCCGAGACCCCCGTCCCGGACTTCCCCGGTCCCGAACTCCCCATCCCCGAATTCCCCGTCCCGGATATTCCGTTATCGGAATATCCGGTGCTGGGATGTCCCGTCATCGTCAGCTCTGCCCGTGGTTCGGCAGGGCGTCCGTAAGCGTATCCACGAGTAGGAAGTGCCCGTGAGGAACCTGCGCAATCGCCGGATCAACCGTGATCCGGGTGGCGGTCGCGTCGAAGGGCGCCGTATCAGTGGTCATGTGGAGAACCTCCCGTGAGCTGAGCAGGCGACCGCATCTTCAGATTTTCACCGTCTCAGCCCAAAAATCAAGTATTACGATCAGATTTATAGACTTAGCTCAGCCGGCGCGTAGCGGCCGTGCGTTGATGCCGCCACGCCGCCCAGGTGAAACGATCGTGTGGTGACGTCCTCGCACGCAGGTGAAACGATCGTGTCGTGACGCCCCCGCAGCCGGGCGAGATCGAGATCACCGATCAGCTCGAGCGCCGCATCCGCAAGCCGGTGGACCTGCTGCGCCTCACGCTGTCCTGCGTCGAGATCGTCGCGCTGGCGCTGGCCAGCATCGCGGCCAGCGCGACCACGACCGGCGTCGAGATCGACATCGTGGGCGCGAGCAAGCGGCTGCCGCACTCGCTGCTCGCGGTGGCCCCCCCGGTGGCGCTGTTCGCCCTGCTCATCCTGCCCGTCGCGCTGGCCGTGCAGCTTCTTGTCCGGCGCCAGCTGCGGCGGGTCGCCGAGGCGGCGCTGACCGGCGTCCTGGCCGCGGTCGTCGCGTCGGTGGTCGACGGCCTGCTCCGGCAGCCTGCCGCCGCGCGGCTCTACGACGCGATCATCATGTCCCGTCCTGGCGCCAGCGATGTCGCCGCCCTCGACCTCAAGCTGGCGGGCCTGGTCGCCTACGCCACGATGATCAGCCTCGTCGGGCGGACATCATGGCGCAATGCCCTGTGGGTGGCCGTCGGCGTGTACTCGGTCGTGCAGGTCGAGGCGCTGCACACGACCGTTATCGCGCTGCTGATCACGCTGATCGCAGGCCGCGCGATCGGCCTCGCCGTCCGTTACGTGGCCGGCTCGACGTCGCAGCGGCCCAGCGCCCGCGACATCGCGACGGCCCTGGCCGTCACCGGCGTGCGGGTGACGGCCATCCGGCGGGTCCGCCAGGCCAAGACCGAGACCGCCGGATCCCGCCACTACGCGGCGACCACGGGGGAGGGGACGACGGGGGAGGGGACGACGAAGAAGGGGAGCCTCGACATCGCCGTGTACGACCGGGACCAGCAGGCGGCCGGCGCGATCTACCGGGTCTACCGCTCGGTCCGGCTGCTCGGGCAGGTGTCACGCAACGCCCCGCTGTCCGTGGATCACGCCGTCGAACACCGGGCGCTGCTGTCCTACGCGGCCGAAGACGCAGGCGCGCCCACGCCGCGGCTGCGCGCCCTGGTCCGGGTCGGTTCCGAAGCCGCCGTGTTCGCCTACGAGCACCACCAGGGCACGACGCTGGCCGACCGGAATCCCGGCTGCTCCGACGCCGAACTCCGGCAGATATGGGACGCGGTGGACCAGCTGCACGCACACCGGGTCACGCACCGGGGGCTGACCGCGGACCGGATCCTGCTGACCAGCGACAGTGGGGTCATGCTGCTCGACCCGGGCGACGGCGACGTGGCCGCGAGCGACCTGCAGATACGCCTCGACGTGGCCCAGCTGCTGGCCGAGCTCGCGCTCTACGTCGGCCCGGACCGGGCCGCCAGCCTGGCGCTAGAGAAGGCGAGCGCCGACGACCTAGTGGCCGTGGTGTCACTGCTGCAGCCGGTCGCGCTGGCCCGTTCCACCCGGGCGGAGCTGCGCCGCCACCGGGACGTCCTGCCTGCCCTGCGCAAGCTGCTGCTCGCGGCGGTGCCGGGGGGCGAAGTGACCCAGGTGCGGCTGGAGCGCATCCGGTTGCGGACCCTGCTGACATTGGTGGCGAGTGTGGTCGCCGCCTACCTGCTGGCCGGCGAGCTCGAGCGGGCCAGCCTCGAGAGCATCCTGCGCTCGGCGGACTGGCGCTGGAGCATCGTGGCGCTGGCCCTGTCGGCGGCCACCTATGCGGGCGCCGCGATGTCGCTGTCCGGCTTCGTCGCCGAGCGGCTGAGCTTCTTCCGCACCATGCTCGTCCAGCTGGCCGGATCGTTCGTCACGCTGGTGACCCCCGCGGCCGTCGGCGGCGCTGCGCTGAACGTCCGCTACCTGCAGCGCAAGAAGATCCCCGCACCGGTCGCGGTGGCCAGCGTCGGCGTGGCCCAGGTGGTGGCCTTCGTCCTGCACATCCTGTTTCTCATCGTGTTCGCCGCGATCGCGGGGACCACGGCGAAAAATTCGTTCCGGCCTCCGACGTGGGCCTACTTCGTGCTGGCCGGGCTCGTCGTCGTGGCGCTCGCGGTGCTCGCGTTGCCCGCCGGGCGGCGGTTGCTGCGGGCGCGGGTGGCGCCGATATTCGGCCAGGTGCTGCCCCGGCTGCTGGAGGTGGCGCAGCATCCGCGCAAGCTGGCCCTGGGCATCGGCGGCGCGCTATTGCTGAGCGCGGCCTATATCTTGTGCCTGGCCGCGTGCGTCGCGGCTTTCGGCCGGTCGGTGCCGATCGCCAGCATCGCCGTGGTGTACCTGACCGGGATCGCGGTCGGCTCCATCTTGCCCACGCCCGGCGGGATCGGCGGGGTGGAAGCGGCGCTGACCGCCGGCCTCACCGCCGCGGGCCTGCCGGGCGCGGTCGCGGTCAGCTCGGTGCTCCTGTTCCGCTTGCTGACCTTCTGGCTTCCGGTGCCGGTGGGCTGGGTCGCGCTGAACTACCTGGAGCGCAAGCAGGTCCTCTGACCGCCAGCCCGGTTGCCATCGGACGAACGCGCGGTAACGTGGAGATGCGAGGCCATAACGCCCAGGGAGCGTCTTATTTCTTCGTTTCTGCGACTGACCAGAACCGCGGCTTTTTATCTCGTAACCTTCCTGATCGTCACCGCGGGCTCGATCTGGCTCGCCCTGCAGGTCGCGCCGCTGCAGACGGTTTCCGCGGCCGGCCAGAGCGCCCAGGTCGGCGCGGCCGGCCCGTCGCTGAGCCTCTCGGGTCCCGGCGAGCTCGACCTGTTCGGCCAGGTGATGCCGACGAAGCCGCAGTTCGAAGGCCCGATCCGCCCGCTGCTCCAGCTCACCCACATCACCATCGACCGGCAGGTCGCCCAGCTGCTGCGCTCGGACAACCCGCGCACGCTCAAGCTGAACCTCAGCCAGCAGCTGGCCCAGGGCTGGACCCGCTACTTCGAGTGGGAGACGCTCATCGCGGCCGGCTTCGCCGTCGTCGCGCTGATCGCGGTGGCCGGAATCCGCAGGCAGTCGCACGCGAAGATGGCCAGGACCGTGATCGTGGGCCTGGTCGTCGTCTGCGGGGTGAACGTTGGCGGCATCGCGCTGACGGCATCCAGCACGCCCGCCGTTCTGCGCAGCGTCAAGACCCTCGATGACCTGGTCGGTGCCGAGCCGCTCCAGGCGATCCCGCAAAACGTCGCCAAGCCGCTGCCCGGGGTGCAGGCGGTCGTGATCGGCGACTCGACCGCGGCCGCGGTGGGCAACCCGCTTCCCGCCAACGCCAGCGCCTTGGACCGGGCCTGCGGGCGCAGCAGCGAATCCTACGCCGACGACCTGGCCGTGGTGAACAACTGGAACGTGCTGAACCTGGCCTGTAGCGGCGCGACCATCGCCAACGGCCTGCTCGGCGCCCAGGTGCTGACCGACGGGCAGGTGGCGCCGCCTCAGCTGATCGAGGCCGAGCGGGCCACCCGGGCGAAGGTGATCATCGTCAGCGTCGGGGCGGACGACGTCGAGTGGTCAATCATGACCCGGCTGTGCGTGGCCAGCGCGGTCTGCAACGACAAGGTGTCCGCCGCCTTCTTCAACGCCGAGATCAGCGCCTTCACCGACAGCTACTACCAGCTCCTCGGCGACCTGGCCGAGCTCCCGGGCAATCCTGCCGTGCTGGTCAACCAGTACTACTCGCCGTTCGGGACCGACATCGGCTGCCTGAGCCGGTACGGTTTCACCGCCGCGAAAGAAAAGGTCCTGCTGTCCCGCCTCGGGCAGCTGAACAATGTCCTGGCGCAGGGGGCCCAGACGTTCGGGTTCGGCGTCACCGACCCGCCGTTCACCGGCCACGAGCTGTGCACAACCGACCCCTACGTGCAGGGACCCGGCGATCCGGCGCCGCTGCACCCGACGGCGGCGGGCGAGCTGGCCATCGCGCTGGCCGACCAGCAGGTGCTGCCCAAGGTCGAGGGCCTGGTCCCCGCCTCGTCGGCCACTCCCGCAGCGGCCAGCGCCGGGACGGAGAGCTTCAGCGCAGTAAAAATCAGCGCAGTAAAAGTCAGCGCAGCGCGGGAATGATCTCCTCGCGATAGGCGGCGAGCGTCTTGCCCTCCTCGTCGTGCATGAGGTACAGGGCGAACTGGTCGACCCCGATCTCGGCCAGCTCGCGCAGCCGGTCCACGTGCGCGGCGGCCGGGCCGAGCAGGCAGAACCGGTCCACGATGTCGTCGGGCACGAAGCCCACCGACGGGTTGCCCGCCTTGCCGTGGTGCGCGTAGTCGTAGCCCTCGCGCCCCTTGATGTAGTCGGTCAGCGTGCGGGGGACCGGCCCGTCGGTGCCGTAGCGGGCGACCAGGTCGGCCACGTGATTGCCGACCATGCCGCCGAACCACCGCAGCTGCTCCCGCTGATGCGCCAGGTCGGGCCCGGCGTAGCCGGGTGCCGCCACGCAGATCCGCACCGCCGCCGGATCCCGCCCGGCCGCCGACGCTGCGGACCGCACCGCGCCGATGGTCCAGCGGGCGATGTCCGGGTCGGCAGTCTGCAGGATGAAGCCGTCGGCCTGCTCGCCGGTGAGCTTGAGCGCCTTCGGCCCGTAGGCGGCCATCCAAATCTCCAGCTTGCCGTCCCGCACCCACGGGATGCGCAGCGGCTGGTCGTGCAGGGTAACCTCGCGGCCCTCGGCCAGGCCCTTGATCACGGTCATCGCCTCGGACAGCGTGGCCAGCGACATGGGCGGCTGCCCGATGACCCGCCGGGCCGAGTCGCCCCGGCCGATCCCGCACACGGTCCGGTTGCCGTACATGTCGTTCAGCGTGGCGAACAGCGACGCGATGACCGACCAGTCCCTGGTGCCCGGATTGGTCACCATCGGGCCCACGGTCATCGCGTTGGTCGCGGCCAGGATCCGCGAGTAGATGACGAACGGCTCCTGCCAGAGCACGTGCGAATCCCACGTCCACCCGTAGGAGAAGCCCGCCTCCTCGGCCCGCTGCATCATCGCGATCACGCCGCTGGCAGGCGGGTTCGTCTGCAGCACCACCCCAAAATCCATGATCCCCCCTAGACCAGGTACTGGTTCAGCCCGCGGGACAGGAACGAGCCGTGGCCGGTGCTCCCGGCGTAACTGCCCTCGTCGATGACCGGGCGCCCCCGGGACAAGGTGGTCACCACCTTCCCGGTGATTTCCATCCCCTCGTACGCGGAGTAGTCCACGTTCATATGGTGGGTCGCCACCGACAGGGTCTGCCGCGCCGCCGGATCGTAGATCACAATGTCGGCGTCGGAGCCGGCCGCGATGACCCCCTTGCGCGGATACAGGCCGAACATCCGGGCCGGCGTGGTCGAGGCCACCTCCACCCAGCGCGGCAGCGTGAGCTGGCCCGTCACCACCCCGGCGTGCAGCAGGTCCATCCGGTGCTCGACGCCGGGAATCCCGTTCGGGATCTTGGAAAAGTCGCCGCGCCCCAGTTCCTTCTGGTCTTTAAAGCAGAACGGGCAGTGGTCCGTCGACACCACTGACAGGTCATTGGTCCGCAGGCCGCGCCACAGGGAGTCCTGATGCTCCTTCGGGCGCAGCGGCGGCGAGGCGACGAACTTCGCGCCCTCGAAATCCGGCCGGGCCAGGTCGTCCAGGGACAGGAAGAGGTACTGCGGGCAGGTCTCGGCGAACACGTTCTGCCCGTTGTCCCTGGCCTCCGCGACCGCTGCCAGCGCCTGGGACGCGGACAGGTGCACGATGTACAGCGGGCAGTTGGCCACCTGGGCCAGCGTGATCGCCCGCGAGGTGGCCTCGCCCTCCAGCTCGGGCGGCCTGGTCAGGCCGTGGTTCACCGGGTCCGTCCGGCCGGCCGCGATCGCCTGCGCGACGAGCTGGTCGATGGCGATGCCGTTTTCCGCGTGCATCATCACGGTCGCGCCCGCGCGGGCGGCCTGCTGCATGGCGAGCAGGATCTCCCCGTCGGTGGCGTAGAACACCCCGGGGTAGGCCATGAACATCTTGAAGCTGTTCACCCCGGCCGCGATGCAGGCGTCCATCTCCTTCAGCGTCGTGTCGTTGACGTCGGAGACGATCATGTGGAAGCCGTAGTCGATCGCGCAGTTGCCGTCCGCCTTGGCGTGCCACTTATCCAGCGTGGCCAGCAGCGAGGTGCCCTTGGCCTGGACCGCGAAGTCGACGATGGTGGTGGTGCCGCCCCAGGCCGCGGCGCGGGTGCCGGTCTCGAACGTGTCCACAGAAAACGTCCCGCCGAACGGCATCTCCATGTGCGTATGCACGTCGATCCCGCCCGGCAGCACGTACTTGCCGGTGGCGTCGATGACCCGGTCCGCGGCTTCGGCCACGGGCGCGTCGGCCGGGGGCTGCCCGGGCTCGCCGGTCAGGTCCCGGGCTAGCACCGCCGCGATCTTCTCCCCGGCGACGAGCACGTCGGCGTCCAGCGTCCCGGACGCCGTCACCACCGTGCCTCCGCTGATCAGGATGGTGCTCATGTGCTGTCTCCCGCTCGCCTCATGGCTGGACCAGCGACTGGTAGGCGTCGGGGCGGCGGTCCCGGTAGAACTGCCACAGGTCACGGACCTCGGCGAGCTGCTCCATGTCCAGGTCGCGCACTATGACCTCGTCGTCGGTGTCGGAGGCGTCGTCGCCGACCAGCTGGCCGCGCGGGTTGACGAAGTAGGTCTGGCCGTAGAAGTCGTTGTCGCCGAGCGGCTCGACGCCGACCCGGTTGATCGCGCCGATGAAGTACTCGTTGGCGACCGCGGCGGCGGGCTGCTCCAGCTTCCACAGGTAGGAGGAAAGCCCGCGGCTGGTGGCCGACGGGTTGAACACGATCCGGGCGCCGGCCAGGCCGAGCGCCCGCCAGCCCTCGGGGAAGTGCCGGTCGTAGCAGATGTACACGCCGATCCGGCCGACCGCGGTGTCGAAGACCGGGTAGCCCAGGTTGCCCGGCCGGAAGTAGAACTTCTCCCAGAATCCCTTGACCTGGGGCAGGTGGGTCTTGCGGTATTTGCCCAGGTAGCTGCCGTCGGCGTCGATCACCGCGGCGGTGTTGTAGTAGACGCCGGGATGCTCTTCCTCATACATCGGCGCGATGATCACGATGCTGTGCTGGCGCGCCACGTCCTGCAGCAGCCGGGTGGTTGGCCCGTCCGGGATCGCCTCGGTATAGGAGTAGTAGTCGGCGTCCTGCACCTGGCAGAAGTACGGCCCGTAGAAGAGCTCCTGGAGGCAGACCACCTGAGCGCCGGCCGAAGCCGCCGTCTGGATATGGCTCACCGCCGCCGCGATCATCGAATCCTTATCCCCGGTCCAGCGTTGCTGGACAAGCGCAGCCCGGATGATCTCCGCCATCGGCTCATGCCCTCCTTGTATTATTCCGCGTACCGTATCTTCCTACCTGACCTATCTTCCCGCCTGACCAGCCTCATTGTCAGCCGCCGGGCCGCAAGGAAGAGCTCAGGATTAGCTCACCCCCTTTGTATATGAGAGGCCGCACCTGGTTGTCAGTGGCTCGGCCATCTGGCTGTCAGCGGGCGTGGCGGGCCGGTAGGTTCCTGGCTCGTGGATGGGCCTGATCGTGCGGCGCCTGGTTGCCAGACGCGGCCGCCGGGGCCGGGCCTGACGTCGCGGATCTGCCGCGCTTCCTCTACCCGCATATCCGGAACTACCGGAACAAGGCATTCGATCAGCTGGGCCCCGTAGGGTTCGCCCGCGCCGACGCCGTCTACCGGCACGGGCGGGACGCGGCCTGCCGGTGGCTGAATACCCACCCAGGACCAGGGCCGTCCGGAGCCAGCCAGCAGAGCGTGCAGCTGTTCCTGGCCTGGCTCGTGCATGACAGCCCCAGCCGCCGTCGCTGATCAGCTGGCGCAGCGCGGCAATCTCGGCCGGGCCGGTCACCCGGGGCCGGCCCATGTGTTCTTGCCTGGCAGCATCGATCCGGCGGCCTGGCGGCGGCGGGCGGCGGCGATGCCTTCGGCTTGCCGTTCGGCGCGCAGCTCGAGTTCGTATTCGGCCGCAGCGGCCAGGACCGCGAACATGAACCGGCCTTCCTTGGTGTCCAGGTCGAAGTTCTCCGTCAGCGATTTGATCGTCACGCCGCGCTTGCCGGATTCTGTCTCGGCAAACAGATAGTCGTACCCGTGCGTGTGCAGGGCATCAAGCTGCAGCTGCGGGTTCTGGTCTCGCGAGGAGACCCGGCAGTAGGCGATGGTGCGGCTCACGGGAGCCCTCCGTACGTCCGGGAACGTCTACCTTTCCGGACACCCTAGCCACCAGCACGGACACCATCCGCAAACCCCGTCCAGAAACTCCCGTTGCGCTATGAACTCGGAATTTCTCACATCGGCGGCGGTGGGAAGGTCAGGGCCTGGGTCCCACGGGCTGACCGTCCTTGTTCGCGGCTCAGCTTGCATCGAGCTCTTCCACGGCGGTCCGGCCGGCGTCGGCCGTGCGGCGCAGGAAGCTGGCGATGAGCTCAAGTTCGTCGTCCTGATAGCCCGCGCAGATCCGCGCCACCGCCGCGTTCATCCCAGACGCGACGCGGAGCACCTCTGCGCGCCGGCTGCGCACCGGCTGGACGACGACGCCGCGGCGGTCGGAAGGGTCGCGGTCGCGCGTGATCCAGCCGCCGAGTTCGAGCCGGTCGATGATGCCGGTCATGGTGGCGGGGTGGAGGCCGGCGCGTCGTGCCAGTGTGCTCGGGCTGAGCGGGCCGTAACGGTCGATGAGATCCAGACACTGCAGGTCAGTGCCCTTGAGGTCGAGGTGCCCGCCGATGCGGTGGCTGAGCAGGGACAGGTGAATGCTCAGGTCGCGCAGCGACTCCCTGACCGCCTGGTTCAGCTGTCCCCGTTGCCGTGCCGCATCGGGGCCGTCAGATGATGTCGTCTCCATATGATATTATCTCCGTATTATATGAGTTGCAGAAATCACTGTACCGCGTAAACCGACCGGAGGAGCACCTTTCATGGCTCGCAAGTGGTGGACGCTGGGCTTCGCCTCGTTCAGCGCGGCTCTCGCCGCGCTGGTCTACGGGCAGGCCGCGATCGCCGCGATCGCCTCCCTCACCCTGATCCGCGGCAGCGACTTCGCCCCGGCACCCGCCTGCACCGCCACCCACGCCGAC
>Ga0182030_10012501_pt1 | contig 16989 bp, 7 predicted proteins | sample 812S3MmetaG_FD_121299 | JGI IMG/M metagenome (GOLD analysis project Ga0182030, IMG submission 121299) | Permafrost microbial communities from Stordalen Mire, Sweden - 812S3M metaG (Illumina Assembly) | ecosystem: Environmental > Terrestrial > Soil > Wetlands > Permafrost | place: Sweden...
CCGATCTGGAGGCTCCGGTCGGCTCCGGGAGCGCGGCCAACCGGATGCCGTTCACAGACTCGGAACTCGTGAGGATTTACGATGCCTGCGACAACCTGCCCGACGTGCAGTGGAAGAATCACCTAGGCTCGGGATCGTGGGGCGGCGACGACGTGAAGACCATGGTGATGCTTCTGTGTTGGACGGGCCTCCGCATCAGCGACGGCGCCACGTTCGACATGAGCCGCGTCACGCCGCACCCGGAGGGCGGCGCCAATATTTTCTTGCGGATGCATAAGACCCAAGGTCCCCTGTTCACCTGGGCGGACGATTGGCTGTACGAGCGGCTGCTCGCACGCGAGCGCAAGTATGGCACGAGGATTTTCGCGTGCGGATTGTCGGAACGGTTGGAAACCGCCACGGATACTTGGCGACGAAAGATCAACCGCGCATTCGATCTCGCCGGCACGTTCGAGTGCGGAACGCCCACGCCCCACATCTTCCGCCACACGTTCGTGCGCCTCCTGCTGCAGCGTGGAGTCTCACCCCGCGATGTCGCCGATCTCATCGGCGACACCGAGGACGTGGTGGTGAAACATTACGCGCGATGGGTTCCGGAACGGCAGGAGAGATTGACGAATATCTTGCGCGACAAGCTATCCACCGCCCCGAAGCCGAAGTTGGCAGTGATCGGTGGAACGGATGCGAGGAGAATTGGGTAGGATTCGAGCCTCCGACGGTCGGCTTGGGAAAACGCTCCTACTTCGTTTCCTGATTCCTGAAGCGTACCGAGTTTCCTGAACGTCACTAAAGTGCACGCCGTTTCCCAGTTTCCGCGAAACGGTCGCGAATGGAGTCACAACGGAGTCAGCCGCTAAACAGAACCCTCCTCAGCTACCCTTGGTATTCGGCATCTCGATCAGTCGGACCGAGACGTTCCATTTCCGCCCTCAGTGCATCGTACTCCTCGCGAATGCACCAATCGATTTGGGCGTCAGCGATTTGTCCCGCTGGCGCGCGATTCCAAGATTACGGCGCCCAAGGCATCTGCCACCTCCTGCGCCAAAAGCTCGGAATCGCATCACTGGCCGTATCGTCTATGGTGTCCGTCACAACCTCGCCACGAGCGAGCATTCTTAACCCACAACAAGACCTCCAGGCCTGGGTCCCCGTAACCGAGTGCACGTGGGGGGACCGCCACTACGATATTGCTTCTCCATCCTGACGATCCAACCGACGGACCGTTTCTCGATAACCTTCGAAGCACCAACCACCAACTCCTTATTGCGTTCAAGAACAACGCCGCACAATGCCGCGTCACTGATATACAACATCGGCTGAGGGACGGGCAAGATTACGCGCGAACCGGGCACCGCGCCAACATCGCGCTCAAGAGCCTCGAACACAGCGACTACCAAGTTGGCATTCTCGAAGTCGCTGGCACCAGCGCCGCGACCGACGACATCATCGCCATGGAGGAACGTTGGAAGAAGAACCTCCAAAGCAAAGAGATGGGGCTCAACCGATAGAGCGATCCCAGCAGCGTCATGCTGCCGTTCCAGCCCAATTTGTAGTACGCTCAGGTTTTCAATGCCCAAGAAATGGTACACAAAAGCGTGTGAGGATTGCGGCACGACCTTGCGCATCCACGAGGATTGGGATTCGCCCCCAAAGCTTTGTAAGTCCTGCTCCGCACGGGCGAAGTCTTTCCTGCCACTCGAGACCGAGCACTACACGGCAGCAAACGCAACAACAAAATCAGGCCCAGCCGAACTAAAGAGGAGCCCAACTGCAATCGAGGTGTTCTTTTCCTACTCGCACATCGATGAGAAGCTTCGGAACGAACTGGACAAACACCTCACCACGCTGCGGCGAAGCGACATGATTCGGATTTGGAACGACCGCGAAATCGGTCCCGGAACTGAGTTTCAATGTGAGATAGCACAACACCTCGAAACAGCAGAATTGATTCTCCTGTTAATCAGCGCCAACTTTTTGTCGTCCGAGTATTGCTACAGCAAGGAAATGAACCGAGCCATGCAGCGCCAGGAGCACGGAGAAGCGCGAGTTATACCAATAATCCTCCGACCTGTCGATTGGCACGACACGCCGTTCGGGAAACTCATCGCTCTACCGCAGGATGGCAAACCAGTGACCACCTGGACCAAACGTGACCTCGCCTTCCTCGATGTCGTCAAGGGCATCCGCAAAGCGGTCGAGCAACTCTGCGAAGACAGGACGAATGTGTAGCGTAGTTTTATTCTGGAGGGCTTGCGTTTGGATCACCGCCGGTTTGATGTGCTCTTCTCGCGCCTGTGCGCGATAGCCGCGAGAGTAGAGCCGCTAACGCTTGAAAATGCCACGACCAAGGGCATGTGGTATGGTCCTCGGGGCTTCTTCATCCTACCATCCGAGCCAAACAGGGAGTACCACCAGTTCATCACGGACATTCTCCGCCACAGCGATTGGGAGCAGAAATTCTCTCGCCAATACCTCAATGCGCGACTGCGCCCGGTCCTTGAAGAATACAACCTGGCGGGCGAAGCCGCGGCGCGCGTAGCGCTGCAATCCCTCGTCGATCACCTCGCCGCGTTTAGTGAGGCGCACACCGTATACCTGCCATTGCTGGGTGTCACCATGGATGATGCACCACGGCGCGAACTCGGTGGGATCATCCTGCACCGTGCGACCGATGATTTTCTCAAGAGCATCACGACACCGGAAACCAAGGCTTATATCAAGCGACAGACCGAGACGTTCGTGTGGACGGAGATCACGATCATCGCGGAGCCGCATCGGGCCGCAACGCGCGCGGAAGAAGCCTGCCAACCACTCATCGACGTCATGCGCTTCTGGATGGCTTGCATGGCACCACCCGGCACGCCTTGCGCCATCGGCCTGCAAGGCGACATCATCACGGCCGAACGACCGCGCATCATCACCAACGACCAAGCGCAACACTGCTACGATCCCCACCCCTCCCGCGTCATACCAGGCCTTCCGCTTACCGACCACACCATGAACCTCTTGCAGACCGCGCACATCGACGACCTCGCCGTCCTCACGACCACACCTATTGCGCAGCAATCCCAGTTCACTAAACTCCTCTTGCACGCGTTGCACTTGTTCGGGAACGCCACGACCGCAGCATTGCAGACTGATCGGTTCATGCACCTGATCATGACCCTCGAGGCGTTCCTCACTGTCGGGGACGCGCCAATCAGCCAAAGCGTCGCCGAAGGAGTCGTCATCTTTCTCGCCGTACCGGTAGCGGAACGCGTCCGGCTCAAGAAAGAACTGCAGCGATTCTACAAACTGCGTAGCAAGCTCGCACACGGCGAGCAGACAAGCGTCCCTCCCACGGACCTGTACACCCTGGAAGACCTCACCAGAACATTCCTTCTGGCTATGATCCAACACCGCAACGCGTACGCATCCAAGGAAGGATACCTCGCTGCACTCGAAGCGAGACGTCTATCATAAGGGGACACCGGAACCCACCTTTATCAAGCTCTGGCTAGGCTGGGTGAACTACCAAGTACTCCGCCGCAGCGCCGTATCACTATTGAACGCCCAGGGCGCGGACGGCACCATCGTCGCCGCACAATGCGGCCACACCGTCGACACCAGCATCAACATCTACAACAAAGTCGGGCTGGACCGGCAACTCGCCGCCCTACAATAACTTGACCAAACACTCACGCAAGTACCTGCGTGCGCCGCATGAATAGCGACTGCCTACAGCGCGACAGTCCGGCGTGGGGCACGGCAAGGTTTCACGATAAGAAACCGGCCAAATCAGGGATTGACAGCAGAGGTGAAGCATTGTATCGTTAAATCGGGACAAAAGCAGACAAGTCAGGACAAAACCATACAAGAAACGTTATGCCAGGACCGCTTCGACAGGGCAATGATCGCGCGCGTACCCAGCCACGTTTGACTAACGCCAACCACCTGGAGCGGACGAGGGTGGCCGAAGGCCTCAGCCTGACGCGCTTAGCCTCACTTGCTGGCGTCAGCGTGAAGACCGTCGACCGGGCCGAGGCAGCAGATCCCGCGGTGACGGCGCGGATGAAACACAAAATAGTCAAAGGACTCAATAAGAATCCCGACCGGACGCGGGAATTCACGTTTCGCGAGATTTTCCCAAATGACCGGGAGTATTAGCATTAACCTTTGGCAAGCATGGTATGATCACGTTTTCCGAAATAGCATGGAGATGGGAACGAGGACCGAGGAGCGGACGTACTCCGTTAAGGGGGAATGGGCGCTTCCTCCTTCATGCCGGGACCAGGTCACAAGTTTCAGAGTGTTAGCCAGCCGGGAGCAAGCACAGCCGGGAGCCGCAAGGTTTATTGAACCAAAGCGAGGCTGCTTCCCAAGCTGCAAGATGGCTTGCTAGATGAGAGAAGACTGATGTCAGCGATCGATGAACAACTTCAATGGCTTCGCGCACGCCCAACCACACCACCTCCGGAGTACCGCTTGTGCTTCGGCACATGGTATGGCGGCTACAACCACACCGGCCTACGCGTTCTGGCGGAACCAACGTCCGAAATCGCACTACAGCGGCATCACGAACGTGCCCTCGACGCCATGCGCGAAATCGCGACCCCCGTCGCGATGAGGCAGCGGCATTCGTTGTCGCCCCGTATCTACGGCGCGCTCGATAAAATCCTTGAGTATGTAGGCAATATCGACGTACGATGACGACCTCCTCCTACCATCAATGCCGCAAGAAGAAACAGGCCTGCGCGTCCAAGATCAGGTCGACCCCGTACAGTTGGACCGCCTTCTCCGCCTGATTCGGGATAATTACCGCAAAGCAAACGACGCCGCTAGTTTCCTTGAGGAGCGAGCGGGCATCGCGAACGTATACGGCATCACCAACCTCCGGGACGTCCTCAGCCACCTCGCTACTTTTCTGGACCCCAGGCTCACACCTGAACAACGTAGCGCGCAGGTGCCGACAGCGGAGGAACACCTGCGCCGAGCAGTCATTGAACCCTATCAAATCGCTAATGAAGAACTGCTCCTCCGGTTTCGGGCCCTCTACGACAACTACAAGCGTTACGTATTGCCAATTCGTGACCGCCACGAGTACCTCGCCACAGCACCCTCAAGCGACGAGATCGAACAACGACGACGCAACATAGAGCGCTGGCTCGGCGAAGGACGACAAGCGAAAGGCCGCAACCTGTGGGACGACGAATGGGAACAAGGTGTCGCGAGCTTCATACGGGCATTCGATGACCTCTATGACCTAACGGAAAAGGTAGAAACATACTGGAACCTTTATCGACAGCACCGTCGGGACCGCCGGTATTACCTGCTCACCGCTTGGACGGGCGCCTCAATAGCCGGCATCGCATTCGCGGGGACATTCTGGGTGTTGAGGTCCCAGATGTCAACCATCACAGCGCTGAACTGGATCGCATCACTATCCGGTAAGGTCTACCTCGCCGTCTTGGGCCTCCTCGGCTCTGTCGCCACACTGCTCGCCGTTAACTTCCGGCGAAAACGCAGGGCAGATTCGCGTCTCAGGCGCAGCACGAAGAAATTCATCGAATACATTGGCGATGTCACTCTGGAGCGTGACAAATGAACGCGCTAGTGATTTTTGGTTGTGGCGCCGCAGGCAGCCTCATCATTGAAGTCTTGCGCATGATGGAATATGTCGAGGGAGACCAAGCAAAGCTCCCAACCCGCTACAAGAGTTTACTCTTCTGGGCATTGCGCGTTTTGCTCGCCATCGCCGCCGGAGGACTCGCCGTCGCCTACAAGATACGGGAGCCGATTCTCGCGGTGAATGTCGGCGCATCAGCACCACTGATCCTCCGAGCGTTCGCCCAGGGCGTTTCCGACGTCGCTCGTTACACTAGACCGAATCCCGAAGCTGCTGATCCGTCCACCACCAAGTAGCACCGACTTGAAGACAGCGGCCAAGACTTTTTGGGCCCCTTCGGCATCGACACGGCCCCGACAAGAACCCACGATGACCAAGAACCGCGCGCCCGAGATTTCCAACGGAGTCTTCTGGAGTCACGAGGATTTCGCTTAACTGGTTGATTGCGCCTAACGCGCAGATTCTGGAAGGGTTATGGAGCGCGAGACGGGGCTCGAACCCGCGACGTCCAGCTTGGGAAGACGACAACAAATTGGAAACAAAGAACATTGCGTTTCCTGCACCTCGTTCTGGCGATTGAGAATACTCAGTTTTCACTCTGCGGCTCTGACGCAGTTCTTAACGGAGCACAAACGGAGCACACGGGTTCGGCCCTCGCGGGCTCTCGGGCTCGGACTCCCAGCGTGCTTACGGCCGCGTCGGAGGGGCAGACGCTCACCAGAGACCTGGTGCGGCGAGCGTGCCCGTAAACGTCCCCTGGATCGGTCCGGACGACGTAGCGAAACTCACGCTTCCGCTCACTGCGCTGCCCGCCGCCGAAGACGTAAAGGTTATGGTCAACGTCGTGGATGTGATCGTTATGGGCGCTCCGTAATCTATATTGGTATCGGAGTAATAGCCAGTGTTTGATGAACCGCTGTACACTGCTGTGTTCCCCGAGACGCTAGTCCCCGAGTCGAAGTCCGCCGCAAACCAGATGTTCGCTAGCGCGGAGACATCGTCCAACTCCGTGGTGCAGTAACTTCCACATATTGTGGTGATTTCAAAGCTGAGTTGCTGTCCGCTCATGGTGATTGTCCCATTGATCGTGAAGCTCTTGCCTTGAAGAGGGATGCTCGTGCTCGCCGGGTTGACTGTGAGATTCACGCTAAACTGGCTCGTCCCCAGTTTTGCGGTTATTGTTGCGATCTGTGCGGAGGTCACGGACGTCGTTGCGATGGTGAAGGTTGCGCTGCTTTGGCCCGCGGCGACGGTCACCGAGGCGGGCACCTGAGCGCTCGAATTACTGGACGAAATGCTGACCTGTATGCCACCAGATGGGGCGGCACCGCTGAGCGTAACAGTTCCAGTAGTCGATGCGCCCGCGGTAAGAGTTGACGGATTGAGCAATAGGCCAATCAGCGTGGGAGTGGCCGCGGGCTGGACGGTGAACGCCGCGGATGACGAACTCCCCCCTCCCGGTGCCGGATTCGTAACGACGACCGAAAGCGTGCCAGCCGTCGCAAGGTCCGACGCGGTAAGCGTGATCGTCAGCTGATTCGCGTTCACGAAGGTGGCTGCGTGGGACACTCCGTTAACTGTAACCGATGAAGAGGCGATGAACCCGCTGCCATTGATGGCGAGCGGCATCGGGCCCGACCCGGCCTGAGCCGACGGCGGGGACAAATTCGCTATGCTGGGCTGAGGATTCGATGCAGCCGCTTGGACAGCAATCGTGACGGTGTTCGAATAAACTCCGCCGATGGAGATTGAGACGGGCACCGAGTTTCCCGGTGTCACGCCTGCCGGGACCAGGGCATTCACCTGGTACTCCCCCACGAAGCCTGGGGCGAGCCCCGAGAAAAGGACTTGAGCCCCAATGTTGCCGATACCCACGATTGGGGTTGTCGTTGTTTTCGCCAGCGGGTTGCTGGGTGATGCCGCCCCACTGGCAGGTTGATTGGTTACAGGGCCGAGGCCGGTGCAGTAAATCGATACGTAGGTGCTCCCGGCGATCGCGGGATTGGAGGAATCCAGTAACCGGCCGGAGATCGCATCGACGATTGCTCCCTGCCCAGTGCCTTGGCCATTCATGCTGAAAATGCCGGGCGCGTATGTTGCCAGGCTCACCGTCTGCGCGGCGCCGGTCTGGCCGTTTGCCGCCGCGCTAATCGTCGTCTGGGTTTGTCCGGAGAGTTCCCAGGGTACTTGAAGATTCGTCTGGGAGCCCGAAGCGTAATACAGCGGCGCTTGCGTGGCGCCGAACTGCACGGAAAGTCCGCCAAGGCTGGTGGGCCATGGCGCACCCGACGCCATGGCCGGAGATGTCACCGGAAAGCTACCAAAGACCGCCGCGATGCTCCCGGGTGCGACGGCATTTGACGCGTAGCTGGCCGCGTTCAACGCGCCGCCGGAGTTGATCGACGGCGCGGGAGAAGTAATGTTTGTGACATCGTTTGCCGTGGCCGACGCTGAGCCGCCGCCCGAGACGGTTACCTGGTTGGTAACCTGCGATGGTGCATCGTATGCCACTCCCACCGCCACCGTGATCGTTGGGTAGCTGGAGCCGGGGTTCAGGACATCACTGCGAGTGCAAGTGGTGCCCGAACAACTCCATCCCGAACCAGTCATCGAAAAAACTATAAGTCCGGAAGGCGGGTTCTCGGTGACAGTGACAGTTCCACCGGTCGGTCCAGCGGAAGCCACGTTGCCGACCGTCACAGTGTACGTTTTTTCAAGCACCATTGGATCGTCCCAAGTATGGGTTTTGGAGATGGTTAGGTTGGGCTGTAATGAGGTAGCAGGCGTCAGCTTCCGGACGCGGTTGTTGTAAGTGTCCGCGATGAAGATGTTGCCCGAAGTGTCCGCCGCGACGCCGTTGGGCAAGTTCAATTCCGCCGATGTCGCCGGCCCGCCGTCTCCATTGAAGCCACGGTTCCCATTGCCAGCCACAGTGCTGATCGTGCCAGCGGGTGTCACCTTCCGGATACGGTTAGTCCCGCCGTCCGCGATGAAAAGGTTGCCAGCGCCATCCCGAGCAACGCCCCCGGGGGCGAACAACTCCGCTGAGGTCGCTGGCCCACCGTCTCCACTGAACCCATAGGCCCCATTGCCAGCCACCGTGCTGATCGTGCCTACGGACGTCACCTTCCGGATGCGGTTGTTAACCGAGTCCGCAATAAAGAGGTCGCCGGCGCCGTCCACCGCGACGCCGCTTGGCCCGTTCAACTCCGCCGAGACCGCTGGTCCACCGTCCCCACTGAAGCCGGCGGTGCCATTGCCGGCCACCGTGCTGATGGTACCCGCGGGCGTCACCTTCCGGATGCGGCTGTTATTCTGGTCCGCAATGAAGAAGTCGCCCGCGCCGTCCACCGCGACGCTGGCGGGCTGGTTCAACTCAGCCGACGTCGCTGGCCCACCGTCTCCGCTGAAACCGGCTGTGCCATTGCCTGCCACCGTGCTGATCGTGCCTGCGGGCGTCACCTTCCGGACGCGGCTGTTGCCCAGGTCCGCGATATACATGTTGCCGGCCCCGTCGACAGCAACGCTCTCGGGCCCGTTCAACTCTGCCAAAGTCGCTGGCCCACCGTCTCCAAGGCCTTGAGTCCCGCCGCCAGCCACCGTGCTGATCGTGCCCGCAGGCGTCACTTTACGAATCCTGTTGTTCAAATAGTCCGCAATGAAGATGTTGCCAGCGCCGTCCACCGCGACGCCGTAGGGCTCGCCCAAGTCAGCCGAGGTGGCCGGCCCACCGTCCCCAAGGCCTTGACTCCCGCCGCCGGCCACCGTGCTGATGGTGTAACCCGACAAGGGCGACGTCACCGTGACGGTCACCGATGCTGCCGAGCCGTTGTAGTTGCCGTCCCCGCCATAGTTCGCGGTTATGCTGTTGCTGCCTAGGGAAAACTGGCCCCCATTAAGGGTCAGCGCCGCTTGCGCAGTTTCGCCGCTTCCGGTCAACGTCGCCGAGCCCAGTACCGTGCTGCCCACCAGCACCGTGCTGCCCAGATCGAAGAGTACGGTTCCTGTTGGCGTGCCGCTGCCGCTGGCGGCGGTTACTGTGGCAGTCAGAGTCGTGGATGCTGTCGAGGCAATCGCGCTCGGACTGGCTGCAACCGTCGTCGTGGTGGCGATCTTCGTGCTAACCGCTGTAATGCTGGTGACATCATTGGCCGTGGCCGACGCCGAGCCGCCGCCCGAGACGGTTACCTGGTTGGTAACCTGCGTTGGCGCGTTCGACGCCACGTTCACGGTCACCGTGATCGCCGGATAGCTGGCGCCCGCTGCCAGCGCGTCGCTCCGGGTGCAGGTATTGGACGCACACGTCCATCCCGTGCCTGACATCGACACTAGCGTCAATCCCACAGGAGCGGTCTCGGTGACCGTAACCGTTCCAGTGGAGGGCCCTGCCGAGGCGCCATTGGAAACCATCACGGTGTACGTTGCGCCCGTCTGCCCTTGGCTGAAGTTCCCTGTGTGGGTCTTGCTGATGCTCAGGGCCGTAACCGAGGCAGTGTTCACGTTAGTGACATCATTGGCCGTGGCTAACGCCGAGCCGCCGCCCGAGACGGTAACCTGGTTGGTAACCTGCGATGGCGCGTTCGACGCTACGTTCACCGTCACCGTGATCGCTGGGTAGCTGGAGCCGGGGTTAAGTACATCACTGCGAGTGCAAGTGGTGCCCGAACAACTCCATCCGGAGCCAGTCATCGAAGCGACCGTAAGTCCGGTGGGCGGGTTCTCAGTGACAGTGACAGTTCCACTGGTGGGTCCGGCGGAAGCCACATTGCCCACCATCACCGTATACGTAGCTCCAGTCTGCCCTTGCGCGAAGCTTCCACTGTGGGCCTTGGAGATGGTCAAGCTAGGTTGTGATGACGTAGCTGGCGTCAGCTTACGGATGCAGTTGTTGCCACTGTCCGCAATGAAGATGTCGCCGGCTCCATCTACAGCGACGTCACTGGGCCAGTACAACTCCGCGGACGTTGCTGGGCCACCGTCTCCACTGAAGCCCTGTATCCCATTACCGGCCACTGTGCTGATCGAGCCCGCGGGCGTCACCTTACGGATCCGGATGTTCCCGAAGTCCGAGATTAAGAGGTTGCCCGTACTGTCCACGTCGATGCCCTCGGGCGAGTTCAACTCTGCGGAGGTCGCTGACCCACCGTCTCCGCTATAGCCTTGAACCCCGTTTCCGGCCACCGTGGTGATCGTGCCTGCGGGCGTCACCTTCCGGATCCGGTTATTGCCGTTGTCTGCAATGAAGAGGTTGCCCGCGCTGTCCACAGCGACGCCGGCGGGCTGGTTCAGTTCCGCCGAGGTCGCTGGCCCACCGTCTCCACTGAAGCCTTGGGTTCCTGTGCCGGCCACTGTGGTGATCGTGCCTGCGGGCGTCACCTTCCGGACGCGGTAGTTCATGAGGTCTGCGAGGTAGAGGTTGCCAGCGGCGTCCACAGCGACGCCGACGGTGCCATTCAGTTCCGCCGAGGTCGCCTGCCCACCGTCTCCACTAAAACCAAATGTCCCATTGCCGGCCACTGTGCTGATCGTGCCTGCGGGCGTCACTTTCCGAATCCGGTTGTTCGCCCCGTCCTCAATGAAGATGTCGCCCGATCCGCCTACGGCGACGCCATCGGGCCAGTCCAACTCCGCCGAGATTGCTGGCCCACCGTCTCCACTGAAGCCCTGAGTCCCATTGCCAACCACCGTGCTGATGACGCCTGCAGGCGTCACTTTCCGGATTCGGTTGTTCCCCCAATCTGAGATGAGCAGGTTGCCCGCGCCGTCCACCGCGACGCCGCCCGGGCCACGCAACTCCGCTGAGGTGGCTGCCCCGCCATCTCCACCGAAGCCGTAAGCGCCACCAGCCACCGTGCTGATGATGTAGCTCGACGAGGCCGTAGAGGACGACGTCACCGTGACGGTCACCGACGCCGTCGAGCCGTTGCAGTTGCCGTCTCCACTGTAGTTCGCAGTTATGGTGTTGCTGCCCACCGCCAGTTGGCTCCCGTTAACGACCAATGTCGCGTGCGCGGTTCCTCCGGTTCCGGTCAACGTCGCCGAGCCCAGCACCGTGTTGCCCAGGTCGAAGGATACTGTTCCTGTTGGCGTGACGCTGCCGCTGGCGGCGGTTACTGTGGCAGTCAGAGTCGTGGATGCTGTCGAGGCAATCGTACCCGGATTGGCCGCCATCGTCGTCGTGGTAGCGATCTTCGTGCTAACCGCTGTAATGCTGGTGATATCGCTGGCCGTGGCTGACGCCGAGCCGCCGCCCGAGACGGTCACCTGGTTGGTAACCTGCGATGGGGCGTTCGACGCTACATTCACTGTCACCGTGATCGCCGGATAGCTGGCGCCCGCTGCCAGCGCGTCGCTCCGTGTGCAGCTCGTGGCCGCACACGTCCAACCCGTGCCTGCCATCGACGCTAATGTCAATCCGACAGGAGCAGTCTCGCTGACTGTGACCGTTCCAGTGGTGGGCCCTGCCGAGGCGCCATTGGAAACCGTCACAGTGTACGTGGCAGTTGTCTGTCCCTGGGTGAAGTTCCCTGTGTGGGTCTTGCTGATGCTCAGGGCCGGAACCGGGGCAGTGTTCACGTTAGTGACATCATTGGCCGTGGCTGACGCCGAGCCGCTGCCCGAAACGGTTGCCTGGTTAGTAACCTGCGCTGGCGCGTTCGACGCCACGTTCACCGTCACTGTGATCGACGGGTAGCTGGAACCCGCTGCCAGCGCGTCGCTCCGGGTGCAGGAATTGGACGCACACATCCATCCCGTGCCCGTCATCGACACTAACGTCAGCCCCGCAGGAGCGGTCTCGACGACCGTAACCATGCCAGTGGTGGGCCCTGCCGAGGCGCTATTGGAAACCGTCACAGTGTACGTGGCGCCCGTCTGCCCCTGGCGGAAGTTCCCCGTGTGGGTCTTGCTGATGCTCAGGACCGGTGGGCTGGTGCCCGCCGGCGCGAACGCAGTGGCCCCTTCGAAACCGGGCGTGTAACTTGCAATTGCGGTTCCGGCGCCGGTGCTCAGATTGATCGTGATCACCTGGCCTCCGGACGTGAAGCCGTATGCTATCCCGCTGTAATACGCCAGGCCCAAGACACCGTAAAATCCAATGCTGCCAATCGACGTGCCTTGCCCAGTGGCGGGATCCAGCGAAAACAGTTGGTCCCCGGAGAAGCCAACGGAAGTCAGATACAGCTTTCCCGTGGCGTCAAACTCCAGATCGCCCGACGACGAATATGTCCCGACACCGCTGCCGCTGCCCACCAGCGTGGCAGTACCCGTGCTGGTGTTGATGGTATAAAGACTATCCGCCCCAGCCCCGTATAGGGTCCCGCTTGGGCTGAAAACCAGCGCATCCAGGAGGGTTGCTCCTGTCCCACTCCCGATCGCCGCGCCGGCTCCTGTGTTGGGGTTAATCCCATACAAAACGCTAGGCGTGGTGTATGAGATCCCGTAGAGGGAGCCGTTATAGGCTGCGATATCGGTCATTACCGTTGGAAGGGGCCCGATCAGTGTCGTCGCGCCCGTTGTCGGGACGATGCTATAAAGACGGCCGTCGGATCCGGCACCGAGGATCTTCAGAACCGCTCCCAACGTGACTGGCCCTGTGTCGGCTATGCGCCAGTTGTTGTTCTCGTTCGACTCGACGACTTGATTTCCCGAATCGGCCAAGACAGCCAGGTACCAGGTCCCTGAGGTTAGACTGGCAGGAACAGCGATGGAACCAGAGCAGATGTGCGATGTGCCGGAAGCCAGACTAGTGATTGAGCAGCCCCAGGTCGTATCGATTGCAGTGCTCAACGAAAAGCTGGAGCTTGGCGAAAAGTAATACTCTACGCGGAACGCCCCGGCGCTGCTGCTGCCTTGGTTCAGCACGGTAGCGGAGACGTTGATTGTACCGCCGGGATTTCCATTGGTTGGTCCCGTCAGGGACGTCACGACCAGGTCCGGGGCGGTCGTGGAGGACGACGTCACTGTCACGGTCACCGATGCGGTCGAGCCGTTGTAGTTGGCGTCCCCGCTGTAGTTCGCGGTTATGTTGTTGCTGCCCAAGGCGAGCTGGCTCCCAGTAACGGCCAGCGTCGCCTGGGCGGTGCCTCCGCTTCCGGTCAACGTTGCCGAGCCCAGCACGGTGCTGCCCAGATCGAAGGCTATGGTTCCGGTTGGTGTGCCGCTCCCGCTGACAGCGGTTACAGCGGCAGTCAACGTCGTGGATCCGGTTGTGGCAATGCTGCTCGGACTGGCTGCAACCGTCGTCGTGGTGGCGATCATGCCGGTCAGTACAAAGCTATTGCGCCCCTGAAAAGATCCGTTATACAGATAGTTCACGTACCACCTTCCGAGCTTGCTGGCGTAAGCATTCCCGGAAATATTGATGGGATCCCAAGCGCACCCGTTGCCCGCAAAAGTCGTCGTAGTGGTCTGGGTCAACTGCTTGACGGAGTTGGGATCGTACCAGTCCCACTCCACTATGTCGCCGATCTGCGCGCTGGTGAACTGAACCCATGCGTTAATTTGCGGCACGTTGTTGGAGAACTGGCTCGAACTGGTGGGAGGTTGGCAGTTGGAGGGCACGCTAGTCGCAAACATCGGCAGGGTGTTAGTTGCCGCAGCGCTCCACTGGTTGACCAGGTTCGCAACGTTGACCGAGCCCAGGCCCGTGGCCAAGTCATAGCCGGCGCCAGCGGAGTAGGCCGGAACCAGCGAAGTGCCGGAGGTCGAAAGAAGGCCGTACGTGTCGGAGGGATTGCTGACGAAACAGTTCGGCGTTCCCGCCAGGCAGGGCACGTCGATGGTGCCGATAGTAACATCATGGAAGACACAACTGCTGCTGGACGCCAGTGGTGCGGACGAGTTGCACGCCTGTAGATTGGCCGTGTTCGGGCTGCTTGCGCTGCCATACTGCGTCGCAGCAAGCTTGTAAAGAACGGGATTCGCCATGCCCTGGCGGGCGCCAGTCTTCTGGTCGATCAACGCCATAATGCCGGCGAAGGCAGGGGCGGCCAAGGACGTACCTCCGGCGCCGCCTGCGACAATTTCACCGGGACCTGATGGGGAGCACGTGAACCCCTTGTCCGACTGGCAGTACGGATAAAGATGGTCCATAGTACCGCTGCCCGCAAAGAGCGACACGTCAGGTACGTCACGTTTGCCATCCGCGGGAATTCCACTCACGCCGCTTTGCCACCATGGTTTTGCATAGAAACTGCTAACTCCACCGCTGCCACCCTCAACATCGAGCAACGACTCCTCCGCAGAATTGTTGCATAACGCCTCCTCGCTTGAAGCTCCTAAAAGCTGGACCAGTTGGGGGCTGGCACAACTGCTGTTCCAGGTCATTTCGGGAATATACGATTTGGCCGACGCGAGGGTACCCGAGTTGTTGGAAGAATTCCAATACGTGCCGATGCTCCCGTTCAGATAGTCGCTGAAATCGGTCCCGCCAACAGCAACGTCATAGGGAGTCGAAGCAATGCCATTGACCTGCAGACCCTGCTGGGCAAAGTCCTGGAACTGATCGCAAACTCCCGAACCACCGTCCCCGGCGGCAACGACTACGGTGATACCTTCCGCCGCAGCCTGCTCCCACCAGGGGCTGTAAAACTGGCTGCTCGCGACCTCACATGTTTCGTAGCTGTAACTCAAGACCTGAGCGAGATTGTTATTAACGATGTACTCTGCCGAGAGGATGACGCCATCAGTTGCCGCTGTCGCCTCGGTAACCACCAAAGTGATCGTCGCTCCCCTAGCTACCGCGCCTGCCCATTCAACATCAAGGGTGGCCTCAAACTCGAATTTATCGGAGGTAAGACCTGGGTCGGGAGGGTTCACTGTGATTGTGGGATCGTCTGCTGGTAGGCCGAACGCTGATCGGAAGTTACGTACATCCTGAGGCGTGATGTTGCTCCTGGCAGGGATCGCAATACTCACGCCGGTACCGTCGACACCCGCGTTCCAAAGCGGCAGCACGTTGTAGATGGTGGCAAAATCGTATGGCGCCACAGCGTAATACGTCGTGTTATTGATGCTCACGGCGAACTCTGGCGAGGGACTGGCCGGCACCCATGCACTATCGCCAGGGTCTTTCCGAAACGCGCCGGCGCTGTGGTGCGTTGTCTTAACTGGGAAGCTGTGGAGCGACACAATTCCGGCGACGACTGGTGAGAGCGCGGCGGGGATTTGCGGGTCGCGCGCATTCGCCCAGTGTTGTTCGCCGTTTACGAAGTAGCTGTGGATCGACGTGTGGAATCCGCGCTCCACTTGCGCGGCGGTACCGGAGAACTCCACGACACCGCGGCCATTAGCGACACGATCCACCCGAAATCCCTGGGACTTCAGCCAGCCTGTGATCTTCTCGATATCCTCGGGCGCGGGACCGAACTGGTCGCCAAACTGTTCGGGCGTCAGCCAGCGGTGATAGTTCACCGAGCCCGGATCCTGCTGCTCCTCAAGCAGTTGTTGCAACGCGGCCTCCTGCACGGGGCTGCGGCTCAGGAGCAGCAGAATGCGCTCCATCGGGAGATCCTGCGGTGCCGCTCCCTGGTCATATTCCGCCCTCGCCAGCGGGTGGGTGTTGCCACGGAGAATGACGAGCTTTGTGCCGTCGATGTCTTGAGTGACGCGCGGCGGCACCGGCCTCACCTGTTGAGCCAGTAGGGGCGGCGCCGCAAAGGCGAGGACAATTGCCCAGGATGAAATGGTACGAGAAATCCGCATAAGCTCCTTTCTCGATTGAACGCCTCTAAATCAAGGGCGACGCTGATCGGCCCAAGTCAAGACGACTTGAGCCAAGCCCACTTTAAGAAAATGAAATGCAGCAACATAAGTATTCCAGCCGCCAGGTGGCGTCGTCCGACAACACAACACCCATGGAAGTCTGCGGCTGCCCCGGCGGGTCCAGGCTCGCGGATTCAAACTCATCGGGCTGCCTCCCGTGATGTGTGCGTTGAGGCGACCGCATTAGGCTGGCTTTCGAATGCCAACGCCGTTCCCTGCGTCCTCCGCGCAAGCCACTCATGCCGCCCATCCGAAGCCGAAGCAATTCCGATGGCCAGGATTAGCAGGCAAAGCACTCTCCACCACGGCGGACCGCGCCGGAGGCTCCAGCCCAGCAACAGGATGACCGAGAGAATTCCGAGAAGAGCGGACGCTACGTTAGTCCGCAGGCTGAGCCAGGCGAAGGCAACCGGCGTCCACAGGGCGGCCCGTGCCAACTTCCGCGCGACGGAGTGACGGGTCAACCATGCGGCTGCGCGCGGCGACCAACCGTAATACCAGTTCACGAAAGCTCGGCCGGCCCGGCCGGCAAGGAGAATCCGGTCGCGGAATGCTCGCAACCATTGAACCTGATGGGCCATCGGAGAGCCATAGGCCGCGGTTGCCACGAAGCACCCTCC
>Ga0182030_10012503_pt1 | contig 16988 bp, 10 predicted proteins | sample 812S3MmetaG_FD_121299 | JGI IMG/M metagenome (GOLD analysis project Ga0182030, IMG submission 121299) | Permafrost microbial communities from Stordalen Mire, Sweden - 812S3M metaG (Illumina Assembly) | ecosystem: Environmental > Terrestrial > Soil > Wetlands > Permafrost | place: Sweden...
AAACGCCGGGGGTCAACGGTGGGGGTCAACCCCCCGAAATCTAATTGTCACGAGGGTAAAAACACCCTCTGGCCTCTGTCGGGCTGACAGGATTTGAACCTGCGACCACTTGACCCCCAGTAAGTAGCGGTAACACGTTTCCGCAGGTCGCTCGCCTGCCACGGCCAGTTGTAGGCTTGCATGACGTGCACACATGTGCACGTCGTTCACCAGCGCGCATACCGTGTGGTCCCCGACTGGTCCCCCGACAGAATCCCTCGACTCACACGATCGGGCACCGCCGGGCGTAGGCCCACGCCGACGGATTTACAGTCCGCAAAACAGGGTGTCTTTGTCTTATGGTGTCGCCACATGCCCAGGAGCCCTCTGAGCAGCGGTGATCGTTGCAGCCGTTGACACCACCGCATGTCCGCGTGTAGCGCATGAATTTCAGGCTAACGGGACCCCAGTCGGACATCGGGTGAATTTCGTTTCCTCGCAATGGCTCTCGAAATCATCTGACGGCGCCAACCAGTCAGGTATCGCGAATCGCTCGCAGGAGTAAGGGACCGGATGACCATGCTCGATGCACACCCGCGTCAGGCTTCAAGATTGCGGCTGATTTCGTCAATCACCCTGTGAGCGGCAGGTTGATCCACCGTTACCAGCACCTGCAGGGGCGCGTCCCACGTCCCGAAGATCCATGCTCGTGCCAGCACCCGCACCGCTGATTGATGGTGCCCGTCGACCGCTAGCTGCCTCGCCATATTCTGTAGGCAGGTCGGCCATGCGGTCAAGCTGCGAGCGATGTCCTCGACCTGGTCGAGGTACCCCGCTCGTCCCAGCACTTCGGCGACGGAGGTGAGCTGGTTAGCGACCGTCGCCGGAACCTGAGGTGAGACCAGGGACCGTGCCCGGTTGGTAAGTTGAATCGCGCGGTCGATTTTGCCTGCTTCGGCCTCGGCCGCAGCCACAGCCGCCAGCGCCTGGGCGTGGTCGTCGTCGTCGGTGATGGTGTCCGCGGCGGCTTCGGCCCGGGCGGTGTCGCCGGCCCAGGCCAAAGCTCCAGCGGCCGCGGCTCTTGCGGCGGATTTGAAGTAGTCGTCGGTGATGGCGTTGGCGGTGAGTTCGGCACCATCGGCGAGTGTGGTAGCGCGATCCCGGTCGCCGGTCTTTGCCAGCGCTTCAGCGACCGCGATCAATGCTTTCGACCAAGCGAACGTGTTGGTGATGGTGTGGGCGAGTTCTATTGCACGGTCGAAGTTGCCGGTTCGTGCGATTACTGCAGCGACCGCGGCTCGCGCTTCGGACTTTCGGTATTCGGCTTCCGCGATGGGAGCGATTGCTTCGATGCGGTCGGTGAGTGCGATTGCGTCGTCGAAGTCGCCGGTTCGTGCGATGACTGCGGCGAGCGCGGTCAGCACCTCAAACTTCATGCCACCGATCTCGAGGTTGTGGGCGATCGCTTCGGCGCGATCGGCGAGTACGATTGCGCGGTCGCACCTTCCTGCTTCGGCTGCAACCTCGGCTATAGCGGCCAACGCCCGGGCTTGGATGTAGCCTTGCTCGATGGTGTCGGCGATGGCTTGGGCGCGGTCGAGGTCGCCCGCCTTTGCCACTGCTTCCACGATCACCCTTAACGCCTGGAATCGAAAGTACTGGGCGGAATCTGGCAGGTAGTCGGCGACGATGGAGTGTGCGAGCGTTTCGGCGCGGTTGATGTCGCCCGTCTCGGCCATGCCTTCGGCGATGGCGCCCAACGCCTGCAGGTGGTAGAGAACGTTCCATCTTCGGTTGAGGCGTTCGATAGCGGTAGCTATGAGCCGCTCGGCGCGGGCGGTGTCGCCGGTTTGGGCCACAACCTCAGCGATCATGCTCAGCGCTTCGGCGTGGTATTCCGTGGCGGCGAGGTCGTCGGTGATGGTGTCAGCGATGGCTTCGGCGCGGGCGGTGTCGCCGGTTCGGGCCACAACCTGAGCGATCGTGCTTCGTGCCTGGTTCTGATAGGTGTACCAGTCCATTGTGTCGGTGATGGCTTGGGCGCGGTTGATGTCGCCGGTACGGGCTACGGCTTCAGCGATCGCAAGCAGCGCTTGCTCCGAAGGCTGTTCGGTGATGATGGTGTGCGCGAGCGCCAATGCGCGGTCGAAGTCGCCGATCTGGGCAATGCCGGCAGTAACCGCGGCCAGTGCCCAGCATTTGATGTAGTCGCCCTCGATGGAGAGGGCCGCGGCCTCGGCGCGATTGGTGAGTGTGGTCGCGCGGTCGGAGTCGCCCGCTTCGGCCTCGATCCTGGCGATATCGACCAGTGCTTGGGCGCGGTTCTCAACGACAGTGATCTCATCGGTGATGGCTTCGGCGCGGTCGATGTCGCCGGTCTGCGCCACGATCTGAGCGAGCGAGCTTAATGCCTGGGCGCGCAGAGAACTATGGCCGATGATCTCGGCGATGGCTTGGGCACCGTCGACGTCGCCGGCCAGGGCTACTGCCTCAACGATCGCAGGTAGCCCTTCATCCGAATACCCGTCTTCGGCGATCGTGCGGGCAAGTCCGATAGCGCGGTCGACCTCGCCGGTCCAGGCCAGTGCGGCAGCGACCGCGGCTAGTTGCTGAAGTTTGCGGGCTCTGGTGATGATCGCGTCCGCAATCTCTTTGGCGCGATCGACGACTTCAATTGCGCGGCTGAGATCGCCGTTTCGGGCGCCGACTTCAGCGATCGCGCTGAGCACTTCGGCGCGACGGTCTTCGGCGACTGAGTCGGCGACACCGACTGCGCGGTCCCAGTCACCGTGCCGGGCTTCGAATTCGGCGATGTTGGTAAGCGTTCGGACGTGGAGGTCCTCGTCGGTGATGGTGTCGGCGATGGCTTGGGCGCGGGCGGTGTCGCCGGTCAGGGCCACTGCTTCAGCGACCGCGCTCAACGCCTCGGCCCGTAACGAGCCGACCGCTGGCTTTGATTGGGCGGCGGCGTAGGCACGCTTGATGTGACCCATACGGATCCAAGCCCGCAGAAGTTGGTGCGGGATCTTCTCATTGCGGTTGGTGAGCTGCGCCTGCTGGCGCGTGAGCAGACAGATCTCCGCGAGGTCGGGTTCTGGTTGATCGGCCAGTAACTGGACAGCGAAGGCGATTTCGTTGAGTGCTGCTGCGTCACCACCCGTGCGTTCGAAGAGCCGCTCACGCCGAGACGTGTCCTTGACGAGCGCCTGCAGTCGCTCGGCGTCCTGCAGTCTTTCGAGCAGCGCGGGATACTCCAGCAGCAGGTAGCTCGGCGTCGTGGCGGGCCAGTGATCGGCGCCATATTGCTGTGCCCATGCGTGGATCTTGTCGCGGTAAACGGCTAGTTGGGGGCCAAGTTCGTCGACGGCGAGCCGGGTCAATTCTTGGTGAGCGAGCACGTATCCGATGTCGTCGTGGGCGTCGAGGAATGTGAATGTCGTGGCGAGGGTGTGGGGGGTGAGGGAACGCCCGGCGTGGCTCGCCACTAACATCGGCCTTACCAGATAGCGCGGCTGATTAGTGAGTTCGGCAAGGTCGCTGATGGTCAAACCACCGCCGGCGGCGGCGATGAAACCGATCAGATCGCGCTGCACGGCTTCGCCGGACAGCAGGCGTTGCAGTTCGGCTTCGGCCTGCTGGCCGATTCCGCGGGCGTGTGGCGAAGGCGTTAGCGCGGTCTTCGTCCAGTTGTGCAGCGGGTGATCGTCCTTGATGTCAGACAAGACGTCGGGGGTCGCGCGGCTGGCCAGGATGATTCTCAGCGCCGGGTGGGGGTGGTTGGGCAGCTGGGAGACGATGCTGGGCGATCCCTTGTCCTCGTCAAGCCCGTCAATGATCAACGCTAGTCGCCGACCGTGATCCTGGGCGTGTTGCGCGGCCTTATTGAGTAAGTCCTGATACGTGTTCGTTTGGTCGGGTCCAGCAAGATCGGCTCGTAGCTGGTCCCCGGTTAGCACGGCCAGCTGGGGCAGCACGATGGAACGGTATGCGGGCAGGCTGTTTTCGGTGTCGATGGCGGCACGGATGAAAAAACACACCACATCGATGTCGTCGGGCGGGTGTAGGGCAAACCAGGCAAGCAAACCGGTTTTACCTGACCAGGGGCCGGCCTGCCACCACCAATAAGGTTGATCGCCACGGCAAAACGTCGCAAGGCGCGCCAGTTCATCCTCACGGTCCAATAATTCGTCGGGAGCAAACCGATCGACCGTGACGCGATACCCCGACACCAACGCGGCCGCTTGTAGCCCGGGCGGCCCATAGTAATTGATGTTGCCGCCGACGACGGTGAGGTTTTCCCCGGCGGATACGTGCGAGAGCGAGAACGCCACGGCGGGACCGGGTTTGACCGCCGTGTCACCTAAGGGGAGTTGGGATCTTGGCCTGTCGTCTGAACGTCTTCGATGTGCACCTTTGTCGCGGTGACCTGGTCCATCTTCACGGCCGTGCTGCCTCCACTGGCCTTGATGCCCTTGATCGTGATGTCACCCGCCCAGACTTTGGACAAATCAATGCCCATCGTCTTAGCCCCCTCCTCGTCGTTCTGCTTGACAGCCTCCAGCAGCACCTTCGCCAAGCTGACGAGCTCCTCGTCTCCGCCAGCGCCAGCGCCCGTAAGGTCGTCCGCCAACACCTCCCGCCGAGCTTCCGAGGATGGATCCTTCTCTATGGATTGGACAGCCGCGCCCAACTTGTAGCGATCGGAAATGATGCGTTTAAGAGCGTTGTATCCGTCTGATATCGCCTTTTTCGCAGTTTCTTTCAAGCCATCCGACGCGCCAAGGATGAGTGCACCGACGATTAAGCTAATGGGTTCCACGGCTGCATATGTTCCCACATCACTGCGAACGCCGTGTCGAATTCGGTGCAACAGGCAGCCGACTATCACCAGGCATCCGTGAGGACGTCGTTCTCGTCGAGTAGGAACTACTTGTCATGGTCCTGGCGCTTACCCGAGCGCCTGACGCGCGAGCTACACCGATGGGCTAGCTTGGACCCCCGCATAGCCGGCTGTATGCGTTCCCTGTCTTGGCTGCGCTTGCGGCATTTCCGAATTTCAACCCACCGTCGCTGCTAGAGTCAAGGGGCTAATTAGACGCGGTTTTGGCGCAATGGGGGTAGAGGAATGGACCCTGTTTCGATCGTGGTGGCGGCGCTTGACAGCAGAGGCTCCTAGATTGTGGCAAGCGTTCTGGCCGTCGTTCGCGGTCGCAGGAGAGGAGTCGTGAAGCCAACGGGACTCGGAGCCGTAACCCCCACACTGCCAGGACGGGGCAGAAGTCGTGACCAGGCACGATAGGTCGCGGATTGTCGTGCAGGCGCCGTGGTTGAGGCAGTAACTGTCGTCACCGTTGTCGTCAGATTTGTCGTCAACTCACCGTCCGAAGCTGCGCCCACCACCGCTTACTCATCCTGGCGATCCCTGTACTGCCGAGCGGTTGCGTCAAGGGTGGCGAACGCCATGGCGTAGTCACGCCGAAGGCGCCCTTTACTCGGCCGATCGGAAGACAGACGATTCGGGATTGAGGTGGCAGTGATCAGGTGGCGTTACGGCAGCCGGGACCGCGGTAGTGGGCACCGGTCGAAGCCAGTAAGCGTATGACGCACGTCCAGGCATGGCGCCGCCTCAACTGCTGTCGAAAAAGAACCGCAGGATGGCTCCCCCTGGCCCCCATATGCTTGTTTCATGGCTCATCCGCCGCTTCCTCCCAACACCCGTGAAGGTCGCCCATCCCGATGGCGACGCTGGGTAATCGACACGCTGTTCTACTTCGACCGTGCCACCATCGAAGACTGGGCAAGCCTGATGGCCAGCGACCTTGAACGTCCAAACGGCGCGAGCCCGATGGCGACCGCGCGCCACACCGTCCAGCTCATGGACTACACGGCAGATCTCCGATCAGCCGCACAGGCACTAGCTACGCACGGCCATCCAGCGAGCCGCGCACTACTGGCCGATGTCGCACTTGACATCAACTCAGCTTTGGAAGGCCTTTATGCTGCCCGCAATGCGTTGCTGAAAGTCGCTGGTGCACAACAGGTCACCTACACCGATGAATAGAAGGGTCGTAAAACTCACTGACGGGATGCCGCTAACCGACGTGGGTTCATCTAAGAGGACGGGCTGGCTCCACAGCGATCGTTTGGTGATGGCCCACTTCAACGCTTCGGTCAAACTGTCCCACGTAGGCCTCTTCGAGCGCGGTGTTCTGCCGCCACTTGACCCACGATGGATGCCTCGCTGAAACGAAGACAGGATCAGCGCCCGTTCGCCTGACTGAGCGCGCACCGACGGCCCGCCGAGGGCATCATCTACCGTGCCCAGTCACGGAGCTCGTCGCGCGGGTCTCGCTTACAAACGCGGGAATGATTTACGCACAGGACTCAGCGAACCCACGACCAACGGATTCCTATTTTGGGTTTTCGGCATACCCGGATGACTGGCCGTATTCCTTGTACACCAAGGATATTCGATACCCAACGCTCTTGGGAGAAGCGCGCTGATTGCGGCGGATTCTCGTGCATTATTGATGAATAAACGTTGACCCGATGTCGCACCGAACACCGTGGGAATTACTGCCATGCTCGCAGTTCGGGTGACCAGGTGAGGCCGCCAGCTCGACCGTCGAACACCGGGTCGGCGAACGCGAGGCAACGGTCGAGGAGGTCCTGGAAGCGCACCGGGGTGGCGGCTTCGAGGCGTTGCTTCCGTCGCCAGGCCGCCCACTTCGGCTGGGCGATGTCGGCCATGCCCGCTAGAACATCGGCCAACGGACTCATCCTGACCTTGCGGTGGTCAGCGACCACGTCGACAGCGCTCACCAGGTCCGCCTGCCGAAGGCTGCGCGAATCGATGATGGCTGCGATGTCGACGAAGTCGCGCCATCGCGTGTTCGCGCTGCCGCGGTCCACAGCCGTGACGATCTTTTCTGCCAGCACCATGTGGTCGGGGTAGCCGCGCACCTGCAGGGTCCCGCCCAACAACAGCGGCAAGGCGGCGTTGGTCGGCTCGGGCCAAATCGGGTCACCGAAGTTCACGTCGACATGCAGCGTGATCCGAGCGGAGGCCAGCTGCGCGGTCAGCGTGACGCGCACCCCTGCGTAGTCCGCCTCGTCACGGATGGCGGCGCCGGCGATAGATTCCGCGTCGAACAGCAAGCCATCGCCGACACCAAGCATGGCGATGGAACGCAGGCGGTGCACGACGCCGCCGATGTCATTGGGAAAGCCCGACGCTGCTAGATCGATGTCCCGGGTGGGGCGTCGCGCGGCGAACGCCGCCATCAGCACACCTCCCTTGAGGACGAAGTCCGCCGAGTTCTCCGAGGCCGCAAGTCGCGCGAGAAACCCTTCCAGCGCATACAAAGTGAAGTATTCGGCGGAGTCACGGCCATCGCGGCGGGCGAGATTTCGTAGGTCGTGGTACGCCTGCCCAGATGCAGTGCGCCGGGTGGGCGCCGGCGTCATTGCAATGCCTCAAGTGCGTTTCGGAGCCGGGGTATCGTCTTGGGGAAGGCTCGCGCAACGTGAAGGAGCGACGACGGCGAGTTTCCCCGCTGCGCAACCCAACGCCGCAGCGCCGTGTACGCGATGTCGCTGCCTTCTCGATGCATCAGTCGGAAGCTGTCGACGATCGTCCGCTCAGCTGAGTAGACCCAGAGCTTCATTTCGGATTCGCTGTCCATTTCGGTGTGGCCGACGTCGAAAGTCACGACATCGAAGCTGTGCCAGGTTACGTGTGCAAACCCGGCCGGATGCCGCACCCCGCGAGGCAGCGCAACGTCCGTCGTGAACGGAATGGCATCACTGAGTTCGTGAAAAACGAGCGCACTGGTGAGGCACATCGTTGCCGCCGGCTTGACAGCTGTCGCTGCAGCAAGTGCCGCAACGGTCGGATCGAGGATGTCGGGCCGGACATAAACGCCGCGCCCAACACGATCGACCTCCCCCTTTTGGACCATCCGGTAGAGCTGATCCTTGCTGAGGCCGGCCGCTCGCGCAGCGTCCAGCGTGAACGCCGGCGCTGGGCTCCGAGAAACCACTGTTGACCTCCTAAACGTATACAGATAGAGCCTATATGTAGACAGTTAAGCGCGCAATGATTGCCGGAGTTACCGGCACTGGAGCTGAAGCCCCGCACGTAAAGTGGGCGACCCCATCTCGCGTTGTGTCCGGGTCACGGCGCTGAGCTACGACGAGAAGCATCGAAGCAGGAATGGGCTCTCCCGCCCGCGGCAGACTCCGGTGTACCGGAACCGCCTGACGTGAAGGTCACGAAAAACGTGTTGTGCAAAATCATGATTGCGCGCGTCGAAATACTTAGGGTTCGCAGCATTCCCGGGCATGCATACAACTGACCTCAGTTAGGGCAGGTTGCCGGCTCTAGATGCGAACGCCCTGCGCATAGGAAGATATGCCAAATATGCTGTATTCCGAATCGGCGCACCACCTGACGCCCGACTACTTGCTATGTCGCCTTCGGACCTGAACGCGCGCCAGAGATCGGTGAAAGTCTTGCCATCGGAGGACCAATCTCCTCGCAGTACGCCTTCCGTGAGCCACCCGGTCAGAACACTCTCGAAGAGAAGCTGATCGTAAGCTCTGAGGCTGGCCGTAATGACACCGATAATCTCATGAATCGCGGCCGGTGACCCGAAAGAAATCCAACTTCCCGCGGGCACTCCAAGGGCCACGCTATTTCGAGTCGAAACATAACCACCCGCATGAATAGCCGCGTGGCGAATATGACAAATACGTTCGAACTCTGTCAAGGCAACATCGAGCGACCGTTCGTTCTTCATATCTACGTTTGCAATCTTTTTGGACCACTTAGTCACGTTCAACTTGCTAGAGAAGCTCTCACCGTCAAGCATACCTCTCACTGCATCTGACACCGAACCCGAGAAAACGAACTCCATCCTTGTCTCGAGTGGGTGGACTCGCGTTTCACAAATGGGACACAAACTAACCAATTCCGTCAAGATAGATCGGAAGTAATCCTCCGCCGCGGACACTGCCGATGAACTTAGAATAAGTCCGTGCTGTGTGCGCCAATCCTGAGTTAAGCTCACAGCAACCTGCGTAACGACTCGAAGTGAGTCGAACGCTACATCAATTGCCGAGCGATAACCCGCCTCATGACGGTCCGTAGAGACCGCGGCGTCTGTTAGTCGTGTCAATGTTCCCGCACCGACTGGTGACGCTGATGCAAGACATATCTGCGGAAAAGTAGGAGGCATCAAAGGGTCACAAATTCATCGGCGCGAGCTTTAATTCGCGCTGCCCAAGTGCTGCCAATGCTAGGGACAGATCGCAATTGCACCCCTGCATCGTCAAGAATAATATCTTGAACAGTACGAAGGTTGGTCAGCTCTCGTATTCTCTCCAGCTTGATTGGTGTCAGGAGAAGACTGTCAAGCGGGGAAGAAAGCAATTCAATATACACTGATTGCTCAGTTAGCGCTGTCCCACACTTATAGCAAAAAACAGAGTCTTCAGAAATACGGGGACTATGACAATTAGGGCACGGGGAGAGGTTTAAGCGGCATCGTTCACTCTGTTCGAGCGTAAGTACTCCCACCGACTGACGTCGGACAAAATCGTCGGCGCTCTGCCTACGCAACGCCACCAAGTGATCCTCAATGGATGGAGTCTGCGGCAACCCCAGCGCATTGTCCGCAATTAAAAGTGAGGTGTGAATTTGGACCTTCTCATACCGGTCTCTCCCTCGCGAGACCGGTCCAAGACGTCTGACCACGCCGGCGTATTCCATAAGCGAAATAACCTGGCTAAGGTCGGCGTCCCACGGCTGGGCAATCGCGACTCCGATGTATTTGGCACGTTGCTTTCCACGCTGCCGATTGGTAGCACGGATAGAGGCGATCATGCTACCTTGCACCTCTCCACCCACCTGAATAAAGTTCTCGTACCTAGGCAGTTTGCGCGAGACCTCATCGAAAAGTGACCGCACCCGCACCGCATTCTCACGTATGGCTTCTCGAACCTTGCGAAGAGTTGGCGGCATAAACGTCGTCACCGAGTCGTCGTCTTCGTCGGTGTCGCCCATGGAATCGGACAATATATTAAGAAAATTGCGGGGAAGTCCAAAAGACGCGTATGCAGCGATATCCACCAAATCTTGACGCACGGACCCGAGAAGAGATGCCGGAAAGCGAGCCGCGAAGATTGCCCGCATAGTTTCCAAGTAATCGGGCGAATCAGTGCGGATCCAAACCTCTATCTCTTCGGCTTCGTGGCCAATATTAAAAAAGGGGCTATATGAAGTCACCCCAGGATAAATAGCTGCCTTACATGCAACAGTTCGGGAGCGTAAGGCTCGAAAGACTTCGAAGAATTCGCGTTGTTGCTGCTGCATAAAAGCGTGTGCTGCGTCGTCCATCAGCAACACCGCCCGCGACCGACCCGTGGCCTCGCTCCAGCCTTCTATCAAGGCTAGCAACTCAGATGGTGCGATCGCTTTCGGCACGAATTTTGGAGTCTGACCTACCGACGTCTGCAACTCATTTACGAAACGTCGACCTTCAACCGCCAACTTGCGAAGATCTTTCGGACAGTCGCTATCTAAGCTTTCCGCCAACGCAATAATAATTTTGTATATTAGCCATTGGCGAAAGTATTCGAGCGCTCGCTCAGAACGCAACATCACGGGTTCGAGCGCGAGATGTTGCGAATAATTTATGTACGCTACAAGAACATTATCGCTTGCGTGGAGTTGAAAATAGGCGCGCTTTAGGTAGTTCGACTTGCCGGACCCTCGTGGCCCTTTCAGCAATTTCGGCCCCGGGCCCGTCAACCGACGCAAAATTGACTCGTCTCCTGGCACCACCGCAGTCAGTCGTTCGAGATCGGCTTCCGAGAGATCTTCGGCTCGGAGGGTGTAGAGAGCATCGAGATCCACATCTGCCATGCAACGATGCTAGTGAACACGAAGCTCGCTTTGGCGAATAAGTCCGGGTAGCCTCGCTAACTCCGCGTCTCGACCGTGCCCGGCTCCCACGCATCGCCCACAACAACGAGGCGGCGTACCTTCGTCGGTCGGCGGAGAAAAAGCTTGGTGTCCCCCATTAGCATGGTGAGGGAGGGAACAAGGTGACTATGAAGCCCATCGAAGGCGACATGCTATGCGACGCAGGGTTCCTGGTGTTGCCCGAGTGCCTGGACCAGAGCTATGAGTCGAGCACACCTTGCTTCCCACTGACTGTGAGACTCCCCAGGTTTGACCCGAACGTGCACCCCCACAATCTCATCGCACCTTATTCTGAATTCCGCGTTGCTCGTGACGAAGATGATGCAGCAGGAGCACAGTACGCCGGGGATAGTGCGTGGGGCTGCATGCAAGACTGGAGCGACCCGGTAACTCCGGGAGGTTGGGAAACCAACAGCTTCGTGCCAAACTATTTTGTAGTAGAACAACTTCGCTTCATCACCGAAGGCTCAGCGGCCGACGATGACGAATTCCAGCACACTAGCGACCACATACGAGATCACCGGGCGACTTGGTGGTCGATACTGGCCGACTGGATCGGGGTGGTCAGCACACAGGACCTGATCGAACTGGGGAAGCAGCGGCGACATTCGTTTGCCCGCACGTCAACGTGGATCGCCGATCCGCAGGAGGGCAAAGAGCGAGGATTTTCGTGGATTCAGATGCCGGAATTACGGTCGTACGTTGGAGAGCCATTGTCCCGCGCCCAGCTGGCGATGTGCATGTCACTTACAGGCGAACAGACACGCCCGCCCGAGGCATGGTTGATGGTTCGGGACGCGCGTTCGCTGTTGCACTCGGGGGAATACCGGCGAGCCGTACTCGACACAGGTACGGCTGCAGAACTTGCGCTGACAGCTACGCTCGACAAGTACCTAGCGGCTAACAGCAGTCCTGACGTGGCCGAAGCACTCATGGACGGCACGAAGATGCTTGGGCGCTTGAAAGAGGTTGTGAAAAAATTGAAACTCGCCGCATTACCAAGGGAGTTCCAAGCGCAGGTCATCGATCCGCGAAACGCTGCCGCACATAGCGGGCAGGCAATGACGAAGGAAGTTGCGGAAGCCGCAATTTCGGCCACCTCAGAACTACTTCACGCAACCCATCCCCTATCGGATTTTGGGTTCTCGCCTACTCGGACAATTTGATCTGTCGCGATCACGAGTGTCACCGCGGAAAGTCTATTTGTCCAGTACCGGGGTATGCCTCCGTCGCAGCGGTGGTTGTCGTGGCGCGGCGTCTACAGCGTCCGACCGAGCGACTCGCACCTTGTCGCAGGTTGTGCCCCACGGACATCAAGAGCTCTCACAACCCGTCCGTGTCTTGGCTGATGATCTGTTGGTGCAGCTCTTCGGCGCGCGCACGCACTCGACTGGATTTGAGCTGCATTTCCTCAACTGGCCCGATGCCCACTGCAATCATATTTTCAAGGGTCCGGTAGATGTGAACCAAACCGACGCTCAACGGTCTCGCTCCGTGCGTCTGATGAAGAGGGCGCGTGACCAATTCATCGATTCCTTTGAAGGCTTCGTCGAATTGACGTCTCTGTAGTGCAATATCAACTTCGATGCAGTCAAACGTGTGCTTGTCGTAATCGTTTGCGGCGGTACGTAGAGTCGCGAGCCGCTCATCTACCGAGGCGCCGAGATCACCTGCGTCGATTTGTTCGACGAGTTCGTCCATGACAGCGTTCGGCCGAAGTTCATCACTCGGATCACGTGTAATCATCTCGTCGAGTTCGTGAATCACCCTCGCAATCACAGCATCCTCGCGATATTGTGAGCGGCCATTGAGGGATGACCTTACGAGGTAGGCCTTTTCGAACGCTAGAGCTGCCCCTTTGGCGTTCAGGGACTCGCACGCGATCACTGCCCGTAATGCGAACAGCGCCCAAGGCCGCATGGTCGAAGCGTCCGTTCCCGCTTCGTTGAGATCCACCACGATCGCGGATGCTGCCTGGAGAGCCAGTGCCTCTCTAGCCGAGTCAGGTGGATGTGTCCACAACTCGCGTAATACTTCTCGCGCGAGATTCACGGATGTGTAGACATCGCCGCGACTCATTCGGCAAGTCGATACCTCCAGCTTCAACCACGATTTGGTGTAGAGGAACATTTTGGCGTGCTGTTGGTTGCGTGTAGGCAGCCTGTCGAATTGGTCGATGAACCGCATCAACGAGACAGCATGTGCGGCAAGCTGATCGACGACAAAGTACTCGTTTCGCATTCGTGCGTGCGCGATCCATCCGTGGAGGAAGTGCATCATCATCGTTATCTGCTCGCTCAACCGAATTGGCGGTATTTGGCGTACAAATAGGCGCTGAAGGATCTCATGGACCAGTGGGTGGATATCGATCGTGTCGCTTGCCTCGTTCTGCTCGCCGTCGTCGTCGAGGAGCAATACGCGATGGGCTATCGACTGGGTTCGCATGATGCTGATGTAACGCCGACGCAGCGCTGCGTCCGCGAATGATGGTTCTGGCAATTGCCCAAGACGCATCTCGACGCTCTCGGGCATCGAAGCGATCAGGTAGTTCAGGGGGATCATGTCAGGGGCGAGAAGCGAGGCGCGGTAGAGCATCGCCGCTACCATCCTCACGTCTCGGCGGTCGTGGCCAATGATCCCTGACCCAAGATGCCGAACGGCGTGCTCGATGGCCGCAAAGGCTGTGCGATCAAATCCAGGCGGTATGGATCCGATATCTTCGAGCGCGTCCAATTGGGCAAAGTAACCCGCGGATAGTTCGCCGACTGTGCCTGCGGAGTTGCGAAAGTACAAGGCGGCCATGGCGATTGTCAGCGGTATCGACCCCAGTCGAGCAACGATCTCCTTGACCGCGTCGGACCGTTCGTTGGTCGCATTTAGGCCAGCGTAACTAGCGAAGCAGGCCGCTGCTTCGTCTTCTGTGAAGGTCCCCACCTCCAGAATCGTTGACGACGGCCACCAGCTGGTCTGATTGGTCGTCGTCACGGCTACACATCCATTGCCTCGGGTTGGCATGAACCTGTCGATGTCGGCGCGGGCAGGTACGCCGTCGAAAACGACAAGCCAGGGTCCTCGATTGCTGGCCAACGCTTCGCGGAAGCGTTCTGCAGGGTCGATGGTGAGAGGAAGTTCAGTCCGGGTCAGCTCCTGCACGAAGCGCCGGATGTTGGCCTCAACCAGGCCTGGGTCACTGCAGTCGATCCAGCAGATGAACTCGTAGGAGTTGCGATACAAGTGGCAGAAGTGCGCGGCAAGCGACGACTTCCCGTAGCCGGTTTGACCCTGTGCAACAAGGTGTTTAACTCGGTTTCCGTCGGCCGGCTTTCCTATCGCTTCGCGTACCTGTTCGAGGAGGTGCAGTCGGGTCACCGTCGCAGGCAATACGGGTATGCCGTTAACGGGCACGCCCCAATCAAAACTGCCCACGACGTGGGCGATTTCTGGATCGGGGATCGACATGAAACCGACGATTTCAAGTGCATCGAACTTGGTCGGACTGTCTCCCGCGGCTGACTGGAAAATCTTGTCCAGCAACAGCTTTGTGACTATTCGGCATGAAACGCCGCCTTGTCCAAGTGCTTGGTCCGCACGAAACTGCCGCACGTGGTCTTCAATTGCGTCCGTTAGGCGCTCGATCGAGCGTTTATCGACGACGATCAGCGAATCCGTATCATCGTTGGTCCCGTCCGGGTCGGCACCGACGTAGTCCCAACTCTCGATTTCGTCAGTATCCAGGGTCTGCGAGCATCTTTCCTGCAAGCCTGGACCCAAGGGGCGGTTTGTTAGGAGCACCGAACGTGCTGCCGACTCGCCATTGAGACGGTGAAAAACGGTGTTCGCTTCACCGTGGTAAAGCATGTTGTCGTCGGGGTTGCTCGACCCCTTCACTTGGTCTCGCTCCACAATCTGGTCGTGCAATCCGATCGCAAAGTCGATGATGTCATCGTCCCGGGCGATGCCCACACTCATCAGGTTCGTCGGCTCAACATGCAGAGTAATCACAGGCAATTCGCCCATGTGATCGCGCACGTAGCGGAGAAAACGTTCTATCGTTGCGAGGTATTGATAGCGGTACCCGAACGCGGACTGTTTACCACCGGCCACTTTGCGTCTCCCTTTCACACGTGTCGACACCGGAGCTACAGTCGCGGGTCTCTAAAGCCAAGCAGCAACCTTCTACTCTTCGACGACGTCGTCCGAGGTCACTTGCATCATCACGTCTCCCCAGCCATCCATGCTGTCCTCGACATCAAAGAGTTCACGCTGATATTCCTCGGGAATCAGTCTGTTGGCGATCGCGGCGAGGATGGCGAACGGCTGCATTAACGGATCGCGGAAACGGTAGCGATACCGTTTCTTCTCGCCCCGACGTTCAAGAACATTGCCGCGGTCTTCTCCGAGGAAGCTGGAAAGGTGACGTGAAAACGACGGAGTCTTGTTGGGAGAACCCATGATTCGTGACATCGGTTCCTCGACAGCCTTCGCGGCGAAGTATCCGAGTTCGTCCTTCTGCGCCAGCGCACAAGCAGCCAGCACCTGGGCGTAGAGGTTCTCAGGGCGACAACTTTCAACAGCGTGGTGGTATAGCGCTGCGCCAGAATGCGACCTTACGACGGCTTCGGTTGACTCGATCACATCACGCAGGAACACCGTGTCACGATCATCGTTGACCGCTCTTTCGCCGGCCTTTAACGACAGAAGGTGGCCATAGGGCGGTAACCCTTCGGACAGACGGACGATTCGTTCGACGGCGCTCTTTTCGATTTGGATCGCAGCCTCGAAGAATCCCCGCGTCACGAGCTCGCGCATCTCCGCGGCCTTCATCCGAGGAACCTGAACCTCCTCGAGGCAACGACGAACGGATTCGTGCTCCCCGATGAGGTTTTCGATCGAATCAGCCACACCGACGAACACAAGTTTGCTGCCGACCGCATGATCAGACAGCGCTTTTATGGTGTCGGCCATCAGAGATAGCGCCTCGTCGTCGTCGACCCGGTCGTACTCATCGACGACTACGACCATGTAGGGATTGACACGAGACAGTACGCGGCGCACCTGGTCTGGATTGGGCGTTTCGTAGTCGGGGAAATAGCTCTTAGCGTCGATATCCAGCTCGAAGAATATCTTGGCCCAGATCGACCGAAAGTCATCGCCAACGCTGCAGTTCACTCGAACGGCATAACTCCGGTAAGCGTCTTCGGTCTGCACCAGCAGATCGGACAGAATGTTAGCCAGACTGGTTTTCCCGACGCCACGTTCGCCGTACAGGATCGCGTGTCGGCCCGGCTGAACCACCGCCGAGGTGATTTGCAGTATCTGGTCGATGCGGCCGGAAAACGCAGACCGCGAACTCACAGGTGTGCTCGGTGTGAACACCCTGTTCAGCGCCATGCGACGTGCGAGTTTCGAGTCGGCAGCAGAGCTGGTCACGGCCGTTAATTCTAGTCCGACGCGCGGATGGACTGCAAATAGACTGTCCTCTCCTGCTTGAATCACCCGGACTTCTGCATCTATCCTACATATAACTGTGAGATAGCATTGCGACACTGTCCCGGCTGCCCGCCACCGTCATCTAGCGGGCAGCCGGCGATGGCCAGTCGCTAGCTCTGTAAGGCGCGACGCTGGATAGACAGCCCCGAGCTGGGGTTGAGGCGCGTGCGCTGTGTGAGCTGCTTGATGCCAGTAAAGAAAATCTTCACAACATGCGGTGGCGGCTGGCGGCTTCGCGCGGCTGATCGCAACCGCGATCTCGAATGATGCGTGGCGGCGGACGGGAGCGTCAGCGGACGGTAGCCGCCACGACGGTGCTGCAGAGGGTTGCTACTTGGTAAGCAGGGCGATGAGATTGCCGGCCGCTTGGCCGAGATGACTCAGGACGGCGCGACCCTTGTCGGCATCGGCCTTTGACGGATAGCCGATGACGCCGCTGGTTGTGTATGCGTCGATACCGAGTGTGGGCAGGTATCGGCGATCGGACGCGGCATGGTCGGCGGTGTGCCAACCATCGCGAATGTAGGCGGGG
>Ga0182030_10012505_pt1 | contig 16987 bp, 17 predicted proteins | sample 812S3MmetaG_FD_121299 | JGI IMG/M metagenome (GOLD analysis project Ga0182030, IMG submission 121299) | Permafrost microbial communities from Stordalen Mire, Sweden - 812S3M metaG (Illumina Assembly) | ecosystem: Environmental > Terrestrial > Soil > Wetlands > Permafrost | place: Sweden...
GCACTATCAGATTCGTTTACTTTTTTGATTTGTAAATGTAATTCTGGAACACATAGCCCCAAGGCACGGAAATGATGGGCAATATCACCCACAAGAACGCCGAGGTTGTACTTTCCGCGGCTGATCCCGCCAGCGTGCCGGCCGACCACAGCGGGTACGCGACTAAAATGAGCCACAGGACCTTGTAGAAAATCTCCAGCAGCAGGATCGGCAGCATTTTCAATGGACGAACGATTCCCAAAGCTGCCAATGTTGCGAAGGCTGTCCAGACGCACCACGCCATGGCATCGCGGGGTTCCCATGTTCCCGTATGCGTAAGGATGTGAGTCCAAGTGTTCCTGCCCAGCACGAAGAACATCAAGATAAAGACCAGCCGCAAAAGGTAGACATTGATTCCACGGACCCCTTCGTACCGGTCGTTCCGGCGAAAAATCGTCATAGGACTGAAAGTCATGAGGCCATGCTCATATGTTCGTTCCGCCTGGAATAGGGCGCCGGCAGAGCAATCTACGCTCATTTCGACGCGGAATCTTAGGTCGGCGAGACCGCGGTGAGAGTGCGGCTGAATGCCGTCCCCCGGCGCGCCAGCCAAAAGCGGCGAAACGAAGCGTGAAAGCGGCATAGAACATATGCCTGAGCCCCTCATGATCCGAGAACGACCGCCCCACTCAAGCGTTGTGGCGCTTCTCGAAGCGGAAGGACTTCCGGCGTCCGACTTGACTGAGGAGCACTTGGGGCACTTCTTCCCTCAACGGGTGAGCACACCGGCTCCCATACTCCACGCATCAGATCAGTCCACGTTCCGCCAGCGACACGCTGACGCCGTCGCCGATGACGATGTGATCGAGCAGGCGTATGTCGACCAGGCCCAGCGCCTCCTTGACCCGCTGGGTGATCATTTCGTCGGCCTGGCTGGGCTCGGCGATCCCGGACGGGTGATTGTGAGCGATGATGACGGCCGCCGAGTTGTGTTGCAGCGCCAGCTTGACGATTTCGCGCGGATGCACGCTCGCGCCGTCGATCGTGCCGCGAAACAATTTCTGGAATTGAATGAGGCGATGGCGTTTGTCCAGGTAGAGACAGCAAAACACTTCGTGCTCGAGATCGCGCAGCTCAGAGGAAAGAAAGTCCCGGGTTGCCCGGGGCGAAGCCAGCGAAGGTCCGGCGCGCAGGGTCTCCGACAGTTGCCTCCTCGCGAGTTCGACCGCGGCCTGCAATTCGGCATAGCGCGCCAACCCGAGGCCCGGCTCTCTGCAAAATCTCTGCCGGTCGGCCGCCAGCAGCTTGCGCAGCGAGTGAAAGCTCCCGACCACGTCGCGCGCCAAGTCGACCGCCGACCGGCCGGGTACACCCGTCCGCAGCAGGATTGCCAGCAGTTCCGCGTCGGACAAGGCGGCCGCGCCTTTCTCCAGCAGCTTCTCACGGGGCCGTTCATTCTTGGGCCAGTCTCGAATTGCCATGCGCCGGAGCATGACCGCCGCGCGCGCATCCCACTAGGCGCATTTCTTCGGCGAGCGCCGAGATTGCCGCGCCGCGCCGACTCACTCTAGCTGTGGCCCGAACTCCCGAACCCGCCCGTGCCCCGAGCGGTCGCGGAAAAATCCTCGACCACTTCGAAGCCGACCTGTACCACCGGTACGAACACCATCTGCGCAATACGGTCGCCAGGGTTCACGACGAACGGTGACGCTCCCCGGTTCCAAATGGACACCATCAAGGGGCCCTGGTAGTCGGAATCGATGAGCCCGACCAGGTTCCCGAGCACGATGCCGTTCTTGTGGCCCAAGCCCGAGCGCGGCAGCAGCAGGGCTGCCAGATCGGGCTCGGCGATGTAAATCGATATGCCGGTCGGAATGAGTTCCGCGGCTCCCGGAGCGAGCGTCAGCGGGTTCTCGAGGCAGGCGCGCAGATCCATGCCCGCGGAGCCCGCCGTGGCGTGCTGCGGCAGGGGAAATTCCTTGCCGATGCGCGGATCGAGGATCCGCAGCTTGATGCGGCGCTTCACCCGGTCAGCGCCGGGCGCGCCGCGCGCGCACGCGGGGCAAGGCGGCGCCGGTGCGGCGCTTTCTCGCTCCGCGCCGCGGGGTGCCGTCCGGCGGCGGCAATCGGCCGGCGATCAAGGCGATGAGCTGGCGGGCGACTTCGATCTTCGGCCCGCGCGCAACCTCGACTTTGCCGCCCGGCCAGAGAACGGTGAGTGCGTTGTCGTCGCAATCGAAGGCGATGCCTTCGCCGACCTGGTTGGCCGCGATCATGTCGAGCTTTTTGCGCTTGAGTTTGCTGCGCGCATTCTCTTCGACGTCGTTGGTCTCGGCCGCGAAGCCCACCACGAACGGACGCTTCGCCATGTCGGCGACCGATTTGACGATGTCGGGAGCGGGCTCGAGATCGAGTTTGACGGAGACGCCCTGTTTCTTGATTTTTTGTTTGGCGATGCTCACCGGTTGAAAATCGGCCACTGCTGCGGCGGCGATGAACACGTCGGCATCCGCCACCTGGCGGTGCACCGCGGCGTACATGTCGCGCGCGCTCTCCACATTGATGCGGGTGACGCCCGCCGGCGTGGGCAACTGCACGGGCCCCGTGACCATGGTCACATGCGCGCCTGCCTCGCGGGCGGCGGCCGCGACGGCGAATCCCATCTTTCCGGAACTGCGGTTGGTGAGATAGCGCACCGGATCGATCCGCTCGCGCGTGGGTCCGGCCGTGATCAAAATATTCAGGCCCGCCAGCAATCCCGCATTGGCCGGCTGCTCGAGCAGGCTCTCGGCCAGAGCCACCGGTTCCCACATGCGGCCGGCGCCGATCTCGCCGCATGCCTGATTGCCGGATGCAGGGCCTAAGAACCGCACGCCGCGCGAAATCAGCGTCTCCATATTCGCCTGGGTCGCCTTGTTGGCCCACATGACCCGGTTCATCGCCGGCGCGACGGCGATCGGCGCTTCGGTCGCGAGGCACAGGGTGGCCAGCAGATCATCGGCGCGGCCGCCGGCCAAACGGGCAATGAAATCCGCGCTCGCGGGCGCGATCAGCACCATTTGCGCCCAGCGCGCCAGCTCGATGTGGCCCATGGCCGCTTCCGCCGCGCTGTCCCACAGATCGATGCGGGTAGGGCGGCCGGACACTGCCTGGAAGCTCATCGGAGAGACGAATCGCTGGGCGGCGCTCGTCATGACGACCTGCACGTCCGCGCCGCGTTCGATCAACCGGCGCACCAAGTCGGGACTCTTGTATGCGGCGATGCCGCCCGTGACGCCCAGCAATATTCGGGTCTTCGGTGTCAATGGATGCCCTTCAACTCTTTGAAGCGGCTGATGTCGCTCTCGAATTGCTTGCTCACCGTGGTCTCTTCAGTGGTCTTCTCGCGCAGGTTTTGTTCCTGGGTGTGGATGTCGTTGCCCACCCGCACCAGGTCCTCCGCCACCTGATCCGGCATGGCCGGTGCGTTCGGATCGTTGCTGTAAGGCTTGAAGTGCATGCTATTGATGCGCAGCTTCTTCAGCTTGCCGTTCAGTATTTCGAGAAATTGCGAGGTGACCTTGATCTGATCGGCGATGAGGCCCAGGCGCTGATCTCGAAGCCGCTCGATTTCCTGCACTGACGCATAGGTGTTCAGCAGGTTTCTGTCCCGGTTCTGCCGCTGCTCCGCGTCCTGCTTTTTCTGGTCCTCGGCGGCCATCTGCTCCGCGGTTTTCTGCGCTTCCAGGCGGTTGATCTCCACGCCCTGGGAATTTATGACGTGCTGTTCCTGCGCCGCATACTCTGGCGGGATGCGATCGCCGTAGTGGGTGACCCCCTGTTCGTCCACCCATTTATAAAGAGTGCGGCCGGTGGCGCCGGCCCCGGCGGTAAAAGCCAGCGAGGCGGTCAAGACGACGCAGAGGACACAAGCAGTATTTTTCAAGCGCATATCCCAAGGAGAAGGGCGGGCGATATTGTGAGGGGAGCGCCCCGAGTTTTCTAGGGCCTGTGCCTCAATCTGGGAGCCCATAACGCTCCCTGTAGGCCTGCAAACGTTCGAGATCGGCCTGTTGCCCGTGCCGGGAGATATGGTGCATCAGGTCGGCCAGATTGACGACTGACACCACGGGTATCCCGAATTGCTCCTTTACTTCCTGGACGGCCGACAAGGGGCTTTGCGGGCCGCGCTCCTGGCGATCCAGTGCCAGGAGCACCCCGGCCGGACGGGCGCCGGCCGCGATGATCGTGTCGATGGATTCACGGATTGCCGTGCCCGCGGTGATCACATCGTCCACGATCAACACCCTGCCGCTCAAAGGACTGCCGATGATATTTCCGCCCTCACCGTGATCCTTTGCCTCCTTGCGGTTGAAGGCAAACGGCAGGTCGCGCCCCGCACGTTCCGCGAGCGCCGCGGCCGTGATGGTGACCAGGGGAATGCCCTTGTATGCCGGACCGAACAGCATGTCGCATCCGACTTGGGAGGCGGCGAGCGCCGCCGCGTAGGCGCCTCCCACTGCGCCGATGGCCGCACCGGTGTTGAACAAGCCGGCATTGAAAAAGTAGGGACTCTCGCGGCCCGATTTCAGCGTAAAGCGGCCGAAGCGCAGCACTCCGTGCCGCACGCACAAGTCGATGAACTCACTTTGATATGCCGCGATCATGGGCCCTGATACTATCGCGCGCGATGCGCACCGTCATGCTCAAGTTAAGCCGTGGCACTCGTCCAATAACCATTGGGCAGCATCTCATGGCTGAAATTTGCGTCTCGGCGGCCATGTCGGGTTTTCGCATTTGACGGAGGTTTCCAAGCCCACCGTGCTGCAGGCCCTCGGGGACAAGCGCATGACCGCCGTCCTGCTGCTGAGTTTCGCCTCCGGTCTGCCCTTCAATCTCACCGGCTTCACTCTGCAGGCATGGCTCGCGTCCGCCGGGCTCGACATCAAGACCATCGGCATCTTCGGCCTGGTCGGCTTTCCCTACATCCTGAAATTTCTGTGGGCGCCGCTGCTCGACCGCTACCTGCCTCCGCTGCTGGGCCGGCGCCGCGGCTGGATTTTGCTATACCAAATCTGTCTCGCCATCTGCATCGGGGTGATGGGCTTCTGTTCGCCGAACAAGGCCCCCTATGTGCTCGGCGCGGTCGCGATGCTGGTCGCATTCCTCTCCGCTTCCCAGGACATCGTGTTCGATGCCTACCGGGTCGATGTCATACCTGCGAGCGAACGGGCGCTCGCGGCTGCGGCCACGACCTTCGGCTATCGCACGGCGGCGATGCTGGCGGGGGAGGTGCTGGTGCTGGTCGCCGCCAGTCTCGAACCCTTGGTGGGTGCCGGTCTCGCCTGGCGTTCGGCCTTCTTGATGGTGGCGTGCATCATGCTGGCGACGACGCTGGCGACCTTCTGGGCGCCGGAACCCGAAGTGCCCGGCCGGCCGCCGCCGACCCTCGCCGATGCGGTCTGGCTTCCTCTGCGCGAACTCATTCAGCAGAAGGGTGCGATCGGCTTCATATTGCTGGTGCTGCTCTACAAGGTCGGCGATGCCTTCGCGCTCAGCCTGTACAGCGCCTTCATGATCAAGGGCGTCGGCTTCTCGCTGCAGGAATTGAGCGTCGCCGGCAAGGTGAACATGACGATCTCGACCATGATCGGCGTGGGACTCGGCGGCATCATCTACATCCGCTGGGGCATGTTCCGCTCGCTGCTGATCTTCGGCATCGGCCAGGCGCTCACCAATCTGCTGTACATGTGGCTCGCGCTCGCCGGGAAGAAGCTATGGCTGCTGGTGCTCGCGACCAGCCTCGACACCGGCATCGGCGGCATGGGCCAGGCCGCCTTCGTCGCCTTCCTGGTCTCGCAGTGCAGCCCGAACTACAGCGCAACCCAGTTCGCGCTGCTGTCGGCGCTGTCGGCCGTGCCGCGGGTGTTCATGGGTGCGATCGCCGGCCAGGTGGTGGCCGCCATCGGCTGGGCGAATTTCTTCGTCGTCACCTGCGTGACCGCGGCACCCGGGCTCATATTGCTGATGATTTTCCGCCGGCGCATCAACGAACTCGCCGCGCGCGAAGCGGCGAAGCGCTAGAAACCGTCAGCGCCGCAGCGAGCGATCGTTCGGAGTGGACCACAGGCTGCGCGCGTTGTCCTCGAACTCGCGGTCCAGGTCTTCCGCTTCGACGTCCACCGCCCCCGACCAATCCTCGGGAGGGTCGGCCGCGTCGATGAGCTCATCGAGCAATTGTTCGTTCCAGGAATCGAAATCCATTTCGGTGACGGAGCCGTCGAAGTACTGAATTTCGATGGTTTGATCCTGGTCGTCGATCGCGACCACTTCAAAGAGCTCGTTGGTACCGCCTCGATACCACTGTCCAACGATCGGCCTGATTACGTTCATTGCCGTCTCCGTCTGATATGCTCGAGTCCATTCAACTCCCAATGAGTGCTTCGCGCAATATGTAATTTTTGCGCGCAGCAACATCGCCGGTGATCGAACAACTCATCAAATTCTTCGTCGTGTTTTTCGTCGTGGTCGATCCCATCTCGCTGATCCCGCTCTTCGCCGGACTCACCCAGGGCGCGAGCGCGCGCTACAAGAAAAAGATGGCCGGCAAATGCTGACGGCGGGCGACGTGGGCGCGAATGTCATGAGCCGGCTATCCGGCGTCATCCTCGCGGCGCTCGCGGTGCAGTTCATCGTCGACGGAATCCGCGGCAGTTTTTTGTAGGCTTTTCTTGTAGGCCAAATCCCACACGCCATGCCCGAGCCGTGCGCCGCGCTTCTCGAAGCGCGTCGGCGGCCTGAAGTCCGGCCGGGCGACGAAATTGCCGTCCGCGCTCAACGAGGCGAGATTCGGGTTGGCATTGCATACCGCGAGCATTTGCTCGGCATAGTCCTGCCAGTCGGTCGCGAGCCGCAGCACCCCGGCCGGCCGCAGTTTCGCCGCCGCGGATTCCACGAACGCCGCGTCGATCAGGCGCCGCTTATGATGGCGCTTCTTGTGCCAGGGATCGGGGAAGAACACCAGGATCTCATCGAACGACCCGTCGCGGAGGCCGCGTGCCAACACCTCCACGGCATCGTCGCGGACGATGCGCAGATTGGCGAGCCCGGCCTGCTCCGCGTGCAGGAGAAGCCGCCCGACGCCGGGTCGATGCACCTCGATGCCCAGGTAATCGATGCCGGAATGCTCCTCCGCCAGTCTCCCAATCACTTCACCGGTCCCGAAACCGATCTCGAGGCAGCGCGGCGCCCGGCGCCCGAAAATCGCCTCCAGGTCCAAGGCGTCGTCGCCCAACTCCACGCCGTAGGTTGGCCACAGCTGCGCCAGCGCGCGCTCCTGGCCCGCGGTCAATCGTCCGGCGCGCAGCACGAAGCTGCGAATGTGACGCTGTGTCTGCATGGCCGCAAAGTGTGCCTGATATGATGCCCTGATGCGTAGAACTTGGATCCGCACATTCCCGGCGATGGCGGTGGCCGTTCTCTTGATGTCCGGGTGCGTCGGGCTGCCGCGCCACGTGCAAAAGTCGCGCAGCGAAGCGCTGGCGCACCCCGAGACCACCACGCTCGGCCGCCTGATCGCCGCCGAGGAAAGCAACAAAAACCTCTCGGGCATCCGTTTGCTGGCCTCGGGCGACGAGGCCCTGGCCGACCTCATTGCCCTCGCCGATCATGCCGAACGCACCCTCGATATCCAGTACTACATCATTCAACAGGACGATTCGGCGCGTATTCTCCTGCACCACGTGCGTCTGGCGGCCGAGCGCGGCGTGCGCGTGCGCGTTCTCGTCGATGACCTCAACACCGCGGGCGAAGACCGGCGCTTCATGCACCTGGGAGAGCACGCGAACATCGAGGTTCGCGTCTTCAACCCATTTCCCGGAGGCAGGTTCGCCACCTGGACCCGCTTCGTCGCGTCGGCGACCGATATCCGGCGCATCAATCATCGCATGCACAACAAGCTGTTCGTGGCCAACAACGCGCTCGCCATCACCGGCGGCCGCAACATAGGCGATCAATACTTCACGCGCGATCAGCGCAGCAATTTCATCGATCTCGACGTGGTGGCGGCGGGCGCCATCGTGCCCGAGTTGTCGCAGTCCTTCGACGCATTCTGGAACAGCAAGTACGCCTATCCGATCGCTTCGGTGGCATCGGCGGTGAGCGCCGAACCGTCCTCCGCGGCGCCGCCCGACGCCACGGGCGCGACCAGCGCCAACTGGCTGGAGCGCGAATTGAAATCGGGCACGGTTCAGCTGATCTGGGTTCCCGCCACCGTCCTCGCGGACCGTCCCGCGAAAATGGCGAGCGAAACCTCTCCGGATGAGGAGGTGACCATCGCCAGCGACATCACCACGCTGATGCGCTCGGCCAATCAGGAACTCATCGTGATTTCTCCGTATTTCGTTCCGGGAAAGGAAGGCGTGGCCCTGATGAGCGAACTCGTCGCGAAGGGCGTGCACATCCGCGTGCTCACGAACTCGCTGGCGGCGACCGATTCGCCGCTGGTGGACACCGGCTATGCCCGCTACCGCGTTCCTCTGCTCGAGCTCGGCGTCGAGCTTTCGGAAGTGCGGCCCAAACTCGGGCAGAAGCGCGCCCGCTTTCATCCGTTTCGCAGTTCCAATGCGAGCCTGCACGCGAAGGCGCTGGTGATCGACCAGAAAATCGTGTTCATCGGCTCCATGAACATGGACGCGCGCTCGGCGCACACCAACAGCGAACTGGGGCTGGTGATGCGCAGCGCCGAGATTGCGCGCCAGGTGACCAGCCTGCTGGATGACATCAGCGCGGATGGCAGCTACAAGCTGCAACTGGCCGACCACAGCAAGCGGGTCGAGTGGACCGGCGGCGAGGCCGGCTCGGAGAAGATCTGGTTTACGGACCCGGAAACGACCCGCGCGCAGCGCTTCATGATGAAGATTCTGGCGCCGTTCGCGCCCGAAGAATTGCTGTGATCAGGAAATTCGCAGCGTACCCAGGTATTCCTTGACCTTGCCGCGGAAGCCCTCGCTGCTCGTCACCGTGGCGCCGCCCGCCAGCACCAGAATGAAATCGCCGCGTAAGGTGCGGTTCACTTCTTTGACGTAGTTCATGTTGACGAGACAGGAGCGGCTGATGCGCAGCATGGGCTGGGAGCGCAGCGCGAGTTCCGCCTGCTGCAGCGTGCTGCGCGCATGAAAGCCGTCCTTCCCCACGCGGATCACGACGTAGTTGCGGTCCGCCTCGATCATCTCCACTTGAGTCGCGTCGAGCACGTGCAGGTGGCCGCCGAATTCCGCCAGCAGGCGCGGCCGCTCTTCGCCCACCGAGCGTGCGCCCCGTTCGAGCTGCGCAAGCAGCCCCGCCAACAGCGCCTGTCGCTCATCCGCCCCCGACGCCGCATGCCGCGGCCGCACCCGGTCCAGGGTTTTGCGGAATCTCTCCTGGTCGAAGGGCTTGAGCAGGTAATCGACCGCGCAGACCTCGAATGCCTCCAGCGCGTACGCGTCGTAGGCGGTGACGAATACCAGCGACGGCAGCTGCGAAGGCTCCAGCGATCGAGCCAGGTCGATGCCGCTCAAGGGATCCATTTGAATGTCCAGGAACAAAAGATGCGGCCGCTGCGCTCGAATCGCCGCCAGCGCGCTCACGCCGTCGCCGTATTCGCCGACCACGCGCAGATCCTCTTCCGCCTCGCACAGCTCGCGCAGTGTGCGCCGCGCGGCCTGCTCGTCATCGACGATCATGACGTCCATCATGTGACGGCCAGTGCCGGCGCCTGCCGCGGCTCGCGCAGCGGCGATTCGCGAATGATGGGCAGGGTGATCTCGCTCACCCATTCGGTTCCGGCGCCCTCGGCGGCGAGACCTGCGCGGCCCTCGAACTGGACCGCGAGCCGCTCGCGCACGTTCTTCACGCCGATGCCTTGTTCGCCGACCGCCCGATCCGGCGCGATGGTATTGCGCACGGACAATATCAATCGATCTTGCTCGGTCCGCACGCCGATGCGCACGCTCACGGGCCCCTGATGCCCCGCTAATCCGTGCACGACGGCATTTTCCACCAGGGGCTGCAGAATCAGGCTCGGCACCCACACGGCGGGGACCTCGGCGGGCGCCGGGAGGGCCACGCTCAGGCGGTCCGAGAAGCGCCGCTGCTGCAGTTCCAGATATAGCCTGACGAATTGCAGCTCATCGCTCAGCCGGGAGAAGTCCCGCTCTCCGGCGTTCAGCAGCCGCCGCAACAGGTCCGCGAGCTGCACCACCATGGACTGGGCCCCTTTGGGATCCCATTCGATATGGCCGCGAATCGTGTGCAGCAGGTTGAACAGCGTGTGCGGCGACAATTGCATCCGAAGCGCCGCCAAACGCGCGGCGCTCCACTCGCGCTCCAGCGCCGCCAGCCGCAATTCGGAATTTCGAAAGCGCGTATAGAGAGCGAGGCCGGTGACCAGCGCCAGGCCGAATCCATAGGCGGGCAGAAAGGTGATGAAGCTCGCCATCCATAATGATTGAAAAAACGGGTCTCCCCACGGATTGGACACATTGGAAAGGTGGGACATCGCAGCCTCATGCCAGTCGCCGTCCCCCAAGGTCATTTGCGCCACGATCATGGCCGGATAGGCCACCGCCGCGAATACGGTGCCGAGGATCAGCTGCAGGGGAAGCGCAATCAGCAGGGGGCGCCACTGCACCCGCAACGACGCCCAAAAGGAAACCAGCAAGACCGGCAGCAGCAACAAGTGCTGCAGCAGCCGCGCGTCCCACGCGGCGAACAGCGGCACATTGGTCATGCGCGACATGCCGGTGCGCATGCTGTAGGCATACAGGATGTTGGACAGGGCCACGTACACCCAAAACAGGCCCGTGATGCCCAAAAACTGCCCCTTGCTCAAGCCTCCGGCAAAACGCGGACCTGAGGGCTCTGTGGTTCCGGTTCCGATCATGAGAGGAAGCCTAGCTCAAATGACGGGGAATTGCGGTGCCTCCAGGCGGGGCCCGGGACGAATCCGTCGTTCTCCGGGACGACCTCGACACCCGGCCGCAGACATCGGGGTCCTCGAGCGTGTCTCATGGACGCGTCATCAATACTGGCCGAGGAGATATCTCATGACTACTTTAATTCAGGTCCCGGCGGATGAGCCGCGGGCCAGGTCTGCGGGCTCGCGGGTCAAGTACGCTCTGCTGCTGTCGGCCGCCCTGGGATGCGCCATGGCTGCCGGGTCATCGAATGCCGCTGCGGCCGACGGCAATGCCGCCGCAGCTGACGGCGCCGTCCGTACACTGGTGGTCAAATTCAGCGCCGACACGCTCGACACCGATCAGGGCGTTCATGTCCTGTATCACAAGCTCGTCAGAGCCGCCGACAAGGTCTGCCCGCAAACCGAGAGCAGCCCGTGGGTCAGCGACGCCGTGCGCGCCTGCCGCAAACAAGCGCTGGCGCGTGCAGTGGGGCAAATCAACAATCCGCACCTCGCGGCGTTGCATGCCACCGCGTCGACGAGCGGCTGAGTGAGCGTTCAGCGGCCAGCCGCAGTGAGCGGGACGGTGCGGTGCACCACCGTGATATCGCCATCCTGCGAGCTGGTCGCGCTCGGCGGCCGGGCATGCAGCAGCGCCTCAGCCTGCGGGGCGCCGTAGCTCTGATCGATGACCTGCACGGCGATCGGTAGCGGGCCTGCCGCATCGATGCCGAATTGCACGCCCGAGGCGTCGAGGCCCACGATGTCCAGAAGCGTCGAGCCGCTTGCCAACTTCGCCAACTTCGCATGGACCGGCCCGGCTGCTGTGGCGAACTGCGCGTCCGTCACTTGTGCGTTCGCGGGAAAAACCACCATCGCCTCGGGTGCGCCGCGGCCTGAGTGAAGCTCGAGTTCAAAGTGAGTCGCAGCGTTCGCTGTCGGGCGTTGCGAGATGATCGTCAGCTCCGGAACGGCCAGCGCCATCGTCGCAGCGGGCGCATAAAACGCCAGGGATCCGCTTCCTGCGAAACGCGGGCGGGGCTGCCGGTCGAATTGCGCCGCACCGGCCATCGCCGCGGGCAGCCGCATCGAGTCGCACTGAACGAGATAGTGCGAACGCCCTGTATCTGCATCGAACCAATATTCGACGTTGATCCGCTGCGGCCAGTCGCGCGAGTAAGTCGGCAGGCAGCACGTGAGGATCACGCCCGCGACAGCACACAGCGCCGCCAAGGCGGCGACTCGGCGCCGTGCACGGCGGGTGGCGAGGGCGAAAAGCGCCAATAAATGCGTGCCGACGAGGCCGAGCAGCAGCGCCGAAAGCGGCCACGCCGGACTGCCGAGCGCGATGTACAAAAATTGCACCAGCGGAAAGACTGCGGCAAACATCACCAGGGCCGGCAGAAGGGCGGCGGCATCCGTGGCCCCCGCCGTCGGAGCGCGGGATTTCATCCGCTGCCGCGTGGCCGGCAAGGCGCCGAGCGCCGCGGCGACGGCCGTCAGCAGCAGCGCAAAACTCGCGCCCGGAGCGGCGGCGGAGCAGACGGTCGAGAGCAACGCGCTGAACAGCGTCGCCGCCGTCCAAAATCCCCAGAAGCCGGCCCGCTTCGCCAGCAACGAACCTGCGGCGCTCACGCACAGCAAGGCCATGGCGGCGCCGGCGACGTGCATGGGCAAAGGCTGCGCTATCCACGAGGCGCTGCCGATCGGAGGAACCTTGCCCAAGGCGATCAACCCGGCAAGCGATGCCGCGCCCAGAGCTGCACTCGCCAGCACGGCAGCGGTTACTCCGGCCGAGCCCCATAGAATGGCGCGCCAGCCGACCACCCCCGTGCGCAATAGAACGATGACTTCGGCCAGCAATAGCGCGAAGATGGCGAGAGAGGCCGGCAGTGCGAACTGGGCGGGCCACGAGATCAGGGCCCGCGCAAAGACGTCGAAGAACACCGATTCCTCGGCAGGAGCGCGCAGCGTAGGCGAATTCGCCAATGCCATGAGGGCAGCCAGGGCATTGTCCCCCTGATGCTGCACACTGGACTCACTGACATTTGCCGCGTTGTCGAGCGGCGTGTGGTAATGCCCGACATTGCCGATGAAAGCGAAATTGAAGCCCTGATACCCGGCCGCCTTGAACACCGTGAAATCGGTGTCGTTCGGCAGCAGCTTGTAGACCGTGTAGAACAGCGAGTTCGTCACGGGCCGCGCAACCGCCGATCCAAACAAGCGCATGAGCCAGGAGTTTGCATCGCCGCTTTCGAACATCAGGCTCAAGCCTGAAGTGCCCCGCGCCTCCAGATTCACCGCCGCTTTCACCCGCTTGGCGAATGGGTGATCGCGAACGAACAGCGACGCGCCCAGCAATCCCGCCTCCTCGCCGTCGGTCAGCAGCAGAACCACCGGATGGCGCGGCGCGGGCCGCGCCGCGAGAATGCGCGCGATCTCGAGCACCGTCGCGACGGCGGCGCCGTCATCGGCGGCGCCGGGACCCGCGGGGACCGAGTCGTAGTGGGCGGCGAGGAGAACGGCATCCCCGTCCGCGAGCTTCGGCGCTCCCCCGGAATTGACGCCCAGGGTCGCGATGATATTGACCGGATTTCCACAAGCGCCGGCGTCATTGCACACCCATCCGCTCTGTAGTTCGGCTGAGTATCCCAAAGCCGACAGCCGCTTGACGATGGCCTCGCGAATCTGCGCGTCCGCCGCGCTTCCGATCGGATGAAAGGCAACGCCGCCGGCCAGATCCCGAAGCAGGTTTTTCGCGCGCTCGGCGGAAAATTTCGTCAGTGATTCGCTCGCCGTGCGCGGCGCCGGCGCACGATAGGCGGCCCGGTCCGCCGCCAGCAACAGCGCGATTCCCGCGAGCGCAAGCATCAGTCCGCGATTGCGCGCGACGGCCATCGGCGGTTATCGGACGCGCTTTTCCGCCTCGTAGCGCCCGATCCCGTCCAGGATTTCCTGATGCGCCACGTCGACGCCGGCCCAGCCGAGGACCTTCACCCACTTGCCTTCCTCGAGATCCTTGTAGTGCTCGAAGAAATGCTGAATCTGCCGCAATCGAATCTCGGGTACGTCGCCAATCGACTTCCAATGCTCGAACAGGGGGCAGATTTCGTCCACCGGAACGGCCAGTAGTTTGGCGTCGCCGCCGGACTCATCGTCCATGCGCAGCACACCCAGCGCGCGGCAGCGAACCACCACTCCCGGGAGCAGCGGAAATGGCGTATGCACGAGCACGTCGACCGGATCATCGTCGTCGGCGACCGTTCGCGGCACGTAGCCATAATTGGCCGGGTAGTGCATGGCCGTGAGCATGAAGCGATCGACGAACATTGCGCCCGATTCCTTATCTACTTCGTACTTAATCGGATCTGCGTTTGAAGGAATTTCGATGATGACGTTGAATTCATCGGGCACGTGCTTGCCGGCGGTGACATCGTTGATGCTCATCTATCGTCGATCCTCGAAGGGTTGCGGGCCGGCGGCGCCGATGCACCTACTATAACCCCAAGGACCGCCGGCTCCGCGTCAGTCGACGACGATGGCGCGCGGTTCGTTGCCCGCCGCGAAGGGAGAATGGCTGACCGGCGTCAGCACCCCGGTGGTGCCATTGACCGCATAGGCGGAAATGTCGCCGGAATTGTCGTTGGCGGCATACGCGAACCGCCCGGACGGATCGATCGCAATGCTGACCGGGAACGTGCCGGCCGCCACGGGTGAACCCGACAGCGTCAAGGCGCCGCTGCTCGGGGTGATGGAGTACGCGGCGAGCAGATTTTTCGAGGTGACATTGGCCGCATACACATAGCGGCCGGCGGGATCGACGGCCAGCGATTCAGGGCTGGTGCCGGTCCCCACCGGCGACCCGGATATCGCGGTCAGCGCGCCGGTCGTGGTATTGACTGAATATTCGGAGATGGTGGCCGCCGATTCGTTGGCGACGTAGGCAAATGTGCCGGTGGGATCGATGGCTATCGACAGGGCGCCCGCGCCGGCCCCATACGGAGAACCCGAGATGCCGCTCAGCGAGCCTGTCGCGGTGTCGATCGCGAGCACCGTCACATTGCCGTCGCCGAAGTCGGCGACATACAGGAAATCGCCGTTGGGGGAAATCTTCAATGAGGTCGGCTGTGCGCCGACGGTGAACGGCGAATTGCTGAGTTCGGTCGGCAGTCCGGTGGAACTGTCGATGCTGTAGGCAGATACGCTGTTCGACGCGAAATTCGCCACGTAGAGATAGCTGTCCGTCGGGTCCACCGCCACGGCGTCCGGGCCGCTCGCGGCGGCAACCGGCAACCCGGCGGCGGTCAGCGCGCCGGTGACGGAGTCGATGGAGTACACCGAGACATTGTTAGAGCCACTGTTCGCGACATAGAGGTATTGGCCGTTCGGATCGAGCGCCAGCGCCGCGGGCGTCGTCCCCGACGAGGCGAACGGCGAGCCGTTGATGGCCGCCAGCGCCCCGGTGCTCGAATCGATCGAGTACGCCGACAGGTTGTTCGACAGCTGATTCGCCACGTAAGCGAAACGCCCGGCCTGGGTGCAGGAAACGATGACGTTGGTGATATCGGCCTTGTCGATGGTCCCGGAACCGTTCTGTACCACGCAGGTCTGAACAGGATCGGACGGCTGGGTCTTGACCGTTATCGAATAAGCGTCGCCGTTCTTGATGCCGTCGGAGAAGACGAATGCGCCGTTCGACGCAACGCTCAAATCGTTGCCCGAGTTGTCCTCGAGCACCAAGCCTTGACCGGTGAGGCCGGTCAGCGTCCCGCCGACGGTGTACTTTGCGCCGATCGTGCACGCGGCCAGGGCCAATCCCGCCGCGGCGGCGGCGGTCATCCAGGCAAGTGTTTTCACTGCAATAGCTCCCAAGGGTCGGTCACGAGGAAAGTAAGACAGCAGCCGATTAGATTCATTCCTGGCGGTGAGCGCTTTCTGCGTCAAGAACTGTGTAGCGCCGATTCATTGTAAGCTCATGCCACCCCCGCAACAAATCCCCTGGAATTGGAGAATCTCGTGCGCTATCACTTACTCGGACAAACCGGCTTGTACGTATCGGAATTGTGCCTGGGCACCATGACCTACGGGGGCAGCAAAGGCATTTGGGAAAATATCGGCAACCTGCAGCAGGATGCGGTCAATGAACAGGTGAAGTTCGCCGTCGAGGCCGGGATCAATTTCATCGACACGGCCAATGTGTATTCCCTGGGGAGGTCCGAGTCCCTTCTGGGCGAGGCATTGAAAGCGCTCGGGCTGCCGCGCGATCAACTCGTCGTCGCCACCAAATCCACGGGCGTCATGGACGACACACCGAACGGACGGGGACAATCCCGGCATCACATCTTCAATGCCGTCGATGCCAGCTTGAAGCGCCTGCAGCTCGACTACATCGATCTGTACCAGGTGCATGGCTTCGATCCATTGACGCCTTTCGAGGAATCGCTGTCCGCGTTGAACGACCTGGTGCGCTCGGGCCGCGTTCGGTACATCGGACTGTGCAACATGGCGGCCTGGCAGATCATGAAAGCGCTGGGCGTGTCGGAACAGAAGGGCTATGCGAAATTCGCCAGCGTACAGGCGTACTACACCATTGCGGGGCGCGATCTCGAGCGGGAAGTCGTCCCGCTGCTGGAAGATCAAAGACTGGGCCTGATGGTGTGGAGCCCCCTGGCGGGCGGGCTGCTGACCGGGAAGTACAAAAATGCCGACGACAAGGGACCCGCAGGCTCCCGGCGCACGACCTTCGATTTTCCGCTGGTGGACAAGGAGCGCGCTTTCAAATGCGTCGATGCCATGCGTCCCCTGGCGCAAGCGCGCCAGGTGTCCGTGGCGCAGATTGCGCTCGCCTGGCTTCTCGGCAAGCCCTTCGTGAGCAGCGTCATCATCGGCGCGAAATCGATGGACCAATTGCGCGACAACATCGCAGCGGTGCGCGTGGTCCTCACCGAAGAGGAAATCAAGATGCTCGACGACGTGAGTCAATTGCCGCCCGAATATCCGGGCTGGATGCTCGCCTTTCAGGGGCAGTATCGCGCCAAGCCGCCCTACAAAGAGTGAATACGCGCCGTACCCGCCGTACCCGCCGTACCC
>Ga0182030_10012506_pt1 | contig 16987 bp, 15 predicted proteins | sample 812S3MmetaG_FD_121299 | JGI IMG/M metagenome (GOLD analysis project Ga0182030, IMG submission 121299) | Permafrost microbial communities from Stordalen Mire, Sweden - 812S3M metaG (Illumina Assembly) | ecosystem: Environmental > Terrestrial > Soil > Wetlands > Permafrost | place: Sweden...
CGCGCTCATCACCGCGATCAATGAATATGAAGGCGCCGTGGTGCTGGTCTCGCATGACCGCTATCTGCTAGAGGCCTGCGCGGATCGTCTTTGGGTCGTCGAGGACGGGCGCGTGCGCAACTTTGATGGCGACATGGACGATTACGCGCGTTCAGTGTTGTCGAAATCGCGCGAGGAAGAGCGCGCCGCGCCCGCTCCCGCGCAGGAGAAGCCCGAGAAGGCGCCGCCCGCAAAACCCCGGCGCGACGCGGGCTTCATGCGCCGCCAGCTCGCAGCCGCCGAGGAGAAGGTGAACAAATACACAGAGCTGCTCGCGCGCGTCGACGCGGCGCTATCGGACCCGAACGCCTTCGCGCGCAATCCGCAGGAAGCCGCGCGCCTCGCCACCCAACGCGACGAACTCGCGAAGGCGCTGGCAGGGGCGGAGGAGCAATGGCTGGAGCTTGCGGCGGAGGGGGAGGGGTGAGGGCATACTGCGCCTGCGAGTGGGGCTCAGTTTAGCTGTTTGGAGCGCAGTAATTAGTCGGGCTTTTTGAACCACATTCATGGCGGCCCTCCATATGCGAACCACCAAAACGAATAGCCAGCGGAAGCGCCCAATAACGTGAAAAGCCCACCGGCGGCTATCAATTCGAATGCGCTTTGCGACCCGAAAATATAAGCAAACACAAGGCCAGAGAAAAAACCAATAGCGGACGCGCCCAACAATATATTTCGACGTGAAAGCCATCCACTACGGCGGAAGACAAAAAACGCGGGAACACCGATAACTAGGAAAAGCCCGTAAGAAATGGGCAATGAAAATACTGCAAAGAATCCGGCTCCTAAAACTGGTTCAAGCAGCGACAGTGACTTGCCGGATGCCGAACCAATGGCCGAATAGATCACGCCAAATAGCCATGAAGCAACCAATGGCGACACTAGAAATGCTGTTGCTGTGCGGCTCAATGTGAACCGAGAACGGGTGGGGGGGGCTTCAGGCGACCCCTCCTCACACATCCAGATTCGCCACGCTCAGCGCGTTCTCCTGAATGAACTCGCGGCGTGGTTCGACGATGTCGCCCATCAGCTTGACGAAGATGTCGTCCGCCTCGACCAGATCCTTGATCTTCACCTGCAGCAATGAGCGCGCGTCGCGGTCGAGCGTGGTTTCCCAGAGCTGTTCGGCGTTCATTTCGCCAAGGCCCTTGTAGCGCTGGATGGCGAGGCCCTTGCGGCCTTGCGCGTTCATCGCCTCGTAGAGCGCGATCGGGCCGGAGACCGAGGCCTCGTCGCCGCGCCGCATGAGGATCGCCTGACCGTCGAAAAGCTCGCGCATGGCTTCCGCCCGTTCGGTCAGTTTGCTCGCCTCGCTGGAGGCCAGCAGCGCCGCGTCGAGCAGCGCCACATGCTCCACGCCGCGCAGCGTGCGGCGGAAGAGATAGCCGCCTTCGCGCGGGGCGCCGCGCCAGCCGCGTTCGGTCTCCTCGGCGATGACGTCGAGACGCTGCGCCACCTTGTCGGCGAGCTTCTGCGCCTCTTCCGCGTCCTGCGGCAGCGGCTGCAGCGCGCCGGCGATCGCCGCCTGTTCCACGACGGTGTTGTCGTAGCGCGAATGCAGGCTGGTGACGAGATAACGGAAGGCGCGCGCGTCCTCCAGAACCTTGCGCAGATCGGCGCCCGCGCGGTCCTCGCCCGAGGGGCTGCGCAGCACGGCGCCGTCGAGCAGCGCGTCGATCAGATAATCCTCCAGCGCGCGCTCGTCTTTCAGATATTGCGTCGACTTGCCCTTGGTCACCTTGTAGAGCGGCGCCTGCGCGATATAGACATGGCCGCGCTCGATCAGCTCCGGCATCTGCCGGTAGAAGAAGGTCAGGATCAGCGTTCTGATATGCGCGCCGTCGACGTCGGCGTCGGTCATGATGATGATCTTGTGATAGCGCAGCTTTTCGATGTTGAACTCGTCGCGGCCAATGCCGGCGCCAAGCGCCGTGATCAGCGTGCCGATCTGCTCCGAGGCCAGCATCTTGTCGAAGCGCGCGCGCTCGACATTGAGGATCTTGCCGCGCAGCGGCAGCACTGCCTGATACTCGCGGTTGCGGCCCTGCTTGGCCGTGCCGCCGGCCGAGTCGCCCTCGACGATGAAGAGTTCGGACTTCGCCGGATCGCGCTCCTGACAATCGGCGAGCTTGCCGGGCAGGTTGGCGACGTCGAGCGCGCCCTTGCGCCGCGTGAGGTCTCTGGCCTTGCGCGCCGCCTCGCGCGCGGCGGCGGCTTCTGCGGCCTTGGAGACGACGGTCTTGGCGTCGGCGGGATGTTCTTCGAGCCATTGCCCGAGCATCTCGTTGACGATGCTCTCGACCGCCGGACGCACCTCCGAGGAGACGAGCTTGTCCTTGGTCTGCGAGGAGAATTTCGGATCGGGCACCTTCACCGATACGACGCAGGTGAGCCCCTCGCGGCAGTCGTCGCCGGTCAGGTCGACCTTCTCGCGCTTGGAGATGCCGGAGCTTTCGGCATAGCCGGTGATCTGGCGCGTGAGCGCGGCTCTGAAGCCCGCGAGATGTGTGCCGCCGTCGCGCTGCGGAATGTTGTTGGTGAAGACCAGCACATTCTCGTGATAGCTGTCGTTCCACCATAATGCGACTTCGACGGCGATATGCTCGCGCTTGCCGACGACCATGATCGGCGCCGAGATCAGCGGTGATTTGGCGCGGTCGAGATAGCGCACGAAGGCTTCGAGTCCGCCCTCGTAGAACAGGTCTTCCTGCTTGATTTCCGCGTGGCGCGCGTCGGTGAGCACGATATGCACGCCGGAATTGAGGAAGGCGAGTTCGCGCAGGCGATGCTCGATAGTCGCATAATCGAATTCGACCATCGTGAAGGTTTCGGAAGAGGGCAGGAAGGTGACTTCCGTGCCGCGCTTCGGCTTGCCGTTTTCGACGGGCGCGGGGCCGGTGACGATGAGGTCGGCCACCGCGTCGCCATTGGAGAATTCCATGAAATGTTCTTTGCCGTCGCGCCAGATGCGCAGTTTCAGCCACACGGAAAGCGCATTGACCACGGAAACGCCGACGCCATGCAGGCCGCCGGAAACCTTGTAGGAGTTCTGGTCGAACTTACCGCCTGCGTGAAGCTGGGTCATGATGACCTGCGCGGCCGAAACGCCCTCTTCGTCGTGGATGCCGGTCGGGATGCCGCGACCGTTGTCGGTGACGGTGCAGGAGCCGTTTGCGTTGAGCGTGACGGTCACGAGCGTGGCGTGACCGGCCAGCGCCTCGTCGATGGCGTTGTCGACCACCTCATAGACCATGTGGTGCAGGCCGGTGCCGTCGTCGGTGTCTCCGATATACATGCCGGGGCGCTTGCGCACGGCGTCCAGCCCGCGCAGAACCTTGATCGAGCCAGCGCCATATTCTTCGCCATTGGGGATGTCGTTGTCGGTCATTTTTTCCGGCTGTGTGGCGGGCCGTGCGGCCCTTGATTCGCTGGGGGGCATTCTACGCTACGTTGAGCCCCGTTTGCAGGATTTGTGACGGCGCAAGCCCCCTACCGTGGCGCTTCCTCCAGAACCTCCAGAAAGGCCTCTCCATAGCGCGCCAGCTTGCGCTCGCCGACCCCATGAACGCGAGCCAGCTCCTCCAGCGTTCCCGGGCGTCTTTCGGCCATGTCGATCAGCGAGCGGTCGGCGAAAATCATGAAGGCCGGCACGTTTTCCTCGCGCGCGAGGTCGCGCCGCTTGCGCTTCAGCGCGGCCAGAAGGCGATCTTCCGCCGCCTCGTCGGCGGGGGAGAGGCGACGCGATGGCCTGGATTCGCGCGGTTTCACCGGATCGTCGCGCAAGGCGAGCTTTTCGCGGCCAAACAGGATTTCCTCGCCCTTCGGCGTCAGGGCGAAACCGCCGTGCTCCGCGCTTGCGCTCTGGAGCGCGCCGGCGGCGAAGAGCTGGCGGATGATCGAGCTCCAGACCGTTTTCGAATGCTCACGGCCGGCCCCGAAGGTCTTGATCGTCTCATGTCCGTTGCGCACGACCGTCTCGGAGGCGTTTCCGGTCAGAATGTCGGCAAGATAGCCGGCGCCGAAGCGCTGGCCGGTCCGCGCCGCCGCCGAAAGCACTTTTTGCGCCTCGATGGTGCCGTCGCGCACCGCGACCTTGCCAAGGCAATGATCGCAGCGCCCGCATGGCGGACTTTCTTCGTCGAAATGGGCGAGCAGCGTCTGCCGCCGGCAGCGGGGCGACTCGCAGAGCGTAGCCAGCGCGGAAAAGCGCGCATGTTCGATGCGGCGGCGGTCCTCCGGCAACTCCTTCCGATCGATCTGGCGGCGGCGGAACGCCATGTCGTCGAGGCTGTAGAGCGTCAGCGTGTCCGCCGGCAGACCGTCGCGGCCGGCGCGGCCGATCTCCTGATAATAGGCTTCGACGGAGGAGGGCATGTCGGCATGCGCGACAAAGCGCACGTCGGGCTTGTTGACGCCCATGCCAAAGGCGATGGTCGCGGTGGCGATCACGCCGTCCTCGCGCAAGAAACGATCCTGATTGCGGCCTCGCACGGCAGGATCGAGACCGGCGCGATAGGCGATGGCGTCATGCCCCTCGGAAACAAAATAGGCGGCGAGTTGTTCGGTCTGCTTGCGCGATGCGCAGTAGACGATGCCGCTCTGTCCCTTGTGACGCGCAAGCAGGCGCAGCAGCTGCTTGCGGGGCTGCTCCTTCACGGCGAAGTTCAGCTCGATGTTGGGCCGGTCGAAACTATGCAGAAAAACCCGTGGCTCTCGATCGAACAGCCGTAGCGCGATGTCGGCTCGCGTCGCCTTGTCGGCGGTCGCCGTGAAGGCGATCACCTGCACGCCGCCAAGCAATCGCGCCGCCCGGCCAAGTTCGCGATATTCGGGGCGAAAATCATGGCCCCATTCGGAGACGCAATGTGCCTCGTCGATGGCGAGGCGGGCGAGCCTTGCGCCGCGCAACTCGTCAATCCACCCGTCCATCAGCAGCCTCTCTGGCGAGACGAACAGCAGCCTCAATTCCCCGTCGCGCAAGGCGCGTCGCGTCAGCGCGTTCTCGGGGGCGTCATTCTGCGAATTCAATGTCGCCGCAGCCACGCCAAGGGCCTGCATCTGCTGCACCTGATCGCGCATGAGGGCGATCAGCGGCGAGACGACGACGGTCAGGCCGGCGCCGAGGATGGCCGGCAGTTGGTAGCACATGGATTTTCCGCTGCCGGTCGGCATTATCGCCAGCACGGGTTCGCCGCTCAACACGGCGGCGATGATTTCAGCTTGGCCGGGACGAAAGTCGTCATAGCCGAATACGGATTTAAGCAGCGCATGGGCGCTGTGCGGGAGTTCTGTCATAGCGCATCGCTTGCGAGGGGCGTTCGATCGAAGCCTCTATCCGCGCTGAGTAGCACGGCGGCGAGGGCTTGTCCTTGTCGCAGGAAAAAGGTCCGAAACGGCGTGTCTGCTTTACGCCATTCGCGCATTCTCACGTCGTCGGGAACTGTTCGAATCGTGGCAGGTCTCTGATATTGCTGCGCGACAAAGGCCTGGCGCGATAAATGCTGTTCGAAAGCGGGAGCTCCACGCGGATAGCGATGCCGGCGACGCCGGGCCCACGCGAGCACATTCGCGTCCACATCGCGCTCAAGCACGCATTTTCGCTTTTGATCGACGGTCGCGCGCGGAAAACCACGCGCGCGAATATCCTCGCCAAGCAGAGAAGATCGGCCGCCAGGGTCCTGAATGTTTCAGGAAGGGGCGGAAAACGGAAAGATTCAGATGACTTCAATCGAAACCACCGCCTTTGGCCGCCTTGAGTCCGAGGGCAGGCTTTTGAAGCCCGCGCTCAAGGCGCCGACGCATCGGCCCGGGCGCTTTGGCTTTCGCGGCGAAATCGCCGTTTCGCTCGATCCGCCGGTCAATCTCTCGGCGGCTTTCGCTGCGGCGCAGGATGGAGAGGCGACGCTCTCCTTTCTGGCCGGCTCGCTGGAAACCTACAAGCAACTGCCGGCCCTGCTCGAAACGCTGGGCGACAATGTGAATGCCGGCGGCAAGTATTTCATTTATGTCAGCGATCTGGATCGCGCCTCGCGCTATCAGATCAGCTTCAACGGCGTGCCGGTATATGTGCTGCCGATCGACGACACCAGCGTCTACAACGAACTGATCGACTTCCTCTATCTCGACAAGACGAAAATGAAGAAATACGACACCGCGGAAAAGCTCGACGTGATCGCCGATGGCGCGGAGAAATATGATCAGGCCTATGAAGCGATCACATATGAGGAAGGGCTGAAGCGCCTGTGACGCCGAGGGAAGGGGGCTTTGGCCCCCAGCCCAACTATTTCAGACGGTACTCGGCGTGGCAGGCGGCGCAGTTTTGCGTCACTTGCGCCAAGGCCTTCAACGCGGGCTTTGCGTCGCCGCCCGGAGGCATCTTCGCCGCTTCGACGGCGAACGCGCTGGCGGATTCGTGCATTGCGTAACCCATTTCGCGCATATGCGGCGGCATGTATTCGGCCATCATCGCCGCCATGTCGCCCATCGGACTCATATTCGCGCCGTCCGGCTTCGTTCCGGGCTTGAGACAGGCGGCGGCGGCCGGCGATTGCAGGCCCAGCCGCTCGTTGGCGATATTGCTCGCCTTTGCGCCATTTCCTTCTCCGAGCGCCGCGACGATTTCGCCCAGCGCTTCGAAATGGGAGCGCATGTTCATGAGCATGTGCTTGTGCATATGCGTCGGGAAATCGAGCGGTTGCCTCGTATCCATCGGCATCGCCATATGATCTTGCTGCTGCGCGGCGACGCCGACAGCCCCTAAGACCGCAAGCCCCGTTGCTATGCCGATGATAGGCGTCGCTCTCATTCCGTCTCTCCCGCTTTCGCGCTCACTGAAGCCCGCAATCCGCGAGGAGCGTCGTCCAGAGCTTTGACATGCACGGACCTTCGCACTTTACAGTTATAAATGAGACTTTGTAAGCAAGGGAGGCTGAGGGGAATCGTCGCAGCGGAAGTTCTATTGCTTAGTTATAGAACGCCTCGCCGAAGGTCGCCCGTCAGCGTCGGATGAAAGGCGCCTCTGAATGAGCCTCGCAGGGATGACCTCCGATTTGAAGGACCGGTTACGCCGCTGGCGCGACCGGCTGATCTCCGACCCGCGCTTTCAGCGATGGAGTCTAGGCAATCCGCTTACGCGCGCCATTGCCCGCCGTCGCAGCCGCGCCATGCTCGATCTGTGCGCGGGCTTCGTCTACTCGCAGACGCTCTTCGCCTGCGTCCGTCTGAAGCTGTTTGATATCCTGAAGGACGGGCCTTTGAGCATAGAGGCGCTTTCGCAAAAGCTGGAATTGTCTGCCGACGCGACCCGACGCCTGCTCGACGCTTCGTCGTCAATTTCATTGACCGAGCGGCGCGGCGCGGGCCGTTACGGCCTTGGGCAACTGGGGGCGGCGCTCATCGGCAATGCGCCGGCGCTTGCCTTGATCGAGCATCAGCCGATGCTCTACGCCGATCTCGCCGACCCCGTCGCGCTCCTGCGCGGATCGCGGCGGACGAAGCTGGCGGGCTACTGGCCTTATTCCGCCGCCGAACGGCCAAGCGAGCTTGGAAGCGAGCAGGTTGGGGCCTACAGCGCGCTCATGGCGGCGTCGCAGCCGATGGTGGCCGAAGAGGCGCTGGCCGTTTATCCCATCGAAAGGCACCGTCGTCTGATGGATGTCGGCGGCGGCGAAGGAGTCTTTCTGGCGCATGCCGCAGGCAAGGCGCCAGCGCTCGAACTGGCGCTGTTCGACCTACCGGCTGTCGCTGAGCGGGCAAGAGCGCGGTTGACCGAAGCGGGATTGATGACGCGGACGCAAATCCATGGCGGGAACTTTCTCAAGGACCCTCTGCCAATGGGAGCGGACGTGATTTCGCTGGTCCGCATAGTCCATGACCACGACGACGCCAGCGCGCTGGAACTGTTGCGCAATGTCAGGCAGGCTTTGCCGCAGGGCGGAACGCTCCTGATCGTCGAGGCTATTTCGGCTCAAAAGAACGTTGAGCCCCTGGACGCCTATTATGGCTTCTACACATTGGCGATGGGGCGCGGCGAGCCCAGAACCTTCGAGGAAATATCTTCGCTTTTGCTCGCGGCCGGGTTTGTGCGTCCGAAATTATTGGGCGCCCGTCTGCCCGTGGTTGCGAGCGTGATAGTGGCGACGGCGGGTTAGAGGCGCGAGCAGCGCGCTCCGGCGACTCAGAGGCGAGTGGCTTCGTCGATCTGGCCAGGGGCGAAGGGCTTTGGGAATTCGCCGGCGAAGCCGCCAGGGAAATGGCGAACGACGACGGCCGGCGTGGATCCAATTAGAAGCTGCGTCCCGACAGGAGGAAGCGTGTCCGTTTCGACGCCCACGCCCGAGATGGATATGTCGGTGATCTTGACGATCAGCTCTCGGCCGTCAGGCAATCTCAGATTGGCGCGGCGCATCAGCGGCACGACGCGTTCATGCCTCCGGTCCTCGGGCAGCCCGATGTCATGGCGGTTGGCGAACCATGTCAACTGGTCGGCCAGCTTGTCCCGCTTGAGCGCGGGAAGATTCATCGTAATGGCGAAGCCCGTGGTGTCCTGACGCGTCGTGACCCCCGCGAAGCGGCCGAGTTCGTCAAGATAGACAATCACCTTTTCGCCGATCTGCGGCTTCACCGGTGCGAACAGCCACATGTCGCCCGGCGACATCTGCACTGTCTGACAAGGGTATTCGCTCTTCGACTCCAGCATGTAGCGCCCGAAGAGCGCTACTGGCACACGCTGGAAGCGGCGATTTTCCGCCTCGTCGAAATGATTTTGCAGTTGGAGTGTCATGGCCGCCATCGGTAGAGCCGAGAAATATGCTCTCTGGGAGCCAAAATTACGCTCGATGACTTAATAACGCCTTACGAGTTTTGAAGAACTGGCCTGTTTATTTTTGACATTCCTCCCTCGTAGACGACGAGTCTGGGTGTTTTCCCGCCGATCGCAAGGGATCTATGGCCTGGTGAGGCAGGCCATTGACTGGTTTCGACTTCTTGCGCCTTGATCACGCGCAGCGACGATAAACTCAGCGGGGAAGCGCCAACGCGGCCGAACCAGGCTGGCTGATCGGCGGAGGCCAACGAACCGAGCAGGCGCGCATGGGTCTTGCCAAAATGGCGCAGCGGCAGCAGCAGGAGCTCGAAGCTCATCTCGCAGTTTCGATTTGCGTCGAACGGGCTGTCCAGATCATCGAGGTTGAGCATGTTCGACGGAGGCGCCGCTTGCGCGCCTGCGACAATGGGGGTCGCCCCGTCGATCGTCGTCAACAGCGCCGCGGCGACACTGCGTCGATCTTCCTGTCGCCAGAAGTCGAGAAACGACTTCCCTTTCTGGTCGATCAACCGCAGCGCATTCAGGCGGGTTCCGCAGAGTCTGATCGGAAAAAGAGACTCTGAGTCAACTTCCAAAATGAAGCTGTCCGCAAGCACATGCCGGATATCGGCCGGATTTATATCGCCCCGATCAGGGGCCGCGCGAGCACCGCGAAGCCGATTCCAATACGCATACAGATCCTTGCTAACCGGATGTCTCATATTAAATCCCGCCAAGCCTCGTGGGCCATACTTGCGCCGCTTCGACACGCCCTCGGTCGCAACCCGGGGCGTCAATCGGTTAATTGCAGCGCACGTGCCAAGGCCCCCTCAATTAACCCTTTCGAAAGCGTTTCATTGCATGGGAGGGGATCACATGACATTCTGTGACTGCCTTGGGAGTGATTGAAACGAGACGCTCCGCTCAGTGGAAAAAGCCTCCAGGGAAATGTGAAAAAGGCCTGTATAATATGATCTTCGCCGCAGACGATCCGTCACGGCGCGTAACGAAGGCGAGCGGCGGCGGGTGCTCCGACGCTGCCGCTCCTTCGGTCCAGACCGCCTAAACATGGGCCGCGTTCGCAAAATAAAAACACATGCGAATGCGGCCCAGGACAACATCGCGGCAATCGTTTAGTTGAGTTATTCCGGGACACTGGCTTTCTGGCGTGTCGCATTAGGGCGCATTGGCGCGAGACGAGCAGCAAACAGGAGATCGCGTGAGCCGGGAGAGGATTTTCAATCTGCCGGGCGTCATTACGGCCCTGATTTCGGTGCTTGTCGCGATTGAACTTGCGGTTGATCTGTTCCCGCAATCCCTTGGCGCCGGGATGATGGCGTATTTCTCTTTCATTCCGGCCCGCTTGAGCTTTCTCATCGCGCCGAACGCGGTGTTCAAGGAGCTTGCCGACCTTGACGTCGACGCCGACGAACTGGCCAGCCTTCTGAACAGCGCGAAATACGCCTGGTGGACGCCGCTCACCTATGCCTTTCTTCACGCCAACTGGACCCACCTTGGCGTCAACAGCCTGACGCTTGCCGCGTTTGGCGCCCCGGTCGCGCGGCGCCTCGGAACGGCGCGTTTTCTCGTTTTCTTTGCGGCCACAGCCATCGGTGGCGCATTTGCGCATCTGATGACGCATCCATTTGACCTTGGCCCGGTGGTCGGGGCTTCGGCCGCGATTTCCGGAGCAATGGGGGCGATTGTCCGATTTGCCTTCGAGCGCGGCGAGGCGCTGGGCGAAGGCCGCCATGATGGCGCCGACGAGATCCCGGCCCCGCACGACACCGCGTCGCTGAAGCGCGTTTTTTCAAACCAGAGGGCGACTTTTTTCCTGTTGACCTGGCTCGCCGCCAATGTGCTGTTTGGCCAGCTTCCGCCGTCTCCGGGAAGCGTAGGCGTCATAGCCTGGGAGGCCCATATCGGCGGCTTTATGGTTGGGCTTCTGCTCTTTGGCTGGTTTGACCGGGCGAAAGGCGATCCGCCGCGCTGATCAGGATCGGTTGCTGGGCGGCAGTCGCCGTCGGCCTCTCAGAGCATTTTGCCAGACGCCGGGACAAACTGGAAAATATTCGGCAATGCGCGTTGCGCGGCGACTCGCCCCGTTGCGATGAGCTGGTCCGCTTTATGGAAGTCGAACATGCCCACTTCATCCAGACGGGCGTTTATCGTGGCGTCCGGCGGGTCGCCCGCGAGCCGTGAACGCAATATTCGATCCTGGATGATGTTGAAGGCGTCTATCATTGCGGTGGCGACATTGGGGGCCTCGCCCGCGCGCCGCTCGAAATAGCGGGGGAGCAGACCTCCCTCCAATGACCCGCCGGCGCGATCGGCGAACGGGCCTTTTGCGCCCGCTTCCGTCGTCGGCGCCGCGGCCGACTGATTGGGGATGACTTTCGAGCGATACATCGTGTCCGCAGTCACATTCACCGCGATCACGAAATCCGCCCCCAATGCGCGGCAGACCGTCACCGGGACCGGATTGACCAGCGCGCCGTCAAACAGATAGCGGTCTCCGATGCGCACCGGCTCGAAAATGCCGGGAAGCGCATAGGACGCGCGGATCGCCAGAGCAATCGGACCCTGCTGGAGCCACACCTCATGACCGGTGCCGACCTCGGTCGCCACGGCTGCGAACGGGGTCGACAAAGTCTCGATCTGGATGCCGTTCAGCTCCTTTTCCAGCGCCGACTTCAGACGATCGCCATTGATGAGACTCATGCCCGAGAAGGACAGGTCCATCATCGCGAACACGCGCCGCTTCGTCAGCGAGCGTGCGAAGACTTCGATCTGGTCGAGTTTGCCTGCGGCGTAGCAGCCGCCGATCACTGCGCCGATAGAGGTGCCCGCGATCACGTCGGGCTTGATGCCGTTTTCCGCCAGCTCCCGCAATACGCCGATGTGGGACCAGCCCCGCGCCGCTCCGGCGCCCAGCGCCAGACCGATCTTCGGCTTGCGGCGCTCTTCCGCTCGCGTGGGGGAGCCCGCGTCGGACTTAGGCGACTGCGAGAAAAAGGTCGCGCCGCGATCCCCGGACATATCAAAACTCTTTCGCATGATCGAGAACATAGGAGCGCTCCTGCGCGCGTATCCCACCCCGGATTTGAGCCTTGCCTGACTCTACCTTCATATTTGGGGAGGAAGCCTGCGCTTCGAAAGTGGCTGATCTATTAACGCCACAAGCGCTTGCCGGTCCTATTGCACGAAAACAAGGCACCGGCCGGGTCCACGCTCAAGCTTGCGGTAAAAGCATGATTTGCGGCCGGTGTGGCAGGCCTTGCCGTCGCCGCCCGGCTCGACCTCAAGCAGAATCGCGTCCTGGTCGCAATCGACCTGCAGCGACACGACCTTTTGCACCTGCCCGGAGGTGTCGCCCTTCCGCCACAGGCTCTGGCGCGAGCGGGACCAGTAGTGGGCGTCGCCGGTCTCGATCGTCTTGTCCAGCGCGAGCTGGTTCATATAGGCGACCATCAGAATTTCGCGCGTCGCCGCTTCGATCGTGACGCAAACGATCAACCCGTTGGCGTCGAAGCGCGGCTGGAAGTCCGCGCCCTCTTCCAGAGCATGCTTGTCTGCCTGTGCGGTCATCGAGCGAATTTCCTCAGGGAAAGGCTCAACGGCCGCCGCGCAGCAGCGTGTAGAAATGCGCCTGCTCGCTTGGATTGTCGCGGAACGAGCCGGAAAACTGCACCGTAACCGTGGAAGAGCCCTGTTTAAGCACGCCGCGCATCGACATGCACATATGCTCCGCCTCCACCAGCACGGCGACGCCGCGCGGGTTCAGCTCTGATTCAATCGTCGAGGCGATCTGCGCCGTCATCGCTTCCTGCGTCTGCAGGCGCTTGGCGAAAACGTCCACGAGCCGCGCCAGTTTCGAGAGGCCGACGACCCCGTCCGTCGGATAATAGGCGATGTGCGCCTTGCCGACGAAGGGCACCATATGATGCTCGCAATGCGAGAAAAACGGAATGTCGCGCACGAGGACAAGGTCGTCATATCCCTCAACCTCGGAGAAGACGCGCTCCAGAACCTCCTTGGGATCCTGCCGGTAGCCGCTGAACAATTCCTCATAGGCCTTGACCACGCGGGCCGGGGTTTGGAGCAGGCCTTCCCGTTCCGGATTGTCTCCGGCCCAGCGCAGCAGCGTGCGCACGGCTTCCTCGGCCTCCTCGCGGCTGGGTTTGCCCCGGGCAGGGGTGAGTGCTCTTTGTTGTCTTGGAATCAAGGACTTAACCACGTCATCCATGTGGCGCCTCCGGTGGGGCGTAAAATGCCCAGGCTTACGCGACCCGGACGAAAACCGGCGCGCGAGCGCCAGCGGCAATGCCCGTCGCGAAACGCGGCGGACGAGAGGCCTGAACTGTCGCCCTCCGCCGACGATTGCCGGATCTGGCGCTTTGATCCAAACCAATATCCCGGATTTGCATGGAATTGTCGGGGAGCTGACACATCCCGCAACCATTCGCGTGAAAATTCGAGCTGGGGCCGGAACGGTCGCAAGGACTGGGCCGCCGCCGCCAACGACCGAGCTTTCGCGCCGGCCATTGGCCCTCTATATAATAGGGGCCACAGGTAAAGGTAAGCCCCTGCGGCGGGTCTTTCTCCCCATGCTCGATTCAGTCTACAACAAGCGCATCCTCGAACTGGCCGCCGACATCCCGCGCCTTGGCCGCCTGCAGAGCCCGCAGGCCAGCGCGACGGCCTATTCGCGGCTGTGCGGCTCCACCATCACGATCGACCTCGAACTCAAGGAGGGCAGGGTCTCCGACTATGCGCAGGAGCTGAAGGCCTGCGCTCTCGGACAGGCCTCCGCCTCGATCGTTGCGCGCAACATACTGGGTGCTACGCCGCAGGAGTTGCGCGACGTTCGGGAACAGATGCGCAAGATGCTCAAGGAAAACGGGCCGCCGCCCGGCGGCAAATGGGCCGACCTTGCGGTGCTGGAGCCGGTGCGCGACTACAAGGCCCGCCACGCCTCGACGCTGCTGCCCTTCGACGCGGTGGTGGACGCCCTGGGCAAGATCGAAGGGGCGCCGCTGGCCTGATCCGCCGCCGCCGCCTAAGCTGCCGCCATGACGCTTCCCTCGATTCGAATTCTGGGCATAGACCCCGGCCTGCGCAACACCGGCTGGGGGATTGTCGACGCGCAGGGCGCGCGGCTTTCCTTCGTCGCCTCGGGCTGCATCCATTCCGACGGCGCGAGTCCGATGGGCCTGCGGCTGCGCCAGCTGCACGAAGGGCTGCGCGAGGTCATCGAGGCGCATTCGCCGGATGAAGCCGCCGTCGAGGAAACCTTCGTCAACCGCGATCCGCAATCGGCGCTCAAGCTCGGGCAAGCGCGCGGCGTCGCCTTGACCGTTCCAGCTCTGGCGGGGCTGGAGGTCGAGGAATACGCCGCAAATCTGGTGAAGAAGACCGTGGTCGGCAATGGCCACGCCGACAAGGCGCAGATCGCCATGATGGTGCGCGTGCTTTTGCCGGCGAGCTTCGCCGCCAGCAAGGACGCGGCGGACGCGCTGGCGGTGGCGATCTGCCACGCGCAGCATCGCGGCGCGCGCCTCATGGAGCGACAGCTGGCGGCGAGGGCGTGATGATCGGCAAGCTCAAGGGCGTCGTGGATAGTTTCGGCGAGGATTTCGTTATCCTCGACGTGCATGGCGTCGGCTATGTGGTGAACTGCTCGACGCGCACGCTGCAAAATCTTCCGCGCGCGGGCGAGGCGGCGACGCTCGCCATAGAGACGCAGGTGCGCGAGGATTCCATAAGGCTGTTCGGCTTCGCGCAGGACGCCGAGCGCGACTGGTTCCGCCTGTTGCAGAGCGTGCAGGGCGTCGGCGCCAAGGTCGCGCTGGCGATATTGTCGATCCTGCCGCCGAATGATCTCGCCGGCGCCATAGCGACGCAGGACAAGGCCATGGTCTCCCGCGCCTCCGGCGTCGGGCCAAAGCTCGCCGCGCGCATTGTCGCGGAGCTGAAGGACAAGGCGCCCGCCTTCGGGACGGTTGACGCGATGGCCATGCGCCTCGCGGGCGAGGAGGCCGGCGGCGAGCCCGGCGCCGTGCGCGACGCGATCTCGGCGCTGTGCAATCTCGGCTACGGACGCCCGCAGGCCGCGACAGCCGTGGCGGCGAGCGTCAAGGCGCTGGGCGAAGACGCCGACGCCTCCGCGCTGATACGGCGGGGGTTGAAGGAGCTGGCGCGGTGAGGGGGCATCAACCAACGCGACAGTTTTGCATAATCAGCGGTTAGGCCCGCAAGGGCCGAGCTACCTCCCCCGAAGCACGCCACCAACTATGGTCCCGAACAAATCCCGCATGATCTGTTGCTGTTGGCGTTGAGATATAGCCTCTTGCTGCTGCTGCTGTTGCTGCTGCTGAGCCTGCCGCTCTAATTCGTCCGCAGCGTCCTTGGCGTCCTGATTGCCTAAGCTTGCTGCCTGTTTTAATAGCGTCAACTTATACGCGTAAGGGTTTTGAACCGGGAGTTCCGCAGTTCCAGCCAAGGCAGCTAATGTGACCATAGCGTCTGGATCGCCATTTCGAACGCCGTCTTTGAGCACAGTTATGGCTTGCTTTATCGATTTCTTGTCTTGCCGCTGCAACAACAAGCTCGCCAAATTATCAAATGCTGCGGGGTAGATTTGCGCCGTGAGGCGGCGATATATCGCCATTGCCTCGTCGGGCTTGCTGAAGCCCAATGCGCGAGCATACTGATATCTATATCTCGGCTCATCTGGAAAATAGTCGACGGCTTTGCGGCACGCCAAGGCAGCCTCGTCCGCATTTTCCTTAACCTCTGCAAATCTGGCCCCGAGAAGATTTGCAGGCTTTCTTGGATCGTGCGGATTAGCCGCGAGCCGGTCGCAACGGTCCGTCGCTTCTGTGGCCTTCCTTTGCCTTTCGGCCTCCACCTTCTCAGCCCTTTCGGCGGCTTCACGTTCTCGAACCTGTCGCCTCTCCTCTGCGTCCTTGCGAAGCTGCTCGTCCTGGCGGAGCTTTAGTTCTTCTTGCTCCTTGTACTCTTTCGCGAGTTGCTTTTCCTTCTTCCAGCCCGCGATCTCTTCAGACGTGAATTGCTTTAGCGCCTCGCCGGTAGTTGGATTGAAACCTGGATTGTCAAAAAACTCATATTCTCCGTTTGGTCCCCGCCAGAACCACACGCGAGGGCGCCCGGTCGCGCTGTCAAAGAGAATATAGCCTTCAATGTTGTCGATACGTTGAGGCGGCGAGATCTTGCGCTGAGTCTGATCCTTATAGGCCTTAATGACCTCCGCATTCACTGGCTGGAGTTCTTCGCCGCTCTCGGGATGAAATCCCATCAAATTGAACAACTCGACACGGCCATCCCTATCTTTCCAATACCAGACAATCGGCTCTCCGGTTCGGAGGTCGAAAAAGTCAGGCTCTGCTTTGGAAATACGCTCTGGCCTCTTTCCTTTAGCATAAGCCTGAAGGCGTTCGGCCGTTTCCTGGGTGTATACCCGGCAGGTCCGCCCGGTTACTGGATCAACTCCAGGGTTTTCTAGATAGCGCACCTCGCCTTCGCGCGTCAGCACATAGCATTTGGTTGCCTTACCGGACTTCGCTTCAAAAAATTGATCTCTTGTCCCATGCGAAAGCAAGAGCGCGTGCCCGACTAATAATGCCAGTAAGCCAAAGAAACCAAAACGACGGCCAGCCGCGGATAGGGAGAAAAGCTTGGATAGGAAGAAAATTAGCAGCGTCCAAACGAGAAGCGCCAATGCGCGTGCAAAGTGTTGATCGAGATTGAATACTTGGGCGATTTCGCCCACATATGTCTGAGCAAAGAAAAATAGCAGTGTCCGATCAACCGCCCACAGCAGCAAAAACGCCGCAACAACGATTGCGACCACAGCTAGCAGGCTTCTCCCCGCACCGCCTACGCCAGACCATTTTTCCCTCAAACCACCAAAGTAAGGCTTTAGGTCGCTATCCAATTCGTCGCCTCCTTAAAAAGGGAGGTGCTCCCCCCAACCGCAATATTATACGTTGAGAGAAAATATCTAAGTACTCAACCTGCGTGTAGGTCTAAACGCAAATATTCCGGGGAAATTGACCGTGTTAGGTTAGTTCACTCCGAACGCTTATGGTTAAATTTGACGCTCGAAGCCTGTTTCGGTTTCTA
>Ga0182030_10012507_pt1 | contig 16987 bp, 12 predicted proteins | sample 812S3MmetaG_FD_121299 | JGI IMG/M metagenome (GOLD analysis project Ga0182030, IMG submission 121299) | Permafrost microbial communities from Stordalen Mire, Sweden - 812S3M metaG (Illumina Assembly) | ecosystem: Environmental > Terrestrial > Soil > Wetlands > Permafrost | place: Sweden...
ATACTATATATCTTATTAATTTATATATAATCAAAGATTAAAATACTAGTTTAGCCAATTCTTTAGTATTAATAGTTTAGATTAAATTTCTACTAATATATTATTTAAATCAAACTTTTAGAATATTATACTTGTAATTACAAAACTATATAAAATAAGCTTTGTAATAATAATTAAGTAATTCAAGAATATAACTTTAAGTTTATAAATATATAATTACTATATAGTATATTATTTTATTAATGTATAAGCAGCTCCAAGCTTATAATTACAATGTATTATAGTACTCTTTCAAATAAAGTAAAGTATATGATAATATTCTACAGAACTAAGTAGTACTTAAGTAAAACGAGAGTATTTATAGAGAGCTTTGTTAAGCGCGTCACGTGCTCGTAGCACGTGATTTACCTGCTCCGTGACAAAAGATTTATGTACGATAATGGTCGTATAGCAAACTTATTAGTCTCTGACTATGAAGACAATCAGGCTGGTAGTATCAACGGAACAAGCGAAGAAGCTACGTCTTAGGCTTTCGCGGAAATTATGCAGAGAATTCCTTGTCTAAAATATCTCCAGTTGAGAAATTTCTCCATGCCTTCTCTAATAACTATAGATTTTAATGACCAATAAGGGGAATAAATTATATGGAATTAGCTTGGCAGTCTGATTACATATAAGTGCCACGGCTCTCGCTTTGGCTGCAGTTGGACTGCGCACCTAGTCAAGCAGAGTTGATAATCATGGACAAGATTCAAATAGTCCACAGATCAGCTAAAATAAAGGAGGGGTGATGTTATAGTACACAAGTAACTTGCTTCGAGGCAACCACTTCCCCCCTTCTACGACGTCTTGAAAGGTTCAGCCTTGATTAAAATGGAAGAAAACTCGCCCGGGTCTCGAAGCTTGGTCAATGCGGTGCTGACTGGCGAAGCTTCCAATATTCTTGCCCGGAACTGGAAGACCTTTAGTAATTGAGAGCCAAGTCCATCCATGTCTACATACCTCAAGACTCTTCCATCCCATTGTCCCCATGAATACTCGCTCCTTTAGATTCAGGCTCATACCACTGGTGACAGGTACAGCACCGCCCATTGCCTTTATCAAACCCGTCCAAGCGTCTTTGGTCACGGCTGCCGACTCTGCATCATCCTGCAGTTGAATACGAATAATCTCCGTCAACGGCTCCGACACAACCTCCAAAGGTCCTAAATCGGTGTCGAATAACTGAAGGTCCGCAGGACCAGCCGCAAGCGGTTTAATAGGGCCGATGAACGCCGCAAAGTCCTCAGAAGCAAGGAAGGAATTGAATGCCGCTTCTTCGGTCCATTCTAGAGCTTATATTAGCATTGGCCTTCTAGTTTGGAGTGTATTTCTCGCACCAATGACGAGAATTGGCTTGTTCTCTTTTTCAGTACTTATTTCGTTCTCTCTGATGATCGATCCGAAAAAGGCTCTGATAATAGTTTGCTGGGAGGCAATAATCTTGGCCGAAGTCGGCCATTGTGCGGCGAAGGCGGCGTAGACTTCAGGGCCAGCCTTCAGCTTTGGGATGGCGAGTTCTGTGAATGGCATTGTCTTGGTGAGTTGGAGAGGATGTCTGAAGTTACGAAGGGCAAGTCTGGCAAGAGAGGAAGATCGAAGAGAGAGCATTGTATGATTCGGAGGATATAAATAGTTATGTAATATATTTGCATTACTTTCTGACAAAAGACTTACTCCTTGTCGATTAGCAATGCCAACTGACAGAGCTTGTCGGTTCCCTCACTGCAGTAGGTTTTGGTTAGAGATCCCCTCGCTAACGAAAGGAGCTCCGCCAGCCTATTCCTACTTCGGCCTAGACTGCGGATTTGGGCGATCTTTCTCTCCCTCCGCCGTCACATCTCACTATCCGGTGTACATTGCCTTAATACATCAGAACTCTTTCTATTATGGAGAAGCCACCATCACAACAGATGTCCACTCGCCGCAAATCATGCGTCGCTTGCGTTAAGGCTAAACGACGGTGTGATTTGCAGCAACCCTCCTGTACTCGCTGCAGCACTCGTGGCCTACTTTGCAATTATGTAAGCCTGAATCTTGACCTCAAGATTGAAGTTGCAGAATGTGGCAGTCACAGGAGTATCGAGCTCATGGATGGTGAATATGTAATATTATAAGGATGAAGGTGGTCCAGGGGTGGAGGCTATATATAGGTGCCCAGCGCATCTCGTGACATTGGCTAACATCTCCACCAGCCTAGTACTACGCCCCAGGGCATAGAGAGTCCTCAGTCCTTTGACTTGGCGTTCGAATACCCACCCTACGCTCACATCTTCACCCCCACCCCCACTTACCAATTCGACAACCTTCTCAACCCCGTCCTGATTCCCTCGAAGAACATATCCCTAAGCAAGGAGAGACTCGACTTTTGTGTTCAACACTTTAAGAAATATCTCACAAACATAGTCCAATACGGGCGAGCTCCATTCATCAACCCTCACCTCTACAACGAGGCACTGCCCCCCTGCTTGCAAGATGTGTACCTCACCTGTGCTGCCTACCTTTCCAAAACTGCAACAAACGAAACCCTGATCTTTAACATCCTGTCCAGCAAAGTCAACGAGCTGTTTTTAAAGCGCCAATATTGCCCCCTTGAAGACGAGTTGGCTTCCGTACAAGCCCTCATCCTCTACCAAATCATACGCCTCTTCGATGGCGATATACGGCAGCGGGGTATTGCAGAGGCACAGTTTCAAGTCTTGGATGCATGGGCAATACAGCTGCGTCAGCGGAGTGAATATGAACTCCCTCCCTTGATACAATCGTCGCCGTATCGGAGATGGCTATTCATCGAAAGCGTACGACGAACCGTACTCATGTCGATCTTCCTCCAGGGAATCTACTACGCTATGAAAAACGGCTTTTGTGACAAAGTGCCCCAGATGGCGGGCCTGCCTCTCACAGTCCGGGGCGAGTTGTGGGAGGCCAAGTCGGAAGGCGAGTGGATTCAGGCCACGCGTGGGAGCCAGCCGGACGTACTGACTTATCACGAGTTTGTTGATGTGTGGGACGGAGGCGCCATCGGAGGCGATGTGGAGGATTTTCAGAAAATACTGCTGGTGGCTTGCATTGGGGAGGAGGGGCTACAGACGAGGTTTTTCGAGTCTTTGACGCGGGGTGTGGGGTGGACGTAAGGGACATTGCAGGCTATTGGGGATCATACGCCCGAACAATGGCGTAATGGATGAAAAGACACGGTGCAAGATGATCGGATTTTGTGATTTAATTATAACGAGGAGACATGGCAGGGAAGAAAATCTGGAGGTGATGATAATAAGGGCCTGAAGAAGCGAGTATACTCCACTCGAGTCCCTCCCCTTTAGGTTCCTCTGTCTTCGTGGAAGGCTGTGAAGAAACTTGGGTCGAGTTGGTCAGACAAGAGTACAGAATATACCGGTCCCTATTCCTCACATCTCTACATTCATTTGTACTGCTCCGAGTTGTCTCAGCAAGAGCTTCGTGCTTGATGACTCTCTTTTTCAATTGATCATCTTTGACAGTCTTCCCTTTAGGGTCAATCGGCCCTAATCCACAACAGCTACTATCATCTGCATTCAGATTCTCAGCTAGCACCTGGAAACCAATATTGTCTTCCAATTTTAGCCACAAGCCAGATTATATTAGCGCTTTACTAGGAGAGTCAACGCTGTAGCATTAGTAACTGTGGAGAGCACCGCAGAATATTTCGATGAAAGCTATCGCTGTATCTTGATTGTTTAAAATTGCGTATTTATGTCTAGTAGAAGCCTAGAGGTTGACGAAATGCTGGTAAAGCAGCATGAACAGAATAGTCCGCTCCCTTCCTTGGTGCTTCACGAATATAGGAGTTCTGGTGCTGCTCGATTGTAGGGCCTTCGGTATGAATGTCGCTGATTTAGTCCTCGTTGTCCTCTTTTGGTGCTCCAAACATTAGGCCCCCCTTTCGATCGCGACCGACCGATGGTTCTTGACCACAGCTGCCCGTTACAATCCAGCACTCTGTATCTCCCAACAGCATTTGATTACGCTGATTACCCGCATAACCCAAATGAGGCTATCCTATGACCTTCTGCTAGCTAAAAGAATCAACTCTCAAATCTCATCCATCCATACTCTGCGACAGGACATAGCTTGTAAGTGCCTCCAGGCATAATTTTCACAGTGCAAAGAAATAAAGGATTTTTCTTTCAATATGACGACAAATGATTCGCACCACAAGCTACTAGGCATCGTTCTCCACTTACCATGCAATTGTAAAAGTTCCCATGCTGAACTTCCAGCATTGCTTCGCCATCCTTAAAAAATTGATGCAAAAGAGATGTTAACGACAAAGGGTACTTCGCTGTCACTAGAAAGATAGGTGAACCAATGTCCTGCCTATTGTGTGGCTAGACTATGAAATATCCTTAGTTGGGAATTGATAGAGATATTGCAGAGTGGATTGTCGCTTCCTGGATGTGCGTGCCTCTGTAGAACATTGGAAATATATTCACATAGCCGTTTTACCATACAGAGGGGATTCTCCAAACTCCACCTACGAAGTCACAAATGTAGAGCAACTTGATAGCTGTGCTATACCACATGATATTATATTACCTTTCCTAGTAGTTACTTTGCTTGGACGTGTTCCCAGCGATATACATAGGAGAGAGCGATTTAGTGGGCCGTTCGTACGAATAGGAGCTGAGTGGCTCGCGAATGCGTAGCCTAGTACTAGGACCCAAACCTCCAGAGCACATGAGCACAAAGTACTGTGTATAAGCATTAGGAGAAAAGGGTCTCCAGGATTCAAAGCTTTCATCTAACGCAATTTAACAAATAAAAAGGCTATATTAGTATAACACAAAGCAAAACAACAAAAAAGACCGCAATTAGACCAAATAAATGTATAGTCACCTGACTTAGAAAAAAGGGACACCCCAGGTTCTATAAATCAGGTCTCTAACTAAGTGAAAAAATGCAGAATTGTTCACAAATCTCTTTATTTCGAGAAAGGCATGGAGTATGTACCTCGGGATTAGATTAATGCATTCAAATCTGGAACATCTTTGAAGGGGAAAAGCGGGTCTTAAAAGAAAAAGTTCCAAAACGTTAGCGGAAATAATTCCGCGTTTTAGCCAACCTTGATATCTAACAAAATAAGCACTTTTTCAGAACGTCTTGGTCGACTGGTGTAGCGGTTATCACGGTAAGAAAACTTCTTGGCCTCTTTCATACTTCAGCGTCTAATTTGGATAATTGCAGTCTGCTTTACATAACTTTATTCAATAGAGTTCATATCGCAGCAGGTCGCAAGTTCGATCCTTGCGTCGATCAGATTTTTGCTTTTTTTTTTCTTGCCGGTATAGTCGCGTATTAGCCGGCACTCCTCTCCCTTTCCATTTTTGCTCTTTGGTAGGGAAGGGATACAATATCCCTCAATAAATTGTTAATGGGTTTGCCTTAAATTATGCGTTGCCATTTAAAATGATTTATTAAGTGTATCAGCCAACAATAGAGATCTACTCCAGCACTGCATTACCTCCGCTTCAATAATTTTTACTGATTGTATATTAAATTATGAACAATCTATCGTTGTTGGATTGTGACTGCAAGTTCTATAACATATATCTTATAGTAACATGAGATAATGAGTTGGTTTAGCCCTCAAACCCCCTGAAATAGCAGCCGATCCACTGTCAAATGTACCTGAGTCAGCGCTGATCCCGAGGCTTTCGGGTCAAACTACCCCGCAAAACTAATCCCACCACCTGCAAGAGCTTCATGTCAAGCTTCAAGTGAACCTTCTCCCTAAATTCTATAGCCATCCCAATTCCATCGAACTTTAGGTCAACTCATTGTCGTTCAAAAACTCACCTCTACAATATTCTCAAGTTCACTAGAATTCTCAATTCTGTTTTCATCCTATTATCCAACCTTGGAATTCAAGTTCCCCATTCAACCTTCGCTCAAAATGCCACCCAACCCCTCTCACGGCGCCATGTCCTTCGCTCTCCCTCCCGACCTAATAGCCTATCTCTCCAAGCTCGACCACTTCATCTCCACCACAATAAACCCCCTCCAATCCCAAGACGACAACAACCGCTTCTTCGACCACCGCCGCGAGCACTCCCGCACCAACTGGGACAACGGCGGCCTCCCCCGGGACTCCTGGGAAGACCTTCTAACCCAATCCCGCGCCCTCGCCGACGCTGCTGGATTCTACCGCTTCTGTCTCCCCACTGAATACGGTGGCCAAAACGGAGGTAATTTATGGATGGCAGTCATCCGCATGCATCTTGCGCGCAAGGGACTCGGTCTCTTTAACGATTTGCAAAATGAACACAGTATTGTAGGAAATTTCCCCGATATTTTGATGGTGAGGGAGTTTGGGACGCCAGAGCAGAAGGAGAAGTTTATTGCGGGACGGTTGGAGGGAAGAACGAGTTTTGCGTTTGGGCTTACGGAGCCGAATCATGGAAGTGATGCTACGCATATGTATACGCATGCTAGTCCTATGACAAAGGAGGGGAGGAAAGGGTGGGTGATTAATGGTGCGAAGATGTGGATTTCGGGTATGCATCGCGCGACGCATTGTCTTGTGTTTGCGAGAACGGGAGGAAACGCGGGCGATGCAAAGGGTATCACAGCGTTTTTTGTGCCGAGGGACGCAAAAGGTTTTGTGGTTGAGAGTTATGAATGGACATTCAATATGCCTACCGATCACGCAAGCCTAACATTCTCAGATGTATTTGTTCCTGAGGATGCGGTGTTGGGTGAGATAGGGAAGGGTCTAGCGATTGCGCAGACTTTTGTCCATGAAAATCGACTCAGGCAGGCAGCGAGCTCGTTGGGAGCAGCGGAATTTTGCATTGATGAGAGTATTAAGTATGCAAGGAAGAGGAAGCCCTTTGGAGAGGAGTTGGCAAGGAATCAAGGGATACAGTTCCCGATTGTGGAGTTACAGACTCAAGCTGAGATGTTGAAGTTATTGATTTTGAAGACGGCGAGTGAGATGGATGGAATGACACAGAAGGAGATTGAGAGTGCGTTAGGGGATAAAGTATCCATGTGTAATGTGAGTGGAATTCTGAGGGATTAAGCTGTACTAATGAGAATAGTATTGGGGAAATAGACTTTGTACTCAAGCTGCGGATCGAGCGATGCAGATTCATGGGGGGGTTGGATATTCTAGACATAAACCGTGAGTTTTGATGATCCTTGAATTGTGCTCGAAACTAACTTTTCCAAAGATTTGAACATATATACCGACATCATCGTGAGTTCAGAGGTCTCGGGAATTGCTTCTCTGGCTGACTTTGTTAGGGCGTTATCGAATCACCGAAGGGAGTGAGGAAATTCAGATGCGGAAAATAGCTGCATACTTGTTTGGATATGTTGGTCCTAAGAAAGCTGAGATGTCGAAGCTATGAATCTTATTCGCTTGTATGATTTTGCCACATGTTTTGCCATGCTGATCGGGGAACCCAAAAGTCGAAGACAATGTTCCTTTGCCGGTTTTCACAAGGAGCAAGGAGCTTAGACTAAGAAGTGGAATGGATACAAGGCTCGCCGGAAGTGATGAGATTGTCCCCAAAATATGAGGCGGAGTTACCATAATGTCTTGACAAAAATCCCAATAGCTTGTATAAAGTCTCGAGTTGAATAAAGCTTACGGAGGGATTTTTGGTTGCAGATCGTAAGTTTTTGAAATGTCTCACAACTTTTGAGAGATTGGTTGAGCCAGCCCAATAGTTAGAATTTTCTACTCATGACTTCACTGGAAATCAAAAAGAAGGAAGAATCTTGGAAGACCACCTGCATCAGGTCATGTTCGCCAGGAATCCTGCCTTGGGAACCGACACGTGACGCGGCGCAGCATCCTTGACATCAAACCGACAGGAAACGTAAACCTCTTGTCATCTTCAAAGGCACCAGCCTCTTCTTTCCACTCTCTCTTTTGCGTCAAACTTTGATTACAATCAATTGGTTCTCCTTTGCGTAGCAATCTAACATCTGCACCTTCCTTCAGCAACCGCGAGATTCCTATATCATGGCAGAAGCATCTGAAAGCACACCCCTCCTCGGATCAGAAGCGGTGCAATCAGACATATCCAATGGTGAAACTGGCATCAGTGCGACCTCCCCCGCAGCCACTAACACAGTCTTCGCAAGCGACTACTTCAAACGCCCCATCAAAATCCTCACCTTCCTCATCTTCATCTCCTCAATTATCGACATTATTCTCACCATAACAAGCACCATCATCGAAAACTATGGCCCCTTCAGCCAACGACCTTACTACACAGAGAATGTCTTATTCGTAATCGGAGTCTCCGTTCGTTCCCACTCCCCTCTCACCTACCTCCAGTAAAATCTAACCGAGGAACAGACGCTCGCCACTCTCATTCTAGCCTTGGTCAACCTCCGCTTCGCCTTCCCCATCCTCTTAAATATTATCGCTGACTTCATCCTTTCATGGACGCTGACTTTCTGGGTCCATGAAGCCTTCAACTATGGATGGCCAGGCTGCCGGCTCTGCGATCCCGGGTATACGTACCCTGGCAGCCCTCCGGTGTTTGTTCCTCCTACATGTGAAGATTGGAAGCTTCCGTTTCAAATTTTGGTGGGAATTACTGCGGGATTTGCTGGTCTCATCGCGTAAGTTTTCAGCCCTTCCCCTCTCTCCCACTCTCCTGGGAATATTGGGGACAAGAGTTTGCTAATGATGTCTTGTAATAAATAGGCTTGCCCATTTCGTCCTTCTGGTCTTGAGAGTCGTCGCTTCTTTCAAAGCCAGATTTTGGGAACGACCACTCGGGTTGTGGTTCCCGACGGGGGAAGTCACCGTCGCGGTTACGATTAAGGTGTTGAGACAGCAGCCGCCGGTGGAGGAGGCAGTTCCGGCGGGTCCGGCAGTGCAGGTTGAGAATGCGTGAGTCTTGCCCCGGGTTAGGTGGGTGGAGTGGATGCATCCTGGATGGATCGGAGCTTGTGAACTGCTTAGATGGGGAAGTGTGGGGGAAGTGCTTTATCTCTCGCAAGTTGCAATGTACATGTGGAACTTTTACATCAAAACAGTCGATATATATGACCGAATATGAATGTATCTAAGCTTTCAGGAAAGTACATTAATACTTCCTCATCAGCTATATCAATATGTTACGTTTTCAAAGGCATCCCCAGTGCCCCTTGCTATTGGTCGAATTAGGCATCTCTGGCTTAGATCTAATAGTGCACTCAGTCTCAACAGTTTGAGATGACTTGTACTCTGGCATGAGTCTGGAAATACAGTGTTGCTGTCTGTATGGTTTTGAAGGAAGCACTGGAAGTTGACGAGAAGTCACTTATAGGAATTTGCCTACGGTCTTGGCAAGTTATGTTCAGGCAGTCCTAGCTACTTTGCACTAAGCTGTGGTTTATTGGACCTAGTCCACCGAAACCGAAGACGATGACTTATTTAAGTACTCAATCTCAGCTTTACTTTCCCCAAAGCGATTCGGAGTACCGATTGTTTAAGTGAAGATCAAAGATTGACATGGTTGGAGAAGCCCCCCCCCCCAGCTTGCGGCTCAAGAAACACTTGGAAGTGAAAAGGGCTATAGCGCGTACGATCCCCTATGCCCGCGGGCACCTCTGGATGGACGAAGCACGGCCCTCCCTCCCCCGCGGAGATAAGGATATACTCCGGTGGCGTGACCTGCTGGGCCTAAACCAGTTGAATAATCACACCAGCAACAATTAGTTTAAAGCAAAACATTGTCGATATAAGCCATCTGCAGTGGTTAATGAAGCAAGATAGACGGTTTGATCAGATTTGATCTATTTTTTCAAGCCCTCGAGACTGAAAAGGGGGAATAGATCCCAATAAATGTTTTTTTACAAAGTTCTACTAAGGAACTAATTTTTTTATGTAATTAGTCGTTCCAGAAAGCGGGCTAATCATAATGTCGCTTACTGTGAGAATACGAGTTGAGGCTTCTCAGTGTAGAGCGAACAACATTATCCGAAAGAATCGCCAGTTCACGGCTAGATAAAACCAATACTGCGGCAATGGACCTGACGCCAATGGCCTTGAGTGTATACCCTCGGCCCACGTCCCTTCTGATTGGCGTTGCAGTTGAAATATACACAGAAATCTTCCTTTATAATAAATATTTCCTACAACGCTTCTTCTCTGAACAGTTCAGGTCTCAAGAACAGCCTTTTGATATCAATTTTCAATGATAAGCCGCAGGATACAACAAGCCTTTTTATTATTAATCAATCTCTATAACATGCGATGGTATTTTTTTGAAATCTTCGGCCGTTGCTAGCAATGGTAAGTTTGCAACTATCTCAGCTAAATCATCATCCTTGTATCCCTTTTTATAGATTTCTCTAGCTTTTGAGGCATAATCCGGAATCTTGACCTTTTCGTCATAGCACTCGACTTCTCTCGGTCCATCTTTCAAACCATTTATAACTTTTTCTAATATCTCAATCGCGTTAGCCATACAGTCGAGCTCATGACAGTCAGTTATCTCAATTTGCCATTTCCAGCACGAGGATTTGGTCTTGTCCCAATCTTCGCTTACGAAAAATCTCCTGTCACTTCTCATAAAGGTCTTCTCCAGCTGCGTTTGGAGTTTATTGCCTTTTGCGTATTGCTTCGATTGAATTTTGCCGGCCCATGGATTCCGAGAGAAGTCGTATTGTGGAATATGAACTGACAACTCAAATGGTTCGTGCTCATCTTTAGGCCTAGCAGAATTCGTCAAATATTAGCAAGATTCAAAATGATCTGACGGGATTTTAGCCTTGCCTTTTCGTTGAACATGTGACTCCAAGAGTTGGTACCTCTGCTGGGTCTCCCGTCAGCCAAACTGGCTTTTTATTCAAAACTTTCTCAAAATGTTTCCTGAATTTGGGATTCTCCATTACTTTCTCCGTATAACTCGGCTCCGGGCCCCCTTCCGTGCATGTAACCTCTCGGGGGCCGTCATTCACTTCATTCACATATCGTTCAAATTCTTTGATAACGTATGCAATGCGTTTCTCACTACCACCATCATTTGTGTGTACCTCCCATTTCAGAGCATGAATATGAGGCAAAGCTATAAGCTTGCTGCTGAACGGTTTTGTTGAAGGAAACGCGCTTTTTACCAAGAGCCTGAGCTTCGTACCATCGCTGTCACCAAACCATGGATCTGGATTGTGGCGGCCTGGTGGATCTCCCCGCGTTGTATCTTGAGGATCGGGATTCGGTATCTCGACAGTAAATACGACCACCTTATTCTTCCCGTTCCTGCAAAAAGGATGTTAGCATAGGTTGGAATAGAAAAGCAGAATTAACGATCTTACAGTTTATACCAGCATTTAACTCCTAGTGTCGGGTCCTTCGCTGACCTTGAAGCGGATGATTCGGAATCGTATGCATTATGTTCAGGTGCTGAGTCTGGTGTATTTTGTCGTGAGTCTCTCATTAGCGTTGCAGAGGATGCTACAGATTCTACCGGGCTACTGAGTGAAGGTTCTTCGTTTGCTGAGTTTAATGATGCAGCCGCGGTGTTGAAACGTAGCTTCTTATTTGATGGACCAGGGTTTGCACCATGAAGGTCTTCGCCGTCGCCGCCGTCGTCGTCGTCAGGGCGAGGTCGTTTGTTTGGGTTTTGGGGCCTAGTTTCTTCATTTTGGATGGCTTGAATACTTACCCCCGGTGAAACAGGGGGTTGGCGTTCCTTGCTCGCCTCGTTCTCGGATGCCTCTACAACAGGTTCGCTGTACATGCTATGGCGATCGGTATTTGGGTTCAAAGCAGCATCAGCGAGAATACTGAGAGCATCAGGGTCGCTAGGATCTGGAAATGGTAGACTGGAGACATAAACTACACAAAGAGTGGCAAGCAAGATGGTAATGCGCATCATCACGGGAATCACTAGTCAATTTCCGGAAGAAATATATGACTCGTCACTTGAGCCAGAAATATAGATAAAAACATCGGACAGGTACTGAGTGTGTTAGAGCGTAAGCTTCAACAATGAGGAAGCTTTTGCACGTTTAATACTGAGAGATAGTGAAAGCATTCCCTCGGCGAGGGAATACGTGAGATGGATGCGGCTATACTCCTAAGACCTGTTAAAGCCACCGCTTTTAAGATTATCGTTGTTCTTTGGTGGAAAATATCTTAGAATAGCTCTTCAAATGACGGCGCTGCATCCTTGATCCTAAATCTGACGTTTCAGCCCCTCACACAGCCACCGAGCACCTACTTTTAGATGAGGTACCCAATCATTGCAGCCACACAAGCCAGGATACAGTGGTCATCATAGCAGTAAAAAGTCCACATAAAGTCCCAAAATCACCAGAGGCAGATATTTGTATTCACCATTATGCTGATGTGCCCCAAAACTCTCGTCAATCATTATATGTGTCACGTGATTCTGAGCTTCTAGGCATTCCAATTTCTTCAGTCTCTGCATCATCACATCAATAGCTACTAATCAGTGCAGCGATCTTCTTGAATGATGGCTGAATTTGAGCTCTGTGCTTTTTCCAACGATGTTAAAAACTGTTGTTAAGTCTTTCAGTTCTCTGAATTGTCATTTGCCCCTCGCCAACACCTCGTCATGGTAGTGCATATATTAGATATCTTCATCTTCCAAAACGCACAGTACCTTTGGCTTAATGAGACGCTCTTTGTCTTCGCACAACGCTCATACCAGGCCGCATTTATGCTCCTGTCTTCGTTACAAGTCCTTAATGATGATACCAAAAGGCTCAGCAGTCATTCTTCCCGCAATGATATTCATCCCAATATTCTTTAGCTTCGTTCGCGTATATACCCTGAGATAATGATCTTCCATCAAAACCAATCCTAGCATATTTCAATGTAGGGTTTAGAATCCTCCGATCCTACATTGAGAGTTCAGCCACCGATCCAAAGTACACAGCCCCTCAATTTACCGAGCTTGCTGTACCCTGACTTCAGAAGCGTTCGTCAGGGAATCCGAACAATTTTTTCGATGCAGACATTTAGATCCAAAAGAGTGTTCAAGCATTCAATATTGTGCCAGTGTGCAATCAGACATGATACATTCTAATCTACTACAAGAATAAATACCAGTCACGTGATACTCTTGAATGCGTCCATGCAGCATCCCTAGCTCTTTGACTCTCTGTGAGATCATAGCTCAACCAGTGCTCGCGAACGCTCTTCCCAGCTCCCACACCAAACGGCTTCCCTTTTTTGTCAACGAAATAGATGGTATCTGAAGATCGAGTGGTACGAAAGCTGCGTGGAATTTCTTCTATGCAGAATTATACTCAAACAATACAGTGGTATATCAATTAAGCTCCAAGGAATTTTGCATATGTTTATGGCCTTCCGTTTTCCAAGCACGAAAGCTAGCGCGAAATAAAGATCAGAGTGTCCCAATCGGGGGGAAAGAAGGTTATTTGTGGGTGTTTGTATATAGACTCTCGTTCCTATAATATTGAAAGTTTCCAATCATGCAACATCGACCAAAACTCCATGGTTCAAAAACCTTGGTTCTGTAGAGAGATAAAATGGTTTTAAGAAGCATTTTCTCTTAAATTCTTCCCAACGCAAAAAATCCTATCTTATTACAATGCTCGTAAATTACAAAGGTTTGCTTCCCCTCGTCCCGTTCAATACCTCAAATATTACCTTATTCCCTTTCCACCACTGCTTTGATTTTTGAATACCAATATTGCATTACCTTACTCTGAACAAGGAAGGTTGCCCACAACGGAAGTTTTTCACATTCTTTATCTTTCCCCTATTCTTTTCAGCCTCCACTCTATATTTCGATACATAATCCTTGGGCTGCTCGAGGCTTCTCCGGAACAGCCACTTCCAAATTCGTCATTCCTAAAAAATACCTTGATACCTGACTCTCTTCCCAGTAAAATCCTTAACTACTACCACCACACATTCCAGCATTGCGCCCTTACCTCACAGATGATGTGGCTCAACAACGCCTAGTGATAGTACGCGGGGGTTACTTGATTCGATAAGGGGACTTATCCCATGCCTCGTAAAGTTTATCTTGGAACCAGAAGCTATGAAACGGCCGCCTCGCGTTCTAACAAATTGTGGATCATTTTGAACAATGCACCTGGTCCCCATCTTCCTCTTTATAGCAGTCTTGATGCTTCAGATTATGACCAGGCCAGTTTCGCCCCCTGATGGAGTAGGTGTAGAATGGAGAGTCGGTGTTGTAGAAGCGGTCCTGGCATGCAGCATACATTTATTTGCTTTGCTTTATACGCCGCTAATTAGTACCAAAGATGAGAAATGTCAAACTGAGAATCAAAAATATGGGATTTTAAAGGCATGATACGAGGACATGAATATTTTCGAAGCGAAAGCGTAGGAACATACCGGAGGGTAAAAAGGCAAAAAGATTTTGATACGGGGACTCGGATGAATTATGAAGAAAGGTGAAGCTCTTTCTCCGGCATCCAGCAGTGGGCACAGCATGATATCAGATAAATAAAAGTATAATGTAAGAAATATAATTGCTTGTTTTTAATTTTAGGCTGGGCTCGTTCCGTCCTTAAGGGCTACCTGATGCATCTTGGCCAAACCTTTGGCCTCATTGCCCGTTTGGGAATCCATGAACCGTAAATCACCCCCTACTGTTATTGAATTAAAATTCCGGGATCAGTGAAGTGATAAAATAGGAGGATTTGATATGAAAGGACGACTCGTTATTGCTCAAAAACGCTAAGGAATTCGAAGTCGCTGTACTTATAGCGCTCCTAGGGGCCAATTCACTAATATTTAGTGCCGTTTCGCTAATTCCCAGCGCTTACTTCACAGCCACCATACCTCGAGGCCGCAACATCGGATTTTAAGACTCATTCTAAAGAATATATTGTCCCACAACTTGTGATACACTTGCATCTGGGCGGGGTTGGTCCTTTCTTGATCGAAGAAGGCAGACTTGAGATACATCCGGAAATATAAGCCCTTCAGAGCCGACCGGCCAAGAAGAAAAAACTTTATTCAAGCTCGAAGACGATACCTTCGAAATGGATCTAGAAACCTGAAATGTGACAGTGTAAATGAAACTGAACAGAATGGATTCTAACTTGGGAATTGTTAGAAGAATCTAGACAAAACGACAAAGAGAGTGGTTGCTTTGCGCAGGTGAACGGTGTATGATTTGAAGCTTCTGGGTCTGGAAGAGGGGGCGTAAATTCCGGTTTAGTACTGTAGTACGAATTTCCACGCTGATGCCCTCCTGTTAATCTAACCATCTTCTACTGTAACTGGAACTGTAACTGTAGCGTAGGAATAGCGAGGACGAAAATGAGGCAGTAAACAATATTGCAAACGCTCCCGCTATGCCACGCAAATTTGCAAAAGAGTGAATGGACCACGACAACGTGCTCACTCTGTACTGAATCACTGCTGAAGACGTATTTTCCATATTTGTTTTCCATTCTGAGACCTGCTCTGATTCTTGATGCCATGTTGCCTTGTCCCTTCCATCTTATCCGTGCCCAAATCCCACATCCCGAAGTCCTATTGCCGATCCATCACCACATCTAATTTTTCACTCTCATCCACGAATCTCCAACACGGAAAAGCCTTTCTCGATGAAAGTGAACCATGTTTGGTTGCTGGAGCGTAATTCTTCCTTTGCGTTGAGCTTTTGTGTTGGCCACTAACAAATAAATGTAAGCAAAAGCCCCGCCTGTTACCAGAGTAGATTCGTACGTACACTCGAACTCGCCCACCAACATGTCTTCCGCTGCAGATTGTATTACTTTCAAGGCGTCGGCTTCAATCTTAATGCCAGCGTTCAATTGTTCTATGATCCCATGGATGACACGAGCAAAAATTTCCTTTCTCATGATGAAGAGATCGGGCCGGATGGCTCGAAGAGCAATCTCTGCTGACAGGTGAGTAACGATCTTCGCATTCATTTGTTCACTTACGAAGAGAATTTGGTTTGCTCGGTCGAATGCGGACCTTCTCTTTCTTGGCGGGGTATTCCATAGTGATCGTAATGTCGTTCAATACTTGTAATGTGGTTTGAAAGTTGCGGTGTAGTTCGAGATTTATGATTGTCGAACGTTAAGGGGGCAGTAGGGAACTCCACTTGGACTCGTTTTAGATCGAGATAGGCCGCTGCCTTTTAGGTGAATAACTAAAGGTGAAATTTAACATTCTCAGTACAAATTATGTCCTCCTCTTTATATCAAGACCGTTCAAATTATGTAATGACCGTAAAGAAGTCCTTCCAACCCCATCATGCCTCCAAAGGCGTCTCCCCCACAACTTCATGCCTTACTTTACCCTCTTTATCCTTCACTATTTTAACCTCCGTCTTCTTCAACGAGAACTTAACCCTATGCTTCGCCCTAAAAATCTCTGTGAGTTCTTCCAGGGTACGATTGTTCGTCTCCACGAAAAAGAAGTAAATGAAAGCAAGCTCGAAGATATCCCAGAAAATAAACAGGAAATAGTACTTCCACCCAGCACCAGAGAATGCGATACCGGTCACGAAAGTGTTGTAGAAAGATGCAATGTTGACCCAAAAGTTGTAGAATCCCATGCCCTTTGCTCGGGACTCGTAACGCAGGACTTCAACGGGGTACAGGGCTTGAAGCGGTGTGTAGCCCGCAGAGAAGACAAAGCCGAAGATGAAAATGAGTGCGATTTCCGCTTTAGCAGCAGCAGATGATTTCGCTGTCATCGTGCCGTCAGGAGCAGTAATGATATTTGTGGCGTTGATAGCGCAGACGCAACAAAAGATACAGACGACGATAAACGTAGACGTTAAGAGTTGAGGACGGCGGCCCCATTTGTCAGTAAATCTAGCACCGAAGAGCGCGCCACCAAAGGATACGACGTTCTGACAGCCGTTATAAAGGAGACGGGTGTGGTTATCTGTGATTCCGGCACCTTGAAGCATTTGAGGGTAATAGTAAGAAACAGGACCATTGCCACTCCATTGGCCAAAGAATGCCATCG